>Ga0111539_10003495_pt1 | contig 20722 bp, 11 predicted proteins | sample RhiMethybrSRZTD1_FD_79667 | JGI IMG/M metagenome (GOLD analysis project Ga0111539, IMG submission 79667) | Populus rhizosphere microbial communities from Tennessee, USA - Rhizosphere MetaG P. TD hybrid SRZTD1 (version 2) (version 2) | ecosystem: Host-associated > Plants > Roots > Rhizosphere >...
AAATGAATAATCATCGAAGAAATTTTATCAAGAATACCATCAAAGGCGCAGCCGCTGTTGCTGTTGGTGGCATCCTGCCCTCTTTTACTTCAAAAAGCTACGCGGCTATTATTGGCGCCAACGAAAGAATTAAGATTGGCGTGATGGGAGTGAATAGCCGGGGATTGGCTCTTGCAAAAAGTTTTGCAACACAAAAAAATGCACAGGTGATCTCAGTTTCTGATGTGGACACACGTGCAGCCGATACTTGCATTGGAGAAGTTGAGAAGATTCAAAAAAGCCGTCCTCTTGCCATACCTGATTTCAGAAAATCGCTTGAGCAAAAAGATATGGATGCCCTTGCGATTGCGGCCCCTGATCATTGGCATGCGCCTGCTGCTATACTTGCTTCTAAAGCAGGCAAGCATGTGTACCTGGAAAAACCCTGCGGCCACAATCCGAATGAAGGTGAGCTACTCGTGAAAGTTGCCGGGAAATACAAGAATGTGATACAGATGGGAAACCAGCGCAGATCATGGCCGAATGTAGCTGCCGCAATCACTGAATTGCATGGCGGAATAATTGGCCGGCCGTATTTTGCAAAGACATGGTACACGAATAACCGTCCATCAATCGGAAAAGGAAAAGAAACTGCAGTTCCTTCCTGGCTGGATTATGAACTCTGGCAGGGACCTGCACCACGTCAACCATATAAAGACAATCTTATCCATTACAACTGGCACTGGTTCTGGAACTGGGGTACAGGCGAAGCGGCGAACAACGGCGTTCACACGATAGATCTGGCCCGATGGGGATTGAATGTTGATTTTCCAACCCGCGTCACATCAGCAGGTGGCCGTTACCGTTACCAGGATGACTGGCAAACACCCGACACACAAGTGATCACTCTTGAATTCAATAACAATTCGAGTATTACATGGGAAGGACGCAGTTGCAACGGTCGCGGTATTGAAGGTTCCGGTGTAGGAGTTATTTTTTATGGCGAAACCGGATCGATGTTTATTGGTGGAGGAAATGGATATGTTGTTTACGATCTCGAAAATAAAATTATTAAAGAAGTTAAAGAGCCAGAAATTGTAGATACCCGAAATTTATCCAGCCCTGCAGATGACCTTGATGGCCTGCACATACAAAATTTTATTTCCGGAATCAGCAAGGGCACCAAACTAATATCTCCTATAGCGGAAGGGCACAAGAGCACACTTCTTTGCCAATTGGGAAATATAGCGCTGCGTTCTGGCAACAGTCTCAAAACAGATCCTGCAAATGGTCATATCATCGGAGATCCTGTTGCCCAGGAATACTGGACACGTAAGTACGAGTCGGGCTGGGAGCCAGTGATATAGGATTGTTGATTTTCTGCATCACGGGCTCTTAAAAAACGAATGCGAGTAAGGTCAGATGCCTAGTTTTTTTGCTGCTGCAATTAAGTAGGTGACATGATAATCAGGAATTACTCCCTTGTCATTCGGGCCAACGTTCAATAAAAAGTTTGCAGAATGTTTGCGCGCAGTATTATACCATCCGGCGATGGTCTCAACCGACGGATGAAGTAAGAATTGTTCGCCAGTCCAGAACCATTGGGGACTTAATGAAGTACAATATTCCAGGGGCAGGTACACCTTTTCACCCTTAGGAGTGGTAAAAACCGGGTCAATTACAGGCTGAATTATTTTTTCATTCATGATGAAATCAAAATGTTCGGCAGTTCTTGCATCTACCGGAAAATATCTAACCTGGCCAAGCCTGTCGCTGCTCGAATTATTTTGAACGATGCAAGACGGTTGTAAACGATGTATCTCGTTGTATAAAGATTCCCATTCCCAGCGCTCACCGTGTTTTAATCCTGAACCAGGATTCTTTTCCCACTCAGGATCATATTGCCATTGCCTGGTTGGAAAGTCCTTGTCCCAGGCGCCATCAAACCATATTTGTGTTATTTCTCCATAGTTTCTAAGTAATTCTGCTACCTGGTTGCGCATGTATTCGGCATAAAGTTTATCCTTTTCGTAGTCAGGGAAATTCATATCCCATAGTGAATAGTAAAACCCAACTTTCATCCCTTTCTTCCTGAATGATTCAACGAATGCACCGACCACATCTTTTTTATTTTTTGAGTTCTTGACACTATATTCCGTATATCGTGATGGCCAAAGGCAGAAGCCATCGTGATGTTTAGTGGTAAGCACAGCATATTTCATTCCAGCATCAGATGCTGTTTGCGCCCATTGATCAGTGTTTAAATTTTCAAACATAAATTTCTCCGGTGGAAATTTTCCATCACCCCACCCCACCTTGTTGATGGTATTGGGACCAAAATGCAGGAACATTCCATATTTTAGTTTCATCCAGGCTTCCTGCGCTTTTGTTGGTTCTATGTTTATTGATTCGCTGCCCGTCTCTGCAAGAGATAAATTTGGTGCGATTATTCCACCTACAACAGAACTCAGAGAAGTTATTGCGAGAAAACGGCGCCTGTGAATTTTTTTCATATGCGGAGCTATTTACTTTGCCAGGATTTTTTTCAATTGTTCCTCCATCTGTAGTGCGATCCTTGTAAAACCGAGGTCCGTGAGATGTGCACCGTCTACGGTGGCCTCACCATCATCTCCTATCAATTGCTTTGCAGGAAGATAATACAGGTCCTTCATGCCCTCTTTTTTCAAAAGAGCATAGGCCTGGCTAAAGGCCATATTTATTTCATGTATTCGTTGCCCCGTGTTTCTAATGAATCTTGAAGTTGGAAAAATGAGATGTTCCACAAGCAAAATCGGAATTCCGGGACGGTTTTTTCTGAGCAACCGAATAAAAGGCAATGTTCTTTCTTTTGCAAGCTGCGGAGTAAGATTGCCGCCACAATCTATCACGTAGCATGATGCATCTATCTCTGAAAGTGCTTCAGCCAATTCTTTTTCCATTTTGCCATTACCGCTGAACCCAAGATTGATTGTTTCAATATTCAGATGACGTGAAATGATTGCCGGATATCCCATTCCGGGGCGCATGGCAGATGCACCTTGTGTAATGCTGGTGCCATAAAAAACAACAGGAGATTTTTTACGGAATAGTCCATTGACAGGTTTACTGATAGCCGATCCTTGCTGCACTCCTATATACACCGAATCCACTGTTTCGTACATCGGTAAATAAAGCATGAATTCTTTCATGGAGCTATCCATATCCTTTATCAATACTGATTCATTACTTTCAGGGTCGTATGGTTTTCCAACACCGGCATAAAACCATTTGTTATTCTGAAGACCATACAGGTCCACTCCTTTTACCATTGTTTCGGCACCATGGGGATAATGAATATTATTCCCCGTTCTCCATCTGACATCAATCCTTGGAGAATTGGTGGCGAAACGTATGCTTATGCCGGAGGAGTGCCGGCTAAGGTCCCATACTTCGGGCCGAACTTTTTCTTGGTATTTCACGGGTAGCCGGGTATAAGTAGAATCATTGAATCCTTTACCGGTTACATCAAATTGTTTTGCATCATGGAATTCAATGGGTACAGTTTTGCTTTCTACCTTAGCCAGAACAACATCATCCAATTCCATAGCAATGATTGTTATCTGGGGATGTTGCAAACGATCAATTCCTGTAACGGTGATCTCTTTCCAGTCGTTAAGTGTGAAATTCAATGGTTTTTTATCATAAACATTGTAAACCTTTTTCACTTTCCGTTGATCGACTGAAGGAAAGTGGAAACTATTACCTGCATACTCTTTATATAAATAGGCATAAATGGTACTATCACGGTAACAGTATCCATACTGGCCATCTTTCGGGTTCCATGGGCCGCCCCTCGTTTTATAAACGGCTTCTCCTACCTTGCTTAGCCATTGTCCAACTTCCCTTAATACGTCAGCTTCTGCTTTAGGTATTGTACCATGCCTGTCGGGTCCAACGTTTAATAACAGTACCATATTCCTGATGATGCAATCAGATAAAATTCTTTTTACCTTGTCAGCCGATATCACCTTATCCGGGTCTTCTGCGGTTGTATCATATCCCCACGATTCATGCATTGAAAGTGTTTTCTCATATAGTTGGGTACTCCTAACAGGACCGGTAATAGGCGATGCACCTTCTTCTGATAGATAGTCACCATACCATCCAGTTCGTGGATTGACCAGAATGTCTGGCTGGTATTTTCTTACCATCCCCATCAGTCCCAAAGGTTTTCCGGTCCCTTGTTCTACATCACCTGACGCTGCGGCAACCGGCCATGCATTATTTGGATCGCGATATTTTCCCGGCTCCCAAAAAAAAGCCGCATCTGCATCTGTTCCTCTTTCTCCAAGCCAACCGCCATCCCAGAATACCTGGTCTATCTTTCCGTATTTAGTCATTAATTCTTTTGTCTGATGATACAATTCATCCTTCATTATCCTTGCATTTTCCTTGTGGGACGTTTCGGCTTTATAACCCCATTTGGTATTGCCTTTGAAGAAAGGGCTTTTCCCGGTTCCATCAATGTCATAGTATCCGGGATAACGCCAGTTAATAAGCGTTTTATAAATCCCAACTTTAAGCCCTGCTTTGCGGCAGGCTTCAACATATTCTTTAACCAGGTCTCTTCCCAATGTTTGTTTTGAGGTGAATGCATTGGGATAACTGCTTTCAAATAATGCGAAGCCATCATGGTGCATTGCGGTCAGATTCATGTATTTCATTCCGGCATCCTTCGCAAGCTGTGCCCATTCACTCGCATTAAAACGGTCGGCAGTAAATTGTTTATCTCCACTTTCGGGATAAGCAAACTTCCTGTATTCATTTATCGGAATACCTGCCCAGTTCATGTACCACTCCCCGTTTTCCGCGCCTGAATAAAGTCCCCAGTGGAGGAACATGCCAAATTTGGCGTCCATTAACCAGGTAAGCTTTTCATTTGATTGCTGTATGATTCCGAGGTTTTCCCTTGGAACCCTTTCAGGCAGCGGATAAATTTGCGCTGAAGTGTATAAACTAAACTGGCAAATGAGGATCAAAAAAAAAGGTGAGACTTTCACTTTTAATATTTAAATGAAGTGCGAATATTTAATGGGCCGATGCCTGGCTTGATTTGCTCTTAATATATTTTGCAACAGTGCCCACCGGTGCAAGCCAAATTTTATTTGCTGGATCCTGTGCATACTGAATAAGCTTTTCCAGCACCTCAAGGTTTGTGGTCTGTTCACCCGCTCCTCCCATTTCATGGCCGGCAAAAACCAGCCACATGCCTGATTCGCGCGCATTTTTTATTATGTTTAAAACCTGGTCGAAAGATTTTCCGTCGAGTTCCATTCCTGTTATTTGAGCGAGGTCGCCGTACAAAGGATCATTGGGTCCTTCGCCGAGCCATAATCGTCCAGAAATGAACTGTTTTGCAACGACGGGGACATAACTACGTGTCTTCCGTCCTTTTCCAACGAAAGTTTGACCACAGGGATAAGCGAATACTTCCGGGGTAACTCCGAGCAACTTATTTACCTGTGCATTTCCTTCCTTTAGTTCATGGCTCATTCGCTTAATGGTATAGTCCTCGAGTGCATTTGACCTTGTCCAGGGAAAGTTTGCTGTACAGGGATGATTGACGGAATGATTACCTATTTCATGACCTGCGGCCACAGCTTTTTTCCATCCTTCCAGGCGTTTCTCCACACTGCCCGGCACAACATAGAAGGTTGCTTTTACATTGTATCGGTCAAGTAAGGCGGTTCCGGAATCAACCTGGCTCATACGTGCATCATCGAAGCTGAGGCTTAAAGACATTTGATAATCCCCCGGCCATTTGAAATGTTTTTCATTTGTCTGAGCTAACAAACTGGAAAAACACAAAAAAATAAAAATAATCATTATCCCATTTTTCCAGGCCGCCCGATGAGTAGAATGGTTTTTTGTATTCATATCAATTAAAGTATTAATCATTCTTTAAATTAAAAGGAGCGCTGTTAACCTTATGAAAGAATTCCTGAATCACTCCCGCCGTGAAGAATATTTTTTAAGTATAGTTGACTATAGTTACCTCACCTGCAACAGCAATGCGTTGCCATCATTAATACCGGCAATAATGCTTTCCGATTTCCCTGTTTTAATCTTCTGAAGGCTTCTTACATTTCCCCGAATATTTAAGCCACTTTCTGTTTGCGTCGCATAAGTAAAATCTCCTTTTCCATTCCCCAGCAGTACAACACCATGATTGGCGCTGTAACGGCCAAATTTTATTCTTGTCCAGGAATTATTGCCAGTCACCAGGATGTCTTTTTTGCCATCGCTGTTTACATCTGTTGTTACAATTCCGTATACCGGAGAATACTGTGCCTGTATGGGTATAGAGTGAAGTGAAAAACCTTTACTACCCTGATTTTCAAGATAAACAGTTTGCATGGTCTCGGCCTTTAAAAGACCTGCATCCTTTAATTGCTCAGGCGGAAATACGTCATTTATGGTTGCAACGGCATATGCTTTATACGCAAGAAATTTTTTCTTTAGCCCGGGCAGCTGATCTGTTAAGTCATCCCTTGAATTAACGGGGTAAGACACACCACCGATATAGTAACAAATCACAGGATCTATGGAGCCATTACCATCAAAGTCTTTATAATAAATGCTCATGGGTTCTTTTTCAGTTACATGGAACTGGGTGTTTAATCCACAATTGCCTATGATAATATCCGGATCGCCGTCACCATCCATATCATCTGCATGGATCCTGTTCCACCATCCCGTGCTTGCAAAATGGATATACTGAGATGAGGCATCTGTAAGTTTTCCTTTTTGATTGATAAATACTTTTATGGGCATCCATTCGCCAACTACTATTAAGTCTGGGAGTTTATCATTGTTTAAATCGGCGAAAACGGCATCTGTTACCATACCTGCCTGCTGCAAGGTTGAACAAATGGTTGAAGTGGCATCTGCAAATATTCCTTTTCCATTGTTGACCAAAATATAACTGCGCGGGGCGGTTGGATATTTTCCCGGCACTACCCTTCCTCCAACAAATAAATCCATATCGCCATCTCCATCAATATCTGCAGTTTTTACACAGCCTTTGCTGGTTAGCATTTGGGGCAAAGCATCTTCCTTTTTGGTGAAATTTCGCTGTCCTGCTTCACCGGCCATTCGGGCTTTGCCATCATTTATATATAGCCTGTCCTGAAATGCAGAATCATTCTCATTAAACTCATAGCCGCCGCTTGCTACGTACAAATCTTTATCCCCGTCATTGTCTGCATCAAAAAAAGCAGCGGCGACATCTTCACTTTTAGCATCTTTGCTTATTCCCGGTTCGGACTGAACAGTAAATGTTCCATTTGTGTTTTGTATAAATATTTGGGATGCCTGACCTTTTGCACCACCCATAAAAAAGTCTTCGAGTCCGTCTTTATTGATGTCCGCCACTTCAAGACACGGCCCCTGGCGTGACAGATAATTTGGCAATAAGCCCTGGATAGTAAAATCGCTGAAGGCGTTCTCATGATGCTGCACACCCGGCAAAGCTGTTTGTACCAAAAGGGATTGATTTGCATGTACAGTTGTATCGTAAATCCATTTCTCTCTCGCATCAGTGAGTTTGACTGTCAGTGTTTGGTTGGGTTTTACATTAGCGAGTTTTTGAAAGTTGTCATCGGGCCAGATTACCAATATGGAATCGATTGAAGCGTTCTTGCCTATGCCGAAATTCAATACGGGATCTGATGAAGATTGAAATCCCCGTACAGGAGATTGCTCCTGGAGAATTTGTTGACCCTTACAAAACAGCGTGACCTTGGTACCGATTCCTCTTTCGTTTGCAGGACTGCCCTGCAACCGGATACGGATGTAGTTGTTCTTAGTATGGGTTTCACTATTGTTTTTGTAAATGCGGGCATAATCATTGGCGGTGCTCACTACCAGGTCAAGGTCGCCATCGTTATCAAGGTCAGCATAAGCAGCCCCGGCACAGACGCCCAGTTGATCCATTCCCCATTCCCTGGTTTTTTTTGTAAATGTTTCGTCGCCGTTATTTTGAAATACATAATTGGCGATCTTAAGGGTAGGCATTTTTCTTATGTACTCCGGAATAGGATCAACAGTTTCTTTATTCATAGCCCGGACAAGCCTGTCCATGGAATATTTTATAAAATCCATGTCAGTATGATCCTTCACATACCCATTGGTTACAAACAGGTCTTTGTTGCCGTCATTATCATAGTCGCCAAAGAGTGCTGCCCAGCTCCAGTCCGTATTGGAAACACCGGACAATTGCCCCACTTCGCTGAAAGTACCGTCCCCATTGTTTTTTTGAAGCATGTTGCGGCTGTACTGGTAATAAAATCCCTGGGAAAACAAGAATTGAAATTTATCAAAATTCTCGGCCCCGCTGTGCATCTTTTGCGTCTTATTATCTTCAGCCAGCATGTCTAATGTCATCAGGTCAATAAAGCCGTCGTTATTGTAATCAGCGGCATCAGAGCCCATAGAAAACAGGGACGTTTCATCCATGCATTTTGAAAGTTGTTCTGAAAACGTGCTGTTGCGGTTGTTGACGAACAGGTAGTCCGGCTCATTAAAATCGTTCGACACAACGATATCCGGCCACCCGTCATTATTAAAATCCGATACAGCAATCCCTAAACCAAAGGTTAGCACATTTGAGGTAATGCCTGCTGCTTCCGTTACATCAGTAAAATGCCCGTGATCGTTACGGTATAATTTACTCGCAAATGCCGGATCATGTTTTTTGCGCAGTTCGGGTTTTTCCTGCACCCCGGAAGTCCATTTCTGTAAAGAGTGATTGATGATAAAGCAATCAACGTCCCCATCTTTATCATAATCAAAAAATGCTGCCTGTGTAGAATATCCCTGATCCGCAAGACCATATTCGCGGGCCTTATCAGAAAAGGTGAGATCGCCATTATTTATAAAAAGTAAATTTTCTCTTCGCTGCGGGCTTCCATCGGCACTGCGGCATATATAAATATCTAACTTGCCATCCCCGTTAATATCCACCATGGTAGCTCCTGTGCACCACCCCTGTTTATCGGCAACACCGCTCCGCGTTGTTATATCGTCAAATTCAAAATTTCCCTTATTCAAAAACAACCGGTTTTTTACCATGTTCCCGGTAAATAAAATATCCTGCAGGCCATCATTGTTAATATCACCGATAGCAACACCTCCTCCATTGTAGAAGTACATATAATTATTCATATTTAATGGCCCATCATCGATAAACATATTCCGAAAATTCACGCCGGTGCTGTTTTTATCGAGATCGGTAAATAAAGTAGAGCTATCGTTTTTACAAGAGTAAAAAAGAAGGGAAAAAAATGCTGCTATGGAGAAATAATATTTAGCCAAATTGTTGCATGATTAATTGTTGTAAATGTAGACTAGTTTTTTTTAGCTCTTAATATTGACATCCTAAAAAGCGTTACCAGGTGATGTTGCTGGTTTCCAAACCTGGGAAGTGCTATCGGCTGCTGCATTACCCATATGTATCGGTACCGGGATATCACACCCCGATTGTACATTTGAAATTGTTTGTTTTTATTGTGAATACAATCACTGCGGATGTTTAATGCGGGTATCTCTTCATCTTTATCTCATATAAGTCCTCTGCCCTCGCTGGTGAGATAATTAGCCGCCGGTATCACCCGGTTATTCCATGTGTTCCCGTGCTGAAAAACATTTGAATGTTCATGCTGTTTTGCGCCCACAATTTTGACAGTAGGCGAACCGGATTTTGATTAGGCATAAAGCCATACTGCTGTCTAAAACATGCCCAAAAGGAAAGAAGATTAAGATAACGTTCGCTTTTTCTTCTCGTTCATTGCAGTGAATATTTTCGTTTCATAGGGGACAGGATTGTTCATTATTTTTTTGTTTTTATTTCATAAAAATACGAATTTACGCGTACGTATCGGGCTGCTTTACTATAGCCGAATAGAACTGCAGGGATAATTTTATACCTGTATCCAATTAAAACTTCGACAAAGAAAATTCTTTTCCTGTTGCATTAATCACCCGGGCTTATACATTAATTTGGAGCCATTGTGCAGAAATGACAAAGATTTCGGAACTTAGGTTGTCAAAGAATCTTCTTTAACTCAACTGCTTAATAAATTCGCATGCTTGAAGGTTCAGTCTATGATGAACATGAATTATTAAGCCAGCTTAAAGCAGGCGATAAATTGGCATTCGCCCGCTTGTATGAATTGTATAGCCGACCATTGTATCTCAACCTGTTAAAATTATTGAAGACTGAACAGGGCGCTGAGGAAATTTTACAAAGCATTTTTTTTATTGTATGGGAAAAAAGAGAAGCCATTACAATTAATCACAGTATCAGGGGCTATTTGTTTCGTATTGCAGAAAATAAGGTGCATGACTTTTTTCGAAAACTGAAACGTGACAGGAAACTCTATGATCACATACTGGAAATATCCAGTGGAAAATATGAAGACGTCGAAATTAATATTCTTCATAGTGAAGAAACTGCCTTATTAAACAAAGCGATAGAACACCTGCCCCCGCAGCGAAAAGAGGTCTTTTATCTGTGTAAAATGGAAGGAAGATCTTACCTGGAGGTAAGTCGGCTCCTTGGCATTTCCGCCTCCACAATTAATGATCACATCGTTAAAGCCACCCGGGCAGTTCGTGATTTTATGCTTGCCAACACCTAGAACGACGATGGTTTGCCTGCCTGATTATTCCTTAAGTTTAGAAAACTTCAATAAATTAATTTTATTAAAAGCACACCAAATTCTCCCTGGATTGGTACTTTCTTTTCTGCACACAACTGAAATTGCTAAATATTTTTTTTGACAGCAGATGATTAGTTGGTCTCAGGCGTCTCTACAGAATAACCCAGCAGTTGAGCAATTATCAAAATTTGGAAGTCCTTTTTCAGAAATACCTGGAAAACCAGTGCACACCTGAAGAAACGGAAACTTTATTGACATGGCTAATGGTGGACGAGTATAGCCAGGAACAAAAAAATTTGATCAACCGATTACTTTCCAGCCATCCGGAAATTAGCAAACCCCTGCCGAAAGTATTGCAACAGCGATTGCAAAAAAATTGGGAAACCACTTTACAAAAAATCGAAGAAATAGAAAATGAAGGTAGCAAATTGAATAAGCTCTCCTGGGTGCGATACGCTGCAGTTTTGCTTATCATTGTCGGGATCGGAACTTACCTTTCATTGCAACATAAAACTCCTTCGAAGCCTGCAACTGCAGGCAGTGCTAATGAACTAACAAAACAAACCCAGAGAGACCTGGCCCCAGGTGGCAACAGGGCTGTCTTAACCCTTGGCGATGGTTCTACTATTGTGCTGGACAATGCAAAGAATGGAATCCTCGCCCAACAAGGTAATACCAGGGTTCTCAAGCTTAATGGTAAACTGTCTTATAATCCCGGGAATGCAAGAAATGATGAAACGGTTTACAATACCATATCCACTCCCCGCGGGGGGCAGTATCAAATCGAATTACCCGATGGCAGCCAGGTATGGCTTAATGCAGTTTCATCGATTCGTTTTCCCGCAGCATTTGCGGGAAATGAACGAAAGGTTGAGATAACGGGAGAGGCTTATTTTGAAGTGGCAAAAAACGTTGCCATGCCTTTTAAAGTAGTTATAGCCACAGCTTCAGAAAATGGGGCGGAGATTGAAGTAACAGGAACCAGCTTTAACATCATGGCTTATAACGATGAGGCTGCTGTCAAAACAACCTTATTGGAAGGCAGCGTAAAAATAAATCAAGATAGTAAAGCGGTGCCGTTGAAACCCGGACAACAGGCGAGGTTGCATGATAAGTCAATAAAAATAATTGATCATGTAGATACTGAAGAAGCGGTAGCATGGAAGAACGGGTATTTCCAGTTTGCCTCAGCGAGCCTGCAACAAGTGATGCGACAAATAGCCCGTTGGTATGATGTAGATATCAGCTATGCAGGTAAAGTACCGGAGCGGAGATTCGGGGGTAAAATTTCAAGGGACAATAATGCATCTGAAGTATTAAAAGTGCTTGAACTCAGTAAAGTAAAATTCAGGATAGAAGATAAAAGAATCATAGTAACACCATAGCCGTAAAAAAGCCGTTCGGGGATCGAGCCCGAACGGCTGTTGAATGAGCTAACTGTTCGACAGATGTTTGGACCACAGCCGAAGAATATTAGTTAACCCCAAAACAAATCAAAGTTATGTATTTAACTGCTGTTTTAAAAGCCCCTGTTTTGTCAGGGACCACCCTAACTAAAACGCTGCGGATTATGAAATTACTGGCCATTATGCTGCTTACTGCCTGCATACAGGTAAGTGCCAAAGGCTACTCACAATTGATTACTGTATCCGGCAAAAATGTTTCGCTGGAAAAAGTCTTTAAAAAAATTGAACGACAGTCTGATTATGTCTTTTTTTACGACGAGGATGGTTTGCAACAGGCCAAGCTGGTAAGTCTAAGCGTGAAAAATGCTTCTTTGACAGAAGTGCTTGAACAGTGTTTTAGAGACCAGCCCATTCATTACAATATCGTTGGCAAAACGATTGTAGTTAGCAACAACGATGCTAGCGAAAAGGAAAACATCATTCCACCTATTCCAGTTGCTATTGATGTTACCGGTAAAGTGAAAGATGAAAAAGGAAATCCGCTCGCCGGCGTATCGGTTTCAATTGTAGGTGAAACAAGGGGTGTTACCACGGATGATAGGGGAAACTTTGTAATTAATGTTTCAGAGAATGCTGTTCTAAGTTTCAGCCATGTAGGCTATAAAACAATTACTGTCCCTGTAGCAGGTAAGGCCAGTATTGACATTACGTTGGAAGCTGAAACATCAACCTTGGAAGATGTAGTAGTAACGGCACTGGGAATTCAACGGCAGACGCGGACCCTTACCTATTCAACTCAAAAGGTTAACGGTGAACAAATCAATGAAGTGAGGCATGCCAATCTTGCTAATGCTCTCAGTGGAAAGGTGGCGGGAATGGTGGTTACGTCACAAGGATTTGGCCCGGGAAGCTCCGCAAAAATTTTGCTGCGTGGTAACCGTTCTATTGCCGGAGATAACGGCGCACTTATTGTGGTGGACGGAGCCATTGTCGACAACTCAAGCGGCTTTAACCGTTACGGCTATAACAGTAATACAAACAACAGCTCCGATGGCATTTCCAGCATTAACCCTGACGACGTGGAAAGTGTCAATGTGCTGAAAGGTTCTGCCGCAACGGCGCTATATGGAACAAACGGGGCCAATGGCGTTATTTTAATCACCACAAAAAAAGGAAAGTCAGGTAGATTATCAGTCGATTTCAACTCCGGAATTACTTTTGATAGTCCTATGTTGTCACCTGAGGTGCAGAATGAATTCGCTCAGGGAAATGGCGGAGTATTCGGCGCTAATTCTCCCCAAAGCTGGGGACCGGCAATAGCCGGGCAACAGGTTACCGACTGGACAGGCAAGCAAACCACTCTAGCTAAGCAACCTGATAACCTCAAAGGATTTTTCGAAAATGCATTAACTGTAAACAACTCTGTCGCATTTGGCGGGGGAACAGACATAACACAGACGTATTTTTCTTATGCTCACCTTCACTCCGACGGAGTGGTTCCTGAAAATGTTCTAAACAGGCATACAGTTAATCTCCGCTTCACATCTAATATTGGCAAACGTTTTTCTACCGATGCTAAAGTAACCTATATACACCAGGAAATATCCGGCAAACCCGGTGTGGGTGGTGGTTCGGCTACCATCAACATTGACAGGATTCCACGCACTGTTCGTCTTGAAGATGTAAAAAATTATGAAAGTGTTGATCCTACTACAGGGGAAATAAAGCCTAACTACTGGTATGTTTCACCTTTTTATGGAAACCCATATTGGACCGTGCACAACACACGTTCAGATGAGAGAGTAGACCGGATTACGGGGTTGATTTCCGGAAAATACCTGATTACAAAATGGCTTGATGTAAAAGCAGTTTTTTCCCTGGACCTAAATAATAATAAAAGTAGTTACCAGGCCAATAACAATACCCCGGGCGCTGCCGGTAGTGATAATGGTTCATTTGGCTATGACCTCGTCAGGACGACGCAGGCAAACATTGATCTGCTGTTTTCCGGCCGAAACAACATTACCGATGACCTCAAGATCAGCTATAATATTGGCGGTACCGTGTTAGACAACAGGGATGATGTTACGGGTATTAGCGCCAGAAAACTAATCGTTCCCAACAGGTTCAACCTGGCATTTGCCCCACAAGCAGACCAATTCAATTGGAATGCAAATACGCACATTCAACGACAGGCGATATACGGTACTGCCCAATTGTCGTTCAAAGATTACTTATATCTCGACGGTACTGCAAGGCAGGAATATTTCTCCACCCTGCCATCACCACATTCCTCTTTTTATCCTTCGGTTGGCCTTAGCGTCATTTTATCCGATATGATCAGTATGCCTTCTATAGTGGACTACGCCAAGGTAAGAGTGGGATATGCCAAAACGGGTGGCGGCGGCCCCCCATACCTGAACAAACAAACATACACCATCTATCCCAACGGTATCCAAAGGGATGTTGTTTCGCCTTTCCCAGAGCTGGAACCTGAATTAACCACAGGATGGGAAGCAGGAACAGAATGGAGATTCTTTGGCAACAGGCTGTACTTCGACCTTACATTCTATAAATCTAATACTACAAACCAATTGCTCAAGGTCCCCACTCCACCTGCAACTGGGTTCGCCTCTCAATATATCAACGCTGGCAATATCGAGAATTCAGGAGTGGAAGTGGTGCTAAACGCAACCCCTATTAAAAAAGACCTGATCTGGGATGTCGGCGTAAACTTTGCCTCGAACAAAAGCAAGGTGCTCGAAATATTGCCCGGGATAGACCAGGTGCAACTGGATCAAAATTTTACTGACTATGTAATATCCGTGGCGAAAGTGGGCGGGGCTTTTGGAGACCTGTATGCTTTTGGATGGAAACGGAATGCCGCCGGGGATTTTATAGTTGCGGCTGACGGCAGACCGCAAAGAACCGATGAAATTATCAAGATCGGCAACTACAATCCCGATTTTACACTGGGTCTTAATAACTCCTTTACTTACAAAAACTTTGTTTTCAATCTCCTGGTTGACGGCCGTTTCGGAGGCGAAATGATATCTGCCAGCGATGCAATAATGGCGGCCGATGGAACCCCTGCTTATACAAGCCCGTACCGCGAGCCAGGTAGTTGGCTTTTGCCCGCTGTGCTGGAAGATGGTTCCAAAAACACCACACCGATAGATGCCGAGACCTTCTGGACCAGTGTGTCCGGCACAAACGCCTGGTCCGAAGAATTCGCATATGACGCAACAAACGTGCGGTTAAGAGAGTTTTCCATAGGGTATAGGTTTACCAAGTTCCGGGGGTCGTTTATTAAAGAGGCCAAACTTTCTCTTGTAGCGAAAAATGTTGTCTATTTTTATAGGGGATACGCAAAGGTAGATTTGCCCGGAATAGAGAAACGCAAGGCTCCGTTTGATTCGGAAATAAACCTCTTCAACAGCAACCTGCAGGGGCTTGAATATGGCACACTGCCTCCTACACGCAGCATTGGCCTTAATTTAAAATTATCTTTATAAAATATAATTGATTATGAAAGCGCTTGTAAAAACAATCTTGAAATCGGCTTGCAGCCTTGGTCTTTTATGGCTTCTGATTGTGCCTTCGGGGTGTACGGAAAAATTCGATGAGTTCAATACCGATGAGACTAAACTGACGGACTTGACGCCCGCAGAATTTCCCCGCCTGTTTTCGAGGGCACTAGCTGCGTCTTCTTTTATAAACTGGCGCTACCAATACGGGGAGAACTTATTCGCTGATCTGTATGCCCAATATTTCTTTATGACAGCTACTTATACGTACGACAGGTATGCGTGGGCGAGCTCCGACCTGGAGGTACCATGGAAAGTTATATATACCGAAGTCGTACCTCAGTTAAAGACCTTGATGGACGAAACAGACCCAGCCTCGGCTGAAAATGCGCTGGCAAAGATCTGGTGGGTATGGACCTTCCACAGAAATACGGACTATTACGGGCCGATACCTTACTTTAATGCAGGAGTCAACGGAGAAAACGTAACGTACGATTCCCAGGAAAAAATGTATGATGATTTCTTTGTTAAACTTACAGAGGCGGAGGCGGTTCTAAAAGCCAATACAGGAGCAACTCCCTACGGAGCTTTCGACAAGGTTTACCAGGGAGATGTCAGTAAGTGGATAAAATTTGCAAATACATTGCGATTAAGACTTGCCCTTCGTATCTCCAAAGTGAATCCCGCAAAAGCGCAGACTGAAGCTGAGGCTGCCTTAGCGGCCGGGGTAATGACGGATATTTCCAGCGATGCTCTGATGGCGAAGACACCACCGGTAGGAGACGATTATGGAGGGCTGTCTTCCATTGCCGTATGGAATGAGTTCCGCATGAGCGCATCGATGGAATCAGTATTGAAAGGATACAATGATCCAAGGATTGGCATCTATTTTCAAAAAACCGATAGCACCAATGGCTATGACGGGGGACGAAATGGAATGCTTGCCTCCGAGGTAATAGTCGGGATAAATCAACCTACTTATAATTCTAATGTTGGGACACGTTGGGTAGTAGGCGGTGGCAATGATTGGAGCAACGTGCCCGCCGCACAGGATATCATGCATACTGCGGAAGCTTTTTTCCTCCGGGCAGAAGGTGCATTGAATGGATGGAACATGGGCGGTACAGCGGAAGAATTGTATAACCAGGGTATTGAAGCATCTATGCGGCAATGGGGTGTCACTAATGATGCTACTATTACGGCTTATATCAACAGCACTGCCACGCCCATAGCGCCTAACGATTATTTTAACTCTCCCCCGATGAATGATTATCCAATAAAATGGAGCAGCGATCCGGTCATGCAACGCAAGCAACTGGCGCAGCAGAAATGGCTGGCCTTGTACCCTGACGGAATGGAAGCATGGGCCGACCTGAGAAGAGCAGGAGTTCAGCAGATCTACCCGGTGCTCCATTCTGACAATGCAGACATAAAGGCAGGGGAATTTATCAAAAGGTTGACATATCTTGATTTGGAGAAGCAGACCAATAAAGAAGGCGTAAAAGCGGGCGAAGCATTGCTTGGCGGGAAAGATCTGCCAATGACGCCATTGTGGTGGGATAAAAATTAACCCGGCAACCAGGCAAAGAGTATCAGCATAAATAGTTTACACCCATTAGGGGGTGACTAAACATCTTAGGCATTTCGTCCAACGACATGATTTATCCACTCTACCAGTAACCCCATAATATACTATTTAGTTATCTTTTATTCTTTTTTATCCAAAGCCCATTTGATGCCGTTGGTTAACAGCGTTATGAATTGCTGTGTTTGGAAATCATCAGGGTAGCCCATTGATATATAGAAAACCCTGCTCTTGCCTGCATTGCGTGTCCATGCAATTGGTTCGACTGAATCGTTCGCTTTTCCCATCAGCAAAACAGTAGCTTCTTTATCAAGCAAGGGAGCTACTTTATAAATTCCTCCCTTGCTATGCCATTGTTTTATCTGAAGATCCTTCACAATAGGATGGCTTGCCGATTCAGGAACGAGGGTTACATCATAGCCAAGTTCATGAGGGCCATAGCCACGGTTTTGGCAACCAAAAAAATCTGCAACAAAATCCGGCCAGTCTTCAAAGCCGTCCGCCACATCCGCAATCTTACCTTGTACCGCAAAAGCATGGTTAGCTGTGCGGATGCCTATCAGCGGCTTGCCTTTACTCAGATACGTCTTTATAGCATTCATTTGCTCATGAGGCAAAGCAATGCGTCGTGCAAAGACCACCAGCAGGTCGGCCTGGGAAAGCGCATCCATGCTGGGATATCGATAAGAACCATGATCACCGGTACCCAGCAGAACGGTTACTTCATAACCATGCTCTTTTTCCAGTGTTTCGGCAAACCGGGGCACTGTCTTATCTGCCTCATAGTTGTTTGTATCCTTGGTAATAAGAAAAACTATCCGGGGCTTTTTAGCTATGGGAGCGGTCTTTTGTTTTATAGGCTGAATTGATTTTCCTGCTCCCGCAGAAGTATTATTCATTACGCAAGCAAAAAGAAGGATGATCGTAATGACCAGGTTTTTTTGTTGATTATATACTTTCATCTTTTTTATTTTATAGCTTAAAGTAGATCTTATTTGATTCACTACCTCAAACGATGAAGTCCCGGAAATTATTCAAACCCCCAATGCACCATTGAAGCAAGGTCATCCATTTTTTTCAATATCCTCAGGTTACCCCGTGCTTGTACAGAAGAATATACAGAGCGGGGAAATTCAAGTTCCTTGTCAATCATTTCTGTTGAGGCTGCCTCGAGCATGGGATCCCTGGAATCTGCCAATACAATTTTTCTCGGGGCGATGCAACCCATTAGATCCGGTAAATCATATGCAGTCAATACCGACGCTACGCCCCATGTAAAATCGATTTCAAAAGGATGCCAATAATCATCTGACCCCGGCCTTTTTGTTACTCCAATTCTGTAAAACCTGTTCATGGCAACTGATTGGTATGAAATGAGCGAACCAATAAGCGAGATGTTATTAATTGAAGAATCAAATGCTGCAGCATGAATAAGTGCAGGACACATTTCATTAAAGGCAACGGCACCAATTTTCAGTGGATTAACATCATTTCGGTTTTTTAAATAATTTACCACTCTTATTATATCCCCAGCCTGGATTCCAATCATACTTCTACCAATTAAAAGCGCAGTATAGCCCAGCTGGTGACCCCTTCCGGCGGTATGTTTTGTTTCACCAACACCCAACACATCAGGGGCGGCAACTATATATCCTTTTTTGACTAATTTTTCTATCTCGCCTCCGGGCTCAGCATCCGTAACTTTCCCTTCTGAATGGAGGTAAACCACGGCAGGATGCTCCAGGTTGTCATCGGGCTTAAACAACAGGATAGGAATAGCATAATCCCCGTTTTCTCCTGCAATGGCGTCCAGTTGCACAGTGTATCCATTTCTCTGGTACTTGCCATTCATAAACGTCCCTTTGTTATCCATGAAAGGAGTTTTAAACCCTGAAATTTTCTTTGCCTTTATTTTAACTTTCTTAAGATGCTCCGCAATATTTTTTCTTGATTGCTCAAGATTCTGAATAAGCTTTTGGGATTCTGCTTTATTGAGATCAAAAATCATTTTTCCATCTTTATATGTCGCTATCTGCCCGGTTGGAGTTACCGTTAATTCTTCTACTGTCGGTAAATCAGTTTTCTCCTCGGCAGGACTACCCGACAGGTTAAAATGTTTCTGGAAAAAAGCATACATAGCCAGTCTTATCTTCGGAGTCAGCGAGTGTTTAGCATCATCTTCCACCAGCTGTAAATTATCTTCTTTACCGAAAGACGCGTACGCCTTTTTTGCTTCTCTTAGCGCATCAAGGGCGCCCTGTAAACACAGGTATTCATCACGTGACGTAAACGTCATTAATGTTGGCTTTGGCGACCTGACCTCCAAAAGATCTTCGAAGGTTATTCCTTTTGGAAGAGCATTGATTAATACGGTTTCAGCATCCCCCACGCCTTTGGTTTCAATCAGCCTCCTGTATGCGGTGGGCCAACTGCACGGGATTGCCACTTTCACTCTTTCGTCAAACGCCATTAAATAGCTCGTTAGAGTTCCCCCTCCTGAAAAGCCCGTTACTCCAATATTTTCCGGATCTACCTCTTTGCGGGTGAGCAGATAATCAATTGCCCTCATACCATCCCAGATAAAATGTTTCGCTGAAGAAACTCCTGCTAAAAAACACACATTCCCAAAATAGCAATGCTCAATGACCGAATACCCAATGGCTGAAAATTTTATATCAGGATTGTAATATTGCACATGCTCACCCTGTCCTAACGGATCTATTGCAAACACAATCATCCCCTTTTTTACAAGGTTTGTTATGATAACCTGGTAATATTCTTCCCTGAAGGATGCCTGGTCATGTCCAAAACCATTCAAAATTGCGGGCGCTTTACCTTTTAAGTTATCAGGTATATAAAGGCAGCCTGTTTCATAATACCCTGGAACGGGCTCATAAATGATTTTCTCGATCCTGTATCCTTCTTTTTGTATGATCCCCGTAATCTCCGGGTTCAAAGCTTCCTTCTTTGGGAAAGGACCGATTATTTCCTTTAGTTTATTCTTAACTGCCTGTTGTCTCTTTTGCCAGTCACCCTTTGTTTTTAATTTAGCTATCACTTCATCTCTCGTCGTGTAATAATCTTCTGCCTGCCTCGTGAGGTGGGTAATGGCGAGGCTCCCCGGGTTGTTCCATTTGATCCACTGCTGAAAAACATTCAAATTTTCCGCTTCTTTTTTTGCAGAAACAAACTGGGCTTTATTTGCCGCGGAATCTGTTTGTGCAACAAGAGTTTCTGCTATCAAAAACATACAGATCAACAAAAAAAGGTTACTATGGCTAGTCATTTTTTCTTTCATATGAACTTAGAGATTTTATAACTGATCCTTTTCAAACCCAAACTTGTATGAGATTAATTCATATAATAATTTCATACTTTTTTTTGAGAATACACTCCGTTCTTTTTGTAAGTTCTATTTCTATTTATTCAATCTTATAATGCAGGTCGTCCTGATCTGACAATTCTCAACGCAATTAGTTTCTCCCTATTTACATGCATCTTAAAAAAATTTCCGGACCACAGGAT
>Ga0111539_10003497_pt1 | contig 20715 bp, 10 predicted proteins | sample RhiMethybrSRZTD1_FD_79667 | JGI IMG/M metagenome (GOLD analysis project Ga0111539, IMG submission 79667) | Populus rhizosphere microbial communities from Tennessee, USA - Rhizosphere MetaG P. TD hybrid SRZTD1 (version 2) (version 2) | ecosystem: Host-associated > Plants > Roots > Rhizosphere >...
ACCTTCTTCGAGCACGACGCGTTCCACCCGCGCTGGTCGCCCGACGGTGAGTGGATCGCGTTCATCTCGAACGAGGGCCTGCCCCACCTCGCGCTGCTCGAGACCTACGGCGGCGAGCTGCGCGACGTAACCATCACCGACCGGCGCTCGATGCGACCGATGGGCATGCTCTCGGTGCGCGTGACCGACGCCGAGAGCGGCCAGGTCACGCCGGCCCGCGTTCACCTCACCGCAGCCGACGGCAAGTTCTATCCGCCGCCCGACGCCTACGCGATGATCAGCCGCGCCGGCGACAACATGTTCCAGAGCCCCGGACAGTTCACCGTGGCGCTGCCGGCCGGCCGGGCCGAGCTCCTCGCCGTCAAAGGCTTCGAGTTCTGGCCCGAGAAAGTCGCCGCCGAGATCAAGCCGAACGAGGTGACGTCGCTGACCGTGCCGCTGAAGCGGCTGGCGAACATGGCGGCCAGGGGCTGGTACAACGGCTCCACGCACGTGCACATGAACTGGGGCGGCAACCTGCATCAGACGCCGCCGAACCTGATGATGATGTCGCGCGCCGAGGATCAGAACGTCCTGACGCTGCAGATCGTCAACCAGAACAACCGCATCCTCGACTACCAGTACTTCGTGAAGGGCGGCGGGCCGCACCCGCTCTCGACCCCCGACCAGCTGCTCGTCGTCGGCCAGGAGTACCGGCCGCCGTTCTACGGCCACGTGTTCATGTTCGGCATGAAGGATCATCTCGTCTCGCCCTATCTCACCGGTTACGCCGGCACGGCGGTCGAGAGCCTCTACCCGAGCAACACCGACATGTTCCGCAAGGCCCGGGCGCAGGGAGCGACGGTCGGCTACGTCCACGCGTTCGGCGGCGAGCGCGATCCGCTCGAAACCACGCTCGGCGGCGGCAAGGGCTTCGTCGTCGACGCCGCCCTCGGCACCACCGATGCGGTCGAGTGGTCGGCGAGCGGGCGGGCCGGGTTCTTCCCGCTGTACGCGGCGTGGAACAACGGCCTCAAGGTCACCGCGACCGGCGGCGAGGATTCGGTTACCAGCGAGCATCACAACCAGCTGGTCGGGGCCGCCCGCACCTACGTCTTCACCGGCGCGAAAGGGCTCGACATGGACGCCTGGTTCGCCGGCCTGCGCGCGGGACGAGCGTTCGTCACCACCGGCCCGCTGGTGGAGCTGACCGCGAACGGGATGATGCCGGGCGAGGAGATCGCGCTGCCGGCGGGCGGCGGCGCGGTGGCGATCGAGGCGCGGGTACGCTCGATCACGCCGCTCGAAAAGGTCACGCTGATCTTCAACGGCGAGGCGGTCGAGGCCATTCCGCTCAGCGCCGACCGGAAGAGCGCCGACTTCAAGAAGGCGCTGCGGCCGACGCGCAGCGGCTGGTATCACCTGCGCGCCGAAGGCAGCCCGGCGGATCGCTTCCCGCTCGACACCGGCTACGCGCAGGCCTTCACCAACCCGATCTGGATCAAAGTTGGCGGCCAGCCGGTGAGGAATCGGGCCGCGGCCGAGTACGCCCTCAAGTGGATCGACAAGCTCCAGGAGATGGCAGCGGCCTGGCCCGACTGGCGGTCGCAGCGCGAGCGCGATCACGTGTTCGCGCAGTTCGAGGAGGCGCGGCAGATCTACCGCCGCATGGTCACGGAAGCGGCGAACCCGACGTCGGCGTCGCGCTGAAAACAGATGCCGCCGTAGAATCGCTCGAGGGGTTGCCGGTTGCAAGTCGGGTCCGACGTTCGCTTCGCGCTTCGCGTCTTCGCACGCCGCCCCGCCGTCCCGCTGCTCGTCGCGGGATTGTTCGCCCTGGGCGTCGGCCTCGCCAGCGGCATGTGGGCCGTGGTCGACGCCGCTCTCCTCCGGCCGCTTCCCTATCGCGATGGCGACGCGCTGGTGGCGGTGTTGGAGAGCCACCCGCAGCGTGGGCTGATGGCGGTGACGCCGGCCAGCTTCCTCGATTGGTCGCGACGGGTGACGAACCTTCAGGACGTCGCCGGCACCTATGCGATCGATGCGAGCCTGGCCGGCGCAGGCATGCCGGAGCGAGTGGCCGGCACGAAGGTCACCGAACGATTCTTCGATCTCTGGGGCGTGCCGCCGGCGATCGGCCGCGTCCTGCAGCCCGATGATTTCGCGCTCCGGAGTCGCGTGGTGGTTCTCGGCCATGCGATCTGGGCGCGGCGATTCGGCGGCGATCGCCGCGTCGTCGGCGCGCCGGTCCGCATCGACGGCGAACCGTATACGGTGGTCGGCGTGATGCCGCGCAGCTTCCGGACGATCGGCAACGCCCAGATCTGGATACCCTGGATCATGTCGGCCGATGAGCAGCGCGAGCGGCGCTTCCATCTGGTGGGCACGGTCGCCCGGCTCTGTCATGGATGTTCGACCGCTGACGCGGAACGGGAGCTCGCGGCTATTTATGGTCGCCTTGCGATTGACAATCCCGACACGGTCGCGGACTGGCGGACGCGCGTCCTGCCGCTTCGCGATCTCGTGCTCGGCCAGTCGGCCCGGGCGCTCATCGTTCTCGGCGGCGCGGTGCTCGTTCTGGTCGTCGTCGCGTGGATCAACGTCGCCAGCCTGCTGCTCGCATGGTTGCCGGGGCGGCGGCAGGAATTCCTGGTGCGAATGGCGCTCGGCGCGACCAACGCCCGGGTGCTGCGGCAGATACTCCTGGAGACACTGATCTGGGCGATAGCGGGTTCGGCCGCCGGTCTCGTGATCGCCAACTGGTTCCTGCAGCTGTTCGGTGCGGTGGGCGTGTCAACCGCGCTGCCGTACGATTTCGAGCCGAGCATCGACAGCCGGGTGATCGCCACCGCCGCCGCTCTGTTGCTGGTCAGCGTGTGCGCCACCGCGATCGGACCATGCGTGGTCGTGATGCGCCGATCCAGGGACTTCGTCCCTCGACGCGCATCCTCGACCGGTCTCGTCGGAACCCGGGTAACCGTCGCGTTGCAGGTCGCGCTCTCCGTCGTGCTGCTGTCTGCCGCTGCCGGACTCCTGGTCGGGTTTCGGCACCTCGCGGCGCTCGCGCCCCCGGCGGGCGGAACCCGGAGGCTGGCGATGGAGATCTCACGGCCCGAAACGTACCAGTCCGAGGATTCGAAGAATCGTGAGTTCTTCGACCGCGTGCTCGCGGCGCTCGGCCAGCGGCGCGAGATCCGCAGCGTGGCGGCAGCCAGCTATGTTCCACCGACGCCGCCGCTCGGCAATCTCAGATTCTCGATCGAAGGACGCCCGACATCGACGGAGGCACAAACGGCGTTGGCGAGCGCCGTCAACAGCACTGCATTCAAGCTGCTCGACATCCCGATCGTGCGCGGCCGGTTGATCGACGGCCGCGACGGTGCGAATGGCCCGGGCGTCGCGGTGATCAGCACGGCGCTCTCGCACCGATATTGGCCGAACGAGAATCCAATCGGACAGCGGATCACGCTGGTGGGTACCGAGAAACCAATTCAGGTCGTCGGCGTGGTCGGCGATGTGAAGCAACCTCTCAACCCGGATCCGCGCGCGGAGTCGGTGCTCTACCTCTCGTATCAGCAGTTCCCCTGGCCCTTCATGACGCTGATCTTTGCGCCGTCGGGCGAACCGAGCGCAGCGGTGGCGGCTGTGCGCCAGGAAGTCGCCCGCATCGATTCGTCGCAGGCCGCCGGCGCGATTCAGGTGCTCGACGAGCTGCGAACCGATTGGCTCGGTCAACCGCGGCTGCAGACGAGGGTCGTCACGCTGTTCGGCCTGGCGACATTCCTCCTCACCATCGTCGGGTTGTACGCGCGCGTCGCGCACGGCGTGGCGCTCCGCGCGCGCGAGTTCGCGATTCGGCAGGCGCTGGGCGCGCGGCCGGCGGATGTCGTCCGCGCGCTGACCCTCGAGGCGCTGATCGTCGCGAGCGCGGGAGTCCTTCTCGGCTTGTGCCTGTTGCCGTTCAGCACACGAGCGCTCGGCAATCTCGTTGTCGATGCGCCGGCGCTCGACATCAAGCTGGCCGCTGGCGTGGCCGCCCTGCTCGCCTCGAGTGCCGTGGCGAGCGCCTACTGGCCCGCGCGTCGAGCCGGACGCGTCGAACCCGCCGAACTCCTGAGAGCCGAGTAGCGCGAAACCACATTAGCGAATCGGCGTCGACGGCAGGATCGTCTTGTCGTTCTTCGCCGTCCCCGGCCTGACGGTCAGGTACTTCTCCGCCGACAGGACGATCTGGTCGATCGACACGCCGTCCTCACGCGTCTGGATGGTGATGCCCTGCGCATCGCGGTCGGGATCCTGCGGGAAGCGAAGCAGCCCGCCGTTCCGATTCGGCGCGCCCCATCCGTCGTCTTCCCAGCCCCATCCCGAGACGCCGCATCCGCTGCATTCCTCCAGGTTGATCGCCAGCCCGGATGTGGTGCCGACCTCGTACCGCGGCGTGCCCGAGACGTCGGTGGCGCCGTGGAACTGCACCCAGACCGAGTCGTTCGTCCACGAGTTGCCGTCCGCTTTCAAGCGAACCCAGAGCTTGTAGGTTTCATTCGGGTCCGCGTAGAAGCGGAGGAAGGTGACGACTGCGTGCGGGTCCGGCGCGGGAACTTTCGGCGCGCCGAGATTGGGATCGTAGACACGGACTCCGCCGGCAGCCGTCGGGTCGGCGACCTGCGTCCAGCGGCCTTGTGCGACGGCGTCCGCGGCCCAGAGGACGATTTCCTTGATCGACGGGATGGTCATGGTGAAGCTGTCGGTTGCCGTGCCGCCGCGCCCGTCGCTCGCGGTAATCGTGAAGACGTACTGGCCGGGCGGTGGGCCGCACAACCCGACGTCGGGCCTGAATGGGATCACGACGCCGTCCCGGCGCCACTCGTAGGTCAGCGCATGCGCATCGGGATCGCTGGCGACTACGTTCGCGCGCACATCGCAGTCTTCGCCTTGCGTCGCGCCATATGAGACGGTGATATCAGGTCCCGCTTCGACGGTGGGCGGGTGGTTGGTCCGATTGCGAGTGTTCGCGAGCAGAATCACCGCTCCGCCGAAGAAATTCGCCACAGCGATGTCGGGCAGGCCGTCGCCGGTGAAATCGGCGACGCGGACGCTGCCGCCTTCGTAGTCGAAGCGGCCACCGTGCGAGAAGGTGCCGTCGCCGTCGCCGAACATCACCTGACCCGAGCCAAGTGCCGCGTCGAGGCGGCCGTCGAGGTTCAAGTCGCCGATCGCCACCGCGCTGCTGAACGAGTCGTCGCCGGGCACAGCGGAATAGATCGGCGGGGCAAAGCCGTCGGCGCTGCCGAGCGCAACCGCCATCTGATGATTCTCGAAGGCGACGATATCGACGAAGCCGTCGCGGTTGATGTCGGCGACATCGAACTCGACGCCGTAGGGGTTGACGAACGCCACGCCGATGGACGTTTCAGCGAGCGCACCGCGGCCATCGCCGAGCCAGACGCCCACCTCACTCGGGTCGTCGTTCCGAGCTCCCGAGAACATCACAACCGCGTCGAGCTTGCCGTCGCGATTGACGTCGGCCAGCGCAACGGCTGGCGCGAACGACGGCAGCGGCACCGTGACGCCGGGCGGCGCGAAGGTGCCGTCTCCACGCCCGAGCCCGACCTCCAGCACATAGCCGCCCGCTGCCCCGTTGCCGGCGGTCGAGACGAAATCGGAACGGCCATCGCCGTTGACGTCGCCGATTGCGAAACCGAAAACGAAATCGGGCCAGGCGGTCGTCGGCGCAGTGACGAAGCCGCCGCGCCCGTCGGCCAGGCGCGTGCCGACGGTATTGGGGAACCGCGAGGCGTAGGTGATATCTGCTCGTCCGTCGCCGTTGATGTCCCCGACCGCAACGTCGTCGTCGTCGAAGCTCTTCGCCGGCAGCGCGACCGCCGGTCCGCGGGCAACGACCCCGGCGAAACCCTCCGCGCCGCCGTCCACCGCTTCACGATGGAACGCGAAACCGGGCGCCTCGCCGAACGTCCGGTTCGAGAGCACGGTCACCGACGAAGCGAACTCGTTCCCGGTCGCCACATCAAGCCGTCCGTCGCCATCGAAGTCGCCGACCGCGGCGGCGCGGCTGCCCGAACCGGCGGCCACGTCCTGGTGCGCGAGCAGTGCGCCCGGTTGCGCGGCCGAGCCCAATAACACGCTCACCGTGCTCGACGCGCGATTCGCCGTCACGACGTCGAGCCTGCCGTCGCCGTTGACGTCGCCGATCGCGATCCCTCGCGGCGACGATCCGACGATGTAGGCGGCGGTGCGGACGAAGCCGCTGCTGCCGCCGCGATACAGGGCCACGTTGCTGTTTGCCGTCGAGGCCGCGGCGAGATCCACCCATCCATCACGATCGAAGTCGCCCATCGCGACGACGTTCAGGTTGACCTCGCCGCTGATCGATCGCGCGGTGAACCTGGTCCCGCCGTCGCCGTACAGAATCCGCAGGCCGGCCGCGCCTGCATAAGCCACGGCGACGTCGACGCTGCCGTCGTGGTTGAAGTCCGCCGCCGCGATCCCTTGCGGCTGCAGCGTCGTGCTGGTGTAGACCGCGCCGATCGCGAAGCCGCCGGCGCCGTTGCCTGCGAGCACCTGCACCGCACCGGTGGTGAAGGCCGAATAGACGAGGTCCGGCTTGCCGTCGCGATTCACGTCGGCGGCCGCGATGCCGCGCGGCCCCTGGCCCGGCGCCGCGATGTCGCTGCGGCTGAACGTGCCGTCGCCCTTTCCGAGCAGCACGCTGATCGAGTTGCCGTTCGCGTTGGCCACCGCGAGGTCGGCGATGCCGTCGCGGTTGAAGTCTGCGGTCGTCATGTCGAAGGGGCCCGCGCCCACCGCGACGCCGGCGGCGCGCGCGAAGCCGCCGCCGATCTGGTTGAGGAGGATGGTCACACTGTTGCGGCCGGCATTGGCCTGCGCCAGATCGAGGCGCCCGTCGCGATTGAAGTCGGCGCTGACGATCGCGCGCGCGCCGGTTAACGACGCGACGTCATCGCGGGCGAAAACGGGCGTCTGCGCCGCCGCGGCGGTGCTGATTGCCACGAGCGCGGCGACGGCTGCCGCGATCGATTCGGATCGGATTGATTGAAAGCCTGGCTGGCGGCGCCGGCCACGTGCGCTCATGGTTCCCCCTGGTTTGCGGACGGATGCGCGCCAGGCCGGAGCATCATGAGTGCCAGCGATCGCGCCGCACGCGCGCGGCCGCAGCGCGCCGCTTTCCGAGCAAATTGCACGAGCGGGTGGCACACGTCCGGGCCGCAGCGAGCCGGGTATCTCCGAACGGATACACCGGTCCCGGACCGATCGGATACTTGAACGAATCGTCGGTGGGCCGCTGACACCTTGTTTCGTGAGGTGTACGGGCCGGGCGATTTAGGGTTGGACACGGGAATCGGCGTCGGTTACCTTGTGCGCGTGAAGAAACTGGCTGGATGTGCGGCGCTCCTGCTGCTCGCGTCGCTGGCTCCGTCACACGCCGCCGGCCAGGCGGCCGGCGAACGCCTGGTCCTCTTCGGCGACGTCACCTACTTCTACCCGCCCGGCCACGCCAAGAACTGCCTGTTGAACAACCAGTTCAGGCGCGGCGAGCCGGTCGGCTTCCGGATGAACGCGATCAACCCCGCCACCGGCAAGCGCGATCGCGCCACCGAGCTCGTCGTCCACCTGAACTATGCCGGCAAGACGCTGGATCTGCCGATGCGCGATCGCCAGAACGAGCGTCAGCCGGAGCGCGAGTTCTGGGTGGTCAAGTGGGTCGTGCCCGACGATGCGCCGATGGGGATCGTGCGCTACACGGTCACCGCGAAGGATCCGCAAGGACGCACCGGCGAGTTCAAGCCGTTCGAGGTCCAGGCCTCACAAATCACGATCGTTCCGTAGGCAGGCAGCGAGCGTGCGGCCCATGCGACGCGCGTCCTGCACTGCCCTGTGCCTCGCCGCGGCGCTCGCCGCCGCGTGCTCGCGCGCGCCGGTCACGCAAACCGCCGTCACCGCTGCGGCGCCCGCACCGATCGCATCCCTCGATCTCGAGTACGACAAGCCGGCCATCGTCGGCACTGTTGCGCGTGCGAGCGCCAGCGGTCTTCCCGCGGGCAAGAGCGTGGAGCTGGCATGGGGCACGGTCACCGGCGGCTGGGTGATCGAGGACTACTACCACTTCCGCGGCAAGAAGTACAAGGAGAGCCGCACCTCGTTGGGCACGTTTCCGGTCGACGCGAACGGCCGGCTGGCCGCGCGGTTCGTCGTCCCCGAGGACTACGGCGGCGTGCACGAAGTGCTCGCGCTGGTCGATGGCGCAACGGTGGCGCAGGGCGCAATCAACGTGACGCAGACGTTCGCGCTCACACCGCCATCCGGCCCGGCGGGGACGCCGATCGAGCTGAAGGTCACCGGCCTCGGGTGGCGGACGATGGAGAGCACCTGGGTCGTGAACTGGGACAATCGCGAGCTCGGTTTCGTGACCGCCGCGGGGACGCGCGGATCCGCCGTTGCGCGATTCCGCGCCGCGGGCCCGCCCGGCGATCACACGGTCAAGCTGTACACCGGTTGGCAGGGGCTCGGCTATCTGAACTACGAGCAGTCGCCGGTGGCGGCGCTGCCGCGGCCGCAGTTCACGTTTCGCACCACGCCCGGCACGGTCGCCGACGCGGTTTACGCCGAACCGTACTCGCCGCAGCCGATCCCGAATGCCGACGCGGCGGCGCATGGCGCGCGCCTGACGCTGGCGCCGACGCAGGGCCCGGTTGGCACGCGTGCGGTGCTGACGGGCGAGGGCTTCCCGGCCGGCGCGACGATGAAGCTGGTGTGGGAGACGTTCGCGGGCAGCCGCGTCACCGAAGCCGGCTTCACCTCAGAGGATCGCGAGCTCGGCGAGATCGCCGCCGACGCGAACGGACGGATCGACCGCACGCTGTCGATTCCAGACGACGTCGGCGGGCTGCATGGGATCGAAATCCGGCGAGACGACCAGGTTGCCGCGCGCGCGCACTTCGTCGTCGAAACCAGCATCGTCGGGATGTCGCCGCGATCGGGGCCGGCGGGAACGCCGGTGACGATTCATCTGAAAGGCGTCGGCTGGACCGAGTACGACAACATCTACGTCGCCACCTACGACAACGCTTACATGGGCTACGCCTGCGGCTTCAACAGCCACGGCGACGTGGTGATCAACTTCACCGCCGCCGGCGAGCCTGGCCCGCACATCGTCGATCTGTATCCCGGCATCTATCAGGGCCCGGCGACCGAACCGCAGCAGCTCTATCGCCTGCCGCAGCTCACCTACGCCGACGATCATCCCGGCAACAGGATTCCGGCGCTGCGGTTCACATTCGAGATCACGCCCCCTTCGCCACGGCGGAGTTCCTCGACAGCGACTCGCGAATAGCGAGCCACCTTTCCGCTTGCGGCGTCGGGCTGCATACCAGGGCCTGCGTAACCGCAGAGCGGTTTCACCCACCTTCGCTCGCCTGCAACCAGCTGCGAGCTCCGGCGGGCAACCAGGCGCGCCGAGCGATCACGGGCGCCGCTACGGATCGCAATCGACGGCAATCGATACACCTCGACGGTTCGCAGGACGTGGAGCGCGTCGATAACAGCAGGGCTCGCGACGTTTCTGTAAGCCGCACTCGGATCCTGTAATCCACAGCCGAGGTCACGCGTCTCGGCTGTTTCCGACGCCGCGCGACGGCTCATCAGCAATCGGATCCGATCTTTCCGCTCCCGATCGCACTGTCCGATTTACGACATGCGCGCGCGTCGTGACGGCACCTCCGTTGCGATTTGGAACCCTCAGTCCGCTTCTGTGATGCCGCGTTCCTGACGCACGCCTCACGCATTTCCAAACGACCAAACACGAGCAGGGTTCAATGCGTTTTCAGATATCCGTGTTGCTGTCGGCGACTCTCACCTCGATTCTTTCTGTTTCTGCCGCGCACGCCGCGACCATTTCCGTGTCGAACGCCAGCGAGCTCCAGGCGGCGATCGACGCGGCGCAGGCCGGCGACGTCATCGCCCTCGACCCCAACGGCGCCTACGTCGGCAACTTCGTGCTGCCGAACAAGGGCGTGCTCAGCGACTACATCACGATCCGCTCGGCCGCGCCCGACTCGTCGCTGCCCGCCGCCGGCGTGCGGATGACGCCGAAGTACGCGCCGCAGCTGCCCAAGATTCGCTCGTCGAACAACATGTCGGCGATGCGGACGGCCGCCGGCACCAACCACTGGAAGCTGATGTTCCTCGAGTTCCAGGCCAACGTCGGCGGCTTCGGCGACATCGTCGCGCTCGGCGCGGGCGATTCGACGCAGACGATGAACAGCCAGGTGCCATATGCGCTGGTCGTCGACCGCATCTACATGCACGGCGATCCAATCTTCGGCCAGAAGCGCTGCCTGTCGGTGAACAGCCAGGAGACCGACGTCATCAACTCCTACATCGCCGAGTGCAAGGCGATCGGCCAGGACTCGCAGGCGATCGGCGGCTTCAACAGCCCCGGCAACCTGCTGATCGAGAACAACTACCTCGAGGCCTCGACCGAGAACGTGCTGATCGGCGGGTCCGACCCGATGATCCCGAACCTCGTCACCACCAAGGTGACGGTTCGCAACAACCACATGGCCAAGCCGGTCGCCTGGATGAAGCCGATCATGCCGACGCCGGCCGGCGTCACCGCGCAGGCGGTCCCGGGCGGCGGTTCGCTTCCCGCCGGCACCTACGCCTACCGCGTCGCCGCGCGGCGGAAGTCGAACCAGAACAACCCTGCGACCTCGGCGTCGTCGGTGGAAGCGTCGGCGACGCTTCCCGCGGGCACGACCGGCGGCGTCACGATCTCGTGGACGCCGATCAGCGGCGCCGAAGTCTACCTGGTGTACGGCCGCACCCCGGGCGGGCAGACGATGTACTGGAAGACCACGGAGCCGTTCATCACCGACACCGGGGCCGCGGGCACTGCCGTCAATACCGGCATCGAGCGGCCGGGCTACGGCGGCACCAAGTGGGACGTGAAGAACATCTTCGAGCTGAAGAACGCGCAGAACGTGATCGTCGAATACAACCTGTTCGAGAACCTCTGGGTCGCGGGCCAGCCTGGCTACCCGATCGTCTTCACGCCGCGCAACCAGAACAACAAAGCGCCCTGGGTGGTCGTCCAGGATGTGGTGTTCCGCCACAACATCGTCCGCCACACGGCAGGCGGCGTGAACATCCTGGGCGTCGACAATGTGGCCGCGACCGGCAGCAAGCGTACGAACCACATCGACATCCACGACAATCTGTTCGACGATCTCACGAGCGAAACCTGGGGAGCGGCCAAGCCGTTCCTGATTGGCGACGGTCCCGAAGCCGTGACGATCAATCACAACACGATCATCACGAACCAGGCGACGATCGTCAGCCTCTACGGCTCGGCGGCGATGGGTTTCGTCTATACGAACAACACGTCGAAGCACAACAGCTACGGGATCAACGGCTCCGGGTCCTCCCTGGGAATGCCGACGATCACGACGTTTTCACCAGATGCGACGATCACCGACAACATCCTCGCCGGTGGCCCCGCGTCCAAGTATCCCGCGGGCAACTATCACCCCTCGGTTGCCGAGTGGATCGCCTGCTTCGTCGACTATGCGGGCGGCGACTATCACCTGCGGCCGGAGTGCGCCACCAGGTATCCGTCGACGGACGGTGCGGATCTTGGCGCCGATATCGACAGGCTGACGGGCGCGCCCGTCACGATACCTGTAAAGATCGAAACGACGACCCTGCCGAACGGCATGCTGAAACAGCCGTACGAGGCGTTCCTGACGTGCAAGGGTGGCGGCACGGTGCCGTGCGCCTGGAGTCTCCTCGCCACCTCACAGATGCCCGCCGGCCTTGCCTTCGATGCGGCGAGCGGAAGGGTTTTCGGCACGCCGGCGGCGTTCGGCAGCGGCACGATATCGGTCAGAGCGTTCGACCCGAAGGACACGGGCAATTTCGACGAAAGGGCGTTCGACCTCGTCATCGACGCGCCCGCGCTGGAAGTGAAGTATCCCAATCCGTCGCAAGGTGAGATCGGCGTGCCGTTCAGGCTGACTCCTGTAGTCACCAACGCGATTGGACCGTTGACGTTCGCGCCCGCAGGCGCGCTGCCGGACGGTCTGACGCTCGACGCTGTGTCGGGCGCGATTGAGGGCACGCCCACCAGGGTGGCGGTGTGGACGCTCGGCGTTCAGGTCGGCGATGCCCGAGGCGCCGCGCCGCTTCAACCGCTGACCATCACCATCGCGCCGGCCACGCTGACGATTCTTCCAATCGACCTGTCGCACGGCCAGGTCGGGACGATGTATTCGCTGAACCTGAACGCAAAGGGCGGCGTGCTGCCTTACACGTGGACGTTGAACGGCGGCCCGCTTCCGAACGGCATGGTGATCAACCCGAGCGGCACGATTAGCGGTGTCCCGTCGAGCAGCGGCACGTTCGTGTTCGGCGTCAGGGTAACGGACGCCACCGGCACGTCGGCGACGGCGGCCGTTTCGCTGCTCGTCGAGCCGGCAGCCGTTACTGCCAGCGACATCGTCCTCTACACGGCCGACGCTGCCGTCGTCAGGGGCACGTGGTCGCTGGTCAACGATGCGACCGCGGCCGGCGGCAAGCGGATCGCGAACCCTGACGCGGGCGCGGCCAAGCTGACCGCGGCGCTCGCGGTGCCGGCGAACTACTTCGAGCTGACCTTCCAGGCGCAGGCCAACGTGCCGTATCACCTGTGGATGCGCGGCAAGGCGGCCGGCAACGCGTGGGCTAACGATTCGGTGTACGTGCAGTTCTCCGGATCGGCCGGCGCCAACGGCGCCGCGATCAACCGCATCGGCAGCACCCAGGCAGCGACGGTGTCGATTGAGGAAAACAGCGGCGCGGGCCTCTCGGAGTGGGGCTGGGCCGACAATTCCCTCGGTGGCCTGGCCGGGCCGATCTACTTCACCGGCGGCATGCAGACCATCCGCGTGCAGGTGCGCGAGGATGGCGTGTCGCTCGACCAGATCGTCCTGAGCGCGGGCCCGTACCTGACGGTCGCGCCGGGCTTGACGAAGAACGACGCCACGATTCTGACGCGCACGGCCACGCCTTCGCGCAACGTCGTCCTCTACGCCGCCGACGCGGCGGCGAACGGCGCGTGGGCCGTGGTCGCCGATGCCACCGCGGCCGGCGGCCGCCGGCTGACGAATCCGGATGCGGCGGCGCCGAAGTTGACCGCGGCGCTGGCTTCGCCGGCGAACTACTTCGAGATGACGTTCACGGCCGAGGCCGGCGTCGCCTACCACCTGTGGATGCGGGGCAAGGCCGCCCGCAATGCGTGGGCGAACGACTCGGTCTTCGTCCAGTTCTCCGGCGCGCGGGATGCGAACGGCACGGCGATGAACCGGATCGGCACGGCGGCGGCGATGACCGTGAGCATCGAGGAAGGCAGCGGCGCCGGCCTCTCGGAGTGGGGCTGGGCCGACGACTCGTACGGCGGCATCGGCGCGCCGATCTACTTCGACACCACCGGGCCGCAGACGATCCGTGTTCAGGTGCGCGAAGACGGCGCATCGTTCGACCAGATCGTCCTCAGCGCGGATCGCTACGCGACGACTTCGCCTGGCGCGCCCAGGAACGACACGACCATTCTGTCGCGGTAGTACCTCGACCTGTCGGATCGAGCCGGCTCGTCCAGCCGGCTCGATCCGATCTTCCCTCCTCACGTTCGTCCTCGCCGAGTTCAACCTGATCGCGGCATCGCCGCCTTGCGCCACCCGGTGCCGGCTCGGCGGTGGGCGCAGGCGGCAAACAGGTTGCTGTACGCGAGGCGGCGCCCTCAGTGAAGCGTGGCGCCGCCCACCGCGATCTCAGCGTTATGGGCAACGACTAAGAGGCGGGAGATCATGCGCCAGAGTGTGATGAGGAAACTGCGTGTGTGGCGGCGGCATCATGGGCCCGATCTCGTGGCCGAGGTCGCGCCGATCCAGGGGATGGGGACATGGCGCGCGTGCGCGCGCAGGCTCAGGTCAACTGGACGCCACGAGCTCGTCGATCACGCGAAGCGGTCGTTTTCGCTGCTGGCCGACGCGCAAGCCGGGGCGGATGAACTGCTCCGGAAGCACTACGACCATCGCTGCGACCACACCTGCGGAGAATGGGGGCCGGTGCAAAGCAAACGCGCGGCTGGCGATCGCGAGTTGAATCGCGAGATGACGTTCTCGCCAGCGAGCGGGGAATGATGGAACCGTCGAGCTCGTCGCCGACCGACGATCGTGCTTGCAGGTCACAACCCTCTGGCGACGACACCACTACTTATCCCGCCGGGATGCCACCACAAATCGCGATCACGCTTCCTCATCCGTTCAGGGTAGGCCCGGCAGCCGCTGCGCGTTAGCCGGCCCTTCGACTCGCTGCGCTCGCTCAGGACAGGCCCCTTCGACTCGCTGCGCTCGCTCAGGACAGGCTGTTATATCGTGGCGGGCATGACGCGACCGCTCGCGCTCGCTGTACTCTGTCTCGCCGCCGGCGCTGCCGGCTGCACGCCGACTTCCCACCCTATGCCGCCAGCCGATCTGCCCCAGCTCACCGTCGAGAGCGCCTCGAACTTCGCGCGAATCACGCTCGCCTGCGTGAGCAAGGAGTACCCGAACTCGCCCGGCTACGTGCTCAACGCGGCGGACGACGTGCAGCCGCCGCAGAAGGTGCACCCGGCCTTCTACGGCTGCTACGACTGGCATTCGTCGGTTCACGGCCACTGGATGCTGGCGCGCCTGGTTCGCCTGTTCCCGTCGCTTCCCGAACGCGATCGCATCGTCGCCGCGCTCGACGCGAACCTCACCGCGGACAACATCCGCACCGAGGCGGCCTACTTCAAACGACCGGGGACGCAGGCGTTCGAGCGCACCTACGGCTGGGCGTGGGCGCTCAAGCTCGCCGAAGAGCTGCACGTCTCGACCTCCGCCGAGGCGAAACGGTGGGAGCAGCAGCTGCAGCCGCTGACCGACGCGCTGGTGCAGCGATATCTCGACTTCCTGCCGAAGCAGATGTATGCGATTCGCACCGGACTCCATCCGAACACTGCGTTCGGGCTGGCGTTCGCGCTGGATTACGCCACGACGGTCGGCAACGCCGCGTTGAAGGAGCTGCTCTCGTCGCGCAGCCTCGACTACTTCGCGAACGATGCTGATTACCCGGCGAAGCTCGAGCCGAACGGCTCCGATTTTCTCTCGCCGGCGCTGGTCGAGGCCGACCTGATGCGCCGCGTCCTGGCGCCGCCGAAGTTCGCCGAGTGGTTCCGCGCCTACCTGCCGCGGCTGGGTCGCGGCGAGCCGAAGAACCTGCTGGAGCTCGCGGTCGTGACCGATCGATCCGACCCGCAGCTCGGCCACCTCGATGGCTTGAACCTCAGTCGCGCGTGGTGCATGCGGCAGATCGCCGCGGCGCTGCCCGACGGCGATCCGGCGCGGGCCGTCCTCGCGTCAGCCGGTTCGACGCACGCGCTCGATGCGCTGCAGCACGTAGCGACCGGGCATTACGAGGGCGAGCACTGGCTCGCGTCGTTCGCCGTGTACCTGATGACCGAGCGGCCGTAATGTAGTGTCCGCCTTCAGGCGGACCTCTCTAGCCGTGTCCGCTTTGGCGGACCCGTGAAGTCCGGCTGAAGCCGGACACTACGGCGAAATGAAATCGGCTCCAGGTCAGGGCGGGTTCGGAAAGATCACCGGCAGCACCGCGTCGGTGGTGTAGACGCAGCGGTCGTTGTGGCCGCACTCCGGCACGATCTGCACGGCGTGCTTCGCGCCCAGCTTCTCGTTCACGTATTTCACGTAGGCCTCGCCGCGAGCCCGGCGCGTCGCGCCCTGCGCCATCGCCGGGCACGAGGAATCGAACCCGCCCAGCGGCAGCGTATCGACCTGGCCAAAGAGAAACGTCGCGGGCCGCGAGACGAGCTGCTGCTTCAGCTGCTCGTCGCTCGTCTTCGCCGTGTAGCCGCTGGTGCGGTTGGTGAGCCCGGCGGGCCAGCGATCGTAGCCCGGGCACGCGGACGCGTCGAACGGCCCGTATGAGAACTTCGTGTGGACCTTCTCGGTCTCCCACGCGCCTTTGGCGCTGTCCGGCGCCGCGTCGTCCGCCGGCAGCGGTCGCGTGCTGTCCGGCCAGGCGTAGCTCGACGGATTGGCGACGACGTAGGTGACGGCGACGCCGAGCGTGTCGTGGACGCGGTTGGCCATCTGGTAGCGGGCGACGAACTGCCCGCCGGCGGAATGGCCGGCGACGACGATCGCGCGCAGGTCGGGGAAGACGCTCTTGTTGGCCAGCTTCTTCAACAGCTGGTCCATGAAGTCGAACGACGTGAGATCGGGATGGCTCGCCGACACGCCACCGGAACGCCAGCTGTCGCCGGTGCAGCTCCAGCTCACCTCGTTGGCGGCGAGCGCGTCGCGGCAGTTGCCGGCCGCCGACGCGATGCGCGGCGCGATGACCACCGAATCGTCCAGCGCGCCGGCAAGAAACGCGGCGCTGGCCGCCGTGGCGAAGTAATGATCGGCGTTGCGATTGGTGCCGTGAACCATCACCAGCGCGCGGCGGACCGCGTCGTTGCGGACGTCGAGCGGACGCGTCCGGTAGACGAGCGAGCGCGCCGGTCCGGCGCCGAGCGCCACCCACTCGGTGCAGGCACCGGTCGCGGTCGTGCATGCCGGCGCTGCCGCGGACGGGCGACCCTGCGGCGACCACGGCGCGAGCAGGGCCACCAGCAGAAGGAAGAGCGCGCGCATGCGTGGACGATATCACGCCATCCGATAGCGCCCGTCGCCTCCTCGCGCCAGGAAGCCGGCCGCCAGCAGGCGGCCGAGCACGGTCGCGCCCTCCTCCTCGTCGAGCGCCCAGAACTGCGCGGCCTCACGACGGTTGACTCGAAGGCACGGCAGCCGCTCGAACTCCTCGCGGATGCGCTGGGTCAGGTTGATGAGCAACCGCTCCCGCCTGCCGGCGTGCTCGACCGCGATCACGGCAGCCCGCCTCCCGAACCGGGCCGGAAGAGGCCGCGCGGCGCCGGCGTCGGCACGCGCACCACGCTCGCGCCGCTGACCGCCACGCTCTCGCCGGCGGCGAGCGGAGGCGCCTGCTGCACCGCCTCGAAGTTGACGAGCGACGACTCGTAGTCGAGCGTCGTCTGCAGCAGGTTCACCTGCGCCTGCAGCAGATCGCGCTGCGCCTGCGTGACGAGGAACGTCGTCGAGAGGCCGACCTCGAAGCGGCGCTGCTCGGCGTCGAAGCGCTCCTGCGCAAACGTTGCCGCGGCTTTCGCGGCGTCGACGCGCTCGTTGCTGCTGCGAATCTGGCGCGCCGCCTGTCGCACGGTCTCGGCCGCATCCAGCCTCAGGCTGGCGATGCGCGCCGCGGTCTGCCGTCGCTCGACCTCGGCCTGGGCGAGCGACGCCTCTTCGTAGCTGCGGCCGAGCGGGTAGCTGACGGTGACGCCGACGCTCCACGTCGGATAGTCGGGCGTGAAAATCTGTCCGAGCGCGTCGGCGAAGCTGCGGCTGCGCGTGCCGGTGACGACGCCGGGAAAGGCGCCGGTGCGGACCAGCTGCGTGCCGCCGAGGCCGCTGCCGCGATACGAGGTTTCGAGGCGCACGTCGGGCAGCTTCTGGTTGCCGAGGAACTCGACGTTGGTGCGCGCGTTTTCGAGATCGCGGCCGGCACGGGCCAGATCGGAGCGCGAATCGAGCGCGCGCGCGATCGCCGCCTCGACGTCGGGCAGCGCGCCGCGCGGCGAGGGCTCCTCGATCGGATCGAGCCGCACGCGCCAGAACGCCGCGTCGGCGGGATCCATGATCAACCGCCGCAGGCGGTCCTCGGCGTCTTCCGCTGCTGCCGTCGCGCGGATCAGGTTTTCACGCCGCTGCGCGACCTCGGCCTCGACCTGCACCAGATCGAGCGGCGGAATCTGCCCGGCGTCGACGCGCACCTTGTTCTGCCGCGCCAGCTCGCGCGCGAGGTCGAGCGACTGCTGCTGCACGCCGACGTTGGCGACGCTCGCCTTGAGGGTCCAGTACGCCTGCTTGACCGTCGCCACCGTCTGCACCACCGATTCGCGGAACCGCAGCTCGGAGCTCTCCTGGTTGCGCCTGGCGATGATGTACTGATGGCGCGCGGCGTCGATGGTCCGATCTTTCAGCAGCGGCTGCGAGAACGCCACCTCGAAGCCGGACTGGAGGCTGGGATCGAAGCTGCTGATGGGATTGTTGGTCGCCGTCCTCGCCGTGTCCCACGACAGGCTCCACGTCCCTGCGCCCCACGGCAGACGCTGACGCACGCCCGTTGACGAGAACCAGTCGCTGACGTCGACGCCGCGGTCGCCGAGCAGGGAGTTCGATGGCGGCGTCACGTTGCTCGAGCGCCCGAGCGCGGTGGAGAACACCGGCGTGAACGCGCTGCGGCTCTGGCCGACGCGCGCCGCCTCGACCTCGGTGCCCAGGCGAACCACGGTGAGATCGGGGTTGTGCTCGACCGCGCGTCGCACGGCATCGTCGAGGGTGAGCGCGAGCGCCGTCGAGTCGCCGATCGCGCCCGGCGCGATCTGCGCGTGCACCGCTGCCGGACCGGCACCGACAACTGCAACCGACATCACGACGACTGTCCACCGCAAGAATCTATGGCTCATTGCTGCCTCTCAGAATTTCGCAACCTTGAACGTAGAACGACCAGCGAAGTTGTCGAACGACAAGCGAAGATGCCGAACGACCAGCGAAGAACGTCGAACGATCAGCGAAGACGCCCGAACGACAAGCGAAGCCGTCGAACGACAAGCGTCAGACGGCCTCCGCCAGCGCCGCGACCCGCGCCTCGCGCGGGCGCCGCTCCTGCGCGACCGCGGCGCGCGTGCGCGCCACCAGCACGTAAATCGACGGCACGACGAACAGCGTGAACGCGGTGCCGATCACCATCCCGCTGACCAGCATGATCCCGATGCTGTTGCGGGCGCCGGCGCCCGGGCCGGTGGCGATGACCAGCGGGAAATGCCCGACCACCGTCGCGGCGGTCGTCATCAGAATCGGCCGCAAGCGGGTGCCCGCCGCCTCGACGATCGCGCCGAGCTTGTCCCTGCCGGTTTCCTGCAGGTGGTTCGCGAACTGGACGATGAGGATGCCGTTCTTCGACACCAGGCCGACCAGCGTGATCAGCCCGACCTGGCTGTAGATGTTCAGCGTCGTCAGGCCGAGAAACGAGAACAGCAGCGCGCCGGCGACGGCGAGCGGCACCGAGCCGGCGAGGACGATGAACGGATCGCGGAAGCTCTCGAACTGCGCCGCCAGCACCAGGTAGATCAGGATCGCCGAGAGCACGAAGGTGGCGAGGAAGCTGCCGCCCTCGGTTCGGAGCTGCCGCGATTCGCCGGCGTAATCGATGGTGAACCCCTGCGGCAGGATCGCGCGCGCTTCCTTCTCGAGGAAGCCGAGCGCCTGATCGAGCGGCACCGGCGGCGGAATCACGCCCTGAATCCGCACCGCGTTCAGCTGCTGGAATTTCTTCAGCTCGCGCGGCTCGGCGGAGGTGCGCAGGGTGGCGAAGGTCGACAGCGGCACCAGCTTGTCGTTCGAGCCGGTGATGTAGAGCTGCGAGAGTTGATTCGGCGTCAGCCGATCCGCGCGCTGAATCTGCGGGATCACCTTGTAGCTGCGTCCCTGGTTGCTGAAGCGGTTGACGTAATCGCCGCCGAGCAGCACCGAGAGATCGCGCCCGGCCTGGCTCAGGTCGACGCCCTGCGAGCGCAGCTTGTCGCGGTCGAACACCACTTCGGCCTGCGGCTGATCGAACTTCAGGTCGGCATCGGCGAAGATGAACAGGCCGCTCTCGAACGCCTTCTTCACCAGCTGCCCGGCGAGATCGTTCAGCTGCCGCGGCTCCGCCGCCGACGAAATCACCAGGTCGACCGGGAAGTCGCCGCCGCCCGGGAGCGGCGGCGGCGTCAGCGGAATCGCCCGGACGCCGGGCACCTGCGACAGCGGGCCCATCGCCTCCATCAGCAGCTGCTGCGCCGTCTTCGTCCGCTCGCTCCATGGCTTGGTGACCATGCCGCCGAAGCCGCCGGTCGGGAACGTCAGCTGAAACGTGCTGGCGGTCTCGGGGAACGAGCGATAGACGTCGTAGATCTGCCGCGTGAAGAGCCGCGTCTGGTCGATGGTCGCGTTCGGCGCCGTCTGCACGATCGAGAAGACGACGCCCTGGTCCTCGGCCGGCGCCAGCTCGCGCTGCGAGAACAGGTAGAACGGCACGATCAGGGCCGCCACGATCAACCAGAGCACGAGCACGACCGGCCGGTAGCGGAGGGTTGCGGACAGCGCGCGGGTGTAGCGCTCCCGCACGCCGTCGAACCGCCGGTTGATCCATCCCGCGAAGCCGCGGTTGGTGTCGCCCGAGCGCAGGAGCCGCGCCCCCATCATCGGCGACAGGGTCAGCGCCACCACGCCCGAGACGATCACCGCGCCGGCGAGGGTGAACGCAAACTCGCGGAAGAGCGAGCCGGTGAGCCCGCCCTGGATGCCCACCGGCGTATAAACCGCCGCGAGCGTGATCGTCATCGCGATGATCGGCCCGACCAGCTCCCGCGCCGCCTCGATTGCCGCCTTCTGCGGCGGCTTGCCCTCGTGGATGTGGCGCTCGACGTTCTCGACCATCACGATCGCATCGTCGACAACCAGGCCGACCGACAGCACGATGGCGAGCAGCGTCAGCAGGTTGATCGTGAACCCGGCG
>Ga0111539_10003498_pt1 | contig 20714 bp, 20 predicted proteins | sample RhiMethybrSRZTD1_FD_79667 | JGI IMG/M metagenome (GOLD analysis project Ga0111539, IMG submission 79667) | Populus rhizosphere microbial communities from Tennessee, USA - Rhizosphere MetaG P. TD hybrid SRZTD1 (version 2) (version 2) | ecosystem: Host-associated > Plants > Roots > Rhizosphere >...
GGGGACCGTGATGGGCGGCGGGGGCGGGAGCGGAGTCGGGGGTCGGAGTCGGGATCGGGGCCGGGATAGGAGTCGGGGTCGGGATCGGGATCGGAGTCGGGGGTCGGAGTCGGGATCGGGGTCGGGATTGAAGTAGCGGAAGGAGATCGGGGGTCAGAGGAGGCGGCGGAGGGCGGCGTCGACGGAGGAGACGTAGCTAGAGCCGAACAGGTTCACGTGGGCGAGGAGGGGGTAGAGCTGGTAGAGCGGGACGCGCGCCTGGTGATCGGGGGCGCGCGGGTGGACCTCGTCGTAGGCGGCGAAGCAGCGGGGGCCGGGGCCGCCGAACAGCGTGAGCATGGCGAGGTCGATCTCGCGGTGGCCGCCGTAGACCGCCGGGTCGATGAGGACCGGGGCGCCGCGCGCGTCGCCGTGCAGGTTGCCGCTCCACAGGTCGCCGTGCAGGCGGGCGGGCGGCTCGGGCGGGCCGGCCAGCTCGTCCATCCGTGCGTACAGCCGCTCGAAGGCGGCGGTCCAGGAGCGCGGGGCGTAGCCGGCGTCGATCGCGGCGCGCACCAGCGGGTCGAGGCGGCGCTGGCTGTAGAACGTCGGCCAGTCGTCGGCCGGGCTGTTGTCCTGCTCGAGCGTGGCGAGGAAGTTGTCCTCCTCGTGCCCGAAAACCGGCGCGCCGAAGCGGTGCAGGGCGGCGAGCCCGCGGCCGAGCGCCAGCTCGTAGTCGGCGGCGCGAGACGCCTCGAGGTATTCGAGGACCAGGAAACCGACGGTGTCGTCGTCGCCCGAGACCGCCAGCACCGCGGGGACTCGCAGCGCCTTCGCCTCGGCCAGCCAGGCGAGGCCGCGAGCCTCGCAGGCGAACATGCGCGCGTGCTGCCGGTGGGTCTTGACGAACACGCGCCGGCCGTCGGCCAGCTCGCAGGCGTGGGCTTCATTGATCGAGCCGCCCGACACCGCACGGCTGGCGCGGATCTCCGAGCCCAGCGCCGCCGCCACCGCGCGTGCGACCTCGCCGCGCATCAGCCGAGTCCGTGCTCGCGCGCGATGTGTTCGCACAGGCCGCGGCAGGCGGCCTCGCAGATGTCGAGCACCTCCTCGAAGCCGTCGTCGCCGCCGTAGTACGGGTCCGGGACCGCGGCGCCGCGCGGCGACGCCGGATCGAAGGAGCGCAAGAGGCGCACCTTGCCGCGCGCCGACTGGTCGGGCGCCATCCGCTCGAGCGCTGCCAGGTTCTCCCGGTCCATCGCCACCAGGTAGTCGAAGCGGTCGAAGTCGGCGCGGGTCACCTGGCGCGCCACGCTGTCGAGGGACAACCCGCGCCGCTCCGCCGCCGCCCGCGCCCGCTCGTCGGCCGGCTCACCGACGTGCCAGGCTCCGGTCCCGGCGCTGTCGATCTCGATGCGGCCGGCCAGCCCGGCGCGCTCCACGACCGCGCGCATCACGCCCTCGGCGGTCGGCGACCGGCAGATGTTGCCCAGGCAGACGAAGCAGACCCGAACCATGACAGGCATTTCAGCAGCGTCGGCCGTCCCCGTCCAGCGCCAGCGAAGAACCGGCTTGACCCGCCGGCGACAGGTCAGGAAAGTACGCGCCGATGAGGGGCCGTCGCCCATCGCTCGCCTGTGTCGTCGCGGCTGCGGCCGCGCTCGCCTGCGGCGATCCCGGTGCGCGCCCCGGCGGCGACAATCCCGACTGGGAGGAGTGCCGCGGAGACGACGCCGACGGCGACGGCACGCCCGACTCGGTCGAGGTCGCGCTCGGGACCGACCCGGCTGACGCGGCCGACGACCCAGAGGCGCGCGGCATGGTGGTCTTCGTCATGCCGTACGAGGCGCCGCCCGAGCCGACCTCGCGCGACCTGGCGCTCGACGTCCGCCTCTCGCGCGCCGACGTCGGCATCCTGCTCGACACCACCGGCTCGATGGCCGGCACCGTCGCCCGCATCGGCGGCCACCTGGAGGGGCTGGTGACCGGCCTGGCGGCCGAGGTGGACGACCTCGCCTTCGGCGCCGCCGGCTACGGCGACATCCCGATGGACGACGGCGCCAACTCCTACGCCGACGTTCCGTTCTACCTGGTCCACCGCATCATGACCGCGCGCACCGACCCCGGCCTGCGCTCGATCGTCCGCGCGTTCCAGGTCAGGAACATCATCGTCGACGGGGTCGGCCCCTGGTTCGCGCAGATGCGCGGCGGCGACGAGCCGGAGCAGGGCTGGGAGGCGTTGCGCCAGGCCGCCACCGGCGCCGGCCTGGTCTACCCGAACGCCTGGAACGACGGCAGCCAGGAGGTCCCGGCCTTCGATCCCGGCTCTGCGCACCCCTCGCCGCCGGTCGAGGGGGAAGAGGTCGGAGCCCGCGGCGGGCTCGGCTTCCGCGACGACGCGCTCCCCATCCTCATCCAGATCACGGACACCGAGCACCATGATCAGCCGGTCGCCGACACCACGCCGGCGCTGGCCGACCGGACGGTCGCCTTCGATGCGCTCGCCGCCATCGGCGCCAAGGTGGTCGGCAACATGGCCTGGAAGGTGACCGGCCACGCCGACCTGGTCGCGACCGCCAAGGCGACCGGCGCCCGCGTGCCGCCGGAGACCTGGGGGGAGGGCGACTCGCGGCCCGACAACTGCCCCGAGGGGCGCTGCTGCCTGGTCGGCGAGGACCCGGACACACCCTGGCCGGAGGAGCAGCCGCTGCCCGACCCCGACGGCCTCTGCACTCTCGTCTTCCAGAGCGACCGCTACGACACCAACCTGGGCGAGATGATGGCGCGCGCCGTGCTCGCCATCGCGCGCGCCGGCCGCTTCGCGGTCTCCGCCGTCCTGCGCGACGACCCGGCGGACGCCATCGACGTCGCCGCCGCGTTCGACGCGCGGGTCGAGGCCCTCGCTCTGGGCGAGTGCCTCGGCGCCACCGCCAGCGACAGCGACGGCGACGGCCGGGCCGACACCTTCCCCGACCTGGCATCGGGCTCGCGCGCCTGCTTCCGCCTCTCCGCGGCGAGCAACACGACGATTCCGCCGGACACTGCCGCCCGCGCCTACCGCGCTGTCCTTCGCGTCACCGGCGACGGGGTCGCCGCCTTCACCACGCAGGAGGTCTACTTCGTGGTCCCGGGGACCACCTGCGCGGCGGACCCGCCGGACGTCATCGACTGAGACTGGGTCTCGCGCGCCTGTCCCCTACGGCACGACGGGCAGCTCGGGACGCACCATGGGAGAGGGCGACGGGCTGAGGGCGCGGAGGAACTCGATGAGCTGACGGCGCTCCTCGGGCGAGAGCGGCCGCTCGCTGTGCACCAGCTCGTGGTCGACCGCAGCCTCGAGCGTGGCGGCGCTGCCGTCGTGGAAGTAGGGCGCGGTCTCGCTGAGCCCGCGCAGCCCCGGCGTCTTGAACGCGCCCGTGTGGCGCGAGTCGGCGGTGACCCGCGCGCGACCCGGGTCCTTCTCGTCGCCGACGCCGCGCGCGTGGAACTGGTTGTCGCTGTAGAGCGGCGGCGTGTGACAGGTGGCGCAGCCGGCCCGCTCGGTGAAGATGCGGAACCCGGCCAGCGCGTCGGCGCTGACCGCCTCGGTCTCGCCCGCCTCGCGCCGGTCCCACGGCGAGTCGCCGCTGCGGATCGTGCGGACGAAGGCGGCGAGCGCCTCGACCACGTGATCGCGCGTGGCGGTCCCGGCCTCGAAGGCGCGCGCGAAGCGAGCCGCGTAGCCGGGCGCCCGCGGCAGCTCGGCAGCCACCACGTCGGGCGCCGCCGCCAGCTGCCCCTTCCAGTGCGAGAGGATGAGCGCCTCGATGACCGGCATGTTGCCGTCCCAGGCCCAGCTCTGCTGGTAGGCGGTGTTGTACAGGCTCGGCGTGTGCCGGAGGTTGAGTTGACCCGTCGCGATCTTCGACCGCCTGTCCGGCGAGGCGAACCCGTGCTCCGGCTGGTGACAGCTGGCGCACGACAGCACGCCGGTGGAGGACAGCCGCGGCTCGAAAAAGAGCAGCTTTCCCAGCTCCACCTTCTCGGGCGTGGTCGGGTTGTGCTCGGCCGACGGGGTGGGCGGCAGGCCGCGCGGCGCGTCCGGCACCGCCGGCGCCGGGGGCAGCTCCTGATGGATGTTCTGCTCGCGCGGCACCTGCTCGATGGGAGTCGCCGCCGCCTCGCGCTTGTCGGCCGCCGGCGCTCGCTCGTCGCCGCCGCCCTTCTTGCTGCTGCAGGCCGCGACCGCCGCGACCGCCGCGGCCACCGCCAGGACGATCACCCTGCGCCTCATGCCGAGCCTCCCGCCGCCCGCGGCGGCACCGCGTCGAGCACCCGCAGCGCGTTGCCGCCGAGGATCTTCTCCAGGACCGGCAGCGCCACTCCGCGCGCGGACAGCGCTGCGGTCAGGGCCGGGACCATGGAGGCGTCTTCCAGCCCGGCCGCCGGGGTGACGAAGCCGTCGAAGTCCGACCCCAGCGCCGGCGCGTCCTCGCCTGCCACGTCGATGACGTGGAGGATGTGGTCGACCACGCGGTCCACCGTGCGCCCGCCGATGTGCTGGGTCGCGAAGATGATCCCGATCGCGCCGCCGCCGGCCGCCACCGCCCGGATCTGCTCGTCGTCGATGTTGCGCCAGCGCTGGTGCACCCCGCTCACGCCGGTGTGGGTGACCAGGCAGGGATCGCTCGACGCCTCGATCGCCTCGAAGAAGCCGGCCCGGTTGATGTGCGCCAGGTCGACGATCACCCCGAGCCGGTTCATCTCGGCCACCACCTGGCGGCCGAAGTCGCTGAGCCCGCGCTGGTCCTTCGAGCCGATGCCGAAGGCGGGGGAGGCGATCGCGTTCCGGGTGAAGTGCACCAGCCCCAGGCTGCGCACGCCGCGCCGGGCGAAGGCCACCAGGTGGTCGATGGTCCCCTCGATCGCCTGGCCCCCCTCGATCCCGGCCAGCGCCGCGATCCGCCCCTCGCGCCGCGCTCGCCTGACATCATCGCCGCTGAGGCAGAACGCCAGCTGGTCGCCGTGCCGCTCGGCCGCGGCGGTCAGCGCGTCGATCTGGCCGTGCACCGAGGCCGCGCAGCCCCGCTCGGGGTAGGGCCAGGTCCACATGCCGAAGACCTGCGCCCCGATGCCGCCGTCGCGCATGCGCGGCAGGTCCACATGGCCGAACAGGCTGACCTGGCGCGGTCGCCGCCGCTCGTGGCGCGCGGCGATGTCCCAGCCGCCCCGGTGCATGAGCTTGGGCGTGTCGGCGTGGAGGTCGAAGACCAGGACCTCGTCGTGCAGCAGGCGCGCCTCTTCCAGCGAGATCCCCACGTGGTCTACTCCGCGATGAGCGGCGATCGGGCGGCCGGCGCCGCCTGAGGCTGCCAGCGCCCCTTCACCACCTCGAGCACGGCGAGCGCCGAGTCGACCCGGTTGAACGGCGGCATGATGTAGGCGCCGGCGACCCGCCCGGCCACCGCCGCCAGCGCCTCCTGAGCGATCCGGATCCCCTCGGCGCGCGCCGCCGCGCCCGAGCCGACCCGCGCCATGCGGTCGCGATAGGCGGCCGGGATCTGCATCCCGGGCACCTCGTTGTGGAGGAACTCGGCGTTCCGGTGCGACGCCAGCGGCAGGAGCCCGACCAGGACCGGCAGCCGGAAGGCCTCGACCTGATCGAGGAAGCTGGTCAGCGCGTCCGGGTCGTAGACCGGCTGGGTCATGATGAGCTCGGCTCCGGCGGCCCGCTTGGCCTCGATGCGCCTGAGCTCGCGGTCGCGGTCGACCGCCCCCGGCTCGGCGCCGACCGCCAGGAGGAACGAGGTGTGGCCGTCCATCTCCTTGCCCGCGGGATCAATGCCCGCATTCAAGCCGGCGGCGATCTCCACCAGACCGACCGAGTCGACGTCGTAGACCGGCGTCGAGAAGGGGTAGTCGCCCATCTTGGGCGGGTCGCCGGTGATGATGACGAGGTTGCGCATCCCGAGCGCGTGCGACCCGAGCAGGTGGGACACCAGCCCGAGGTAGCTCCGGTCGCGGCAGCAGACGTGGAGGATCGGCTCCACGCCGGTCGCCGCCTGGGCCAGCGCGCAGAAGGCCAGGTTGCTCATGCGCGCGGTGGCGCGCGGTCCGTCGGCGATGTTGATGACGTCGATGCCGCCGGCGATGAGCTCGGCCACCTTGCCGGTCACCGCCGCCGGCGAGGTACCGGTCGGCGCGGTCAGCTCGACCGACACCGCGAACTCGCCGCGCGCCAGCCGCCCGGCCAGCCGGCTCCGCTCCGCCATCGCCACCACCGGCGCCGGCGGCCCGCTGCGCGGCAGCGGTCGCTCTCCCGACTGGACATGCGGCCGGGTCGCCGCCGCCCCGACCATCCGGACCGCCCCCAGCATGGCCCGCGTGTGGGCCGGCGTGGTCCCGCAGCAGCCCCCGATCATCTTCACGCCCGACTTGAGCATTCGCCGGGCAAACACGCCGAAATGCTCCGGGTTCGCCACGTAGATCGTCCGCCCGTCCACGATGCTCGGCAGTCCGGCATTGGGCTGGATCGCCACCGGCGCGCCGTGCCCGACCATCTGGCTGCCCACGTCGTAGAGCTCCTGCGGGCCGACTCCGCAGTTGGCGCCGACCACCTGGGCGCCCGCCGCCGTCAGCCGCGCCGCCACCTGCACCGGGCTGAGCGCTCCCTCGACCAGGCACTGGGCGTCGAAGACCATCTGCGCCACCACCGGCAGCTCCGGCGCCGCCACCCGCCAGGCCGCCAGCGCGGTCTCCATCTCGAGGATGGAGGCGAAGGTCTCGAGCATGATGAGGTCGACCCCTGCCTGGCGCAGCACCGCGATCTGCTCGGCCAGCGCCTGGCGCCCCAGCGCGCGCTCGCTCTCGGTCGCCAGCGAGAACTTGATGCCGGTCGGCCCGACCGCGCCCGCCACCCAGGCCCGGTCGCGCGCCACCTCGCGCGCCAGCCGCACCGCCGCCCGGTTGATCTCCTCGATCTGCTCGCTGAAGCCATGCCGCGCCAGCGCGAGCCGGTTGGCGCCGAACGTGTTGGTCTCGATGATGTCGGCGCCCGCCTCGAGGTAGTCGCGGTGGACCCGCGTGATGAGCTCCGGCTGCGAGACGGCGAGCTCGTCGTAGCAGCGGTTGAGGAAGATGCCGCGCTCGTAGAGCAGCGATCCGGTCGCCCCGTCGAACAGCAGCGGCCCCTCGCTCCTCAGCGCCTCGGCGAACGGCTTCACCGCGCCAGGCCCAGCGTGGTGAGCCACCGGCGCAGCGCGCGGAAGGCCTCGCCGCGGTCCACCTGAGCCAGGTGGCCGCCCTTGAGCCATACGGCGGTCGGCTCGCCCCAGTGGCGCCAGAGCCGGCGCGCCTGCTCCGGCGGCGTGATGCGGTCGCCGCGCGCCGCGGCGATGAACAGGCGGTCGCGCGTCAGCCGCGGCGGCCGCGACAGGGGCGCGTGCACCGCGAACACCTGGTCGAGGAGCTCGGCCGAGACGCCCGCCTTCTGCGCCGCCCGCTGCTGCTCCGACCCCGAGCCGTGCGACCACCACAGAGAGCCCATCGATACCGCAGGGATGAGCGCCCCGGCGAAGGCGAGGTCGCGATCGAGCCCGGCCCAGAGCGCGGTGACATACGAGCCGAGGCTCATGCCGAGAACGCCGACCGCCGGCGCGCCGCGCCCCCGCGCGTACAGCGCGAGCTGGCGGAGATCGAAGACCGCCTGGCCGAACGCCTCGTTGGTCCTGACCAGGTGCGCGGTCAGGAACAGGCTGCCGGAGCGGCGCGCCTGCACCGGCGCCCGGTCGCCGTGGAACGGCAGCTGGAACAGCACCGGGTCGAGCCCGATCCGGATGAGGTAGGAGACCACGAACGCTCGCTCGTCGATCCACGGCTGGCCGGCGCCCCATCCGTGCAGGCAGATCACCACCGGCCGGCCGCTCCCGGCCCCGCGATAGAGCCGCGCCCGCGCGGTCATGTTGGCGCCGTACTTCGCCAGCTCGTCGCCGTAGCCCGGCCAGCTCGGCCGGTAGAGCGAGGGCCACGCCAGGTCGAGCACCTCGGCGGCGCCGGCGCGCGGCGCGACCGGCTTCTCCGCCACCTCGGGAGCCGGCGGCGCGGCGAAGAAGCTCGGCTCGACCCGCGCGTAGTGCTCGGCCAGCGCCATCATCCGCGCCCGGGCATCCTCCATCCGGCGCGGCGCCGGCCGCCGGTTGGACTGCATCGCCCGCTGGATCACCCGCATGGCGCCGCGGTCGATCGCCGAGCCGGCGCCGGTCAGCGCTTTCTCGAGGGCAGAGCGGGCGCGGCCTCGCAGGCCTGAGCCGGACATCCCGGCAAGACTAACCTATTGCCGGCAGAGGCGCGTCACGTAGTCGCGGAAGTCGTTCATGACCACCGAGGTGGCGTGCCCGCTGAAGAACGGGTCTTCCCAGGGCGGCAGCGCGTCCTCGGGCAGCTCGAGCATGAGCTGGTACTGCATGAGCGTGGCGCGATCCCCGAGCGGAATGAACTGGGCGCGACCCGCCACCAGGGTCATCGACCCGGGTGCCGTGCCCCACGACACCGTCTTCTCGCGCTCGTTGTAGTGGTAGTGCAGGGTGTAGCCGATCGAGCCGTTCTGCAGGCGCGCGAGGAAGGCGGCGCGCTTGGGCCGGCCGGTCGCGCTCCACGACAGGATCCGCACTGACTTCACCACCGAGACCCAGCGCGGCGACGACTCGATGTCGCAGAACGCGTCCCAGGCGGCCTTGGCGTTGACCGGCAAGCTGGTCGACAGGATCTCGCCGCTGCCCACCCGAAGCTCGCGCAGCGCGCGCAGCGACGACGCGTCGACCTCCGCCTCCTGCGTCGGCAAGTCGTCGAGGTCCTCCGCGTCGGCAAGGACGATCTCCTCGGTCGGGTCGAGGGAGTCTCCTCCATCGAATGGACTGCGGGCGAACTCGTCGAAGCGGTCGAACATGGACAGACTCCTCCTGGGCGGCGTTGGATGGAGCCGCGAACCGGGTCCCCCGGAGCTCTGGAGAAGAGAGCTCCTCTCCGGTGATAAGCGATCTTTCCGGTCGTCGGCTGGACACCTACATCAGCAATGGCCGTGCCGCTCCGTGACAGGCCGGTTTCAGCGCGCTTACGGGACAGTGGGGTCAAACACACCCTGGCAGCCGGATACGCCGGCTGGCGACCGGGCTGGCCACGCCTGTCCCCGTCGCGATTTCGCTGTGAGCGCGAGGAGATCCGTCGCCAGCGCGCCGAGTCGCCGCGGGCCTCTCGCGACACTCGATGCTAACCTTCGTCGCAAGATGCGACCTTGGATCGCGCTCCTCGTGGTGGGGCTCATAGGACCGGGTCTATCGGCAACGGCATTTGCCGGTGCCTTCGGCGGCTTCGCCCGCGACGGAAAGAGCTATCTGGACGGGGCCGATCGCGTCTGCCAGCCGATTGCCCGGGCCGGCGCGCCGGTGTGCCGCAAGGCGGGCAAGGACGAGGTCACCCGGCTCGGTTTCCGCATGGGTACGCCCCAGCGAGGCTCGACCGCCAAGGTCATGGCGGAGGCGAGCGGCACGGCCCTCAAGGTCAAGGATGCCCGCAGCAAGGCCCTCCTGGTCGAGTGGAGCGCGCTCGATCCGATCTCGCGTATCGTCGCGGTTCATCTGGCAGATGGCGGCGCGCTGGTCGCCGTCGAGTACGAGGCCCGGGTGAGCGGCCGGACGGTCGCGCAGACGGTCGTGCTCGCGCTTGGCGGAAAGGGCGCCTCGGATGCGTCGGCGAAACCGCAAAAACCGGCCGGACCTGTAGCCGGGCTGCCCGCCACGCCGGCGCCGCCGCCTGTCGCCACCATGTCACCTCGAGACGCCAAGGCGGTCGCCGCCGCGGTCAAGGACGGGGCGGCTCAGCTCAAGAAGAAGCGCTGGGCCCAGGCCGAGGCCGCCTACCGCAAGGCACTGGCCACCGCCGGCGACCACGCCTCCGCCCGGTTCGGCCTGGCCGCCGCGCTCGCCCAGCAGAAGAAGAAGGCCGACGCGGTTTCCGAGCTCCGCCTCCTGGCCCGCTCGCCTCTGCCCGACGGCCCCCAGTGGCTGGTCGAGGCCCGCGCCAGCGCCCACTTCGCCGGGCTGCGCGAGGATCCCGACTTCCGCCGCGCCGTCGGGATCGACCGCGACCCGGACCGGCAGGCCTCCGCCTACGAGCGCCTGGTCGGTCCGGGCGGCAGCTGGGAGCAGACCGGGCAGTCCTGCCAGACGCCCACCGTCTCGCTAAAGCTCGACCGCAAGACGAAGAAGTTCGTCCTCCTCATCCGCATCCGCTGTCAGGGCGAGGACGAGACGACCCGGCTGGGCGGCACCTGGTCGGCGGCCGGGCAGACCGACCTCACGCTCACCTTCCCCAACAAGGGCGGGCCGGACGAGACGCTGCTCTGCAAGCTCTCCGACGACGGCGGCGAGGACTCGCTCGCCTGCACGCTCGAGGACATCGCGATGAGCCTCAAGATCGTGCGGCGCTGACCGGCGCCTCTTAGAAGAAGCCCCAGCGCCAGCTCAGCCGCACGCCGCCCGAGATGAACTCGCTGTCATCGAGGAACGAGGCGAGCCTGAGCCACGGGCCCCAGGAGAGGTCGCGCCGGGCCAGGATGTCGAGGCCGGCCCCGAGCTCGACCACCGGATGGAACTCGCGCTCGAGCTCGCCGCCGAAGATCCCGACGCCGCCGATCCCGCCGTGCAGGTACGGCACGTACTTGAGGACGTCGACCACGTAGGTGATTCCGAGCGAGCCCTGGGTCGCGTAGCTCGGCCCGCCGTCGGCGCCGTAGACGCCTCCGGCCGCGGCCGCCCGCAGCCAGAAGACGTCGCTCAGCCCGCGCTCGTACTCGAGCCCGAACGCGCCTCCCGGCGGCTCGTGCTCGGGGATGGCGAAGCTGGCATAGCCGAGCGAGACCGAGAGGGCCGATTCGCCGTCGTCCGCCCGCGCCGGGCCCGGGGCGGCGGCGAGGAGCAGGGCGGCGGCGGCGGAGGCCACGAGGATCCGCATGGGTAGCGGCATGGTAAACCGGGCAACGGTGCCGGCGCGACGCCGGTCCAATTTGACACCCGGAAACTGCGGGTGCTACACCGCGGGTCAACCGTGTCGCCCAAGAACAAAGGCAAATTCGGCAAGGGCAAGAGCACCGAGATCCCGGAGACGGACGAGTTCATCTCCGGGGTGGACCGGATCCTGCGCGCACTCAAGCCGCACGCACTCAGGATCGGGATCTTCTTCGGGGTGGTCGCGGTCATCGTCGTCTCCTTCACGGTGTGGAAGTGGTGGGGCCAGCGCAAGGCAGCGGCCGCCACCAGCAGCTACGCGCGAGCCGTCGGCCTGTCGCAGGTCCCGGTGTCCAAGGAGGCGCCCGAGGACGCCGCGAAGGGCGTGCCGGATCCGCGCGAGCTGCCGACCCACTTCCCGACCCGCGCCGATCGGGCCAAGGCGGTCCTCTCCCAGGTCGAGGAGCTGCAGTCGGAATACGGCTCGACCGGCGTGGCACGGCAGGCCGACATGCTGGCGGCCGACGCGCTCTACGAGGTGGGCAAGTACGGCGACGCCGCCGAGCACTACCGGGCCTACATCGATCACGGCGGACCCGAGGAGCTGGTGGTGACCGCCCGCGAGGGGCTGGCCTACTCGCTCGAGGCCCAGGCGATGGCGGACAAGAACGCCTCCAGCCGCCAGGCCGCCCTCGAGAAGGCGCTGGCCGCGTTCGAGGCGATGCAGCCGAAGGCGGAGGGGCCCCGGCGCGACGAGGCGCTGTTCCATCAGGCGCGCGTGCTCGCTGAGCTCGGCCGCACCGACGACGCGGTGAAACGCTTCCAGCAGATCCTGGCCGACCATCCCAGCTCGTCGCTCAAGGACGACGTCGAGCTCCGGCTGCTCGCGCTGCGCGCCGGCCCGAGCAAATGACCGGGCGACTGGCGGCGATCGCGCTGGGCGTGGCCGCAGCAGGGCTCGGCGGCTGCGCTCCACTCGAGACGCTCGACGCCACCCGCGCGGTCGAGAGGAGCGAGCTCGGCTGGCCGGTCCTGTCGCTGCGCTGGCGCTACCAGCTGGCCGATCGAGGCGAGGAGCCCAAGCCGCAGGAGTTCTCGAGCCCCGCCGTCCTCATGTCGGACGATCCGCAGGAGGATCTCCTGTTCGTCGGCTCGCACGAGGGCACGTTCTTCTGCCTGCGCGCCTACAACGGCGTGGTCGAGTGGAAGCGGCGGGTCGGATCGGTCAGCTCGCGGCCGGTCATCGGGCCGAACCTGCTCTACGTCGGCACCGACGACGGCCACCTGGTGGCGATGGACCCGAAGACCGGCAAGGAGAAGTGGCGCTACGGCACCCGCGGCGCCGTCCTCGAGAGCCCGGTGGTGGCGGGCGATCTGGTCATCCTGTCGAACGAGGCCGATCAGGTCTACGCCATCGACCGCGAGAGCGGGGCCTTTCGCTGGGTCTACAAGAGCGAGACCCCGGAGGAGTTCACCCTGCGCGGCCACGCCGGCGTCACCGTGGCGGGCGACCTCGTCTTCACCGGCTTCTCGAACGGCAGCCTGGTGGCGCTGCGCCAGGCCACCGGCTCGGTCGCATGGCTCACCTCGCTCAAGGCCGACCAGGAGCGCTTCGTCGATGTCGACGCCACGCCGGTGGTCCGCGGCGAGATGGTCTTCGCGGTGTCATCGGCCGGCGGCGCCTTCGGGGTGGACCGGACGACCGGCCTGGTCCGCTGGCGACTGCCGGTCGAGAACGGCGGCGGGCTCGACAGCGACGGCGACCACCTGTACCTGGCGGCCGCCGATCAGGGCGTCCACGCCCTCGACCTGGGCGGCAACGTCATCTGGCGGCAGGGCACCCGCGGCGGCGGCGAGCCGGCCGGCCCCATCGTGACCGGCGACTACCTGCTCTACGCGCTGAGCGACGCCGGCCTATACGTCGCCGACAAGAAGAGCGGCAGGGTCCTCGAGTACTTCGATCCCGGCTACGGCATCTCCGGGCTGCCCACCCTGGCGCGCGACCGCCTCTACGTGGTCTCCAACAGCGACATCCTCTACGCGATGTCGCTGCGCCGCTTCTAGCGGCTGCGCCGCGGGCGCTCGCCAGAGCACACCGATTCGGTGGCCGGGACGCCGCTGGAGAGGCCCAGGGAGACGTCAACAGGCTGCCCGAAACCGGAACCGGGAGACGGGAAACGCCGAATGAGCGCGGCGGGTTCGTCTCTTCCGGTTTCCTGTGTCCGGTTTCCGGTGCCCTGTTGACGTTCTTCTCTAGTTGACCGGGGTGACTTCGTGGCGCTCGATGCGGCGCACGAGCTCGCGCAGGCGGCGCATGCCGCCGATGTCGCGGCAGCGGAACTCGACCCCGACCCCTTCGTGACCGGGGATGGCCGAGCTCCAGGCGACCCGGCCCTCGATGGCCTGCGGCGTGTTGGCGCCGGGCGGTCGGAGCTCGATGACGACCGCGGTGCCGGTCGGCGGCATGTCGCGGGTCCGGAGGAAGGCGCCGCCGATTCCGATGTCGTCCACCAGGCTGATGTGCCGCTCGGTCTGGTTGGGCACCCGCCAGTCCACCCGGATCTCGATGGGCAGCCGCCGGTGGCGCCGCTGGCCGCTCGAGGCCGGAGCGAGAGCGAGCTCGCCGCTGGCCAGGGCGAGGAGGTGGTCGCGCTTGCCCGCCTCGGAGGCGAGGAACTCGACGTAGAGACCGGCGCGGACTCCATCGTTGCGCCGGCCGCGCTGCCGCTCGACCACGACGCCGCGGACCAGTAGATGATCGCGCAGCTCGGCGAAGCGGACATCCACGAGGATCGGCTCGCCCGGCTCGATCACGCGCCGGGTCGGCAGGAACAGACCGCCGTTCTCGGCGGTGGACAGGTAGCGCTCGAAGAGCTCTTCCCGGCTTCGAAATCGCGCCAGAAGGAGACGCATGGGGGTACCCCTGCTCTTATCAAAGCCCCATTCGAGGTGCAATGAGGCTTTCGCGTCGCACGGCGTCAGAAACGCCGTGCGGGATCGCACCGTCCGCCAAAATCAGCGAGGCTGGTAGCCGCCACCAGGGGGATAGCCGCCACCCTGAGGGGGATAGCCGCCACCCTGCGGGGGATAACCGCCACCCTGAGGTGGCACCCCGTAGCCGCCGCCGTAGCCGCCCTGCGGCGGATAGCCCTGCGGCGCGTAGCCGCCCTGCGGCGGGTAGCCCTGGCTGTGCTGCTGCGGCATCGGGGCGACCGGCCGGACCGGGGCGGTCCAGCTGCTCATCCCGCCCAGGCGGAAGACGCAGAACAGGCCGATGCCGGCCATGACGAGGAAGCTCGCGACCTCGCCTGCCGTCGCCGGCCAGCCGGCCGACAGGATCAGGTTCTCGATGACGCCCTTGAGCGCCATGAACCCGGCGAACGAGCCCGCCGCGCCGAGGAAGCCGTACATGAAGCGGACGGCCTTCGCGTGCTGCTTGTGGTTGGTGCGCGGCAGGAGCGCGAACACCGCCGTGAGGAACGGGATGGCGCCGGCGATGAGGCCGGCGAGGCCCTTCTTCAGCTCCGGCGTTCCGGTCTTGGCGCCGCTCAGGAGGTAGTGCATGAGCGTGACGAGACCCCCGGCGGCGATGCCGACGCCGACGATGATGACGAAGCAGATGACCGTCTTGAGGAGGATCTGACTGTCGTCCTTGGTCGGGCTGTCTGGCCGCCGCGAATCCCAGAACAGGAAGAAATAGGTATAGAGGAAGAAGAGGGGCGCGAGCGCGAGGAACACGCCCGAGTCACCGACTCCGCTTGCCGCAGCAGCTGCTTCCATGGGCCTCTCCCGAAGAGTGCGCCTCATGTTACTCGCCCTTGCGTCCCAGCGTTAGGGGCGGAGCCCGCTTTTCCGCATAGAAGTTCGCTTCTATAGCGGGGCTACCGAGGCCGCTGGTAGGGCCCCAGCCGGCTCGGCCGCGCGATGAGGAAGCCCTGCAAGAGGTCGCAGCCGAGCTCGAGCAGTGTCTCGCATTCAGCGGAGGTCTCGATACCCTCGCCGACCACGCGGATGCCCTGGTCGGTGCACATCGTGATGATGTTGAACACCGTCCGCTGCCTTTCGCGATGGAGCGGCAGGTCGCGGACCACCGACATGTCGAGCTTGACGAAGTCGGTGTCGTGCAGGGTGAAGCGGTTCATCCGCGAGTGGCCGGCCCCGAGGTCGTCGATCGCGATCCGGTAGCCCATCTCGCGCAGCTCGGCGACCCGGTAGCGCGCGTCCGCCACGCCCTCGAGAGAGGCGCGCTCCGTGATCTCGAGGACGACCCGGTCGCGCAGCTTCCAGAGCGGCGAGTAGGGCGAGGACAGCGAGCGGTCGGCCAGGTCGAGAGCGTGCAGGTTGACGAAGACCACGCCCATCGCGTCGGCGGCCTGCGCGAACTCGTGCGCGACCAGCCGGCGGATCACGCGACCCAGTCGCTCGACGCGGTTGAGCCGCTCGGCGGCGTCGAGCAGCGCGCACGGGTCGGCCAGGAGCTCGCTCTCGCTGCGCATCAGCGCCTCGAAGCCGAAGAGCTCGAGGTCGCGTCCCTCGACGATCGGCTGGAAGGCGATGTGCATCCGCTCGAGCGCGCGCTCGAAGCTGTGCTCGAGCTCGTCGAGCGGCACGGTGGTGGCGCGGCTCGGCGCTTTCGGCTCCCTCGCGGGTGCCGTGCCGATCGCGAACCAGCCCGACTCGCTCGACGGATCCAGGTCCGCCTGCGGCACCAGCGCGTCGGTGCGGGGAGCCGGGCGTGCGGACGCCGGGCCCCCCTGTGGATATCTGTCTCGATCCCGATCCGAGCTCACTGTGGATGGGCTCAGCCTGACCCCTGGGCCGGCGAAGCGAGTGCGACCCCTCAATCTACGTCGCCTTGCCTCAAGAATTCCGTAAGCAAGTCTACGATGGATGCGAACTTTTCGGGTTCAGACGAATCCGGATGCTCCCACTGTGGATCACCTGTGGTCGGGGCGTCGGCTTCAGCTGGAGAAACTGTGGACGGCGTCGGCGATGAGGTCGTGCACGTCGATCGCGTTGGAACCGTGAGGGATGGTGTTGCAGGTAGCGACGCGGGCGGCGCCGGCGGCACAGAGGTCGTCGTAGGCCTTTTCCGCGAAGACCGCGTGCACCCCGATGCAGACCGGTGGCGGCGGGGCGACCCGGCGCAGCTCCGCGATGGTCTCGATCATGGTGCGGGCGGTGGACACGATGTCGTCGACCAGCACCGGAGTGACGGCCGCCCAGGCGATGTGCAGGCCGCTCTCGACCGCGGCGTCGACCGGCGAGATCGAGACGTCGCGGTCGCCGCGGCGGACCTTGCGCAGGATCATCATCGGGCAGCCGAGCTCGTCGGCCACTGCCTTGACCCACTGCTCGCTCTCGGCGTCCGGCCCGATGATGACCGGCCGCTCGACCTCGGCGCGGATCCACTCGGCGATGCGCGGGGCGGCGTGCACGACGCGGGTCGGGATCGAGTAGACCTCGTCGAGCGCGAGATAGCGGTGCAGGTGGGGGTCCACCGTGACGATGCCGTCGAGCACCGAGGACAGGAGGCGCGCGACGTAGCGCGAGGTGACGCCCTCGCCGTCGTGGAACCGGCTGTCCTGCCGCATGTAGGCCAGATAGGGCGCCGCCAGGTAGACCGCGCGGGCGCCGAGATCGCGCGCGGTGGCGGCCAGGAAGTAGACGGGGAGCAGCTTCTCGCCGGCGGGGTGGAGGGTGCAGACGATCCAGACCGTGCGGCCCGCGACCGGCGTGTCGATGCGCAGGTAGATCTCGCTGTCGGGGAACTGGCGCAGGGTGGTGGCGGCGAGGTCGGCCCCGGTCTGCTCGGCGATGGCGCGGGCGCACGCGCTGTCACCGGGACCCGCGACGATGAGGGGCCGATCCATCTCGCCGCAGCATACTATCGACCCGATGCTGACGCATGGAGTGCGGGTGCGGGACGCGACCGAGGAGGACGCGCAGCCCATCGCCGACATCTACAACCACGAGGTCGCCACCACCACGACCACGCTCGACGAGGTGCCGCTCATCGCCGCAGAGCCGCGCGCGTGGCTCAGCGAGCGCGACCGGACGCGCCATCCGGTGCTGGTCGCCGAGATCGAGGGGAGGGTGGTTGGCTGGGGCCAGCTCAAGCCGTGGTCGCCGCGCAAGGGCTACGCCCGCACCGCCGAGGTATCGGTCTTCGTCGCCGAGGGCCAGAGAGGGCGGGGCGCCGGCCGCGCGCTCCTGGGCGAGCTCATCGCGCGCGCTCGCAGCGCCGGGCTCGGCGTCCTCCTGTCGCGCATCGGTGGTGAGAGCCAGGCGAGCATCGCGCTCCACGCCGCGCTCGGCTTCCGCCACCTCTGCACCATGGAGCGGGTCGGGGAGAAGTTCGGCCGCGTGCTCGACGTCGAGCTGTTCGACCTGCAGATCTCCTAGGCCGCCGCGCGCCGGTGCAGGTGCAGGATGCCGTCGTCGGCGCGGTGCTTCCAGACCCGCTCGGCGAAGCGGGTGGGCGCGGTGCAGCCGGCCATGCCGGGCAGGGTGGCGATGCGGGTCGCGATGTCGTTGAACACCTCGTCCACCACCTGGCCGGGGAAGAGCGCGTCCACCAGGCGGAACACCTCGGCGCGGCTCTTCACGCCGGAGCCGACCGGGGTCCAGAAGCCCTCGTAGAAGCCCCGGGTCACCCGCTGGGCCAGGCGCGACCCGGCTAGCAGCTCGCGGGCGCTCTGGAAGTAGTAGGCGAAGTGGCGGCGCTCCTGGCGCGCGATGCGCTGGGACAGCTCGGCGAGCACCGGGTTGGCGGTCGCCTCCTGCAGGCGCTCGTAGCAGCGCGAGGTCAGGAGCTCCTGGCTCGAGCCCCAGGTCATGAACAGGGCCAGGAACGCCTCCGGCATCATGCGGGAGAAGGACATGGTCACCAGGTTCTCGACGTGCGCCATCAGGGTGGCCCCTTCGCGCACTTCGATGCGGCGATCGCCGCCGATGCCGTGGCCGCAGACCTCGAGGAACTTCGCCAGCGACTCGGCGTGGAAGTATTCCTCGTAGTTCCACGTGGTCATGAAGGCGAGCAGATCCGGCCGCCGCGCCGCCGCCGTGTTGAGCAGCTCGCGGAAGTAGAAGATGGTCTGCGCCTCGATGTCGGTGAAGTAGCGGATGATGAACGGTTCGTCGGCGCCGAGACCGGCGCGGGCCGCGGCGGCCCAGTCGAGATCGTCGGTCTCGACCCGGCGCGAATGTCGGATGAACTTGTCGAGCTCCATGGGCGCTCTCCCCTTAGCGTCCGTCGTACGTCACGGGTGTCGTTCTGGATCGCTGTGTGTGCACTTGCGGACCGGGTGCGGCTCTGCGATCGTGAGCCGCGCCGGGGGGACCCATCCACCCGCGCTGTTTCGGCGTACCAAGGCTATCGCTTCCGAGGTCTTGTCACCGACCGCCCCCGATCGGCATGTTCGCCATCCTAACACTGGGAACCGTCCCGCCGCCTCGGCCGGCGGCCGTTCATGAGCGCTCCGAGGACGCGGAGCTGGTGGCGGCGATGGCCGGGGGCGACTCGGGCAGCGCGCTCGAGCGCTTTTATCACCGCTTCGGCGGGCTGGTGCTGGGCGTGGTCCAGCGGATCCTGGCCAGCCGGGCCGAGTCGGAGGAGGTCCTGCAGGAGATCTTCTTCGAGCTCTGGCGACGTGCGCCGCAGTACGATCGCGAGCGCGCTTCCGTGACCACCTGGGTGGTGACGGTGGCTCGCAGCCGGGCGCTCGACGCCCGGCGGGCGCGGTCCCGGCGGCCGGCCGGGCAGAAGGCGGGGGGCGACGTGGAGGACCCGGCCCGGGCGGCGCCGGCGCCGGAGAGCGACCGGCCCGACAGCCAGACCGTGGCCAGCGAGCGGCGCGAGGCGGTGCGCGCCGCGCTGGCGCGCCTGTCGAGCGAGCAGCGCGAGGCGCTCGAGCTGGCCTACTTCGAGGGGCTGTCGCACAGCGAGATCGCCGACCGGCTGGGTCTGCCGCTCGGCACCGTCAAGTCGCGCATCCTGGCCGGCATGAAGGTCTTGCGCGTGGGTCTGGTCGGCCTCGAGGAGAACGTGCCGTGACCGCCGAGCGCGAACGGATCGATGAGCTGGCGGCGCTGGCGGCGGCGGGCGGCGCGACCGGCAGCGAGCGGGCCGAGGTCGATGCGCTGGCGGCGGCCGATCCGGAGGTGCGGGCGCTGGTGCGCGAGTACGGCGACGCGGCCTCCCTGATGGCCCTGGCGCTCGACGAGCCGGTGGCGCCGGCGCGGGTGCTCGACGCGGTGCGACAGCGGATGCGCGGCAAGACGCCGATCGCCACGCCGGTGGTCGACCGGCCGGGCGGCGCGCCGGTGGTGCCGATCGGCTCGCGGCGCGGCAAGCCGTCGGCGACCGTGGTGGTGGCGGTGGTGGTGCCGCTGGCGGCGGCGGCCGCGTTCGCCTACCTGTGGCTGCACGAGCGGAACGCCGGCGAGGATGTGGCCAAAAATCTGGCCGGGCTGGAAAAGAAGCTCGACGAGGCCCAGCGGCGCGAGCGCCTGGCGGCCGGCGCGATGGTGGCGGCGCAGAAGAAGCTGGAGCAGCTCGAGGGCTCGTTCGAGTGGGTCGCCACTCCGCTGCTCGAGCTCAAGACCGTGAAGGCGGTCGCCCCCGACCAGCCGACCATCAAGGTGCTGCTCGATCCGGAGAACCGGCGCTGGGTGGTGCTGGCCTTCGACCTGCCGCCCCTGCCGAGCGACAAGGACTACCAGCTCTGGTTCATGCCGGAGAAGGGCGACCCGGTGTCGGCCGGCCTTCTCGCGCCCGGCCCGGGCCACTCGCAGTTCGGCTCCATCGCCATCCCGCCCGACCTCAAGAACATCAAGGGCGCGGCCATCTCCCTCGAGCCCAAGGGCGGCTCGCCGAAGCCGACCGAAGTGAAGGCGGGCGGCCCCCTCATCTGATCGTCCTCGGGCTCGGCGCGAGTGCTGCCCCGGAGGCGGCGCCCAAAAAGTCGCCCTGAACGGCAAAAAAGTGGCGCCCTGGCGTGCCGCCCGTAGCGTGACAGACTGATGCGCACGCACCGGGGAGTCGCCGCACTGTCGTTCGCTCTCGCCCTGGCGGCAGCCTTGCCCGGTGCGAGCGCCCGATCCCACGTGGTCGGCCCGGGCGACAGCCTGTGGCGGATCGCACGGGCCAACCGGTGCGACGTCGACGCGGTGCGCCGGGCCAACCGGCTCAGCGGCACGATGATCCGGCCCGGCCAGAAGCTGCGCATCCCGAGCTGCGAGGGGGGCAGCAAGCGGGTCGCGGTCAAGAGCGAGATCGACGACCGGCACCCGGTCGGCCTGCAGAGCATCGGGCGGCCGCAACACGGACGCCTGGTCAACGCCAGCGTTCTGCCGCGCAACCCGGCCGCCTGGTTCATCCGCCGCCCCGAGCGCGCCTACGGCACGCGCGCCACCGTCGCCCAGCTCCAGCGGGTCATCCAGCGGGTCCGCCGCCTGTTCCCGCGGGTCCACGCGCTCGCCATCGGCGACCTGTCGGCTCGGCGCGGGGGCAAGATCAGCATGCACGGCTCCCACCAGTCGGGCCGCGACGTCGACCTCGGCTTCTACTTCAAGTCGGCGCCGCGGCGCTACCCGAAGGAGTTCGTGCTCGCCGACGCGGACACGGTCGACGTCGCCGCCTGCTTCGCTCTCTTCACCGCGCTGGCCGACACCGCCGGCCGGCCGGGCGGGGTCGAGCGCATGTACATGTCCTACGACACCCAGGCGCTCTTCCACCGGCTGGGCCGCGAGCAC
>Ga0111539_10003499_pt1 | contig 20711 bp, 16 predicted proteins | sample RhiMethybrSRZTD1_FD_79667 | JGI IMG/M metagenome (GOLD analysis project Ga0111539, IMG submission 79667) | Populus rhizosphere microbial communities from Tennessee, USA - Rhizosphere MetaG P. TD hybrid SRZTD1 (version 2) (version 2) | ecosystem: Host-associated > Plants > Roots > Rhizosphere >...
CACGCGATCTCGTCGGGGCGCACCTCGATGCCGCGCCGGGCGAGGTTGGGTGCCAGCTTCCCCCCGGGCATCGCCACGTCGATGAACTCCGCCGGCAGCGGACGGATGTAGTCGTGCTCGGCATTGAGGAAGGCGAGCCAGCGCGGCTGCTGCTCCTCGACCACCCACTGCTCGATCCGGCCCACGAGCGGCAGGCGCTTGCCCTTCAGGTGGCGCGCGATGGCCGCGTCGCGCTCGTCCTCGCCGCCGGCGGTCTCGAAGTACTCCTCGCGAAAATCGGGATTGGCCTCGAGGACCACGAGTGCCGAGCGCCGCCAGAGCCCGAGCTTGAAGGGGCCCGTCCCCACCGGGTGCTCGGTGATCGCCTCGCCGTAGTGCTCGACCACTTCGCGCGCCAGGGCGGCGGTGGCCGGCATCGCCATGATGTAGAGCATGTTGTAGTCTGGCTCGAGGAGCTTCAGCACGAACTCGTACCTGGACGGCGCCTGCAGGCCCTCGATCGGCTTGTCGTAGTCCATCTTTCCGCTGCGCTTGGCCTCCTCGCCCAGCGCGTCCAGGCCGATGACCTTGCCCTCCATGAGGAAAGCCCACTGCGCGCGCACCTTCGGATCGACGAAGCGTTTCAGGCTGAAGACGTAGTCGGCGGCGACGAGCTCCCGGCGCTTGCCCTTGAACGCGGCGTCGGGCGTGAAGTAGATGCCGGGCTTGATGCGGAAGCGGAAGGTGCGCCCGCCGTCGGTCACCTCGGGCATCGCCGCCGCCGCGCGGGGCCGCAGCTTGATGGGCCGCGCGAGGTGGTCGTACTCGAGCAGCGAGTCGAAGATGTTGTCGCAGAGGGTGCCGGTGTTCTCGTCGGACTCGCGCACGCAGTCGAAGCCGCGCTCCGCGCTCGTCGTGGCCACGCGGATCACCTTGCGGGGATCGGCCGCGTGGGCCGCAGCCGCGAGGCCCAGTCCCACCAGCAGGAGGAACAGGCGCACGTTCAGTGCAGCGTGTGCGAGGGCGGCGAGTCGTCGACCGTCGGGGCGGCCGGCTCGGACACCGGCGAGGCGTGGTGCACCACCATGCGCCAGCCGTTGTCGGTGAGCTCGTAGACGTTGGTGGCGCACACCGATTGCGTGGGGCCCTGCTGCCCGGGTACCGAGAGCACCTCCACCACGGAGTGCACCGCCACGCTCTGGCCGTCGAACCGCCGCGCCTCGACCGTTTGAACGCGCAGGCGCGAGGTGCCCCCGGCGAAGATCTGCACCCAGCTCTCGCGCACGGCCTCGAACCCCGTGAGGCGCGGGCCCTGGGGATGGATGCACACGATGTCGTCGTCCTCCGCCCACACGGTCATCATGCCGGCGAGGTCGGCGCGCTCGAACGCCTCGTAGAAAGCGCTCTCGGCGTCTTCGGGGGTGGGATAGAGCTTGTTGCGGCGAGAAGGCATGGTCACAAAGCGGAAATGCGACGCGATTCTACCAAAGGCATAATCGATCCTCTTTCCGCCCTCACGAAAAGCGCGAATTCCATGGCCAAATTCCACGTCAACGGCGAGCAGGTCGACTTCCGCGGCGCCGCGGACACGCCCCTGCTCTGGGTCCTCCGGGACTACCTCGCCCTCAACGGCACCAAGTATGGATGCGGCATGGCCCAATGTGGTGCATGCACCGTGCACGTCGGGGGCGAACCTACCCGCGCGTGCGTCACGCCGGTCTCCACGCTCGAAGGCAAGCGAGTGGTCACCATCGAAGGCGTCACCGCGACCTCGCAAGCCCGCGTCGCACGCGCGGTGCAGGCCGCGTGGATCGACAAGGACGTGGTGCAGTGCGGCTACTGCCAGTCCGGGCAGGTGATGGCCGCCGTCGCGCTGCTGGGGAAGAACGCCGCGCCCACGGACGCGCAGATCGACGACGCGATGAACGGCAACATCTGCCGCTGCGGCACCTACCAGCGCGTGCGCGAGGCGATCAAGAGTGCCGGCGCCTCGCTCAAGGGCGCGGCTCCCGCGGCCGCTCCGAAGGCCGCTCCCAAGGCCGCGCCGAAGAAAGCCTGACCATGAAAACCGTCAACCGCAGGCAGTTCCTCAAGTCCTCCGCCGCCCTGGGCGGCGCCCTCGTGATCGGATTCTGGCTGCCCGAGCGTGCCGGCCGCGCCTTCGCCCAGCCGCAGGTGCAGCGCACCGCTCCGCCGAACGCGTTCCTGCGCATCGGCAAGGACGGCACCTGCACCGTGTTCGTGAAGCACCTCGAGTTCGGGCAGGGCGTCACCACCTCGCTGCCGATGCTCGTCGCCGAGGAGCTCGGCTGCGACTGGACCAAAGTGCGCGCGGAGCTGGCCGACGCCGGGGCCGTGTACGCGCACACCGCCTACGGCATGCAGATGACGGGTGGCTCCTCGAGCGTCTGGAACTCGTGGGACCAGCTGCGCACCGTGGGCGCGCAGGCACGCACGATGCTCATGCAGGCTGCGGCCGACCAGTGGAAGGTCAAGCTCGCCGACGTCCGCGTCGACAACAAGGGCTTCGTCCTCGGTCCGGGGGGGAAGAAGCTGGCCTATGGACAACTCGCCGAGGCGGCCGCGAAGCTGCCGGTGCCGGAGAAGGTGGAGCTCAAGCCCGCGAAGGACTTCACCATCATCGGCAAGCCCACGCGCCGCATCGATTCGCCGGAGAAGGTGAACGGCAAGGCGATGTTCGGGCTCGACGTGCAGCGCAAGGACCTGCATACCGTGCTGGTGGCGCACCCGCCCGTCTTCGGCGCGAAGGTCGCGAAGTTCAACGCCGACAAGGTGAAGGAGGTCCCGGGGGTCACGCACGTGGTCGAGCTCACCAGCGGCGTGGCGGTCGTGGCGCGCAACTTCTGGGCGGCGAAGAAGGGACGCGACGCGCTCCAGGTCGACTGGGACCTGGGACCCAACGCGAACCTCTCCACCGAGGGGCTGCGCAAGCAGTTCGGCGACCTCGCCCGGACCCCGGGCAAGAGCGCGAAGAAGGCCGGTGATCCCGCGGCCATCGCGGGAGCCGCGCGCACGCTCGTCGCCGACTACGAGGTGCCTTTCCTCGCCCATGCACCGATGGAGCCGCTCAACTGCACGGTGGAGATGCAGGGGGACGGCGCGGAGATCTGGGTGGGCTCGCAGTTCCAGGGCGTGGACCATCCGGCCGCCGCCAAGGCGCTCGGCCTCGACCCGTCCAAGGTCAAGCTGCACACCATGCTTGCCGGCGGCGGTTTCGGCCGGCGCGCGAACCCGGTCTCGGACTATGTGATCGAGGCTTGCGCGATCGCCGTCAAGGTCAAGGTGCCGGTGAAAGTCGTGTGGACCCGGGAAGACGACATCAAGGGCGGCTTCTACCGCCCGATGTACGTGCACCGCGTCGAGGTGGCGCTGGACGCGGGCGGCAAGCTCACCGGCTGGAGGCACGCCATCGTCGGGCCTTCGATCGTCGGCGGCACTCCGTTCGAGGCGATGATGGTGAAGGACGGCATCGACCCCACCTCGGTGGAGGGCGTGGCCGACATCCCCTACGAGATTCCCAATCTCGACGTCACCCTGCACACCGTCTCGACCGGCGTGCCGGTGCTGTGGTGGCGCTCGGTCGGTCACTCGCACACGGGATTCGTGGTCGAGACGATGATCGACGAGGCCGCGAAGGCCGCCGGCAAGGATCCGGTCGAGTTCCGGCGCGCGCTGCTCACCAGGCATCCGCGCCTGTTGAAGGTGCTCGACCTCGCGGCGTCGAAGGCGGGGTGGGGCACGGCGCTGCCCGCGGGACGCGCGCGTGGCATCGCCCTGGTGGAGTCGTTCGGCAGCGCGTGCGCGCAGGTGGCCGAGGTCTCGCTCGAGAAGGACGGGCCCAAGGTGCACCGCGTGGTGGTCGCCTTCGACTGCGGGCTGGTGGTCAACCCGCTCACCGTCGAAGCGCAGCTGCAGAGCGCGGTCGCCTTCGGCCTATCCGCGGCGCTGCATGGCAAGATCACGTTCAAGGACGGGCAGGTCGAGCAGTCGAACTTCCATGACTACCCGGTACTGCGGATGAGCGAGATGCCGAAGGTCGAGGTCCACCTGGTCTCGGGCGGCGACAAGCCCACGGGCGTGGGCGAGCCCGGCACCCCGCCGATCGCTCCCGCGGTGGCGAACGCGCTCTTCGCGCTGACCGGAAAACCCATCCGGATGTTGCCATTGGACGACATCAAGTGGGCTTGAAACACCAAGGAGAATCCCCAGATCTGTTCCAGGCGCACGGCCACGGAACCCGCGGGCGAGGGCGGCGTCGTACTGCTGCCTGCCCCCTGCGGGCGGGAGGCTCGCGATGGACACGCATCATTACCGGCAAAGGCTTTGGAAACTCCTGACGAATCCGGCGATCGAGGTGATCGCGACCATCCTCTTGGGGATGGCCGCGACGTGGTACCTGGTCGAGGGCGGCTCCGCCGATCACTTTCCCCTCTTCGGAAGACGCTAGCGCGCGCCGCGGCGGTGGTCGCCGGCGTGCTCGTGATCGGCGGCTGCGCGTACCTCACCGACGAGCGCCAGGGCGAGCTGATCTTCCGTCCGGTCAAGGGCGTCTGGCGCGGCTACAGCCCCGATCGCTACACCTTCACCGACCACTGGATCGAGGTCGGGAAGGAACACAAGCTGCACGCGTGGTGGCTCGAGGGCGAGCGCCCCGACGCGCCGGTCGTGCTCTACCTGCACGGCGCGCGCTGGAACCTCACCGGGAGCGTCACGCGTATCGACCGCTGGCGCCAGTTCGGCTTCGCCGTGCTCGCCGTGGACTACCGCGGCTTCGGCCAGAGCACCGACGTCACGCCCACCGAGGCCTATGCCTACGAGGACGCCGAGGCGGCCTGGGACTACATCGCGAAGATCGCCCCCAGCCGCTCGCGCTACATCGTCGGGCACTCGCTGGGCGGGGCGATCGCCACCGAGCTCGCGCGGCGGCGGCCCGATGCGGCGGGCCTCGTCCTCGAGGCCACGTTCACTTCCGTCGCCGACATGGTGGGCGAGTCGACCTGGGGCTTCCTGCCGGTGAGCCTCATCCTCACGCAGAAGTTCGACACGCTGGCGAAGATCCCCGAGGTGAAGGTGCCGGTGCTCATCACCCACGGGACCGCCGACTCGATCGTGCCCTTCCAGATGGGCGAGCGGCTCTACCAGGCCGCAAGGGCGCCCAAGAAATTCATCAAGGTCGAAGGCGCGGGCCACCACAACCTCTCCGGCGCCGCCTTCAACGAGTACCGCGCCGCGATGGGCGAGCTCTTCGGTCTCAAGGCGCGCCCCCTTTAGGGCGGCGTATAGTTTTCCCCCATGCAGTCCCTCGACCTCGACGTCCTCGAACGTGCCCTGGAGTGGCGCCGCGCCGGCCGGCGCGTGTGGCTGCTCACCGTGGCGCAGACCTTCGGCGCGAGCCCGCGTCCGCCGGGCTCGCTCGCGGCCGTGCGCGACGACGGCATCCTCGTCGGCTCGGTGTCCGGCGGCTGCATCGAGGACGACCTGGTGGCGCGCCGCGATGAGTATCGCGGCACCAGGCCCGCTTTCGCGGCGTATGGCGTCACCGCCGAGGAGGCGCGGCGCTTCGGCCTGCCCTGCGGCGGCGAAGTCGAGGTGCTGGTCGAGCCGGAAGTCTCGACGCAGGCCCTCGAGGGATTGCTGGCGGAGCTCGCGCAGGGTCATGTCGTCGCGCGCAATGTCTCGCTCGCCACGGGCGCCTGGGCTCTCGAGCCCGCGCGTGCCGGAGACGAGTGCGTGCGAACCGAAGAACGCCTCACCAGCGTGCACGGTCCGCGCTGGCGCATGCTCGTGATCGGCGCCTCCGAGATCGCGCACTATCTCGCCGAAGTCGCGGCGACCGTGGACTACCAGGTGTTCGTGTGCGATCCGCGCGAGGAGTACAAGACAGCCTGGCGCGCGAGGGGCGCGACCTGGATCGACGGCATGCCGGACGATGCGGTGCTCGCATTCCGCCCCGACGGCCACAGCGTCGTGCTCACCGTGTCGCACGATCCCAAGCTGGACGACATGGCGCTGCTCGAGGCGCTGAAGAGCGATGCCTTCTACGTGGGCGCGGTGGGCTCGGCCCGCACCAGCGCCGAGCGGCGCGCGCGCCTGGCGACGTTCGACCTCACGCCGGCGCAGGTCGCGAAGCTGCGCGGTCCCGTGGGCCTGTCGATCGGCTCGCGCACTCCGCCCGAGATCGCGCTGGCGATCCTCGGCGACCTCATCGCCTCGCGCAACGGCATCGTGCTCGAGCGGGCCGCCGCCGCGGAGCGCCGCCAGCGCGCCTGACCGCGCGATGATCGCCGGCATCCTCCTGTGTGGCGGCTCCGGCCGGCGCTTCGGCGTCGACAAGTTGCTGGCCGGTGAGGAACCCATCGTGGCGCGCGCCGCGCGCAGCCTCAAGGCTGGCGCGGGCAGCGTGCTCGCGGTGATCCCGCTCAACCGCGCTCGCTTGCGCCGCGTGCTCGAGGCCGAGGGCTGCGCCATCCTGGAGAGCGACCGCACGCCCGAGGGCATGGGCGCGAGCCTTGCCGCGGCGATCGCGGCGAGCGCGACCGCGCAGGGGTGGATCGTGGCGCTCGGCGACATGCCGCTGGTGGAGCCGCGCACCATCGAGGCGATCCGCCGCGCCCTCGAGCGCGGCGCCCCGATGGCGGCTCCCTACGACCGCTCGGGGCGCCGCGGGCATCCGGTCGGATTCTCCCAGGCGCTGCGCGACGAGCTGCTCGAGCTGGGCGGCGACGTCGGCGCGCGCGACGTGCTCGCGCGCCACTCCGCGGTGGTCGAGCGCATCGTCACCGACGATCCGGGGATCTTCGTCGACATCGATACCAAGGAAGATCTCGAGGAACTTCGGAGGTAGCCTTGCGGCCCTCGACGAGGCGACCGATCCCGCGAACCGGGGGACCGAGGCTCGATCAGCCGGGAGGGAACTCGCTACTTAGATATATCGCTCGAACTCCTTGGGCGGCGTCGATCCTGCGACCGTCCGGACACCCCCTCTCGCGGGATCGGTCAAGCCTCGCCGAGGGCCTGCATGGGCCCATGGTTGCCGTTCGCGAGATGGTTCCACGGACGCGCAGAGGTCCTTGTCGAGGCTTGGCTGCTCCTTCGAGAGGGGTTGCCCCGCTCGCTGCAGGGGCGACGACGCGCCACGAGTCCGAGCGATATAACTAAGTAGCGAGATCCCTCCCCTGTGCGGGAACCTCGATGCCCCGCTCGAAGGAGCAGCCGCCTCGACATGGACCGTCGCTACTTGGGAATGAGCTGCCCCGTCCTCGGATCCATGTACCCCGAGGGCGTCTCCACGAGCACCGTTCCGGATCGCAGGTCGATGACCGTCGAGCCGAGGGGTGCGACGACGCTTCCGCTCCGTTGATTCACGATCGCGCGCGAAGGTCCCGTCACCTCGAGGCGCGCCACATCGTCAGGGTCGACGCGCGCTGCGGGCGGCGGGGGGACGAAAGGCGCGGCGATTGAAGGGAAGGGCTGGATGGCGGCGCGCGGCGGCACCTTCGCGGTTGGTGCGGAGTCCGGCGCGGAGGGCGTGCGCAGCAGGCGCATGAGCTCGCGGCGGGCCGCCGCGCGTTGCTCGGGAGTCGCGTCACGGAAAGAGAGCACCGCCTGCAGCTCGCTCATTCGCGCGGCCTCGGCCGCCGGCGGCGGCCACTGCGCCGATTCGAGCGCCGTCGCGCCGAAGGCGAGCAGCAGCGCGGCGGCGAGGGCGGCTAGCCGGCCTTCTTGAGCGGCGGATACTTTTCGCCGGCCTCGACGCGGATGGGCAGGATGTTCTGCTTCGGCGGCAACGGGCATGTGGTGAATTCGCTGAAGGCGCACGGCGGGTTGTACGCCTTGTTGAGGTCGAGCGTGAAGCGCTCGCCGGACTTGGGTTTCTTGTCCACGTAGAGGAAGCGGCCCGAGCCGTAGGTGGATTCGCCGGCCGTGGCGTCCTTGAACACGAAGAAGAGCCCGTCGTCGTCGCCCACCACGTCCAGGCGATGCGGCCGGCCGTTGATCAGGAACTCGACGTAGCCGGGCGCCACCTCGTCCGAGACCTCGTCCAGCACGTTGACGATGGTGACCTTGCGCGGCGTGTCGTAGGCGACGTAGGTCGCGGGGATGCGGAAGTTGTCGTCCACGTCGTACCAGACGCGGCCGGCGAAGTTCTTGCGCACCGTGTTCTCGTTGTCGGCCAGGCGCAGCACGTAGCGGCCGTTGCGCTCGATGATGTGGAAGGCGGTGCGGCCGTTGCGGACCCAGTCGCGCTTGTCCACCGACGTGCCCATCACGCGCTCGCTGAACTCGCCGTCCTCCGCCTTCATCTTGTAGCCTTCGACCAGCTTCAGGCGCACGCCCTTCACCGGATCGACGAAGAGCGAGCCCATCCCGGCGGGGCCGAGGCCTTTCGGGAAGACGATGTCGTTGGTCGGGCCGGTACCGAAGGTGTTCTCGCCGGGCTTCAACACGTAGCGGCCGGCCAGGGTGAGCCAGCCGTCGTCGCGGCGCAGGCTCTGCTCGGCGCGGACGCGCCAGTCCTTGACGGTCTTGACGTAGGCCGCGTCGACGGCCACGCCCTGGGCGAAGGCCGCCGCGGGCAGGGCGAGCGCGGCGCTGAGGAAGATGGAGGTGAGCTTCATGGCGATATCTCGGGGTGGGACACCATTTTACTGAAGGAATTCGGCGAGCAGCCGGTGGAAGTGGTGCACGCCGCGTTCGCGCGTGGGTGAGTATCGGCCGCGGCCGTAGAGCCGCGAGCGCACGCCGCGGGCGACCGCCTCGACGATGGCCTCGTCCTCGGCCTCCACGCGGTCGAGCCCGGAGCCCGCGCCCTTGTCCAGCGCCGACTCGTCCCACACGAAGGAGCGGAAGATCACCCGCGTGCGGTCGATTCCCTGCGGCTCGACCAGGTTCACCGAGATGCCCCAGGGGTACACGTTGAGCATGAGATTCGGGAACACCCACCAATAGCGCGCCGCGACGCCTCCCTGCTTGTCGTGCGCGAGCTGCAGGTTGGCGTAGCGGTGCAGCTCGCTCGAGTAGGTGCCGTAGTCCACGACCTCGTTCAGCGCCGCATGGACGAACGGGATGTGGAAGCCCTCGAGGTAGTTCTCGACGTAGAGCGCCCAATGCGCGTCCACGCTGAAGTCGCGGTCGCGCGTCGGGTCGTAGGTGAGCTCGCCCACCGGGTCGTCGGCGAGGCTCGCCCGCACCGGCGCGAGGAATTCGTCCAGGGGCGCGGCGGGATCGAGGCAGGCGAAGGCCTGTCCGGCCCACTCCCCGAAGGCCACCTGCGGGAGGTCGTCGGCCGGCGAGGGGAAGCCTTTCGCGTCGCGGAATTCCGGCATGAAGGTCATCCTGCCCGCGAGGTCGAAGCGGCGCGAGTGGTAGCCGCAGCGGATCTGCTGCGCGCGGCACGGCGCTCCCACGAGGAGGTTGCCGCGGTGCGTGCAGACGTTCGACATGCAGCGCAGGGAACCCTGCGCGTCGCGCGCGAGCAGCAGCGGCTCGTCGAGCAAGCGCGGCAGCAGCGTTCGCGGGGCCAGGGACTCGGGCTCGGCCACGTCGTCGAGGGGTCCGATCCACTGCCAGGTGCGCGCGAAGACGCGGCTGCGCATGCGGTCGAACGCGGCCGGGTCTCCATAGAACGCGCCCGGCAGCGTGTGCGCGACCGTGATGTCGGGATCGACCTGGTACTCAGTGGATCGCGGTGAGGACATCGGCGGGTTCGAGCTTCTCCAGGCAGTTCGTGTGCCCAAGCGGGCAGTCGCGCGCGAAGCACGGGCTGCACTCGAGCCTGAGCGAGATGACGCGCGCCTTGGCCGACAGGGGCGGGGTGTGCGCGGGGCTGGACGACCCGAAGATCGCGGCCATCGGACGGTCGAGCGCGGCGGCCACGTGCATGAGGCCCGAGTCGTTGCTGACCACGCGGGTGGCGAGCGAGAGGAGGTCGATCGCCTCGGCGAGCGAGGTCTTGCCCGCGAGGTCCACGCAGAGGCCGTCCGCGAGGCGGTTGATCTGCGCGGTCACCTCGGTGTCCTTGCCGGAGCCGAAGAGCCAGACGGCATGGCCACGGGCGTCGAGGTCGCGAGCGAGCCGGGCGAAGTGCCGGGAGGGCCAGCGCTTCGCCGGTCCGTACTCCGCGCCGGGAGCGAAGGCGGCGATCGGCCGCGAGGTGTCCAGGCCCAGGCGCGCGATCGCCGCGGCGCGCGCTGCCGGATCGACCGTCAGCCTGGGTTCAGGCAGCGGCCGGCGCAGGGCTTCGTCCTTCGGCTGCGCAAGCGCGGCATACCGCTCGACGATCAACGGCAGCGCCTCCTCGTCCAGCGCCCGGCGATCGTTCAGCAGGCCGTAGCGCATCTCGCCATGCCAGCCGGTGCGGACCGGGATACCTGCATGCCACGGGATCAAGGCCGATTTCAGCGTGTTGGGCAAAACCACCGCGCGATCGTACGCAGGCAGCGTCCTCGCGAAGCGCCGGCGCTCGCCGAGCTTGAGGTCGCCGTGGCCGAACGGCAGCGTGAGCGTGCCCGCGACCTCGGGCATTCGCTTGTAGACCGGAAGAACCCAGGCCGGTCCGAGGACATCGATCGTTCCCTGTGGGTCGGCTTCCTTCAGCCGCATCAAGAGCGGATGCGACAGGACGGCGTCCCCGATCCACGATGGCGCGACGACGAGCGTTTTCGACATTCCGTTGAGAGAACTACCCCGAAAAGCTCCTCACTGAGAGCACAGAGAAGGCACTGAGGGCACTGAGAGAGGAGGTGTGGTTCGTTCGTGCCTTGCGTTCAGCGTAGCCACGGATGAAGAGCCTTGGCTCTCTCAGTGTTCTCAGTGCCTTCTCTGTGATCTCAGTGAGGAGCTTTTGCCTTAGTGCCCGCCAGGGCCAACCTCGCCGACCAGCTTGTAAAGCGTGCCGCAGTAGGGACAGCGCGCCTCGCGCGTCTTCTCGATGGGCAGGTAGACGCGCGGGTGCGTGTTCCAGAGCTTCTGCGAGGGCAACGGGCAATGCAGCGGGAGCTGCGCTGCCGTGACCTCGGTGATCTTCTGGTCAAGCTCGGACGGCAGCGACATTCTTGGTCTCGGCGACGGGGGTGAGCCAGTGATGGTACTTGCGATTGCGGCCATTCACGATGTCGAAGAAGGCGTTCTGGATCTTCTCGGTGACCGGGCCGCGGGAGCCGGTGCCGATCACGCGCCGGTCGAGCTCGCGGATGGGCGTGACCTCGGCGGCGGTGCCGGTGAAGAAGGCCTCGTCGCAGATGTAGATGTCGTCGCGCGTGAGGCGCGTCTTCTCGACCGCGATGCCGAGGTCGGCGCAGATCGACTGCACCGAGCGCCAGGTGATGCCGTCCAGCGCGGTGGTGAGCTCGGGCGTGTAGACGCGGCCGTCCTTCACGATGAAGATGTTCTCGCCGGCGCCCTCGGCCACGAAGCCGTCGGTGTCCAGCAGCAGCCCCTCGTCATAGCCGTGCTGCGTGGCCTCGAGGTTGGCGAGGATCGAGTTGGCGTAGGTGGTCGCGACCTTGGCGCGGGCCATGGTCACGTTCACGTGGTGGCGGGCGTACGAGGAGGTCTTCACGCGGATGCCCTTCTTCAGGCCGTCCTCGCCCAGGTATGCGCCCCAGGGCCACGAGGCGATCGCCACGTGCACGCCGCAGCCCACGGGCGAGACGCCCATCTTCTCCGAGCCGTAGAACACGAGCGGGCGAAGGTAGCAGCTCTCGAGCTTGTTCGCGCGCACCACCTCGCGCTGCGCCTCCATGAGGACCTCCTTCGAGAAGGGGATCTCCATCATGTAGATCTTCGCCGAGTTGAAGAGGCGCGTGGTGTGCTCCTGCAGGCGGAAGATCGCGGTGCCGATCTCGGTCTTGTACGCGCGCACTCCCTCGAAGACGGCGAGGCCGTAGTGCAGCGAGTGGGTGAGGACGTGGGTGTTGGCTTCACGCCAGGGCACGAGCTTGCCGTCGTACCAGATGAAGCCGTCGCGGTCTGCCATCGACATGTCGGGGGGCCTTCGAACGGGGAGATGAAATTCTAGCCGTTTTGGCGCCTCGGCGAGGGGGGCTGCGCGACCGGTTCCATGCCATAATCCCGGCAGCCGCGCCGTGGGAGGGATGCCGCGCGACCCGAGGAGAACTTGACGGACCAGCCGCATTCGAGCACCCCCGCCGCCACGCCGGCCAAGGCGGGTGCGGTCACCCTCTCGCCCGAGGAGCAACTGTCGGGCGACATGCTGATGCTCACCACCGGCTTCATGATGTGCGCCGCCATGCTCTGGCTCGCCATCTACTGGAGCATGGGGTACCAGTACTCGACCGCCATCCCGCTCATCTTCCAGGGCCTTTCGGCGGTCACCGTGTGGCTGTACTGGAAGATGCGGCGCGTCTACATCTTCGCGATCATCCAGCTGGGGCTGATCCTGTTCACGCCCTTCGCCATGCAGTGGTCGATCGGCAACTTCGTGAACGCCTCGGGCGTGAGCCTGTGGGGCCTGATGGCGCCGGTGGGCGCGGTGACCGTGCTGGGCACGCGCCAGTCGATGCCGTGGTTCTTCGCCTGGCTCTTCATGACGGTGATGGCGGGCACGTTCGACTACATGCTCGCGGGCACCGTGCGCAGCTTCGACCTCTCGACCGTGGCGGTGTTCTTCGTGCTGAACTTCTCCGCCATCTCGGTGATGATCTACTCGCTGCTGTGGTACTTCGCCAACGAGAAGCAGAAGCTGCGCACGCTCGTGGACGCCTCGCATGCGGAGCTGCGGGTGGAGAAGGAACGCAGCGACCGGCTGCTGCTGAACATCCTGCCGCCGGCGATCGCCGAGCGGTTGAAGCGCAACGAGATGAACATCGCGCAGGGCCACGCCGACGTGACCGTGATGGTGGCCGACATCGTGGGTTTCACGCGCATGACCGAGGAGCTCTCGCCGGTCGAGACGGTGAAGATCCTGAACGACGTCTTCTCGATGTTCGACGAGCTCGCGGACAAGCACGGCGTGGAGAAGATCAAGACCATCGGCGATGCCTACATGGCCGCCGCGGGCCTGGATGCCGGCGCGCAGATCCACTACGCCGACGCCATCGCGCGCATGGCCATGGACATGCAGCAGAAGATCGCCGACTACCGCGAGAGAACCGGCGAGAGGGTGCAGCTGCGCATCGGCGTGGGCACCGGGCCGGTGGTGGCCGGCGTGATCGGCAAGAAGAAGTTCATCTACGACATGTGGGGCGACACCGTGAACGTCGCCTTCCGCATGGCCGGCGACGCGCGCGCCGGCATCGTCCAGGTGGACCTCATGACGCACCGGCGCCTGCACAACCGCTTCCGCTTCGACCAGGGGCACGAGGTCGAGATCAAGGGCAAGGGCCGCATGCAGGTCTTCCACCTGCTGGGCTCGATCGAGGCGGGGATGCGGCAGGCCTCCTAGCGCCTGCGTCCTAAGCCTCCCCGAACACCTCCCGCCACAACCGCTTCACCGCAGAGCGCTCGGCCTCCAGCTCACCCGGGGCGAGGCGCACCGTGTCCTCGTCGTTGAGCGCCGCCTGGTGCGTGCACCGGCGCATCGCGAGGTAAGCCTCCGCGGCCGCGCGCGCCAGCAGCGGGTCGATGAGGCCGAGGTCGCCCGCCCACACCAGCAGCGTGTGGTTGCCCTTGTTCTCGCGCAGCTGCGGATGCGCCGGGCCGTGGAGCAGCACCAGCGCCTGCACGCAGAACTCGAGGTCGATCACGCCGCCCTCGGCATGCTTCAACTCGCCCGCTTCGCGCTTGTGCTCGGCGCGCATGCGGCTGCGCATCGCCACGATGTCGGCGAAGAGCTTCACGCGCTCGCGCGGGGCGGCGAGGATCTCGTCGCGCACCTGCTCGAAGCGCGCCCCGGTCGAGCGGTCGCCGGCGCAGGCGCGTGCCCGCGTGAGCGCCTGGTGCTCCCACGGCCACGCCCGCGCGAGCTGGTACTCGCGGAAGGAGGGCATCGAGGACACCATCAGGCCCTTCGCGCCGTCGGGCCGCAGCCGCAGGTCGGTCTCGTAGAGCACGCCGGCCGGCGTGAGCGCGGTCATCCAGGAGTTCACGCGCCCCGCCACGCGGGCGAGGCGGTCGGCTTCGGCACCGAGGCGCTCGTCGTAGAGGAAGATCACGTCGAGGTCGCTGCCGTATCCGAGCTCCTTGCCGCCCAGCTTGCCGTAGCCGACGACGCAGAACCCGGGAATCAGCGGCGTCCAACCCCCATCCCGGCCCTCTCCCGGGGGAGGGGGAGCCGCGAAGCCCACGTTCCTCGCCGCCTCGTCGAGCGTCACGTCGAGGATCGTGTCGGCGAGCGCCGAGAGCTCGTCGGAGAGCGCCATGACAGGAAGCTCTCCCTCGATGTCGGCGATGGTGAAGCGCAGCACATGGCGCTGCTTGAAGTGCCGCAGATGGTCGAGGATGCGTTCGACGTCGCCCCCCAACGCGGCGCACTCGGCCGCGAGCTGCGCGCGCTCGGCGCCCCAGTCGGTCGCGGTGAAGCTGGCGGCCGAGCGCGTGAGCTCGTCCAGCAGGATCGGATGGCGCGCCAGCAGGCGCGCGGCCCACGCGCTCTTCGCCATGAGGCGCGCCGCCCGCTCGAGCACCTGCGGGAATTCCACCAGCAGCGAGTAGTAGGCGTCGCGCCGGTCGATCGCCTCGAGGAGCGCGATGAGGCGCTCGGCCACGACCGCGCGTCCCCCCTGTGCGGCGGCCGCCGCGACTACGGCCGGGAGCAGCTGCTCGACCTTCGTGCGCCCCGCGGTGGAGAGAGATTGGTAGCGGCGCGAGCGGGTGTACTCGACCAGGCGCGCGGCGACCCGCGCGGGCTCGGAGATTCCCGCGGCCGCCAGCGCCTCGGCAAGCACCTCGGGTTCCGGCGGTGCCTGGGGATCGAAGAGCACGGCGTCCAGCCCCGTGGCCTCGCGCGCGCCGGCCTTCTTTTCGAACAGCGCGTCGAACGCCTCCTCGACGCTCGCGCGATGGGCGTCGAGGGCGACGCGCAGCGCCTCGTAATCGGGGAAGTCCATCGCCCGGGCGATGGCCGCCTGGTGCTCTGCCGAGCGCGGCAGGGCCTGCGTCTGCTGGTCGTCGTAGTACTGCAGGCGGTGCTCGAGGCGGCGCAGGAAGGCATAGGCGGCCTGGAGCGCCGCCACGCGCTCGGGCTCCATCAGCCCGCGTTCGCCGATTGCCTTCAGTGCCGCGCGCGTGGACGAGATGCGCAGCCCGGGATCGCGCCCGCCACGCACCATCTGGAAGACCTGCGCGGCAAACTCGATCTCGCGGATGCCGCCGGCGCCCACCTTCACGTCGTCGACCTTGCGCCGCTGGCGCGCCGCCTCGGCGATGCGCCCGTGCATCTCGCGCAACTGGTCGAGCATGCCGTAGTCGAGGTAGCGCCGGTACACGAAGGGCTCGACCAGCGCTTCCACGCCGGCGCCCGGGCCGCAGATCACACGCGACTTCATCCAGGCGTAGCGTTCCCAGGGGCGCGCATGCGAGATGAAGTAGTCCTCGAGGCCGGTGAGCGAGGTGACCAGCGGGCCGCTGTCGCCGAAGGGCCGCAGGCGCATGTCCACGCGGAACGCCTGGCCCTCGGGCGTGATCTCGGCGAGCAATGCGATGAGGTTCCGGGCCGCGTTGGCGAAGAACTCGTGGTGCGAGACCGGCCGCGGGCCCGTCGTCTCGCCTTCCTCGCCGTAGACGAACACGAGGTCCACGTCGGAGGACACGTTGAGCTCGCAGCCGCCGAGCTTGCCCAGCGCCGCGATGGCGAGCCGCTCGGCGCCCTGCGTATCGCCGTAACGCTCGGCCGCGCGACGGTGCGCTTCGGCGGAAGCCGCCCCGATGCACTCCTCGGCCAGCGCCGTCATGGTCTCGAACACCTCGTCGAGGGGGGCGAGCCCGTTAAGGTCGCGGTGGGCGAGCGTCACCATGGCGCGCTTGCGCAGTGCCCGCAGGCGCGAGCCCAGGTCCTCGCCCGGCGCGAGGCCGGCGCGCATTTCCGCGCGCGAGTACGGGCGCGCGCCGCGCGCCTCGATCTCGGCCACGACCTCGGGGCTCGCCGCAGCCACGCGCGCAACGAAGGGCGACAGCGCCTGCGTGCGGTCGAAGGCCTCGCGGAAGGAGGCCGCTGCGGGCTGCGTCATGTGCCCTCATTCTGCCCCGCGGCCGCAGGCGGGCGCTACAATCGAGGGCAATTCCTCCGAGGATCCACCGCATCAAGGCCCTACCGCGAATCTGTCTACGCCTGTTGGTGGGCGCCGCGGCGTTCTTCCTCGTCATGTTCACGGCGGCGGTGATCTGGCTGCGCTACGTGGCCCTGCCCGACGTCGACCGTTACCGCCCCGAAATCCTCGCGTCGATCGAGAGCGCCTCCGGCATGGCCGTGGGCGTTGAAGCGATCCGTGGCGGCTGGGGGGGCCTCAGGCCCGTCCTTTCGCTCGAAGGCGTGTCGATCCATGACCGTGCCGGGCGCGTGGCATTCCGCCTGGAGCGCGCCGAGGCCACGCTGTCGTGGTGGTCGCTCTTCATGGGCGAGGTGCGTTTCTACGACCTCGACTTCTACCGGCCCGACCTGGTCCTGCGGCGCGGGGCCGACGGCCTGATCTACCTCGCCGACAAGCCGATCAACGCCGCCGGGCCGGGCGGCGAGGGCCGGTTCACCGAGTGGCTGCTGGAGCAGCCCCGCCTCGGGATTCACCAGGCCACGCTCACCTGGCGCGACGACTTCGCCGGCGCGCCCGAGGTGCGCCTGGGTGGGGTCGAGATCGACGTCGAGCGGCACCGTGGCCGGCACCGCGCCGCGCTTTCCGCCATTCCCTCGCGCAACCTCGCCCGGAGCATCGAGCTGCGCGCGGACGTGCAGCTCCTGCGCGAGGGCACCCAATGGCGGGCGCGCGGTGATGCCTATGCCGAGGCGATCAACGCCGACCTCGCGCGCCTGCGCGACCACTTGCCCGTGCCCGAGACGCTGCGCAGCGGCGTTGGCAGCGCGCGGATGTGGCTCGCCTTCACGCCCGAGGGCATCGGCGAGGCGACCGCGGACGTGAACTTGCGCGACGCGCGCGTGCAGCTCGCCGCCGACGCGCTCCCGCTGCAGCTCGCGACCCTCTCGGGCCGGGCGATCTACAGCACGTCGCCCACGGGCTTCTCGCTCGCCACCGAGCAGCTGCGCTTCCGCCTTGCGTCGGGCGCGGAGGCCTCGCCCGGGCGGTTCTCGATCGTGCGCACCGCGGCAGGCGCAGTCCCGCAGGTGGAGGTGCGTGCCGACAACATCGACCTCAAGATCGCGGCCACGCTGATCGACTACTTCCCGTTGCCGCGCGAGCTGAAGGGCCAGGTACTGCGCTTCGCTCCGCGCGGGCGGATCTCGGATGCGCGCGTCTCCTGGAGCGAGCCCGACGCGAAGACCTACACCGTGACCGGTCGCTTCGAGGGCCTGGCGCTCAACGCCGTCGATGCCTACCCGGGCGCCAGCGGGCTCACCGGCACCATCGAGGGCACGGAGGGCGGCGGGCTGCTCAAGCTGGCCTCGAAGGGCGTCGCGTTCGAGGCAGCGCGCATCTTCGCCGCGCCGCTGGCGCTGGACGAGCTGGAGGCCACGGCCCGCTGGCGCCACGCGGACGGCGCGCTGCAGGTCGCGATCGAGAGCGCGCGCGTGGCCAACGCGGACGGGGTGCTCGAGTTCACCGGTTCCTGGCGCGCGGCGCCGGCGAACCCGGAGCGCCGCTCGCCCGGCATCGTGGACTTCAAGGGAACGCTGGCGCGGGTGCTGGTGAAGCGCTTGCCCGCCTACCTGCCCAACGTGATCGAGAAGACCCGCAACTGGCTCGATAGAGCCCTGTCGGGCGGCGAGTTGCAGTCGGCACGCTTCGAGCTGCGCGGAGACCTGTGGGAGTTTCCCTTCGGCGGGAACACGAAGGGTCTCTTCCTGGTCGAGGGCGTGGCACGCAACGGACGGCTCGTTTTCCACCCCGAATGGCCGTCGGTGGACGCGATCGACGGCATCGTGAAGTTCGAGAACCGCGCGATGGAGATTCGCGCGCATCGCGCCACCATCTTCGCGAGCCGCGTGCGCAGCGCCTCGGCGGTGATCGCAGACCTAGGTGCCCGGCCCCCGCTGCTGGTGATCGAGGGCGACATCGACACCACGGGTGCCGACACTGTGCGCTACCTGCGTGAGTCGCCCCTTGTGGCCGGACCCGGCGCGTTCACGCGCGCGGTCGCGGTCGAGGGGCCGGGCCAGCTCAAGCTCCACATCGACTTTCCGCTCTCCGGCCAGGACCCGGTGCGCGTCGCGGGCGAATACCAGCTCGCAGGGGTCACGGCCAGCGCCGGCCGGTTGGTGATGCGCGACGTGCGCGGCCAGCTCGCGTTCACCGAGCGCGGAATCAGCGCGCCCGAGATCGCCGGAACCATGTTCGACAAGCCGGCGACGCTCGCTCTTTCGACCGAGCCCGACGGGCGCGTCCTCACGGCGATCCATGGGCGGGTGGATGCGGCCGTCCTGGGCGAGTACCTGCCCGAAGGCATCGCGCAACGGCTGTCCGGGTCGACCGAGTGGAAGGCGCAGGTGCGCTCGGGATCGCAGGGCACCGAGATCGCGCTCACCACCGACCTGAAAGGCTTCGCCTCGCGGCTGCCGCCGCCGCTCGACAAGGCGGCCGATGCCGAGCGCTCGCTCTCGATCCGGGTCGCCGGAGCGGGCAGCGACGCCGAGGTGGTGAACGCCTCCTTCGGCAGCGACGTGTTCTGGCGCTCGAGCCGCAAGGCGGCGGGCGATGCCCAGGCCTGGCAGGTCGCGATGCGCCTCGGCACGCCGCTCGCCTCGGAGCCCATGCGCGACGGCCTGTGGCTCTACGGCGCGATCGACACGATCGACGCCGATGCCTGGAACGCGGTGTTCGCGGATCCGCCCGGAAAGGAAGCGGCAACGCCGCCTGCCGCCGCCTCGCAGCAGTTCGGGCTGCGCGGCATCGACCTGCGCTTCGGGCGCGTGCGCTTCGGCGGACGGGAGTTCACCAACACGAGCGCCAAGCTGGAGCGCGCGGGCACCCAGTGGCGCGGCACGCTCGACGGCTCGCAGGTCGCAGGCTCCATCTCGTGGGATCCTGCCGGGCGCGGCCGCCTGACGGCGCGCCTCGCCAGGGTCGGGTTGCCGGAGGCGCCTTCGCAACCCTCGGGCTCGCAGAGTGCGAGCCACGACCCGCCGGCCGTCGACCTCATCGCGGATCGCTTCGACTTCCGCGGTCGCGAGCTCGGCAAGCTCGAGGTGCGCGCCGACTATGCCGGTGACGAGTGGCGCATCGAGAAGCTGGACATCACCAACGCCCACACCCAGTACCGCTCGAGCGGCTCGTGGCGCCGCACCGGCGCAGGCGGTCTCACCACGATGAACGTGCGCCTCGAGACGAGCAGCCTCGACGCGCTGCTTTCGCAGTTCGGCTATGTCGACTACATCCGGCAGGGCACCGGGCACCTGGAGGGCACGCTCGCCTGGCCGGGCTACCCGTCCGACTTCGCCACCGCGATCCTGTCGGGCGGCTTCAAGCTGAAGGCGAGCCGCGGGCAATTCGCGAAGCTCGAGCCCGGCGCGGGCAAGCTGCTGGGCCTGCTCTCGCTGCAGTCGCTGCCGCGCCGGGTCACGCTGGACTTCAACGACATCTTCAGCCAGGGCTTCGCCTTCGAGACCATCGAGGGCGACGTGAAGCTCGCCCGCGGGATGCTGCTCACCGACAACTTCGCGATCAGCGGGCCGTCGGCGCTGGTGACGCTCTCCGGCGAGGTTTCCCTGCCGCAGGAGACGCAGACCCTCACGGTGAAGGTGGTGCCCGAGATGGGCGAGAGCGCGGCGGTGGCGGCAACGGTGCTGGGCACGCCGGTGCTGGGGCTGTCCACGCTGCTCATCTCGAAGCTGCTCAGCAACCCGCTCGGCAAGGTCGTCGCCTACGAGTACCTGGTGACGGGGTCGTGGGATAATCCGGTGGTCAAGAAGATCTCGGAGCCTCCCAGGCCCGCACCGCCTCCTCCCGCGAAGGCCGCGACGGCCGAAGCGACGAAATGATCATCACCCGCAACAGCCCCGCCACGCCCGAGGCGCTGCGCGAGACGATGTCGACCACGCAGTCGATGTTCCGCGTGGCCGCGATCCAGATGGCTTCCGGCCCGCACGTCGCCGCGAACCTGCAGGAGGCCGGGCGCCTGATCGAGCTCGCCGCCGCCACGGGCGCGCGCATCGTGGCCCTGCCCGAGTACTTCGGCATCATGGGCATGAAGGACACGGACAAGGTGGCCGCCCGCGAGCGCGACGGCCAGGGTCCGATGCAGGACTTCCTCTCGAACGAGGCGCGGCGCCACAAGATCTGGATCGTCGGCGGTTCGGTTCCCCTCGAGACCGGCGACCCCGACAAGGTGCGCAACGCGTGCCTGGTCTACAACCAGAAGGGCGAGCGCGTCGCGCGCTACGACAAGATCCACCTCTTCGGCTTCGACATGGGGCAGGAGCGCTACAGCGAAGAACGCACGATCGAGGCGGGAAAGGGCGTCTGCACGGTGGAATCGCCCTACGGCAAGCTCGGCATCTCGGTCTGCTACGACCTGCGCTTCCCGGAGCTCTACCGCGCCATGGGCGAGGTGGATCTCATCATGGTGCCGTCCGCATTCACGGAGACCACGGGCAAGGCGCACTGGGACACGTTGATCCGCGCGCGCGCCATCGAGAACCTCGCGTA
>Ga0111539_10003504_pt1 | contig 20691 bp, 19 predicted proteins | sample RhiMethybrSRZTD1_FD_79667 | JGI IMG/M metagenome (GOLD analysis project Ga0111539, IMG submission 79667) | Populus rhizosphere microbial communities from Tennessee, USA - Rhizosphere MetaG P. TD hybrid SRZTD1 (version 2) (version 2) | ecosystem: Host-associated > Plants > Roots > Rhizosphere >...
CACTTCTTCGAGCAGCAGGTCGTCGCCGTCGCCGAGCGGCGGCCGGCTCGCCTGCCCCGTCGCCTGGTTGACGTGGTAGAGGAACAGCTCCCGCGTCCCCGGCGCCAGGCAGCACTCGTCGTTGGCCCAGGTGTGCACGAAGATCTCGTTGTTGCTGGGGTGGAAGCTGGCGTCGTGGGCGGTCTCGTAGACGACCGTCGAGACCAGCGCGGGGTCGGTCTCCAGGGTGTCGGCGTCGACCAGCGCACGGTCGAGCACGGCGCCGGGCGGGGCGAGCTGGCCGCGCAGCGCCTCGTAGACCCGGGTCAACACCGCCGTGCCGCGGTCGAGCGTTCCCGGCGCCGTCACCAGCAGGTGCACCCAGGTCCAGGCGTTGCGCCCGTCGTGCATCCGGTAGTCGATCAGCCGCGCGTGGCGCCGGGCCGAGATGCGGTGGCGCACGGTGTCGAGGAACGCCTCGTTGGCCACCGCGTCCTGCAGGTAGGAGAGGTGGTCGCCGACGTAGGCGAGCAGCTCGACGACGGCGATGCCCAGGTCCGCGGGGTTGCGCTCGGTCCAGGCGGGATTGAGCTCGGGCAGCAGGTCGAGCATCAGCCGCCGGAAGCTCGCGTAGTCCTTCGCCTGGTAGTCGAGCAGCGGCTCGACGACGTCCTTGGGCGGGCAGACCGGCGGCCGGCGGCAGTCGAACTCCACCGGGCAGGGCGCCGCGAAGTCGATCTCGATGCGGCGCAGGAAGGGGTCGAGCTCGGGCGCGTCGATCTCGAGCACGTAGCGCGAGAAGTCGCCGCGCTGATCGAGGTCGACGAGGAGCGTGCCGTCGGGCTGGCGGGTGACCTCGTCGACGGCGAGGCCGACGACGCGCAGCCCGCCCGAGATGCGGATCCTGCCGGGGTCGGCGCGCAGGCCGTAGGCGTCGTCGACGTCGACGGGATCGCCGGGATCGGCCGGCGGCACCGGCTTGAGGAAGTGGAGGTGGAGCAGGCTGTGGTCGGCGGGGTCGACCTCGAGGAAGTCGATGCCGTTGACCAGCGGATCCGGGTGCGCCCGCACGTCGGCGCGCCGCCGGCTCAGGTCCTGGCAGACCGGGTCGTGCTCGCCGATCACGTCGTCTCCTCGAAGCGGTCGGTGACCCGCAAGCCGTCGCTGCGCCGCACGTAGACCACCTCGATGCGAAGCTGGGAGTCCTCGGCCGCGACCGCCACCCTCTCGACCTGGATCTCCAGCTCGAGCCACTTCTGCAGCGCGCCCTTGACCAGGGTCTGGGTGGCCGCGGCCAGGGCGTCGCTGTTGGGCCGGAAGAGCAGCGAGCGGATGCCGCAGCCGAAGTCCGGCCGGTTGACGCGCTCGCCGGGGTCGGTGAAGAGGACCTGGTAGATCATGTCGCGCACGTGGTCGTCGCCGCCGGTCTGTGCGCTGCGGCCGCGGCCGTCGAGGTGGAAGGGGAAGTCGAGGTAGGGGCGGCGAGCCATGGCGCGACCTCGGGTTTACGAGCGCGCGATGCGGACGTTGTGCTGCGGCAGCTCGGTGTCGTCGTCGTGGCGGCGGATGGTGAAGGCGTCCTCGTTGTCGACCAGGTGGTTGATGACCCCGCGGGCGATGGCGACGAAGAGGATGCGGCGGTCGCGCACCTCCTCGCTGTCGCCGTCAGTCGACACCGTCGGCTTGCCCTCGGCGGAGAGCAGCTGGTTGAGCGCCACCTCGATGGCCTCCGCCATGCTGTCGGCGAAAGCCGTGGGGTCGAGGCCGCCGCGCTTGAGGGTGTCGGCCATCGTTACTCCAGGAAGACCTTCACCGAGAGCAGCGCCGGCGTCGCCGGCGGGAAGGGCGCCACCGGCGGCGCCGGCGTGACGGGGATGAAGCCGGCGGCGAGCTCGCCGGGGTGGACGTGGGTGTTGAACAGCGAGACGAGCTGGTTGAGGTAGGCGAGCAGCTGGTCGCCGAACACGCCGGGGTGGGTCGCTCCCTGTCCGTGGTGGACGAGCGGCGCCTCGAGCATCACCTTGACGGCGCTCCTCACCTCGATCGTCCCCTGCGTCACCTTGATCGTCATCAGGTTGATGCCGCCGGCGTCGGAGACGGTGATCGTCTGTTTGAGGTCGTCGAGCACCAGCATCAGCCCCAGCTCGGTGCGCAGGATCTTGGTCGTCGGCGCCTGCGCCTGCGCGCCGCTCTCGTCGATCGGCAGCTCCCCGGACCCCCACCAGGCGCCGCTCCAGATCGGGCGCGAGACGTCGCCCGCTTCGAACTCGATCCAGACGCCGGCGCCCACCGGCGGGATGGCGAAGAACCCCGAGGTGGTGCCGGCGTAGGGCGCGCAGGGCATCGCCCAGCTGCTGGGGACCTCGCCGAGGACCTCGGGCACCAGCGCCTTGAGGCGGCCGCGCTTCTGCGGGTCGACGTTGATCGTCACCAGGCCACGGTACTTGCCGTAGAAGCGGTCGGAGTGGACCGCCGGTTCGTGGGCTGCAGTGTCGGTCGGCGTGCGGTTCATGACGGTGGCTCAGGGCAGGGCGACGAAGATCTCGGCGCCGGTCAAGCCGACGGCGTTTCTCCGGGCGTGGAAGGTCTGCGCGTAGCTCCCCTCGCGGCGCAGCGTGTGGCCGATGCGAGTGGCGAGGTAGGAGCCGCTGAACAGACGCCCGGCGCCGCGGACGTTGATCAGCTTGCCGGGGCGCAGGATGCCGACGTCGAGCCCCACCGTGCCCTCGGCGACGACGGCCCACGAGGACTCGTCGGCGATCGCCTGCACCAGCGGCTGCAGCTCGCCGATGCTCAGCGCGCCGGTGTCCGCCGGCCGCGTGATGGGCGGCGGCAGGATGCGCAGCAGCGACGGCTCGAGACCCATCGGCGTCAGCGCGGAGACGGGAGCCAGCGCCGGCTGCACCGCTTTGGTCGCCGCGTCGACGACGGCGGCGATGGCGCTGGTCGGCCGCGTCGCCTCGTAGCTGACGCGGAAGCCGTCGACGTTGGTGTCGGGCCCCATGGCGACGTTGATCACCGCCTGCGCCGGCCCGAACGGCTGCGGCGGCGGCTGGAAGTAGGCCTGGTCGATGCCGCTGATCGGCTCCGGCTGCACGTAGCAGTCGAAGCCGTTGCGCGTCGCCAGCTTCCTCAAGAAGCGGATGTCGGTGTCGCGCTGGGTGGTCGTCCCCTCCGGCTCGACGAGCTGCGGCGCCGTCGGCTGCACCAGCGGCACGGCGCCGTACTGTCCGAAGATGGCGGCGGCGATGGCGCCGTCGGGCATGCTCGGCCAGGCGGTGACCCGCTCCTGCAGGTTCATCAGGTGGGTGAGGTCGAGCGCGGTGACCTCCAGGGTGGCGCTGCCCGGCTCGATCGGGTAGGCCGCGTCGAGGTGGGTGACGTAGCCGTTGAACAGCGCCTCGGGGATCCCGATGCCGGCCGTCACCCGTACCGAGAGCGGCACCAGCGGACGGAAGAAGTCCTTCTCCAGCACGCTCCAGTCGCCCAGCCTCGTCTGCGCGATCCCCAGCCGCAGCCGGCAGACGCTCGCCACGTCGGTGGCGGCCTCGATCTCGATCTCCTGCACCGCGCCGACGATCTCCGGCGGCGCGGGGACGAAGCCGAGAAGCAGGGTGAAGGTGACGCCGGCCATATCTAGAGCAGCGCGATGCCGAGGACGCGGCCGACCTCGGCGGTGAGCTCTTCGGGGTGGAGGGCGACGTTGGCGTCGGCGATGCGCCAGTACTGCTCGGGGTCGCCGTAGTGGCGGAAGGCGATCTGGTCGAGCCGCTCGCCCAGCGCCACCGTGTGCCCCTGCTGAACCGGCGGTCGCGGCAGCGGGCGTAGCAGCTTGTAGACGATCTCGCGTCCCGCGGGATCGACGTAGATGGCGTCGGGGACGGAGGCGTAGCGGCTATTGCGGAAGAACACCTGGTGTCACCCCTCAGAACGAGATCGATCCGCCGATCTGCACCGCCGAGTTGAAGAGGTTGCTGCGCGCCAGGACTTCCTTGGCGATCAGGTTGACGATGCCGAGGGCGTTGAACGGCGCGCCGATCTGGAACAGCTCGGGGATGGTGAGCGCCCGCATCCCCAACGACACCTGCGCCTGGATGGGGTTGAGCAGCTGGTCGAAGGCCTGCTCGGTCACCGATACAGAGGTCACCCGCACCGGCACCACCCGTGCCGGCCCCCACACGAAGAGCACCAGCGGCGACGAGGCCGGGCTGATCAGCGACGACCCGGCGAGCGCCAGGACCCCGTTGAGGATGAGCGACGCAGAAGGCGGCGCCACCAGGAGCTCGAGCGCCGCGAGCGAGGGGTGGAGACCGAGCGCGGTGGCGAGGCCCTGGCCCTCTTCGAGCTGGTCGGTGGCGTCGAGCTCGACGGTGAGCTGGAAAGTCTCGACCGGCGGCAGCGTCGGCGCCGAGTCGCCCGAGCCCTGCTGCTGCGGGTTGGCCCCGGCGCCGCCCGTGGGCGCCAGGCTGCGCGTCATCGTCTCCGGGTTGTACTGGAAGACGATGAGGTTGGTGGGCACCGGCGCCACCGTCTCGAAGACCACCAGGGCGCCCTTGAGCAGGCGCGGGCTGCGCGGGAAGTCAGAGGGCATGGGCACTGCTCCGCTGGGCGGGAAGTACGAGGTGGTAGACGCCGCGCGCGCCGGCGAGCAGGTGCGCTCCGGTTCCAGCGCGCAGCAGCTGGTGGATGAGCGCGGCCAGCCGCCGGGCGCGGCGATGCGAGAGCGCGGCGCCGGGGCAGGAGAAGGCGACGATCTCGACTCCGCAGCTCTCGGTGCTGGGCGCTTCGAGCAGCTTGCTGGCGGAGACGCGCAGGCCGAGCGAGGTCTCGCCGACGTGCAGCTCGCCCGCCGCGCTCGCACGGGCGCGGGCGTGGTCGAGCAGTGCCGCCAGCTGCTGCACGTGCTGCGGGCGGAAAAGGCGGCGGCCGCCGCCGGCGGCGCTCAGCGCGGCCATGACGGCAGCCAGTCCCAGCGTTGCCGCCGGCTGCCAGGCGAGCGCCGGCAGCGCTCCCGCGAGACCCAGCAGCGTGACCGCGGCGAGCACGGCGAGCGAGGTCCACTGCGCCTCCGAGAAGCTGCCGAAGTAGCGGCGGCCGGCGTCGCCGCGCAACAGCTCGCAGCAGAAACGACCGGCGGCGTAGGCGCTGGCGTGCCAGACGAAGGCGACGCCGGGCCGCGCGCCGAGAAGCAGCAGTGCGACATCCACGGCAACGATCGAGAACACCCACGCCGACTCGAGCAGCTGCACCGGCGCCAGCCGTACGCCGACGAGCCAGCCGGGGAAGCCGGCCGACGCGTGCTCGTGCCCGTAGCAGACGCCCCAGCGCTGCGCGCGGCCGTGACAGCAGCCGACGAGGAAGCACCCGACCCGCCCGCAGGCGACGAAGGTGCCGACGCCGAGGATGGTGAGGTCGAGGTAGGGCAGGACGGGCCGGCCGAGCAGCCGCAGCAGCAGCGCCGTCGTCAGCATCACCGCGATCTCGCAGTGGTAGTTGACGATCAGCTCGGCGCCGGCGAGCAGCCGCGTGATCGACACCAGGCCGACGAAGGTGGCGACGGCCGAGACGATGACCGCCGCGAAGACCAGCGGCGAAAGCCCGGTGTGGGCGACCAGGGCGAGCGCGAGGGCCACGGCGAGAACCAGGCCGGTGATGCCACACGTGCGGTAGGCCTGCCAGCGCCGGCCGGCGAACCGCAGCTCCGTTCGCACCAGGCGATCGAGCGGCGGCGTGCGAAGGGCGGCGCTCGCGGTCACGGTATCCACGCCACCTGTTGCGCGTCGTTCGCCACCGGATCGCCGAGCTGCGGTGCATGCGCCCCCTGACCATCTCCCGTGTCGGTCACCCGCATTCCCTTGCCTTTGCCCTTGCCGGTCCTGGCGGCGGCGTCGTACTCCGCCGCCCAGTCCACCTCCCAGGTGGCCCAGTTCAGGAAGAGGTGGTTCTTGGTGGACTTCTGGCGCACGATCAGCCAGGAGGCGAAGCGGTCGTAACCCGAGGTCTTGGCGAGCGTGCCGCCGTTTTTCTGCCAGTCGTTGTGGCTCTCCGGTGCGTCGTGCATCGATGGCTTGACCGTGCTGTCGGTCTTGGGGAAGGCCCGCACGTCTTTGATCTCGTACCAGGGCATGATGCCCTTGTCGCCGTCGCGAGTCGGACCCGGCAGGATCCACACCTCGGCGCCGACGCGGGTGTACTTGCCGGTGCTGTCCTTGTTCCCGTATTCGTCCTCGATCCGGGAGGCGAGATCGGTCTGGAGGAAACCCGCCTCCCAGTCCTGGGCCTGCGCGTCGGTGCCGCCGGAGATGCCGACCTCGCCGGATGCGTCGTAACCAGGGCTGTCGAGGGTCGCTGTCGCCGCGGTGGACCTGAAGCTCAGCGCCCCGCCTCCGCTGGCGCTGAAGCCGCAGGAGTTGAACTTGTGCGGCGCCTTCTCGACGGTGTAACCGCAGCGCTGGAAGCGGCGGCGCGACCGCAGTGTGGGCCGCGCGCGCTCGGCGAAGGCGTGGGCGCCCGGCCGGTCCGCTGCCCAGAGTGCCGCGACTGCCCCTGCCGCCGCACCCTCGGCCTCGCGCTCGAGCGGCGACTTTGACGACTCGACGGCCGCCGGCGCGGCCGGCTCCTCGGCCGCTCCCCGCTGCTGCACGACGTGCGCGAGCTCGTGCGCGAGGATGGCGTCGCCGACGGGGGTGCCGGGCTGGTACTGCCCGGGCGCGAAGGCGATGTCGTCGCCCATCGTCACCGCGCGCGCCGAGAGGCGCCCGGCGAGCGCGGCGCCGGCCGCTCCGGTGTGCACGCGGACGCGCGAGAAGTCCTGGCGCAGGACCCCTTCCATGCGCCGGCGGGTGCCGGCGTCCAGCGGGAGGCCGCCGCGGTCCGCGCGGCCCAGGCGTCCTAGGACGGCCTGGTTGCCGAGCGTCCGTTGCAGCGCCGCCGGCGGCGCGCCGGGGGTCGCGCGCGCCGGCGTCGGCCGCGCGGCGGCCGGAGCATCGCCGACCGGCTGCTCGCGCCGTCTGTCGCTCGAGGCACCCATCGGTACCGCACCTGCTGCTTCGCGGGCGCTCACACGAACCATTTCCTTGCCTGCTCGTTGATCTTCTTGTTCGCCGTGTCGCCTGCCGTCACCGGGGTCAGCGCGCCTTGGCCATCGCCGCTGTCGACGATCGTCATCCCCGAGCCGGTGCCCGCGCCGGTCTTGGCGACCGGGTCGAGCTTCGCGGCCCAGTCGACCTCCCAGGTGACCCAGTTGAGGCAGACGATCTCTCGCGTCGACGTTTGCCGCACCGCCAGCCACGAGCAGAACTCGTCCTTGCCGTCGAAGGCGACGAGCTGTGCGCCCTGGTGCCGCCACGGTCGCCTACTGGTGGGCGTGTCGTCGATCCTGGTCGCGACCGTCGAGTCCGTGCCCGGGAACTGCTCGGCGTCGGAGGTGGCGTACCAGGGGAGCGGCGAGGCTTCGATGATGGCGTCGCGGCTGGGATCGGAGACCAACGTCTCCAGGTCGTGGTGGTGGACGCCCGCGTCGGTGGAGTAGGTGCCGCGCCGCCGCGACCTGATGACGGTCGAGATGAAGCCGGCGACCCAGTCCCGCGCCTGCTCGTCCGTGCCACCGCTGATGCCCACCTTGCCGTCGGCGCGGAAGGTCGGGCTCGCGAGCTCGACGCCGCCCTCCTGGTCGAACGCGCTGGGGGGAGAGGTGTCGTTGGCGACCGCCAGTGGGCCGGCGCCGGAGGCGCTGATGCCGCAGGAGTTGAATTTGTGCGGCGGGCGCTCGACGGTGTAGCCGCAGCGCTGGAAGCGGCGCTGCGACCGCAGGGTGGGTCGCGCCCGCTCCGCGAAGAAACGCGCGCCCGGCCGATCCGCCGCCCAGAGCGCCGCCACCGCGCCGGCAGCCGCACCCTCGGCCTCGCGCTCGAAGGGCGAGTGCGCCGGCTCGATTCCTGGCGCCGCCGCCGGCTCCTCGTGCGTCCCGCGCTGCTGGACGACGTGCGCGAGCTCGTGGGCGAGGATGGCGTCGCCCACCGGGGTGCCGGGCTGGTACTGGCCGGGGGCGAAGGCGATGTCGTCGCCGACCGTGACGGCGCGGGCGTTCAGGCGCCCCGCCAGCGCCGCGCCCTCGGCGCCGGCGTGGACGCGTACTCGCGAGAAGTCGTGCCGAAGCACGCCCTCCATGCGCTGCCGGGCGCCGGGATCGAGCGCGTGCCCAGAGCCGGCAAGGCGACCCAGCACGCCCTGGTTGCCGACGGTCTGCTGCAACGCCGCGGGCGTGCGCTGGACCTGACGCGCCGCCGCGGACCGCGAGGCGGCGGCGACGCCGGTGGCGGGCTCGCCCGTTCCGTGCGGGGAGTCAGCGCGCCGTCCGTCGCTCACGGCACCCATCGGTGCTGAACCTCCTGCTCGGCGACCGGACCGGTGAGGACTGGCGTCTTGCTGCCCTTGCCGTCGCCGCTCGATTGGAACGTGGTGCCCTTGCCCTCGGGCTTGCCGCTGCGGGAGTTGGGGCGGTAGCTGGCCGCCCAGTCGACCTCCCACGTCGCCCAGTTGAGGAATAGGACCGCGGCCGTGGGCCGGTGTCGCACCACCATCCAGGTGCAGAACTGATCGAGGCCACGGGAGTTCCTGAGGTCCCCCTGCGGCGCACCCGCGTCGTCGACGCCCTGCCAGCCGCGCCGGCAAATGGGCGAGTCGCCGAAGCTCTGCTCGATCTTGCTCTCGGTCTTGGTGAACGGTCGCGGCGTCGTGGGCCTCGGCCAGGGCTCCGGGGTGCCGGGAGCGCCGTCCCGGCGCGCTCCGGGGAGCGTGTCGACGCGGGTGCGGCGGACGCCACTGGCGTTGCGGTACTCGAACTCGCGCTTGGAGCTGAGAGCGGTCTGTACGAAACCGGCGTCCCACTCGCGCGCCTGGTTGTCGGTCCCTCCTTCGATGCCGACCTTGCCGGAGGAGGAGACGGGCTGGCTGAGGACGACGCACTGTTCCTGAGTGCGGGTCGCCCTGGTGTCGTCCGCGATGCGCAGCGGGCCGCCGCCGGAAGCGCCGAAGCCGCACGACTTGAAGGTGTGAGGCTTGTGCTCGACGGTGTAACCGCAGCGCTGGAACCGCCGGGGTGAGCGCAGGGTGGGCCGCGCCCGCGCGGCGAGGGGGCGGGCGCCTTCGCGGTCGGGGCCCCACAGCGTCGCCACCGCGCCCACCGCCGCACCCTCGGCCTCGCGTTCGTATGGCGAGCCCTGGGGCTCCAACGTCGGCCGTCCGGATCTCTCGCCGCCCGGCCGCTGCTGGACGACGTGCGCCAGCTCGTGCGCGAGGATCGCGTCTCCCATCGGCGTCCCCGGCGCGTAGCTCCCCGGCGCGAAGGCGATGTCGTCGCCGACCGTGACCGCCTGGGCCTGCATGCGTTGGGACAGCGCGGCCCCTTCCTTCTCGGTGTGCACGCGCACGCGCGAGAAGTCGCTGCGCAGCACCGACTCCATGCGCTGTCGCGTGCCCTCGTCGAGTGGCCGCCCGCTGCCCAGCCGGCCCGGCAACGTGCGCATCGCCACCGCGCCGCGTAGAGACATCGGGACGCCGCTGACTTCGCCGGTCTCGACCCAGGTGTCGACGGCCTGGCGGACGCGGGCGCCGACCGCCGTCACGTAAGCGCCGGCGTCGCTCGCCCGCGCGGTCTCCGGCGCGTAGCGCCGCACGTCGCGCTGTAGCGCCGCCGCGCTGCGGCCGCGATAGTGGGCGAACCAGATGCGCAGGTACGGACAGTCGTGCGTCGAGCGGCCCGCCGCCTCGAGCCCCGCCGCCGCGGTCTGCGTCACCTCGCCGCGCAGCTGCCGCAAGAAATCGCTGCGCCGCATCTGGCCGGGTGCCACGTCCGCTGCGGCGTCGTCGACGATCAGACGCGCGGCCGGCGTTCGCTGAACCGCTTCCGGTTGCGACCCGCGCATGAGCGCCTGGTTACCGAGAGCCTGCTGCGAGATAGCCGGCGCTGTCGGGCGTCGCACCGCCGGCGGTCGTTCCGGCTGGACCGCGACGGGTGCCGCGGACGGCGCGGTAGTCTTTACCGCGTTCGCCACGCCCGATCCTTTGCCGTGAGCGCCGCGTGGATGGCGGCCCCCACCGTGTTCGCCGCCGCGTCGGGGCCGCCGGTGGCGCTGTCGACGCGGACGATGCCGATCCGCCGACTCGCCGGGGAACGCGGCTCCTTGCCGAGGCGCTGCCGCAAGGCGGTCTCGACCCCGGCCGCGAAGCGCGCCGCCGTCGCTGCCGCATCCGGCACACCGCCTTCGACGCGCACGGAGCCAACGCGCACGACGATCCTGCTCATCGCCTCACCGCCTGACCTCGGCGTAGTACTCGCCGAACTCGGCCTCGGTGACCAGCTTCTCTTCCTTGGCGTACTCACGCCCCGCCGCGCGCATGACGTGGCGCATGCCGATCGGCTTTTCTTCGCCGGCCGCCGCGAAGGCGGCGTTGAGGACGATGTTCTGGATGTTGCCGCCGGTGATCTCCAGCCGCGACAGCAGGTCGAAGCGGAGGTCGGCGAGCGGCGCCCCGGCAGGAATCGTCTTCTGCCAGATGCCGTGCCGATGCTCGGCGTCGGGGAAGGGGAAGTCGACGAGGAAGCGCAGCCGGCGGAGGAACGCCGCGTCGAGGTGCGACTTCATGTTGGTGGCGAGGATGGCGAGCCCGCGGTACTCCTCCATCCGCTGCAGCAGGTAGTCGATCTCGATGTTGGCGTAGCGGTCGTGGCTGTCGCGGATCTCGGTGCGCTTGCCGAAGAGCGCGTCGGCCTCGTCGAAGAAGAGGATGGCGCCGCTTTGCTCCGCGGCGTCGAAGACGCGCCGCAGGTTCTTCTCGGTCTCGCCGATGTACTTGCTCACCACGCACGACAGGTCGATGCGGTAGAGCTCGAGCCCGAGGTGGCGGGCGAGGATCTCGGCCGCCAGGGTCTTGCCGGTGCCGCTCGGCCCGGCGAACAGCGCGGTGATGCCGCGACCGCGGCTGAGCTTGGCGCCGAAGCCCCAGCTCGCGTAGACGCGATGGCGGTGCGCCACCTGGCTGGCGATCTCCTCCAACTGTTGCCGGACGTCGGCGGGCAGCACGATGTCGTCCCAACCGTGGCTGGGCTCGATGCGCTGCGCCTGCCCGTCCATGCCGCTCATCGCCACGCCGCGGCAGGCGAGCCAGAGGTCCTCGGAGGTGACGGCGTCGTCCTCGGCCTCGCGCAGGCGAGCCATCGCCTGCGCCTGACGGGCGGCGTGAACGATCAGGGTGGGCCCGAGGTCGAACTGCTGGGCCACCGCCTCGACGGTGCCGTCGACGCTGTGCGGCATGGTGGCCAGCACCTGCACCCAGAGCCCGACCTGCTCCTCGGCGGTGGGCCGGGGCACGCGGAGCTGCAGCAGCCCCGACCGGCTCGCCAACGGGCTCGCTCCGGTGACGATCGCCAGGAGGTGGAGCCGGTTGAGGAGGTCGTCGAGCAGCCGCGTCCCCGTGGGCCCTTCCACCTCCCCGGCATCGACGTGGAGCGCGAGCTGCAGCAGCGCCGACTCGCGCTCGAGCAGCCGCGGCAGGTCCGGGCCCGCGGACGCCAGACGCCCGAGGTCGAGCGTGAAGAGGTCGAGGCCGAGCCGCGAGCAGAGAGCGCGCGCCACCGCACAGCGGCCGCTGCCCGCCGGGCCGACGAGATGGAGCCGCGGCCACCGCCCCTGGCGTAGCAGCGGTTCCACCCACCGCGCCAGTCCCTCCGCCATCTCGGCGTGGCGGCCGCTCAACGGCGCCGACGGCGTCGGCGCGAGGACGCTCGCCACCCGCTCGTCGAGCCGGTTGTGGCCCAAGAGGTAGCCACTGACCCGCTCCGGCACCGAGAGCGGCGCCGAGCCCAGGCCCTCGCCTTCCGCCGTGAGCAGGTGGAAGCGGCGCAGCGCGCCGTCGCTCTGCAAGCTCCTCCACGCCGCGGCGCGCTCGCTCTCGTCGTGGGTGAAGAGGGCGAGCGCCAGGTGTGGGGTCGGACGGCGGCGCGTGGCGTCGTCCTGCACGTAGCCGTAGAGCCGCTCGAACGAGACGTCGAGGTCGGGCGCCAGGCCGAGCAGGACGACGTCGCGCTCGAAGCCGCTGAGGTCGAAGAGCTCGGCCAGGACGTCGAGCGCGGCCGGCGCGCGCGCTTCGCGGAGGACGGCGCGCTGCCGCTCGAGATCGCGCTCGCACGTCTCGATACTCGCCGCGAGCGACAACGCCTCGGCGTCGGCGCTGTAGAAGCGCTCCTCCGCCGGTCCGTCCGCCGCGGCCAACAACCGGTCGGCCTGCTCGTCGCTGATGGCAAAGCCGCGGCTCTCGACGTCGCCGTCCTGCGCCCATTGCGTGCGCAGCCAGAGCGCGCGGCGCCTGAGCAGCAGACGAAGTCGGTCCAGCTCGCCGCACAGGTAGCGATGGTTGGCGGCGAGCCAGGAGGCGCGATCGGGCGCGGTCTCGGTCATGGCGCCACCGTGAAGCTGGGGCCGTCGTAGCGGCCGGTCATCGGGTCGATGGTCAGCCGGCTCTCGGCGCCGTCGATGCGGACGCGGGCGAGGTAGTTGCCGGCGGGGATGCGCGTCGCCCCCGTCGGCAGGCGGAACTGCAGCGCGGCGTTGGGCGGATCGGTGACCGCGACCGGCTCGCCGGGGATCGCGAAGTCGCCGAGGAGCAGCGTTCGTTCCTGGCCGGCACCGGCGGGGGGGTCGACGGTGACGGTGACGAGGTCTCCGGGCGCCGCCGGCGAGGGGGCGATGTTGACGAAGCGGGGGAGGACGAGCAGCGGCACGGCGTTGGAGCGGAAGCCGCGATGGGGGACCAGCGGTTGGCCCGGCTCGCCGCGCAGCAGCAGCTCGTGGACGACCTGCACGGCATGGACACCGGCAGGGACCGTGTTGGACACGACGAGGGCGATGTGCCGCTGCTGCGCCGCCGGCGCGACGATGTCCACCGGACCGATGCGGACGTGCGTCTCCCCGCCCGCGAGGTTGTGGCCGCGGATGACGATGGTGTCGCCCGCTTCGGCGATCGGGGCCGGCTGCGCGTCGAACGGCGGCTCGCGCACGATCTCGGTGATGCGCGGGCTCTGCAGCGGCAGGGCGTAGACCTCGCGTCGCCGCACCGGCAGGGGGCTGCGGCGGGGGCGGGTGCTCTCGATCTGGACGACCGAGACCTGGTAGGCGACCGAGCGGCGGAAGCTCGACTGCGGCAGCGCCGTCCAGATCTTCGACAGCTCCTCGACGTTGCTCGGCCGCAGCGTGATCTTGACGTGCTCGTGCTCGCCGACGAGGCTGGCGTCGAGGATGAGCGGGTCGACGGCATTGTCGTTCTCGTGCAGCGCGTCGGTGACGACCGGGAACTCGTGGAAGACGCGCATGGCGTCGCCGAGGATCTGCTGCGCCTGCAGATCGGCGTCGGCGTTGGTGTCGTTGGCGCCGTAGGCGGTCAGCAGGTAGTGCAGGTCGAGCGAGAGCGGCGGCCGGCCGTAGTCGGCGGGGTGGCCGTGGCCGGGGATCTCCTGGTTCTTCAGGTAGCCGTTCTCGGTGACCTGGTAGAGGTAGAGGTTGACGCGCCGCCCGGTCATGCCGGTGACCGCCGCATCCGGCGGCGCGATGGTGACGTCGACGGGCGGCTGTTGCAGGCGGTCGCGCAACAGCGTGCGCAGCGTGCGGCTGACTCCGGCGATGGCGAGGAAGTCGGCCACGGCGCCCTCAGTACCCACGCCGGCCGCGGTAGCGGCGGGTGGCGGCCAGGTCGGCGAAGCCGCCGCGTCGCGGCGGTCGCGGCGGCGCGAGCGGTGCCGGTGGCGGCGGGGCCGGCCGCACGACCTCGACGCGGCCGATGTGGACCTCGATGCGCGGCTCGCCGTCGCTGTCGGAGCGGCTACCGTCGAAGGGTCGGCCGGTCGCTGTCCGCGGCGGGGCGAGCTCCGGCTCGGCGGTTTCCAGCCGGCGCGCTACCGCGGTGGCGGCCGATGCCTGGACCGTCGGGCGGTCGAGGGCCGGCCGCGGCGCCGGTGCCGGCGGCGCGGTCGCAGCGGCCGTCGTCGCGTCGACGGTTCCAGGCCCTCGCTGTGGGTCGCTCGCTGCCGGCGGAAGGCGGCCGGCCGCGGGCGGCTCGGGAGCGGCGACTCGCGATGGCTGTGCTCGCGGGGGGAGCGGCGGCTGCGGCGGCAGAGCCGGAGGCTCCGTCGCCGGCAGTCGTGACGGAGGCGACCGGGACCAGGGCGCCGCGAGCGGTCGCGCGATTCCCTCGCCGACGGCTTCGCTCGCCATGCCGTCGGGCCGCGACGGCGGCAGCCGAGGCGATACCGGGGCGCCGGCGGCCACGCCGGCGACGTCGGCGTTGGCTGCCGCTGGCGCCGTCGTCGTCGCCTCTGCTTGCCCCTGCGGCCGCGACGCCTGCTCGGCCGGAATCTCCTCCCTGACTTCTACGATCTCGGGCGACGGCTCCGCGGCCGCTGCGGGAAGGGGCCGCGGCGCGACCGCGCCGGCGCGGCCCACGCCGCGACGGACCAGCCGCTCGAGGTAGCCGCTCACGCTTCCCTCCCGGACCCGGCGAGCAGCTCGAGGTAGCGCCGGCGGCGGCGCGCCGTCATGGCGAGGATCTCGCGCTCGCTCCAGTGGTAGTGGAGGGCGAGCGAGTGGACCTCGCGAAAGAGGCGCTCGTACGCGCCGTCGATCTCGGTGTGGACCAGCTCGCCGGCGTCGAAGCCGAGCTCGATGTCGGCGCGGCAGTGCGGGCAGCTCGCCGCGAGGCGGATCTCGGCCTGGGGGTCGAGCTCGCCGAGCCGCTCCGCCAGCGCCTCCTCCAGATCGCGCGTCAAGGCCGACGCTGGGCGGGCGTCGACGGCATCGGCGCCGGCAACCTCCAACACGCAAGCGCGCAGGAGATCGCGCGCGGCCGCGGTCTCGGCGTCCGCCGCCGCGCGCCGCGCCGCCCGTTCCTGGTCCTCCCCGGTCGGCAGCCGGACCCGTACGGCGACGGCGTCGCTCGCTCCCGGCAGCTCGATCCTCGGCTCGGCCTCGCAGGCGATCGCGGTCGGCAGCAGCAGGTCCGCCACCCGCAGCTCCAGCTCCAGGCGCTCGCCGCAGCGCGGGCAAGCGGCCACCAGGTCGAGCCTCTCGCCGCGCGTCAGCCGGTGGAGGTGGAGCAGCAACGCCTCGCGATCGCCGACGGTGAGCGAGCGCGCCACCGCGGCGCCGGCCGCCGTCGCACCGCCGTCGAGCGAGAGGCAGCGGCCGAGCAGCTCGCTCGTGCGCTCCGCGAGCAGGGCCTCGGCCCCCGAGCCTTCGCCGAGCGCTGCGACGTCCTCGCCCGACCACGGGCGCAGCCACAGCCGGCGCTGGAGCTCTTCCCCGCGCCGCAGGCCCGTGGGCACCTCGACCTCGACCGCTGCCACGCCGCCGCCCCTCTTCCGCCAGGGTCAGGGGAACGAGGGCTCGGTCGGCTCGGTGACGTCGGCGTCCCGCTCCCAACCCTCGTTCTCGAGCTTGATGGTCTGGATGGCGACGGCGTTGGCGTTGGCGTCGAGGTCCGGCAGCGCCTGGAACTCCGAGACCCAGCAGCGGTAGATCTTGTAGGAGATCGCCTTCTGTCCGGCCTCGTTGAAGACGTCGAGGATGACGTCCTTGCGGAAGTCGGCCAGCGACGACTCGGCGCCGGCGCCGGCGCCGAAGTCCCACACCTTGTTCGCCCAATTTTCGAAGTCGGGGTCGTGGGTGACGCCCCGCTCGAGGGTGATGGCCTCGAACTTCGACCGTCCCGGCGACTTGCGGCCGGTGCTCGGGTCGCCGCCCTCGCGGTGCTCGACGACCTCGGTGGTGCGTTTGAGGGCGCCCACCTTGCTGATGCCGGCGACGTAGCGGCCGTCCCATTTGACGCGGAACTTGAAGTTCTTGTAGGGATCGAAGCGGCCGGGGTTGACGGTGAACTGCGCCATGACGCTCTCTCCTTGCCTTCAAGCTCAGGTGGGGATCTGGCCCGCCAGCTGCTGGATGCGCAGGATCACGAACTCGGCCGGCTTGAGCGGCGCGAAGCCGACGACGATGTTGACGATGCCGAGGTCGATGTCGGCCTGCGTCGTCGTCTCGGCGTCGCACTTGACGAGGTAGGCCTCGCGCGGCGTGCGGCCCTGGAAGGCGCCCTGGCGGAAGAGCCGCTGCATGAAGGCGCCGACGTTGAGGCGGATCTGCGACCACAACGGCTCGTCGTTGGGCTCGAAGACGACCCACTTGGTGCCGCGGAAGAGGCTCTCCTCGAGGAAGAGGGCGAGCCGGCGCACCGGGACGTACTTCCACTCCGAGCCGATCTGGTCGGCGCCGTCGAGCGTGCGCGCTCCCCAGGAGACGTTGCCGAACACCGGGAAGTTGCGCAGGCAGTTGACGCCGAGCGGGTTGAGCACGCCGTTCTCGGCGTCGGTGAGCAGCTCTTCGAGCTCCTGGACCCGCAGGCGCACCTCGGTGCCGGCCGGCGCCTTCCACACCCCGCGCTCGCCGTCGGTGCGCGCGTACAGACCCGCCATCGTGCCGCTGGGGGCGAGGCTGCGCAGCCGGTTGCCGTTGAGCGGATCGGCGACCCGCACGCGCGGGAAGTAGACCGCCGCGTTGCGGTGGCGCAGGCCGGCGTTGTCGTCGATCCAGGTCTGCACGTCATCGAAGTCGGTGCCCTCGGGGACGTCGACGATGAGGAAGGCCCGGCGCTCCTCGCAGTAGCTCTCGGCCTCCTGATAGACCTGGCGCATGTCGTTGCCGGGGAGGGCCGCGGCGCGCGGGATGCAGAGGATGTTGAAGAGGTCGGCGTCCTCGAGCGCATACATGCCGGTCTTGGCGGCCCGTACGCCGCGCAGCGCCGCGGCGTCGGGGAGCCCGCCGTCGTCGCCGCCGGTCAAGGCGAGCTGCTGGTCGCCGACGACGCCGCCGCCGGCGGCGCTCAACCCGAGGGCGTCGGCGGTGGCGCCGTTCTGGAAGGTCACCTGGGCATCGGGGCGGAAGCCGGCGGCGTTGCGCCCGAGCAGCACGCGGAAGCGGTTGCTCTCGAGCCGTACCACGGCGCCCGAAAAGAGCGGATTGGCGGGCTCGGCGGCGCGGATCGCGGCCTCGAGAAAGGGACGCAAGGCGGCGGCGGTGGTGGGCGCCGGAGAGGTGCCGTAGTCGATGGTCGCCGGCCGCGAGATCGCCGGCCCGGCGCCGGGGTCGACGTCGACGTTGAAGACCGCGCCGTCGGCGATGGCCGGGAAGGGGGCCAGCACGTCACCCTGCGTGCCGGTCGACTGCGGCCGCTCGGGCGGATCGGCGAGCGCGCCCAGGAGGTTGCGGTCGAGCTGCACGAGCTTGGAGCCTTCGTTGACCACCTCGGTCGCCAGGTTGCGCGCGCCCGGCCGCATGGTGAGGTTGGTGAAGCGCTCGGTCTGCACGGTGAGGGTGCGGCCGTCGCGCAGCACCACCTCGGAGACCGTGAGGTTGAAGAGCTCGTCGTCCGTCTGCAGCCCGAGGGGGTCGATCAGCTCGTTGGGCCGGACGGTGTCGTAGTCGACCTCCAGGCGCAGGAAGTTGCCCCATTCGCCGGGGTCGGTGCGCGACTCGCCGCGCAGACGGCGCCCGGCGGTGGCGTTGAAGATGTCGGCACCGTCGCCGGTAACCAGGATCGTGGCCGGTTCGGCGGCGTCGCCGGCCGGGGTGACGCGGACGACGTAGGCCTCGGAGCCGCCGCTCAGGAAGAACTGGTTGATGCCGTAGCTCGCCTCGCTCAGCACGTCGAGGCCGCCGAAGACGCGCTGGAAGTCGGCGATGCTGAGGATGCGGTACGCCAGGTCGAGCGGCCCGCGGCTGAAGGAGTCGATGAACGCCCCGGTCGAGGTGGCAACGCCGGTGATCGGGCGCACCCCGCTCGGGACCTCTTCGATGTAGACGCCGGGGAAGGTGGGCTGTACGGGCATCTTTCGTTCTCCGTCAGGTGGCGTTGCGGCCGATGAGCACGCGCACCGCGATCGCCTTGCCGGTGGCGTTGGTGAACAGCAGCTTGTTGGGGGCGGCGTCGAGCAGACCGATGGCCCCGTCGCCGACGAGCAGGAGCTCGCGGTCGAGGTCGTGGCTCGGGTTGGCGTCCTTGTTGACCTTGTAACTCAGCGCCGGGTCGTAGCCGTCGGCGACGACGAGCAGGAACTGCACCTGTCCGGCGCCGCCGGGTTGCAGCTCGACGACTTCATTCTTGGCCTTGTCGGCGATCGAGACGTCGACGAGGTCGAAGGCTTCCACGGTGAGCTTGAAGCTGCGGCCCACCGATGGGCCGCCGGCTACCGTGGCGACGAAGTTGGTGCTGATGTCGATGGCCATGGAAGGGTCTCCTCGTCTCCACGGGTTCAGCTGCTGGCGCGGAGCTCCCACGGCTCCAGCTCGCCGGCGGGCGCTCGCAGGGCGGCGATCAGCGCGTCGACCGAGATCTCGTCGATGCGCGTGTGTACGAGGCGGTGCTCGAAGAGGTCGCCGCTGCGCCCTTCCGGGTCGAGGGAGAGGAAGCGCAGCGTCGGGTGGCGGTCGAGCAGCTCCGCCGCCCAGCTCGGCAGGCCGGGCGCGATCCGGCGGAACACCACGATGTGCGCGCCGGGGGAGCGGATCGCTGCCGAAAGTTGCGGGCGGGAGAGCACCATGTCGACCACTTCCAGGCCTTCGCTCGCCGCCGCCAGCCCGACCAGGAGATCGTGCAGCATGCGCGGCAAACCGTCGGCGAGAAGGACGCGGGTCGCCAAGAGCCGACCTCCGATGAGCTTGGCCGAAGTGTCGCCGCCGATCGCCGGCACATCAATGATCAAAAGGGACGGAAATCGAGCAGACCGCAGGACCGGCCCGGCCGGCCCGCGCCGCCGCCTGAGGAGATCCACCACTGGCAGGTCGCTGCTGTGATGGTGAGCGCCCCGCGCTCGACCGGCGGCGGCCGGCGGATCGATCCTCGGATCCGGTCCCTGGATCCGGATCCCGACGCGTTTGCGGCTACGGCGTCGGCGACGGGTGGATCCGCCGCGGATCGGGCACGGACTGTTCCGACGCCGCCAGGCCGAGCTTGCGCGCCTTGGCGGCGGCCTCGCCGCGGGTCTGCGCACCGAGCTTCTCGAGGATGTTGTGGACGTGGTTCTTCACCGTCGTCACCTCGATGCAGAGCCGCGAGGAGATCTGCTTGTTGGTGAGCCCGCGTTCGAGGAAGCGCAGGACCTGCCGCTCGCGCTCCGTCAGCTGCGCGGCGCCGATCGGGGTCGCCAGGCGCGAGGCGAGGCGGCCGACCCGCTGGAGGAGGGCGGCCGCCAGCCGGTCGGAGACGTGCAGCTCGTCGCGGACGGCGTGCTCGACCGCGCGCACGAGGTCCTCGAGGCCACCGTCCCGACAGAGGTAGCCGGAGATCCCGACCTCTGCCCAGTCCGGCACCTCGCACTCGTCGTCGGTGAGCCCCAAGGCGACCACCTTGGTGGCGGGGAAGAGCTGGAGGAGCCGGCGGATCGCGGCGGCGGCGTCCGGCATGCTGAGGTCCACCAGCGCCACGTCCGGCCGGGCGTCGGCGATCGCCCGCTCGGCGGCCTCCCACTCCCGGGCCGAGCCGACCGCTTCCAGCCTGCCGTCGCGGTCCAGGAAGCGCGCCAGACCGTCGCGGTAGAGCCGGATCTCGGAGACGATAAAAACCCGCGTCATGGCTGGTGCCCCGACAGCCTAGGGATTTCGACCCCGGAAGGCCGTTCCTGACAACGGTGGAGACGGCCGAAGGGAAGAGAAAACTCAGTATGCCACAGGGCGCCGCGGGACCGGTGAAGGGCGAAGGTGCCGCTGCTCAGCCTCCCGCGTGCGCGGTGATGAACGCCGCCAGGTCGCGCTTCATCTGCTCGAGCGACGGCTGGTGCAGGTACATCATGTGGCCCGCCTCGTAGTACTTCATCTCGACGCGCGCCCGCTGCTCTTTCGGCAGCCTCAGCTGCGAGACCATCTGCTCGGCGCCGAAGAACGGCGTCGCCAGGTCGTAGTAGCCGTTGAGCACCAGCACGCGCAGGTGCGGATTCAAACCGATCGCCTGCGCCAGGTCGGGACCGGTGTTCACCATCGGCAGCGGGAAGGGGAAGCCGGGGATGCGGTGCTTGAAGTCCCAGCTGCTGAAGACGTCGGCGTACACGTGGTAGGTGCGGTCGCGCTTGGTGCCCAGCTCGCGGTGGTAGTAGTCGAGGAAGGCCGAGGTGTAGGCGGCGGTGATCGCCTCGGACTGCGGGTCGTACTCGGCTTCCTTGGCGAGACGGTCGAAGGTGAAGCCGGTGAAGCGCGAGTCGAGCCGCCCCACCGTCTCGCGCTTGCCGCGCAGCAGCTCCTGCGTGAATTGCGCCTCGGTCACCCGCAGGTCGGCGCGGCGCACGTAGTCCTCGGAGAGGCCGGTGTAGCGGTGGAGCTTGGCGGCGACCGCGTCGCGCTCGGCGTCGGTCAGGGCGTCACCCTTGGCGAGCGCCGAGGCGTAGGGGCCGATCGCCCACTGGCGCACCTCGGTCAGGAACGGCTCGAGCGTCGCCGGCTGCTCCGGGAGCGCCTTGTGGTACCAGGCGGTGGCGGCGAAGGTGGGGAGGAAGAGCGGGTACGGGCGGTCGTTGCCGGGCCACTCGAAGATCGCCTCGATGTCGAGCGCCACCGACACCAGGATGACGCCGTTCATCGCCATCCCCTTCTCGTTCCACAGCTTGGCGACGACGCCGGCCGA
>Ga0111539_10003506_pt1 | contig 20689 bp, 14 predicted proteins | sample RhiMethybrSRZTD1_FD_79667 | JGI IMG/M metagenome (GOLD analysis project Ga0111539, IMG submission 79667) | Populus rhizosphere microbial communities from Tennessee, USA - Rhizosphere MetaG P. TD hybrid SRZTD1 (version 2) (version 2) | ecosystem: Host-associated > Plants > Roots > Rhizosphere >...
CCGTGGGACCCACCGGACGACGGCACCTGCACGTACTGCTACCAGTGGAAGGACTGGGCGAAGACCGACACGTGGAAGTGGTATCGCCTATGCCCAGACGGCTGCCCGCACCCGCACCATGCGGACCCGGAGCGCGAAGAGCACCCGCGCTACCCGGCCACGCCGGAGGACGCCGGCATCATTCCGGGAGACGAACGGGAGACGGACGAGTAGCCCCTTGTCAGAAAGCGGCCATCCGGTTGATAGTCATGCCGATGTTGACCCCCTCTCTCGACACCCGCGAGAAGGCCTACGTCGAGCGCGTCAAGGGCTGACGCCCGACGCGTCCCGGAAGAATTCACAGGGAGGTGGAGAGAGGGGGAGATTTTTCTGGGTTCCGGAACCAAGAGAATTCTGCTCCCCGTTCTCTCTCTACTCCCTGTGAAATGTTCTGAATCTTCTCTCGGCCGATCCGATGGCTGACGAGCGGCGCGGGAGGATCCTCTGGCGCGACGGTGATCGCGCGGGGCTGCGGACGGAGGCTGGTGATCTCGTGATCGACGCGCCGGCGGGGGCGAAGGCAGGCGACCTGGTCGACGGCGGCGAGGTGGTGCGCGCCCACCCGGGCGGCGACTACCCGGGGCCGGGGAGCGAGGTGGCGCGGCTGCCGAGGTCACGGCTCGCCAACCTGGCGGCGCGGGCGCGGGCGACCGCGGCGGTGCGCGGCTTCTTCGCAGCGCGTGACTTCGTCGAGGTGGATATGCCCGTGCGGGTGCGCGCGCCCGGGCTCGAGGTCCACCTCGACGCCGTCGCGGCCGGCGCGGGGCGCTGGCTCATCACCTCGCCCGAGTACCAGATGAAGCGGCTCCTGGCCGCCGGGCTGGAGCGGATCGTCGCGCTGTGCCGCTGCTTCCGCGCCGGCGAGGTCGGCGCGCAGCACGAGCCGGAGTTCACCATGGTCGAGTGGTACCGCGCCTGGGACGACCTCGACGCGGTGCTGGCCGACACCGAAGAGCTGGTGGCAGAGGCCGCCCGCGCGGTGCGCGGAGCAGCGACGGTCGTGGCCGGCGGCCGGATCATCGACGTGACGCCGCCGTGGCCACGCATGACGGTGGCCGAGGCGATGGCGCGCTGGGCGGGTGTGTCGGCGCTCGACGGAGACGAGGACGAGCTGGCGCGGGCCCTGGCCGCCGCCGGCGTCGACACCGGAACCGCGCGCGCCTGGGACGACTTGTTCTATGCCGGCTTCGTCGCGCGCGTCGAGCCGCGCCTCGCCGAGCTCGACCGGCCGCTGGTCGTGACCGACTGGCCGCTCCGGCTCGGCGCGCTGGCCCGCCCCTCGCCCGAGCGTTCCGGCGTGGTCGAGCGCTTCGAGGCCTACATCGGCGGCGTCGAGCTGTGCAACGCCTTCGGCGAGCTGACCGACCCGGTCGAGCAGCGCCGCCGGTTCGAGGAGGACCAGCGGCAGCGGGCGGCGCGCGGCAAACCGGTCCACCCGATCGACGAGCGGCTCATCGCGGCGCTCGAGGAGGGCCTGCCTCCCTCGGCCGGCAACGCGCTCGGCCTCGACCGCCTGGTCATGCTGGTCACCGGCGCCGCCTCGATCCGCCAGGTCGCCTGGTTCACCGACGACGAGCTGTGAGCCGCCGGCGATGGCTCACTGGCACTCGGCGGTGGCGCCGATGTCGACCGCGGTGGAGTCGCCGCTGAGCGCGATCGGCGTCGCGCTGGTGCTGGTCGCGGTGAAGGTGAGGTTGGAGGCGGTGGCGGTGCTGGCCGCCATGTCGGCGCTGGCGGTGGTGCCGTGCGGGCAGGGGCCGTCGAGCCCCTCGGGCATCGGCAGGCCCGCGGCGAAGAAGCCGATCGGCTCGCCGAAACCGTCGGTGTCGCCGAACACGACCACGCCCCCCTCGCCGGCGGCGCCGCCGGCGCCGTAGTCGCCCGCGCTCGAGCCGACCCGGAACTGGGCCGTGATGGCGTCCTCCTTGGTCTCGACCACCAGGAGGTCGGTGTTGCCGTCCTCGTTGGTCTCGCCGACCAGGAGCGCGCCGGTGGCGGCGAAGGGGAAGACCTTGAGGCCGTTGTCCTGCGAGGTGGTGCCGATCCGGTGCTGGCTCTCGAGGGCGCCGTTGCTCTCGTCCAGTCGCAGCACCCAGAGATCGGCGGCGCCGAAGCTGTTCGACCAGCTTCCGCCGACCACCCAGACGTTGCCGCTCGCGTCGACCCCGGCGCTCGATCCCCACTCGTTGTCGCCGCCGCTCACCCGCTTCTGCCAGCGGAGGTCGCCGTCGGCGTCGACCTTGAACGCGATGAGGTCGCGTTCCTCCAGGGTCGGACCGTCGCGCACGCCGGCCACCACCAGGCCGCCGTCGCGGGTGGCACCGCCGCCGTAGGGCGAGGCGCTGTCCGCCAGGGTGAAGCGCGACTGCCAGACGATCTCCCCGCTGGCGTCGATGCGCACCAGCCACGGCGACGACAGGCCGCCCGCGTCGCTGCTCTCGCCGATCAGGACGACGTCGCCGGTGCCCTCGATCGGCACCAGCGCCCAGAGGAAGCTCGAGCTCTGATCCTCGTAGCGCTTCTGCCAGCGGATCTCGCCGTCGCGGTCGAGGCCGACGGCGGCCACCTGCGAGGCGTCGGTCCCGCCCACCACCAGGCCGTCCGGGACCCCGGCCACGGCGGTGGAATAGATGCCGATCTGCCGCTGCCAGCGGACCTGGCCGCGCGGGTCGATCAGAAAGACCAGGTTGGACCCGACCAGGGCGAAGTCGCCGCCGACCGCGGCGATATCCGACGCCCGCGCGATGCTCGGGTGCTGAAACGAGACCAGCCAGGATTCGACCGGCAGGATCATCGCGTCCGGCGATCCGCCGCCGTCGTTCGGTCCGCCGCCGTCTCCACCACCGGGATCGGTCAGCTGGCAGGTGCGATCGGCGGCGCACACCTGGCCAGACGGGCAATCGCCCGACGGGCTGCACGGCAGCCCGACCTCGAACGTCGGGTCGTAGCAGGCGCTGCCGACGGCCAGCAGCAGCAACCACGCGGAGCGCACTCTCCCCAGCCTACCCGAGTCCGGGAGGCCCGGGGGACGGATCTCGGACGACGCCGTTGACCGGCATCACAGCTCGCGCCCTCAGGGCGGGGCAGCCGCGGCCGGGCGCACGCGCGGGCGGCGGGGCGCGCGCTTCTCGCCCAGGATGGGGCGGAGGAACTGGCCGGTGAAGGAGGCGGGGTTCCCGGCCACCTGCTCCGGCGTGCCGGCGGCGATGACCTCACCGCCCCGCGCACCCCCCTCTGGACCGAGATCGATGATCCAGTCGGCTGTCTTGATGACGTCGAGGTTGTGCTCGATCACCACCACCGTGTTGCCGGCGTCGACCAGCCGCGCCAGGACCTCGAGCAGCCGGCGGACGTCGTCGAAGTGGAGGCCAGTGGTCGGCTCGTCGAGGAGATACAGGGTCCGGCCGGTCTGCCGCTTGGCCAGCTCGCGCGCCAGCTTGACCCGCTGCGCCTCGCCGCCCGACAGGGTGGTGGCCGCCTGGCCGAGCGCCAGGTAGCCGAGCCCGACATCGACCAGCGTCTGCATGATCTGCCGGAGCGGCCGGTGGTTGCCGAACAGGACCAGCGCCTCGTCGATCGGCGTGTCGAGCACGTCGGCGATGTTCTTGTCCTTGAAGCGGACCCGCAGCGTGGCGTCGTTGTAGCGCCGCCCGCGGCACACCTCGCAGGTGACGAACACGTTGGGCAGGAAGTGCATCTCGACCTCGCGCACCCCGGCCCCTTCGCACGCCTCGCACCGCCCGCCGCCCTGCTGCGCGGTCACGTTGAACGAGAAGCGCCCCGGCGCATAGCCGTAGGTGCGCGCCTCCGGGGTCTTGGCGAAGATGTCGCGCACCAGATCGAAGGCCTTGGTGTAGGTCGCCGGGTTGGAGCGCGGCGTCCGGCCGATCGGCTTCTGATCGATCTCGATGACCTTGTCGATCTGCTCGAGGCCGGTGAGCTTCTTGTACGGACCGACCCGGACCACCGACTCGTGCAGCATGCGGCACAGCGCCGGGTACAGGGTCCCGTTGATGAGCGACGACTTGCCGGCGCCCGACACGCCGGTCACCGCCACCAGGGCGCCGAGCGGCAGCTCGACGTCGACGTCCTTGAGGTTGTGCTCGCGGGCGCCCTCGAGGCGGATCCAGCCGCGCGGCGCGCGGCGGGCGCCGGGCACGGGGATCGAGCGCTCGCCCGACAGGTAGAGGCCGGTCAGCGAGCTCGGGTGGCGCCGCACCTCGTCGGGGGTTCCCTGCGCCACCACCTTGCCGCCGTGGCGTCCGGCCCCGGGGCCGAAGTCGATGACGTGATCGGCCGACTCGATGGTCGCCTGGTCGTGCTCGACCACCAGCACGCTGTTGCCGAGGTCGCGCAGGCGGTGGAGCGTGCGGATGAGGCGCTCGTTGTCGCGCTGGTGCAGCCCGATCGACGGCTCGTCGAGGACGTAGAGCACCCCGGACAGCTCCGACCCGAGCTGCGAGGCCAGCCGGATCCGCTGCGCCTCGCCGCCCGACAGGGTGACCGCGCTGCGGTCGAGCGTGAGGTAGTCGAGCCCGACGTCGTTGAGGAAGCTGAGCCGGGCGCGGATCTCCTTCTTCACCTCGGTGGCGATCTGCGCCTTCGACCCGCTGAGCTCGAGGGTGTCGAAGTGGCGCGACGCCTCGCCCACCGTCATCGAGGTCACCTGCTGGATCGGAATGCCGGCCACCAGGACCGCGCGCGACTCCGGCCGCAGGCGGGTGCCGCCGCAGCTCTTGCAGGCGATGGCGCGGAAGTAGCTCTCGTAGTAGGCGCGGGTCCGCTCCGAGCTGGTCTCGCGGTAGCGGCGGTCGAGCTGGGCCAGGACCCCCTCGTAGCGCATCGCCCAGGAGCCGGAGCTGTGCTTGCCGTTCCACCGGACCTGGACCCGGTCGCCGCTGGTGCCGTGCAGGAGCACCTGGCGCTGCTTGGCGGTGAGCTTCTTCCACGGCCGGTCGAGATCGATGTCGTAGTGCTTGGCCAGGGCGCGGACGATCTGCGCCGTCCACCCGCTGTCCTTCTCCACCGAGTCGCCCCAGGTGGCGATCGCCCCCTCGCGGATGCTCTTGTCGGCGTCGGGCACCACCAGGTCGGGATCGACCTGCATGCGCTCGCCGAGCCCGTTGCAATCGACGCACATGCCGAGCGGCGAGTTGAAGGAGAAGGACTGCGGCGACAGCTCCGGGAAGCCGATGCCGTCGTTGGGGCAGGCGTTGTCCTGCGAGTAGGCGCGCGGGGTCCGCTCCCCCTCGACCACCGCGACCAGCTTGCCCTTCGCCTCGCGCAGCGCGGTCTCGACCGAGTCGGTGATGCGCGGCTTCTCCGCCCGCTTGATGACCACCCGGTCGACCACGATCTCGATGTTGTGCTTCTTCTGCTTCTCGAGCCCCTCGACGTCCTCGAGCCGGACGATCATGCCGTCGATGCGCACGCGGGCGAAGCCGGCCACCCGCGCGTCGCGCAGGAGCTCGCGGAACTCGCCCTTGCGGTTCTCGACCAGCGGCGCCAGCAGCGTGACCTTGCTCCCCTCGGGCAGGGCCATGAGCTCGGTGACGATCTCGTCGGCCGAGCGCGCCGACACCGGGCCGCCGCACTGGTGGCAGCGTTGCTCGCCGATGCGGGCGTAGAGCACGCGCAGGTAGTCGTAGATCTCGGTGACGGTGCCGACGGTCGAGCGCGGGTTCGACGAGGCGCTCTTCTGCTGGATCGCGATGGTCGGCGACAGCCCGCGAATGTGGTCGTACTTCGGCTTCTCCATCTGGCCGAGGAACTGGCGCGCATAGGCCGACAGCGACTCCACGTAGCGCCTCTGCCCCTCGGCGTAGAGCGTGTCGAACGCGAGGGAGGACTTGCCCGACCCGGACACACCGGTGACCACGACGAGCTGCCGCTTGGGGATCTCGAGCAGGTCGACCGCGAGGTTGTGTTCGCGGGCACCCTTCACCACGATGAAGTCCGGCTCGCGCCCGGGTCGGCTCGATGACGAGGTCGCCATGGGGAGGCCTAACCGTACGGAACGGACGTTCAGTCGTCAAGCGGGGGGATCGCCCTGGGTCGGCGAATCCGCTGATAGAATCGACCGCCCATGGCGCGCCTCGATGACTCGGATATCCGACCCTCCAAGATTCGCCCGGCGTCTGATCCCGACTTCTACCGGCCCCGGCGCGGAGGCACGATCTTCAAGCTGATCCTCCTCTGCCTGCTGTTCGCCGGCGCCGCCGGCACCGCCGGCTACCTCTGGTGGACCCAGCGGGGCGAGCTCGACAAGTACGAGGACGAGGCCAGGGACAGCGGCTTCACGTCGAAGGAGTGCCGGACCCAGCTCAAGGAGGTCTCGGGCAAGGTCGACGGCCTCAACCGGCTGGTCGCCACCTGCCAGACCGAGAAGCAGGGCAGCGAGGACAAGCACAAGCAGACCGAGGCGATGATGACCTCGATGGAGACGAATCTGAACGCGACCCGCGCCGAGCTCGAGGATCTGCGCAAGCAGCGCGCCGAGGCGGAGAAGCGGCTGCAGGGCTTCAAGGACCTGACCGCCAAGTTCCAGAAGATGATCGCGTCGGGCACCGTCCAGGTGAAGTTCAGGAACGGCGTCATGCTGGTCGCGATGCCGAGCGAGGTGCTGTTCCCCTCGGCCAGCGCCGATCTCTCCGAGCCGGGCAAGATGGCGGTGATGGAGGTGGGCGTCATCCTGAAGAACCTGCCGGAGCGGCAGTTCATGGTGGTCGGCCACACCGACAGCCTCCCGATCAAGAGCGACATCTACAAGGACAACTGGGACCTGTCGACCGCGCGCGCCCTCACCGTCACCAAGTTCCTGGTCAGCGCCGGCCTCGACGCCAAGCGCCTCATCGCCGCCGGCCACGGCGAGCACGACCCCTCGGCCTCGAACAAGACCAAGGACGGGCGCGAGAAGAACCGGCGCATCGAGATCATCCTGATGCCGAACATCAACGAGCTGCCCCCGGTGCCGACCGACGACGACAAGAAGGAAGGCGGCGACTCGAAGCCCGGCTGAGGGAATCCCGCGACCCCGATGGGTGGAAAGCCGCGCGCGTCGGGCTTCGCCGCGAAGGTCGCGAGCAGCTTCGATGAGCTGCGCGCAGCGCTGGCCGCCGATCCCACGTTCGTCGACGAGTACGGCGGCGATCTCGATCGCATGCGCTCGCTGGTGACCGCGTCGCGCGTGAAGACGCCGATCGATCTCGTGTCCGTCTTCGTCGGCGGCGCGGCGGGCATGGTGATCCCGGAGGAGGAGGCGCGCCATCTCAAGGAGGACACGTACATGTACGCCGGGCTGAAGCTCCTCCGCGCCGTCGCGTTCGAGCACGCCGGCTCGCGGCGCGCGCCAGAGCTCGCCATGGCGGAGGGCCAGGCGTCGGTCGTCTTCGGCGATCTGGTGATCGACGGTTCGATCCGGCTCGGCGCTCAGGCCTCGCTCGTCGTCCTCGGTGACCTGACCATCGGGCGCAACCTCCTGGCCGATGTCTGGTACTCGCGGGTGGCGGTCGGCGGCACGCTGTCGCTCGGTGCCGGCGTCACCCAGGGCGAGCTCATCGCCGGGACCGCGATCCACGTTCGCGACACCTTGTATCTGCACGGCAACGACGTCTCGTGCCGGGCACCCCTGCTGTCCGGCAAGAGCGTCTTGGTGGACGACAAGTACAACCGCTTCACCGCGATCGAGGTCGACAGCTACGTCGATCTCGGCGGCGCGCCGGATGCGCGCGAGCGTGCGCGGGCGTTCCTGGCTCGCCTCGGCGAGTGACGACGGGGTGGGGCAGGAGGGATTCGAACCCTCGTGGCCTTACGGCCAGGAGCTTTTAAGGCCCCCGTGTATTCCTCTCCACCACTGCCCCGGTGGACGGTGAAGAAATAGCATGGGCCTCAGCGGAGGAGGCGATCGAGGGAGATGGTGGCGGCGAGGAGCTCGCCGGCCAGGTGTGGGGTGCCGCGCGGGTCGCCGCCGTCGTTGTGGCGGACGAAGGTGTTGAGGATGCGCCCTGCCGGGTCGCGCCGGGTGGAGGGCTCGCGCGGAAAGACGAAGCCGCGGCGGACGACACCGCGGGCGAGGTAGACGAGCTCGACCACGCCGCGCTCGTCCACACTGGCCACCACGGCGACCAGCGAGGCGGGATCGGCGGCGACCACGCGATCGAAGACGAGGAGATCGCCGACCCGGAGCGCCGGCAAGGGGGTGCCGGGGCCGGCCGCGGTCAGCGCGCCGCGTCGCTCGGCGAGCGCGACCAGCGCCGGTCCGTCCTCCACGCGCGAGAGCTCCGGGTCGAGCGCGGCGCCGAGCTCGCGCAGGGCGGCGAGCGCGAGCTGGAGATGGCTCGAGGTGTCGTCGCGGCGGCCGACCATGTCGCGCAGCAGGCCGGCCAGCTCCTCGCCGCGGACGGCGGCCAGCGCGTCGCTCGGGATCGAGCGCCTGAGGCGCGGCGCCGGCGGCGCCGGCGACGGCGCGGTCGTGCCGGGTGGCAGCGACGGCCGGGCGGTCGCGAGCCGCGGCGGCGCCTGCCGCTGGCCGGCGTAACGCGGCCTCGGCTGCCCGGCGGTCTGCGCCGGCGCCGCGCCGGGGAGGTCGGGGGCGCGAACCGAGCCCAGGAGCGGCGAGCGGAAGTGATAGGGCACCTCCTGCCGCGCCCCGCAGGCGCTGGCGGCGACCAGCAAGCTCAGGACCGCGCACCGCACCGCCCGATGGTAGAGGGGCGATCCCCGGTGGGCTACAATTCGGCATGAGGTTGAGGCGGAACTGGCGGCGGATCGCCGGCGGCATCGGGTTCGTGCTGGCGGTGGCGTGGCTGGCCGGGCGCGGCGCCTGCAAGAGCGAGCTCGCCGAGGCGGACATCCGCTTCCAGCTCGGCGAGGCCGGCGCCGAGGTCCGGTCGCTCCGGGCCGAGCTTCGCCGCGGCGACGACCCGGAGGTGATCGGCTTCTGGGAGCGCAACTTCGAACCGAGCGGCAGCGGGCCGGTCGCCGGGCCGTGGAAGCTCCGCGCCGACCCCGGGCTCTACCGGCTCGAGGTGGTGATCAAGACGGCGTCTGCCAGCGGCCGGGCGTCGCGCAGCATCGATCTCCAGAACGGCGCCTCGATCACGGTCGACCTCACCGAGGCGGCAGCCGCCGCGCGATGACGAGCGTCTCGACGTGGCCGGTCCCCGGCATCAGGTCGAACGGCTCGACGGCCGCCACCCGGTAGCCGCCGGCGGTGAGCTCGGCGAGGTCGCGGCCGAGCGAGTCCGGCCCGCAGGAGACGTAGGCGACCAGCGGGGGGCCGGCCGCGGCCAGGTCGGCGCGCACCTCGGGGGCCAGGCCCTGGCGGGGCGGGTTGACCACTGCGATGTCGACCGGCCGGTCGCCCACCCGGCGCGGGATCGGGCCGGCGGCGCCGGCGTCCTCGAACCGGGCAGCGATGCGGTTGCGCGCCGCCGCCGCGCGCGCCTCGGCGACCGCGGCCGGGTTGCGCTCGATGCCGATCACGTCGGCGCCGCGCCGGGCCAGCATGAGCGCGATCGGTCCGACCCCGCAGTAGAGATCGACCGCGACCCGCCCGGCGAGCGGCTCGAGGTGATCGGCCAGGCGACGGTAGAGCGCCTCGGCCTGGGTGAGGTTGACCTGCAGGAAGGTGTCGATGGCGACGGCGATCTCGATCCCGTCGATCCACTCGGCGATGTGTGAGGCGCCGGCCAGCAGCTGGGCGTCGGGGCCGAGGATGGCACCGGTCGCGGTGTCGTTCGGGAGCCACAGGACGCCGCGCACGCCCGGCGCTGCGGCGAGCCCGACCGCCGCGCGCTCGACCAGGTCGGCGGGCGCGCTCGAGGTCGTGACGATCCCGACCAGCACGTCGCCGGCCCGGCTGGCGCGCGCCACCAGGTAGCGGAGGTGACCGGCGCGAGTCGCCTCGTCGTACACCTCGAGGCCGGGCTGATCGAGCGCGGAGGCCGCCGCCTGCGCGGTGCTGGCGATGGCGGGATGGACCACGCGGCACATCGAGGTGGCGACCCAGTCGTGGCTGCGCGGGGCGTAGGCCCCGAGCGCGATCGATTCGCCGCGCCGCGCGATCACGTAGGTCGCCTTGTTGCGGTAGCCGCCCCGCTCGGGAGCCGGCACCACCTCGGCCACCTCGATGACCCCCGCCCCGGCCAGCGCGTCCGCGACCCGGCGCCGCTTGTGCTCGAGCTGGGCCGGGTAGGCCAGGTGCTGCCAGGCGCAGCCGCCGCAGCGCGCGGGACAGAGGCGCTCCACCCGGTCGGGTGAGAGGCGGTCGGGCGGGCCGCGGAGCGCCGCAAAGCTGCGCCGGCCCTGGCGGCTGACGTGCTCCACCAGCGCGGTGCCGGTTTCGCCCGGCAGGAGGCCCTCGACCACCACCTCCTCGCCGTCCAGATCGGCCACCCCGCGCCCCTCGAGATCGAGGCGGTCCGGCGTGAGGACCAGCCGGTCGCCGGCCTTGGGGCGCGCGCGCATGCTAGATGTCATACCTGTTCCACCGTATGCGTGTCCGCCCGTCGAGCTCGAGTTCGGTCGTGGTCGCCGCCCTGTCGGGCGGGGTCGACAGCGCCACCGCTGCGGCCGTGCTGGTCGAGGCCGGCCATCGGGTCATCGGCATGACGCTCCGGCTCTACGACGCGCGCGGCACCGCCGCCTCGGCCGGCGGCCGCTGTTGCGGCCCGCGCGACATGGAGGACGCGCGCCGGGTCTGCGCCCACCTCGGCATTCCGTTCTACGTGGTCGACCTGGCCGCCGAGTTCGAGCGCCGCGTGATGGACGACTTCGTCGACTCCTACCTCGCCGGCCGCACGCCCAACCCGTGCGCGCGCTGCAACCAGCACATCAAGTTCTCGCCGCTCCTGCGCCGCGCCCGCGCGCTCGGCGCCGAGGCGGTGGTGACCGGACACTACGCTCGCCTCGAGCCGGACGCCGCCGGCCGGGTGCGGCTGCGTCGCGCGGTCGACCAGGACAAGGACCAGTCCTACTTCCTGTTCGCCATGCCGGCCGACGAGATGGCGGCGGTCCGCTTCCCGCTCGGCGGCATGCGCAAGGAGGAGGTCCGCCGGCGCGCCGCCGAGCTCGGCCTGCCCAACGCCGACAAGCCGGAGTCGCAGGAGATCTGCTTCGTGCCGGACGGCGACTACGCCGGCTTCGTCGAGCGCCGCGCGCTGGTGCGCCCCGCGCCCGGCCGCGTCGAGGACGAGAGCGGCGGCGACCTCGGCGAGCACGGCGGCGTTCATCGCTTCACGGTCGGCCAGCGGCGCGGGCTGGGCTTCGCCGGACCCGGCGGGCGGCCCCTCTACGTGACGCGCATCGATCCGGCGCGCCGCGCCATCGTGGTCGGCGATCGCGCCGCCGCCGAGCGCCGCGCCATCGAGGTCGAGGACCTCCACTGGCTGGCCGGCGACGAGCCGCCCACCGGCACGCTCAGCGCCGCGGTCCAGGTGCGCCATCGCGGTCGCCCGGTGGCCGCGCAGGTCGAATGCCTGCCGGGCCGGCGCGCCCGCCTCCTGCTCGACGATCCGCTGGTCGCGGCGCCGGGGCAGGCGGCGGTCTTCTACGACGGCGACACCGTGCTGGGCGGCGGCTGGATCACACGCCGCTCGTCGAGCGATCCGGGTGGGGAGATGGCTCGGCCGTGACGATGAGCTGGTGCAGCGGGATGGCGTCGATGTAGGACGCCCGCCAGTCCGGGTTGGTCAGCATCTCGAGCTTGCGCTCGACGCCGCTCCTGGCCTCGGCCAGGAAATCGGCCGCCTTCGGATCGCCCATCCCTGACAGCACGCGGTAATGGACGAAGAGGACCTCCTCCTCGCTGCCCTCGAGGTAGTTCTGATCCGCCAGCAGCTCGACGGCGCGGCTCGAGCTGGCCAGGGCTTCCTGGCTCTTGCCCAGCCGCCGCAGCGCCTCGGCCCGGCGGGTCAGCGCGACGATCTCGGCGCCGACCAGGGTGGCGGCGCGAGCGCACTCGAGCGCGCGATCGGCCGCCGCGACAGCCGCCTCCTCGTCCCCTTCGCCGCCGCGGCGGAGCAGGAGCCCGGCCATCGCCACCTCGCCGTTGGCCTCGACGTAGCGGGCGCCGATCTCGCGGGCGGAGGCGCGCGATTCCTCGAGCAGCGCCACCCCGGCGGCGAACTCGCCCAGGCACGCCTCGTTGGCGCCGGCGTAGACCTGGCAGTCGGTCCGGCTCCAGCGCGACTGGGTCTTGTCGTGGATGGCCAGCGCGTCGCGGAAGCGCTCGCTCGCCTCCTTGTACTGCCCGACCTCGGTGAGGATGATGCCGCACACCGACAGGTTGTCGCCGGCGCGCGCGCGGTCGCCGTAGAACTCGCACAGCTCCATCGAGCGCTTGGCCGACCACATGGCCGCCTCGAACTCGCCGAGGCAGAGGTGGATGACTGCCACGTGGTTGCGGACCACCCGCTCGAGCCACGGATCGGAGGTCTCGTCGAGGCGCTCGAGGATCGGCTCGTAGGTCTCCCACGCCTTCTCGTAGCGCGAGCGGGTCAGGTGGTTGCGGCCGATGCCGATGCGCGCCTTCATCTCGGCGTGAGCCGCGCCGGCGCGCGACAAGATCTCGACCGCCTCCTCGACCACCTCGAGGCCGCGCTCGAACTGGCCGGTCCGCTCGTAGGCCTCGCCGAGCACGCGCAGCGCCTCGCCGCGGCTGAGCTCGTCGCCGGCCGTGCGCGCGGCCGCGGCGGCCGCCTCGGCGGCGGCGACGGCGCCGGCGTAATCGCCGACCCGCAGGAGACGGACGGCCCGCCGGTTGGCGACGTCCGCTTCGAGCTTGAGGTCGCCGGCCACCAGGACGTCGAGCTGCGCGAGGTCGAGGGCCTGGGCTTCGTGGTCGCCGAGCTCGCGGTAGGCCTGCTCGCGGCCGAGCAGCGCCTCGCGGCGGCGGAGGCGCGCCTCTCCGTGGGCTCCGGCCGCGTCGGTCGGCTGCTGGTCGAGCTCGAGGACGCGGCTGAAGGCGTCGCGCGCCTTGGCGGCGTCGTGCGCGGCGAGCGCGACCTGACCGGCGCGCAGCCAGACCGCGGCGGCGCGGGCCGGCTCGCCGCCGAGCTCGAGGTGGCGGGCGACCAGGAGCGGCGGCTCCTCGCGCCCGGCGTCGAGGCGCGCGGCCAGGAGGCGGCCGAGGCGGGCGTGGGTGCGCCGGCGCGCGGCGCCGGCCAGCGACTCGTACACCACCTCCTGCAAGAGGCCGTGCTGGAAGGCCAGCTCGCCCTCGTCGACCTCGGCGGCGCCGTAGTCGGCGCGCACCACCATGCCCTCGTCGACCAGCTCCTGCAGGTGTGCGTGCACCGGCGGACCGAGCAGCTCCTCGAGGATGCGGCTGCGGAAGACCGGGCCGACGACGGCGGCGTGCTGCAGGGTGGCGCGGGTCGCGGATGGCAGCCGGTCGACCCGGGCGATGAGCACGTCGCGCACCCCGGCGGGGACCTCGCTCGGCCGGCCGACCTCGCGGACGGCGGCCGCCAGCTCCTCGATGAAGAGCGGGTTGCCGCGCGCGCGACGCGTCACCGCGGTGATCGCGTCCGGGCTGGCAGCCTCGGCGAGGCGATCGGCGACGAGCTCGCTGCGCTCCGGTTCGGCCAGATCGGCCAGCTCGATGACCTCGGTCGCGGGGGGCAGCCCCTGGAGCGCGCCGCGCGAGGTGAGGACCACCAGGTCGGCGAGGTTGGCGTCGGTCGAGCGCAGGGCGGAGCGCAGCGCCTCGGCGCTGGTCATGTCGGCCAGATGAAGGTCCTCGATGACCCAGAGGATCGGCCCGCTCAGGGAGCGGCGGACGCTGCGCAGCGCGCTCGCCACCCGCTCGCGCAGGTCGGCGGACGCCGGCCCCTGGTTGGCGGCGCCGAGGGCTCCGTCGCGCAGCTCGAGCGCCAGCTCGACCGCCCCCAGGCAGTCGTCCTGCTCGGCGCGTTCCATGCCGCCGGCCAGCACATGGCGCAGCCGCTGGATGACGGCGCCGCGCGCGGCCCGCCCGCGGCGCGGAGGCAGGTTGAGCGCGCTCTGCAGGAGATCGCCGACCAGCCAGAACGGCGCGTCGCGCGCGACCGGGCTGGCGGCCAGCGCGATGAGCCGCGGCGGGTGCGGCCGGCCCTGCACGCGGGCGACGAACTCGGCGACCAGGCGGCTCTTGCCGACCCCGGCGCTGCCGATCACGGCGAGGACCGCCCGCCTCTCCTCGGCCAGGGCGCTCTCCAGGGCCAGGTCCATCTTCTCGAGCTCGGCGGTGCGCCCGACGAACCGGCCGCGCCGCTCGTGCAGCGCGCGGGCGCGCTCGTCGAAGTCGCGCGGCCCCAGGAGCTCGAGCACGCGCAATCGGCGGCTGCGCAGGCGGCGCGCCGGCAACTCGCGGAAGGCGAACTGCGCCGAGGCCAGCCGGCCGGTTCCGCCGGTCAAGAGCGGGCGGTGCGGCTCTGCCTCGCGCGCCAGGGAGCGCGCCTCCTCGATGGCGTCGCCGCGCAGGCGGAGCGCGCGCGGGCTGCGCTGGGCGGCGATCCCGGCGCGGGTGGCGAGCCGGAGCGAGGGGCCACCGCTGCGGTCGGCGCCGGTGGCCTCGCGCGCCAGCTCCACCGCGTCGAGCGAGAACTGCATCGCGCTGGCGATGTCGTCCTCGCCGGCCACCTCGAGGCCGAAGACCGCCACCAGGCCGTCGGGGCTGTGGCCGTGTACCAGGGCGCCGTGCTTGTAGGCCAGCTCCGCCACCATGCGGGAGAGCTCGCGGCGCGTCTCGGGCTCGCCGCCATCGGCCACCACCGCGGTCGCGACCACCCGACGGTTCTCGACCAGCGCGCGCGCCGGCCCGTCCGCCTCGGCGTCGACGTCGAGATCGCTCGACGTGCCGGCGATGTCGAAGACGATGCGCGCGGCCGGGCCGGTCGGCATCTCGGTCGACGACGGCGCCTCGCCGACCTCTGTGATGATGGTGGTGTTGTGGGTCGTGGTGGTGGTGGGCGGCTCGCGGTCGGGGACGGCGGCGGCCGGGCCGGGCACCATGAACTCGGCGGTGAGCTCGCCGGTCGAGTCGCCGGCCGAGGGCCCCTGCGGGCCCAGCACGTCGCCGAGCCAGTCGGAGATCGCCCGCGAGCTCGGCAGCGGCGTGAGCTCGCGCGCGGTGCGGGCGAGCGCGATCGCCAGCTCGCCGGCGTCGCCGCGCCGGTCCTGCTGCGGCGCCAGCGCCCGCGCGATCGCCTCCGACAGGTACTCCGGCACGTCCGGGTTGAGGCTGGAGACCCGCGGCGCGTCGGCGCGGCGCACCGCCGCCAGGATCTCGGCGAGGTCGCTGCCCTCGAACAGCGGCAGTCCGGTCAAGAGCTCCCAGCACAGGATGCCGAGCGCGAACACGTCGGTGGCCGCGGTGGGCACCAGCCCGCGGGTCTGCTCGGGCGCCATGTAGCGCGGCTTGCCGCGCAGGCGCTTCTCGCGCGGTGGGTTGGCAAACCTGGCGCGCGCGACCCCGAAGTCGAGGATCTTGATGAACCCCTCGTACGACAGCATCACGTTCTGCGGCGAGACGTCGCAGTGCACGATGCCGAGCGGCCGCCCCTCGGCGTCCGCCTTGCGGTGCGCGTAGTCGAGACCGGCGGCGACGTCGCCGAGGATGCAGCAGGCGACCGCCGGCGGCATGGCGATGCGGGCCTCGTTGGCGGCGGCGAGCGCCGACTTGAGGTCGACTCCCTCGATGAGCTCCATCGCCAGGTAGAGCTCGCCGTCCGCCTTGCCGAAGTCGAACACCTGGACGATGTTTCGATGGTTGAGGGTCACCGCGATGCGCGCCTCGTCGATGAACGAGCGGATGAAGCGTGCCTCGCGCGCGAAGCTGGGCAGGATGCGCTTGAGCGCCAGGATCTTCTCGAAGCCGGCGATGCCGACCGTCTTCGCCTTGTAGATCTCCGCCATCCCGCCCTGCGCGATGCGATCGAGGACGTGATACTTGCCGAGCCGGCGGGTCAGCGCGGACGACGACACTGATGCCGAGTATAAACGGCGCCGCGAGCGCCGCTGTATAGTGGATGGCCGATGTCCCGCGACTTCGCCCGGCTGGAGGAGGTGCTCGGGTACCGGTTCGTCCGCCGCGAGCTGCTCGAACGGGCCCTCACCCACCGCTCCTTTGCCAACGAGAGCCGCGCCGGGGCCGGTGACAACGAGAAGCTCGAATTCCTGGGCGACGCGGTGCTCGACCTGGTGGTCGGGCACCACCTGATGGACGCCTTCCCCACCCTGAGCGAGGGGGAGCTGTCGGTCACCCGGGCGCAGGTGGTGAGCGAGGCCGGCCTCTCCGAGGTGGCAGCCGAGCTCGGCCTCGGCGAGTTCCTCCGGCTGGGCAAGGGAGAGGAGCGGACCGGCGGGCGCGCCAAACCCTCGCTCCTGGCCGATGCCTTCGAGGCGGTGGTCGCCGCCGTCTTCCTCGACGGCGGGTTCGAGGCGACCCGCGACCTGGTCGAGCGCCTGCTCGCCACCCGCATGGGCGCCATCGACGCGACCGGCTTCCACGACTTCAAGACCCGGCTGCAGGAGAGCGCGCAGGCCAAGCTGCGGGCGACACCCGAGTACCGGGTGATCGGCGAGGCGGGACCGGACCACGACAAGACCTTCGAGGTCGCGGTCCACATCAAGAACCGCGAGTGGGCGCGCGCGCTCGGCAAGTCGAAGAAGGCGGCCGAGCAGCGGGCGGCGGCGATGGCGGCCTTCCTGCTCGATGGGGCCGATCTGGAGGAGGAAGGGGACTGAGCGCCGGCGGCCACGCCGAGACCCCGAGGTCGTCGCAGCAGTCGCGTTGGTCGTGGCGCTCGCGCAGGTCCCGCCGCCGGCGGCGTGGGCCAGGTCACTCGGCGTCGTGGATCGCGCGGCGAAGCCCGGCCAGCTTGGCCAGCGCCTCGCGCCGGAGCGACGCGACCCGCAGCGAGTCGGCGTAGGACAGGCGCAGGTAGCTCGCCTCGAGCGGACCGGCGACTGCCGCGCCGCGCGTGTCGTGGAGGCGACCGAGCGCCTCGCCGACCTCGCGGTAGTCGCGGGCCAGACGCGCCAGCTCGGCCTCGTCCGAAGGAGACGCGGCGCCGCGCCGCGGCAGAGCGCCGGCGCGCGGCAGGGCGAGGGCGAGGTGCGAGGTGGACGGCACGCCGGGGGCGAGGTGCGCGGTGGACGGCACGGCAGGAACCGCGGCGGGCGCGGCGGGCGGCACCGTGGGAACCGCGTGCGCGGTGGACGGCGCGGCGGGCGCGGGCGGGGCGGGAGACGCGATGGCGACGGGCACGGAGGCGGGCAGCGCCGGGGCGAAGGCGGAGCGGGCGGTGCGCGTCCGTTCCAGCAGCGGCAGTGTCGTCGTCGGAAGCGCCGCGGGCATCGCCTCCGGCGAACGCGTCGCGCGAGGCGCGCCGCTGGCGACCATCGAGAGAACGCCTGCCGCCAGGGCCACGGCGACGAGCGCGGCGGTGGCGGCCGCTGCGATGCGCGGCGACCATCGCGAACGGCAGGCGCGCTCGAGCCGCGGTGGCAGGAGCTCGGCGCGCTCGAGCAACGGGGCGACCGCGCGGGGACGCGACAGGCGGGCCTCGGCCGCGTCGAGCGCGGCCACCAGGTCGCCGGCGCTCGCGAACCGGTCCTCCGGCTCCCGCTCGAGCAGCCGCTGCACCAGCGCCTCGAGCTCGTCCGGCAGGTGCGCAGCCGGGCCGCGCCGCGCGATGGGCGGCGCCCGCTCGACCAGCTTGCGGCGCACCACCTCGAGTGCCTCCCCGTCGAACGGCGGCCGGCCGGCCAGCATCTCGTAGAGGACGACGCCGAGCGCATAGAGGTCGGCGCGGCCGTCGACCGGCTCGCCGCACGCCTGCTCGGGCGACAGGTAGATCGGCGTGCCGACCACGAACCCCTGCTCGGTGAGGCGCGGCTCGCTTCCGGTCCCGTCGGGCTCGCAGCGAATGGCCAGCCCGAAATCGAGAATGCGCGGCACCGGCGGGCCGGCCCCCGCCGCCTCGAGCACGACGTTGTCGGGCTTGAAGTCGCGGTGCACCAGGCCGCGGTCGTGCGCGTGTCCCAGCCCGCGGGCGAGCGAGCGGGCGAGCGCGATGGCGCGGTCCGGCGCGAGCGGCGCCTCGCGCGCGATGAAGGCCGCGAGCGAATCGCCGCCCACCAGATCCATCATCAGGTACAGCTCGCCGCTGTCGATCCGCCCGAAATCGACCACCGGGACCACGTTCGGGTGGTCGAGGCGGCTGGCGGATTCGGCCTCTTGCGCGAAGCGGAGTCGCATCAGCGGGTCGCGCGCCCGCGCGGGCGGCAGGACCTTGACCGCGAACGAGCGCGCGAGGCGGAGGTGGCGGGCCCGGTAGACCCGCGCCATCTGTCCCTCGCCGATCCGCTCCTCGATCCGGTAGCGGCCGGCCACCAGCGCGCCGATCAGCGAGTCGATCGGCGAATCGATCGGCTGTCCGTCGGCGAGCGCGGGGGTCGCGTCCATCTCGTCCCGGCCCCGCTCGAGTTGCCAGTCCCGTACCAGGGAGCGGGCGCCGCCGTGTGCGCCATCTCGTCCGACGGCGGCGGGCGCTTTCCGCGCCTTGTCGCCCGCGGACCTGCGCGGCACCGCGCGCCCGGCGAGGCGAACTGCCTCACCGTGGCCTGGTGCCCCAGTCGCGCCGACCGCGGGAATGCTAGGTCTTGTCGGCGCTGCGGATGATTCCACCCACCTGCGCCTCTATCTCGTCGAGCCAGGTGGCGGCGAGCCGCGCGAGCACCTCTCCGGCGACGGCGATCCGGTTGCGCGCGGCCAGCTCGACCAGCGCGCGGAGCGCGCCGCTGCGGTCGGTGTGCGACAGCGCGCCGCTCGCCAGCGGGCCGCCCCGCAGCCGCTCCAGCTCGTCCGGCTCGAGCGGCGCGGCGTCGAGCTCGCCGCCCGCGAGCTTGCGCGCCAGGGCAGTCCTCACGTGGTCGTCGAGCTCCGGCCGCGGCTCGGGTGCCTGGGCCATCGCCAGGAGATCCACCCCGAGCGCGTCGGCGAGCGCGATGCGCGCCGCCAGGTCGGTCAGATGTCCGGCCACCTGCCGCAGGTCGGCCATCCGGCGGAACGGGCGCATGTCGGCGCCGGGCGGTTCGTCGAGGGCGGTGGGGAAGAGCGGGCGTGTCCGCACGAGCGCCTCGAGCGCTGACTGACTCGGCTCGCCTGCGGTGAGCGCGCGCGGCGCCAGGAGCCGGGCCATGCGGCCGAGGCGCAGGACGAGCGAGTGGCCGAGACGGTGCAGCCGGGTGAGCGACACCGCGGCGAGCGCGGCCGGCGCCCGCTCCGCCCGTCCGCCGCACAGGTGCTCGAGCCCGATCGACAGCGTGGCGGCGGCGGAGGCCGTCGCCGACCGGACCGCGTCCTCGTCGCCGGGCCGGACGCGCAGCGCGCTCAGCACCCGGTTGACCAGGTGAATGATCGATGCCTCGATCCGCTCTGCCTCGGCGGCGTCGGTGATCTGCTCGAGGGCGCGCGCCAGGAAGGTGCCGGCGATCGGTTCGGCGACCGGCGCGGGAAGGCCGGCGGCACGCGCCTCGTCCGGCGCGGCGGCGTCCGTCGGCTCGGCGGTCGCCTCGTCGATCCGGACGGCGTCGGGATCGATCGGCCGGAACACCTCGAGCGCCTCGTAGAAGTCGGCGTAGCCGAGGTCGGCCATGCGGCCCGAGCGCCAGCGGTAGCTCATCTCCTCGAGCTCGGAGGCGAGCTCGGAGCGCGCGGCGAGGATCGTGTGCCGGGCCAGCTCCGGGTCGGTGCGGTAGAGGTCGTCGATCAGCCGGTAGACCAGGCGGATGTCGTCCTCGCGCTCCGCCGTGACGACGACCGTGAAGAACGTGTCGGGTGTGGAGAACGTCGGACGCTCCTCCTCGTCGGGCAACTCCTCGCCGAGCGAATGGTCGACGATGGTGGCGGAGCGCGCGATGACGAGGGCGCGCAGCTCCGAGTCGAGCCCGGCCCACGCCTCGGCGAGCTTCTCGGGCCCCGCCTCGAGGAGGCTGCTCAACCAGGGGCCGGCCGCCTCGAGCTGGACGCGATCGCGGTCCCAGATCTCGAGGTCGAGGCAGCCGCGGATCTGCTGCGGAGTCGCGAGCGCGACCAGGTCGTCGGCGTCGGAGAGACCGACCTCCTTGACCAGGAAATAGAAATCCGGCACCGAGAGGGCGGCGACCGCCGCCGCCGGATCCGCCGCCTCGAGCAGCGCGTCCATCCGGCGAACGCCGCGCGGCCGTGTGAGGCTGGCCCGGAAGCGGGACAGGGGAACCAGGTCGCCGGGGTCCTTGCTCACGCCGAGGCGAGTAGCACGGCCGGGCGCGCCTCACAACCGAGAGCTCGAAGCCCCCGAGGACGCTGGCAGTAGCGCCCCGGTCAGCCGCCGGTCGCGGCGAGGATGATGCTCGCGATGGCCGCGCCGACCAGAACGAGCACCGCAGCGCCGATCAGGAGCGCGCTGCCGCGCGAACGCCGTGCGCCGGCCTGGTGCGGCGACGGATGCTGACCATAGGCGCCGGGGATCGCGCCCGGGTGCATGCCCGGCCCTCCCGGCATGGGCGACATCGACGGGCCGCCGGGCATCGGGCCACCGGGCATGGGCGACATCGACGGGCCGCCGGGCATCGGGCCACCGGGCATGGGCGACATCGACGGGCCGCCGGGCATCGGGCCACC
>Ga0111539_10003507_pt1 | contig 20689 bp, 16 predicted proteins | sample RhiMethybrSRZTD1_FD_79667 | JGI IMG/M metagenome (GOLD analysis project Ga0111539, IMG submission 79667) | Populus rhizosphere microbial communities from Tennessee, USA - Rhizosphere MetaG P. TD hybrid SRZTD1 (version 2) (version 2) | ecosystem: Host-associated > Plants > Roots > Rhizosphere >...
CTCGAGCACGGCCAGCTCGATATGGTGGTCGAGCGGCGCGACCTCCGGGAGACTCTCCGCCGCATCATCGCCTTCTTCGGGACGGGGCCCTCGCAGCCGGCTCCATGACCTATCGCGAGGCCGTGGCCCGGCTTCTCGCCCTCCGCGGCGGGGAGATGGCGGGCATGCGGCCCGGCCAGGAGACGATCCAGGCCCTTCTCGACGCCCTCGGCAACCCCGAGCGGCGGCTGCGCGTGGTTCAGGTCGGCGGCACCAACGGCAAGGGCTCCGCCGCCGCCATGCTGGCCACCATCCTCACCGCCGCGGGGCTGCGGGTGGGGCTCTTCACCTCGCCGCATCTCTGCTCGGTGCGTGAGCGCATCCGGGTGGACGGGGCCTGCATCGCCGAGGACGACCTCGCCGACGGCATGGACGCGATGGGGACCCTGTTCGCGCGCTTCGACGCCAGCGTGTTCGAGGCCTGCACGGCGCTCGCCCTGGATCACTTCGTCACCCAGGCGGCCGACGTCGCGGTGCTGGAAGTCGGCCTCGGCGGGCGCCTCGATGCGACCACGGTGGGCCGGCCCGCCGTCTCCGTGCTCACGCGAGTCGACTACGACCATCAGGCCCTGCTGGGCGACACGCTGGCCCGCATCGCGTGGGACAAGGCGCACATCATCCGCAGCGGGGTGGCGGTGTCCGTCCAGCAAGCTCCGGAGGCCGAGCGTCCCATCCTCGACCGCGCCGCCGCCGTCGGCGTGCCGTTGCTCCTCGAGGGGCGCGACCTCTCGGTGACCGTCCGCGCACGAGATCTCGGCGGACAACGCCTGGACCTCGCGGGGCCGGGTTGGCATGTCGCGGACGCGCGCTGCGCCCTGCTCGGCCTCTATCAGCCGGCCAATGCCCTCGTCGCTGCCGCGGCCGCCCACGCGCTCGGCGCGGGGGACGCCGCCATCCGCCGGGGCCTCGCCGAGGCGCGCTGGCCCGGCCGCTTTCAGATCCTGCCGGGCACGCCTCTCGTTGTCCTCGACGGGGCCCACAATCCCGGCGGCGCCCGCGCCCTCGCGGCCTCGCTGCGCGCCTATTTCCCCCGGCAGGCGGTGACGCTCGTGCTCGGCGCCTCCGCCGACAAAGATCTCGTGGGCATCCTGACGCCGCTCCTGCCGCTCTCCACGCGGGCGATCTTCACCGCCTCGCCGAATCCGCGCGCCGCCGATCCGATCGCCCTGCGCGACCTCGCCCGTCAGCTCGGCGCGCTGCGTCCGGACCGCCTCTTCGTCACGCCCGACCCCGTGGAGGCGGTGGCGCAGGCCAGGGAGGCCGGCGACGGCCCCGTGTGCGTGGCCGGCTCGCTCTACCTGATCGGCAAGGTGCTTGCGCCGCGCGCGGAGGACGCCGAGACCCTTTGCTTGAGTCCGCCCCGCTGATAGCATGTCCGCGAGCTCATGCCGCCTACTCGCTCCCGCGCCATGGGGATCGTACTGCTGCCGGCGCTGATCCTTCTCCTGACGGCGCCGGGCGTCCTTGCGCAGACGCGCCCCGCGCCCCTCCGCATCGCGCAGGACGGCGGCGAGGTCACCGTGGTCGCCGACCAGATGCAGCAGGTGGGCGGCACCTCCAATCTCCTGGTGGCGACCGGCAACGTCGAGATCGTGCGCGGCGTGACGCGTCTCCTCGCCGATCGCGTCGAGCTCAACCGCGACACCGGCGAGGCAATCGCCCAGGGCAAGGTGGTGTTCTACGACGGGCAGGACCGCCTGGTCGGCGAGCGCATCGACTACAACCTGCGCACCGGCACCGGCGTCGTCTACAGCGGCACCGCCTTCTCCGCGCCCTACTACCGGCTCGGCGCCGAGCGGATGGACCGCGTGGGCGAGAGCGTGTACGAGCTGAAGGGGGCCTCGTTCACCACGTGCGAGGACGACGATCCGCCGCCCTGGTCCTTCCGCCTCGGCTCCGGCACCGCTGACCTCAACGACATCATCTGGGGCCGGGACATCTCGTTCCTGGTGGGCAAGATCCCGCTGCTGCCCTGGTTCCCCTTCTTCGCGGCGGCGATCCGGCGCGAGCGGCAATCAGGCTTCCTGTACCCGCAATTCGGGGTGTCCAGCAGCAAAGGCTTCTTCGCCCGGATTCCCTACTACTGGGCCATCGACGACAGCCAGGACCTGACGGTTTCGCTCGACACCTATGCCGAGCGCGGCGTGGGCACCACGCTCGAGTACCGCTACATCAAGTCGGAGGACGCGCGGGGTCAGTTCAACGGCTTCGCGATCGATGAGGCGTTTCGGAATGGCGACATCCGGGCCGCGGGCACCTACCGCCACTCGTGGCAGATCAGCCCGAGCCTGGCCTTCAAGGTGGACGCCAATGCGGTGAGCGACGACCGGGTACTCCGCGAGTACGCGGACCGGCTCGGCGACCGGGCCCAGCAGCGCGCGGAGACCAACGTGTTCGTGTCGAAGCGCTGGGATACCTGGAATCTCGTGGGCAACGTCCTCTGGTACCAGGACCTGACCACCCCGCGTCCGGTCGAGCTGCAGCGCGTGCCCGACATCCGGCTCGACGGGCTGCGCCAACCCGTCCCCGGCCTGCCTGGCCTCCTCTACGAGACCCAGGCTAGCGCCACCTACTTCATCAGAGAAGTCGGCTCCGACGGCGCGCGCGCGGACTTGCACCCGCGTCTCTTCTATCCCGTTCCGATCCTTGGCTACTTCACGGTGACGCCCTTTGCGGGCGGCCGGGCCACCTACTACGACAAGCGGGTGGTGGGCGAGCGCCTGACCAATGTGGGAAGCTTCCTCATCGAGGAGACGGAGAACGACCGACACGTGCGCCTCCAGGCCGAGGGAGGCCTCGAGCTGGAGACGCGCCTCTCCCGCGTGTGGCTCATGAACGGCACGTGGGGCCTCGCCGCCCTCCAGCACGCGATCGAGCCGCAGGTCCAGTGGCTCGAGATCCGGGGGCTCGATCAGAAGGCCAATCCCGTGTTCGACAAGGCCATCGACGACATCGGCAAGAAGAGCCAGCTCGCGTACTCGATCGTCCAGCGGATCAATGCCAAGACCGTCTCCGGACCCGATGAGGAGCCTGTCCGATGGGAGGCGGCCCGGCTCACCGTGACCCAGATCTACAACATGCTGCCCGACGCCGACGAGCCGTTCCGGGATCTGGGGGCCGAGTTGATCGTGAGCCCCAACCAGCACTTCGGCTTCCGCGGGGTGGGAATCTGGAACACGTACGGCCTGGGCATGCGTACCGCCACCGCCGATATCTTCGGCAACTACCAGGACCTCGTCAGGGTGTCCGCGGGCGCGCGCTTCAACGAGATCGGCTCGCCGTTCAACACCGTCAATGGGGCCGTCCTCGCCAAGCTAGGCCGGAACGTGAACATCCGGGCCTCCACCGAGTACGACATTCTCGCCGGCACCAAAGTGGAGAATCGGGTCGGGGTGGACATCCACTTTCAGTGCTGGGCGATCTTCCTCGAATACATCGACCGTCATCGAAACGAGGACGAGTTCCGTTTTTCCGTGAACCTGCTCGGCGTCGGCCAGACGGGAACGCGCTTCGGCACGGGCGCGGTGCTGAGATGAGGAGCGATCGACGAGGTGGCGGCAGCCCTCCGCGCCGCGCTCGCGAGACCGCGCCGCCCGTGAGGGGGCGATAGCCCCCCCGATGGGGTTTCTCGCCGCGGTCGTCGTCTCGCTGCGTCCGCGACAGTGGGTGAAGAACTTCTTCGTCTTCGCCGGGGTCATCTTCTCCCATCAGCTCTTCACCTCGCAGGCGTGGCGGGCCGCCGCGGCGTTCGCGCTCTTCTGCGGGCTTTCCGGCGCGATCTATCTTCTGAACGACGTGGCCGACGCCGAGAAGGACCGGCTCCATCCCGACAAGCGGCGTCGCCCCGTCGCCTCGGGCGCGCTGTCGCGTGGCGTCGCCCTCGCCATCGGCCTGGCTCTCTTGCTCGTGAGCCTCGTCCTGTCGCTCGGGCTCGGCGCGCGCTTCGGCCTGGTCGCGCTCGCGTACGGCGTGCTCCTCACCGCGTACTCCGTCCGGCTCAAGCACCTCGTCATCCTGGACGTACTGACGGTGGCGCTGGGCTTCGTGCTCCGCGCGGTGGCGGGGGCGGTGGCGGTGGACGCGGACATCTCGGGCTGGCTCCTCATCTGCACCGTGCTGATCGCCCTCTTCCTGGCTCTCGGCAAGCGGCGCCACGAATACCTCACCCTGCACGGCGCCGCCGCCTCGCACCGACCCATCCTCGCCGAATACAGCGAGGGCTTCATCGATCAGATGATCGCGGTGGTCACCGCCTCCACCGTGACCGCGTACGCGCTCTACACGATGTCGCCGGAGACGGTGGGGAAGTTCCACACGCGCCTCCTGCCCCTGACCCTGCCGTTCGTGCTGTACGGGATCTTCCGCTACCTCTATCTTCTTTACCGCCGGCAGCTCGGCGGGAACCCCTCCGATCTCGTCCTGTCCGACCGGGCCCTCCTCGCCAACACCGTGCTCTGGATCGCGGCCCTGCTTCTGCTGATCTACGGGCCGTGGGGCCATTGAGGTGACGGGCACGCTCCGAACCACGCTTGAATCCGTCGCGGGCTGGGGCCGCATGCCGGTCCGCCCCGGGCGCGTGGCCCGGCCCGAGCACCTGCTCCTGCCGCCCGGCGAGGGGATCGTGCTCCCGCGCGGGCTGGGCCGCGCCTACGGCGACGCCGCGGTGCCCGCGCGGGAGGATGCGCTGGTGCTGGCGACCACGCGCGCCGACCGCATCCTCGACTGGGATCCGGTGGCCGGATGGCTCACCGCCGAGGCCGGGCTGTCGCTGGCGGAGATCCTCCGCCTCTTCCTCCCGCGGGGCTGGTTCCCGCCGGTCACCCCCGGAACCAAGTTCGTCACCCTCGGCGGCTGCGTCGCCTGCGACGTGCACGGGAAGAACCATCACTGCGACGGCTCCTTCGGCAGCTTCGTGGAGCGGCTGAGCCTGCTTACCGCTGACGGCAAGGAGATCGTGTGCGGGCCCGACGTCGACCGCGAGCTGTTTCTCGCGACGGTGGGTGGCATGGGACTCACCGGGCTCATCACCGAAGTCACCCTGCGCCTGCGTCCCGTGGAGACGGGCTGGATCGCCATGGAGACCGAAGGGGTGGCCGACCTCGAGTCGATGCTCGCGGCTCTCGAGGCGTCGCGAGAGGCCTGGCCCTACACGGTCGGCTGGATCGACTGCCTCGCCGCGGGCGTGGGCCTGGGCCGAGGCGTGCTCATGCGCGGGCGTCACGCGACGCGCGCCGAGGTGCCGTCCGGCGATCCACGTCCTCGCCGCGCGCTGCGCGTGCCGATGGACGCGCCGGAGTGGCTCCTGAGCCCGCCCGCGATGCGCGCCTTCAATGGGCTCTACTACTGGCTGAAGGCGGGCCGCCGGCGCGGAGCGGCGGGCCCGAGTGTCGTCTCCTACGAAGCATTCTTCTACCCGCTCGACATGATTACCGACTGGAACCGCCTCTATGGGCGCCGCGGCTTCCTCCAGTTCCAATGCGTGGTGCCGCGGGCCGCCGGGCTCGCCGCCATGCGCGAGCTGCTCGAGCGCATTGCGCGGGCGGGGGCCGCGTCGTTCCTCGCCGTGATCAAGGACTGCGGACCCGCCGGACCCGCGCCCTTGTCGTTCCCCATAGAAGGCGTGACGCTGGGGCTCGACCTGCCCTATCGCGGTCCTGAGACGGTCGACCTCGTGCACGCCCTCAACGCGGTCGTCATTGCCGCGGGCGGGCGCATCTACCTGGCCAAGGACGCGGTGACGCGCGCCGAAGACTTCGCCCGCATGATGCCGCGCCTGGCCGAGTGGCGCGCGGTGCGCGACCGATGGGATCCCGCCCACCGCTTTCGCTCGGCGCAGTCCGTGCGGCTGCTGGGCGATACATGAAGGTGGCGTTCGTCGGCGCGACGCGGGGGATGGGCAAGGCCCTGGCCCGGCGCATGGCCGAGCGTGCCGACGCGCTGTTCCTGCTGGGCCGCGACGCGGCGGCGCTGACGGTGGCCGCCCGCGATCTCGAGGCGCGGGGGGCCCGCGCGCCGGTCCGCGTCGGCCCGCTGGACCTGGCCGACTCCAGCGGGTTCCTGCCCGCGCTGGATGCGGCCGACGCGGCGCTCGGCCGCTTCGACACGTTCGTGGTCACCGCCGGCCTCTTCGCGGATCACGGGGAGCTGGCCGCCGACCCCGCGCGACTCGAGCGCCTCTTCCACGCCAACTTCACCGGCACCGCGCTCCTGTGTCAGCTCGCGGCGGCGCGCCTCGCGGGCCGGGGCGGCGGGGTCGTATGCGCGTTCTCCTCGGTGGCAGGCGACCGCGCCCGCCAGGCCAATTATCTCTACGGCGCCTCCAAGGCTGGGCTCTCCGCCTTCCTCGAGGGGCTCGGGCTCGCCTATGCCGACCGCGACGTGCGCGTGGTATGCGTGAAGCCTGGATTCGTCCGGACCGAGATGACGGCGGGCCTCCCGACGCCCCCGTTCGCGGGCGAGGCGGACGCGGTAGCGGCGCGGACGCTGCGCGCGATGGATGCCGGTCGGCCCGTTGTCTATGCGCCGCCAATCTGGCGGCTGATCATGGCGGTGATCCGCGCCCTCCCGCGCCCGGTCATGCGCCGCATGAAGAACTAGCGGTCGGGGAGAAGGGTCTAGCGGCGAGGCGCTGCCCGCCGACCGGGCGCGAGGCGTGCTTGCTGTACGTTGAGCGCCTGGCCAAGGGCGGCAACGAAGCCGATGGGCCCTTAACTCCGACCGCACCACGGTACAATGGTCGGACGATGCCAGAGCCTGTTCGCGTGCGCTTCGCTCCGAGCCCGACTGGTCATCTGCACGTGGGCGGTGCCCGCACCGCGCTGTTCAACTGGGCCTTCGCCCGCGCGCACCGCGGGGTCTTCATCCTCCGCGTCGAGGACACCGACCGCGAGCGCTCGACCGAGGAGTATCTGGAGTCCGTGCTCGATGCGCTCCGCTGGCTCGGCATCGACTGGGACGAGGGGCCGCCCACCCCGGGCTACCGGCAGACCGAGCGCTTCGAGATCTATCACGCGCACGCCGAGCGGTTGCTCGCAGAGGGCCGTGCCTACCGCTGCCGGTGCACGCCCGCCGAGCTCGATCGCCTCCGCAAGGCCGCGCAGGCCCGCGACGAAACCTTCCGCTACCCGGGAACGTGCCGCGATGCCAACGTGCCGGCGAGCGAGCCGCATGCGTTGCGCCTGCGCATCGCCGACGAGGGGCAGACCGTGGTGGAGGATCTTCTCCACGGATCCGTGGTGTTCGAGCACAACCAGCTCGATGACTGGATCCTCGTCCGCACCGACGGCACCCCCACCTACAACTTCTGCGTGGTGGTGGACGACGTCACGATGAAGATCACCCACGTGATCCGCGGCGACGATCACCTCTCCAACACGCCGAAGCAGGTGCAGTGCTACCGCGCCCTCGGCTATCCCACCCCGGCCTTCGCTCACATCCCGCTGATCCTCGGACCGGACAAGAACCGTCTGTCCAAGCGTCACGGAGCGACGAGCGTGCAAGCCTTTCGCGAGGCGGGCGTGGTCGCGGAGGCCTTGTTCAATTACCTGGCGCGCCTCGGCTGGTCCCACGGCGATCAGGAGGTCTTCACCCGGGAAGAGGTCGGTCAGCACTTCGACCTCGCCCACGTGGGCCTGGCGGCGGCCGTGTTCGACCGCGCCAAGCTCGAATGGCTGAGCCAGCACTGGATCAAGACCTTGCCCGCGGCCACCCTGGCCGAGCGCCTCCCGCTCTTCCTCGGGCGCGCCGGCCTGCCGATGCCGGCCGACCGCGCCTGGCTCGCCCGCGTGGTCGCCACGCTGCAGGAGCGCGCGAAGACGCTGGTGGAGATGGCCGAGGCGGCGAGCTTCTACTTCTCCATGCCGACCACGTACGAGGCGGCGGCCATCGCGAAGCTCTGGACGGCGGAGGCGCCCGGGCGCTACGCGCTCATCGTGAGGCGGCTCGAGACGCAGACCGACATGGATCCCGCCTCGCTCGAGGCGCTCTACCGCGGCTTGGCCGCGGAGCTCGGCCTCAAGCTCGTGGATCTTGCCCAGCTCACCCGTCTGGCCCTCACCGGTCGCACCGCGAGCCCGCCCATCTTCGACATCATCGGCATCCTGGGCAAGGAGGAGACGCTCCGTCGCCTGCGTGCCGCCCACGCCGCCGCGGAGGGCCGGCGATGAGGCGGCTCGTCCTCGCCCGCCACGGCCAGTCGGTGTCGAACGCCGTGCGGCGCTTCCAGGGCGTGCAGGACGTCCCGCTGTCCGAGCTGGGCCAGCGCCAGGCCGAGGCGCTCGGTGCGGCCCTCGCGCGGCGGCGCATCGCCGCCATCTATGCGAGCCCGCTCCAGCGCGCTCATCGCACCGCCGAGATCGTGGCCGCGGCCACCGGCGTCCCCCTCGCGGCGATCGAGGATCTCCGCGAGCTGTCGCTGGGCGAGTGGGAGGGCTGCACGGTGGACGAGGTGCGGGCCCGCCCCGGCGATCCCTACTCGTGCTGGGTGCGCGATCCCGTCGGCGGGATGCCGCCGGGCGGCGAGCCACTGGCGGAGGTGCAGGCGCGGGTGTTGCGCGCGATCACGGAGATCGAGCGCGCGCATCCGAACGGTGACGATGTGCTGGTCGTCTGCCACGGCGGCGTGATCAGCGCGTATCTCGCCCACTGCCTGTCCCTGCCGCTGTCCTCGATCTGGCGGTTGATGCTGTTCAACTGCTCGATCAGCGAGGTGGCGCCTCCCCGCGTGCTCACGATCAACGAGACGACGCATCTCCGCGGCGTGGCGGAGCCGCCCGGCGGGTTCCGGCCGCTGTCGCCATGAGGGAGGGCCGATGAGCCTGCTCTCGCTGGCGGGCGGCCTCGCGATCCTGCTCTACGGGATGCAGCTGTCCGGAGAGGGCCTGCAGCGGGCGGCGGGCGGCCAGCTCCGCCACCTCCTCACGAGCATGACGCGCAGCCGCTTCTCCGCGGTGGCGGCGGGGGCGCTCGTGACCGCGTTGATCCAGTCGTCCTCCGCCACCACCCTCATGCTGATCGGGTTCGTGTCCGCCGGTCTCATGACCTTCCGCCAATCTCTGGGCGTGATCCTGGGGGCGGACATCGGCACCACCTTCACCGTGCAGCTGCTCGCCTTCAACCTGCGCGACCTGGCGTTCGCCCTGCTCGCCGTCGGCTTCGGCCTGGCCTACTTCGGCCGGCGCGGGCTCGTGAAGAGCCTCGGCCAGGCGGTGCTGGGTTTCGGCCTCCTGTTCCTCGGCATGCGGTTGATGACGGACGGCATCGCCCCGGTGACCGAGCACCCCCTGACTCGTCAGGTGCTGGTCGCCTTCGCCTCGAATCCGGCCATGGGCGTGCTCGCCGGAGCCGCGCTCAGCGCGGGGATGGCGTCGTCCGCGGCCACCATCGGCGTGCTCCTGTCCCTCGCCCACCAGGGGCTGCTCCCGCTGGCTGGCGCGATCCCGGTGGTGCTGGGCGCCAACATCGGCACCTGCACCGCCGCCCTCGCGGCGAGCATGCGGTCCACCTCGGACGCGCGCCGGGTCGCGGTGGCGCACATCGCGTTCAAGGTCCTGGGCGTCGCCCTCGTGTTCCCGTTCATCGACCCTCTCACCGCGCTCGTCGCGGAGACGGCGCGGGAGACGGCGCGGCAGATCGCCAACGCCCATACCCTGTTCAACGTTGCGATCAGCGCGCTGTTCCTGCCCTTCGCCCCGTTCGCCGCCCGCGCCATCACCGCCCTGGTGCCGGAGCGGGAGCGGGGGGACAACCCCTTCAAGACCCGCTACCTCGACGACCGGAACCTCGACCAGCCGTCGCTCGCCCTCGGCCAGGCCACGCGCGAGGCCCTGCGTATGGGCGACGTCGCCCAGAGCATGCTGCGCGACGCCCTCGAGGTGCTGCGGCGAGACGATCGGGAGCTGCTGGAGGAGGTCGAGCGGCGCGACGATCAGCTCGACTACCTCGAGCGCGAGATCAAGATCTTCCTCGCCCGGCTCGGCCGCGAGACCATGGGCTCCGACATGGCGGCGCGCGAGATCGGGCTGATCTCGTTCATCGGCAATCTCGAGAACATTGGCGACATCGTGGACAAGAACCTCATGGAGCTCGCCCGCAAGAAGGTCTACCAGGGACGGCGCTTCTCGGAGGAAGGGGAGACCGAGCTGGTGGAGTTCCACGGCATCGTGTCGAAGAACCTCGAGCGCGCGATCGCCGCGGTTGCCGCGTCCGACCGCGCGCTCGCCCAGGAAGTGCTGGACCAGCGACCGTTCGTCCGCCAGCGGGAGCGGGAGCTGCGCGAGTCGCATCTCGATCGCCTGCGCCGCGGGCTCGCCGAGTCGCTGGAGACCTCCGAGATCCACCTCGACGTGCTCACCAATCTCAAGCGGATCTCCTCGCACGTCACCGCCCTCGTGTTCCCGATCCTCGAAGAGGAAGTCTGAGGTTGCCGATGCCCCGCGAACGTCTGCGCATTCTCTTCATGGCCTCCGAAGCTGCGCCCTACGCCAAGACGGGCGGGCTCGCCGACGTGGCGGGCGCGCTCCCCCGGGCCCTCGCTGGCCTGGGCCACGACGTGCGGATCCTCATGCCGAAGTATCGCGGGATCGAGAGCCGCGCGGGCGCGCTCACCCTCGCCGCCAGCGGCATCCGCGTGCCCCTGGGCGAGCGCACCGCGGAGGGCGCGCTGTTCGAGGCGCGCGCGCCGGGCGGCGTCACTGTCTATTTCCTCGCCCACGATCACTACTACGACCGCGAAGCCCTCTACGGCACCGCGGACGGGGACTACTGGGACAACTGCGAGCGCTTCATCTACCTGTGCCGCGGCGGGCTCGAGGCGGCGGCGGCGTTGGGCGCGCAGGGGTGGCGGCCGCAGGTGATCCACGCCAATGACTGGCAGACCGGGCTCGTGCCCGTGTACCTGCAGACGCTTTACCGCGCGCATCCCGTCCTGGGCTCCATCGCCACTCTCTTCACCATCCACAACCTCGCCTATCAAGGCGTGTTCTGGCACTACGACATGCCCATGACCGGCCTGGGGTGGGATCTCTTCACGCCCGCCGCGCTGGAATTCTACGGCCGGCTCAACTTTCTCAAGGGTGGGCTCGTGTTCTCGGAGCTGCTCACCACGGTGAGCCGTACCTACGCGCAGGAGATCCGCAGCGCCGCCTTCGGCGCGGGCCTGGAGGGCGTGCTGGAGGAGCGGAGCGCGGATCTGCACGGCGTGGTGAACGGGATCGACTACGAGGCGTGGAATCCTGCCACCGACGCGGTGCTCGCCAAACGCTACGGCCCAGGAGAGCTCGAGAGCAAGGCGATCTGCCGCCAGGCCCTTCAGGACGAGATGGGGCTCGAGCGCGGCGGTGGCCCCATCGTCGGCATGGTGACGCGCCTCGCGACCCAGAAGGGCCTCGACCTCACGCTCGATGCGCTGCCCGGGCTGCTCGCCACGTCCGCGCGCCTGGTCCTGCTGGGCTCGGGCGATGCCCCGCTGGAAGAGGCGTTCGTCGCCGCGGCCGCCGCCTATCCCGGGCGCGTCGCGGTGCGCATCGGCTACAACGACGACCTCGCGCGCCGCATCTACGCGGGGTCGGATTGCTTCCTGATGCCGTCGCGCTACGAGCCCTGTGGGCTCGGTCAGCTCATCGCCCTGCGCTACGGCTCGGTGCCCATCGTCCGCCGCACCGGCGGCCTCGCGGACACCGTCAAGGAAGTGGATCCAGCCCGGCGCACCGGCACCGGCTTCCTCTTCGACGCCTTCGCGGTCGACGCGCTGGTGGAGGCGGTGCGCCGCGCCGCCGCCGCGCACGCCGATCCGGCGCTGTGGACCGCCATCGTGAGGAATGGAATGGCCGAGGACTTCTCCTGGGACGCCTCGGCGCGGGAATACGTGACCCTGTATCGCAAGGCCATGAAGGCGCGCACCATTCGCGAACGGGAGAGCCAGCCATGAAGAAGGTCGAGGCGGTGATCAAGCCGTTCAAGCTGGACGACGTCAAGGAGGCGCTGACCCAGCTCGGGGTGTACGGGATGACCGTCACCGAAGTGCGCGGGTTCGGCCGTCAGAAGGGCCACACGGAGCTCTACCGCGGCTCGGAGTACACCATCGATTTCCTGCCCAAGGTGAAGGTCGAGGTGGTGGTGCCGAACGAGCTGGTGGACAAGGTGGTGTCGGCCATCGCCTCCGCCGCGAAGACCGGCTCGATCGGCGACGGCAAGGTCTTCGTGCTGCCCCTCGGCGAGGCCATCCGGATCCGCACCGGCGAAAAAGGCGAGAGCGCTATCTGAACGGTGGACGCTAGCTCGGTTGCCTGGGCGCCAGGGGTCGCCGTAACCGATTGGCCCACGGTCAACATGCCAGAGGCATGTTGAATATGGTCGTCGACCTGGTACGCGCGGCGCCGGGCGACCGGCGGGCACTGGCCGAGCTCAAGCGGCACGGCTTCACCGAGCCGGGAACGGCGCTGGCCAACATCCACGCGCTGGCGCCCACACCGGTGGAGGGCACCCTCCTCGATCCCGTCCTCCCGCGCCTCCTCGCCGAGGTTGCCGGGGCGCCCGATCCCGACATGGCGCTCAACAATCTCGAGCGCCTCGCCGCCCAGGGCGACCGCGGCGTGTTCCTGCGCACGCTCGCCGCGCATCCCGGCGCCATCCACCTGCTCGCGCGGCTCGGCGGCACCAGCCAGTTCCTCGCCGACACCCTGCGTCGCTACCCGCAGCTCTTCGCCTGGTTGCTCGAGCCCCGCACCATGCGGCAGTGGCTGGGCGACGAGCTCGAGGCCGGGCTCGCGGCGAGCCTCGCGCCGTTCAGCAAAAGGGAGGCGCGCTGGAACGCGCTGCGCCGCTTCAAGTACCGGCAGCTTCTCCGCATCGGTACCCGCGACATCCTGGGCGACGCCGATCTCACCGTGACCACCGAGGAGCTCTCGCGGCTCGCCGACGTGTGCCTGGCCGCCGCCTGCCGGTGGGCGGACGAGGCGCTGGAGCCCCTCTATGGCGTGCCCCGGACGCCCGATCGCGGGCGCGCGGGCCTGGCCGTCATCGGCATGGGCAAGCTGGGCGGCGACGAGCTCAACTACTCCTCGGACATCGACCTCATCTTCGTCTACGGGGACGATGGCGAGACGAGCGGAGGCGCACAGGGCTCCATCGCCAACGGGCGGTACTTCGCCGAGGCGGCCAAGGCGGTGGTGGCGGCGCTGGAATCGGTCACCGACGAGGGCTACGCCTTCCGGGTGGACCTGCGCCTGCGGCCGGAGGGCCGCTCGGGCGCGCTCATCCTGTCCCTCGAGGGCTATCGCGCGTACTTCGCGGAGCGCGCCGAGCTGTGGGAGCGCCAGGCCTTGATCAAGGCGCGCTTCTGCGCGGGCAACGCCGCGGTGGCGGCGCGCTTCTTCGAGCTGGTGCGGCCCTTCGTGTTCCGCGCCGGGCTCGACGCGGGCATCGTGGACGAGGTGCGCCGCATGAAGCAGGAGATCGACCGCGCCCAGCGATCCAAGGGCGTCGAGCGGCGCAACGTGAAGCTGGGCCGCGGGGGAATTCGCGAAGTCGAGTTCCTCGTGCAGGCGCTGCAGCTGCTCTACGCGGGCGACGATCCCTGGCTCCGCGGCGGCAACACGCTGCGGACGCTGTTCCGGCTGACCGAGCGCGGGTATCTCGCCCCCGCGCTGGGACGCACGCTGGGCGACGCGCTGGTGTTCCTGCGCACCGTCGAGCATCGCCTGCAGATCCTGCACGAGTTCCAGACACACACGCTGCCCGAGGAGGCGCGGGCCCTGGGGCTGCTCGCCCGCCGCATGGGGATCCCGCTCCCGCCCGACGGCGCGCGGCGGCGCTTGCTCGCCGAGTACCGGCGGGTCACCGGCGCGGTGCACGCGGCCTTCCGCGACTTCTTCGACGCGCGGCCGGCGCCGCGCGCGGCGCCCCCGCCGCGCATCCCGACGTTCACCGCCCTCAAAGCCACGGGCTTCGCGGATCCGGATCGCGCGCGGCAAAACCTGCGTCTCTTGCTGGAAGGCCGGCCGCTCCTGCCCTATCCCGCCCGCGCGGCTCAGGCGCTCGCGCGCATGTTCCCGGTGCTCCTCGACGCGCTCTGGCAGAGCCCGGATCCCGACGAGGCGCTCAATCAGTTCGAGCGCTTCGTGGCCGCGGCGGGCCCACGCGCGGCCTGGCTCGAGCTGCTCGCGGAGTCGCCGCCCCTCCTCGTCAATCTCGTGCGGCTCTGCGCGCGCGGCGAATTGATGAGCCAGATGCTGCTCGCGCAGCCCGAGCTCCTGGGGAGCCTGGCCGATCCCGCCACGTTCGCCGCGCACAAGACCGAACGGGAGTTCCGCCTCGCGCTCGCGCCGGTGCTGGGGCCGGCCCTGAGCGCCCCCGAACGAAAGGACCTCCTCCGCCGGCTCAAGCAGGCGGAGGAGCTGCGCGCCACCTGGCGTATGCTGCTCGGCGTCACCGACGCCGAGCGCTTCTCCGCCGAGCTCACCGCGCTCGCCGAGGCCGCCCTGGCGGTGGCATGGCTCATGGCGGTGAGCGAGATGGCAGCGCGCCACGGCGCGCCCCGCGACGCGCGCGGGCGCTTCCTCGACGCGGTCATCGTCGGGGTGGGCAAGCTCGGTGGGCGCGAGCTCTCCACCGGCTCGGACCTCGACTGCTTCGTGATCTTCGACGCCGATGGCATGACGGACGGCGCGGAGCCGGTCGAGGCCGCCGTCTTCTATCACGAGGCGGTGGAGCTCCTCCAGGCCCTCCTCGGCGACATCACCGCCGCCGGCATCGTCTTCCCCGTCGATCTCCGCCTGCGTCCCGGCTCCAAGGGCAGCGGCTTCGCGGCGAGCCTCGCGTCCATGGCGCAGTACTACCGCGAGTGGGCGGATCCCTGGGAGCGCCAGACCCTCACCCGGGCACGCCTCGTGGCGGGCGCGCCCGCGGTGGGCCGGGGCGTGCGACGCCTGATCACCGCGCTCCTCTACGGCCCGGACGCGCCGCCACCCGACCTCAAGGAGATGCGCATGCTGCGCGAGCGCATGGAGAAGGAGCTGGGCAAGGAGACACGCGGGCTCCTCCACGTCAAGTTCGGCAAGGGGGGTCTTGTCGACGTGGAGTTCATTACCCAGGCGCTACAGCTCGTGCACGGCCGCGCCTACCCCGGCATCCGGCGTCCCAACACGCTGCAGGCCATCCGTGCCATCGCCGCCGCCGGCCTCTTGCCCGCCGCCGACGCCGCCGCGCTGGCCGACCACTACCGCTTTCTCCGCCGCGTCTCCGGCAGCCTCCGGCTCTTCGGCGCGCGGCCGAGTGATGCCCTCGAGCTCGCGGGCCCGTTCGTCTCGCGCGTGGCGCGCGGCCTCGAGTACCCCTCGCGGAAGGACTTCCTCGAGGACTACCGGCGCCGCACCGCCTGGGTGCGCGCGCTGTGGAACCGCGTGGTGGTCCCGGCCTGACGGGGGCCGGCGCGGCAACCGCGGCGCCGCGGGGCTCACGCCGCTGGTAGAATGAGCGGCGATGTGCGCGCGGCTCTTCGTCCTCGACGGCCCCGGCTATCTCTTCCGGGCGTACCATGCGCTGCCCTACCTCTCGAACTCCAAGGGCGTGCCCACCAACACCGTGCTCGGCATGTCCACGATGCTGTGGAAGCTCTTCCGGGAAGAGCGTCCCGACTACTTCGCGGTGGCCTGGGACCCGCCCGGCCCCACCTTTCGCGACGAGAAGTTCGCCGCCTACAAGGAGACGCGCGCCGCCACCCCCGATGACCTCAAGCGCCAGATCCCACTGGTGATGCAGGTGCTGGCCGCGCTCCGCGTGCCGGTCCTGGAAGTGGCGGGCTTCGAGGCCGACGACGTCCTCGGCACCATGGTGGAGCGGGCGCGCGCCCACGACGTGGACGTGGTGCTCGTGACGCAGGACAAGGACATGCTGCAGCTCGTGGGGCCGCGCGTCACCGTGCTCGCGCCGGGCGCGAAGGCGGGCGAGCAGATCATCTACGACGCCGACCGGGTGCGCGAGAAGTGGGGCGTGGGGCCCGAGCAGATCCCGGACCTTCTCGCCCTCATGGGCGACTCCATCGACAACATCCCCGGCGTGCCGGGGGTCGGCCCCAAGACGGCGGTGAAGCTGATCGGCCAGTTCGGCTCGGTCGAGGGGCTCTACGAGCATCTCTCGCTCGTGCCGGGGAAGCTCCGCGAGACCCTGGCCGCCCATCGCAAGCAGGCCTTGCTTTCGCGGGAGCTGGCCACCGTGAGCACGCGGGTGCCGCTGCCCCACGACCTCGAGGCGCTCCGCCGGGCGGAGCCGGACTGGGACAAGCTTCGTGCGGTGTGGACCGATCTCGAGCTGCGGAATCTTCTGCGCCAGCTCCCGGGCTCGGCGGCGCCGGTGGCGGTGGAGGACGAGGCGCCCGCGGGCGGGGCCGACGAGCTCACCACCTTCCTCGCGAAGGTGCCGGACGGCGAGCCGCTCGCGGTGGACTGGGCGGAGGAAAGCGGGCCGCCCGATCCCGCGCTCACGCGCGTGGGCTTCCACCATCCCGCCGCGGGCGACGTGCAGGTGACTCCCGACGCGGTGGCGGCGAACCTGCCGCGCCTGGTGAGCCGGGTCCTGATCGGCCACGACATCAAGCGGCTTGTGGAGTGGTGCCTCGCCCGCGGGGCCGCCGCGCCCGCGGTGCAGGACACCGCGATCGGCGCGTTCCTCCTCAATCCCGCCCGCTCCAACTACCAGCTCGAGGAGGTTGCCACCGAGCATCTCGGCGAGGGCGCGGCGGCGGGCCGGCCGGGCGGGCGCGGGCGCCTCGTCTGGGCCCTCTGGGAGCAGGAGGAGCGCGAGCTGCGCGAGGCCAAGGTGCGCCCCCTTTACGACGAGATCGAGCGGCCGCTGGTGCCGGTGCTGGCGGTGATGGAGCGCCACGGGATTCGCGCGGACTCCGACCGCCTCGCCGACTTCTCGAAGGAGCTCGACCGCAGCCTCGAGGGTCTCACGCGCGAGATCTACGGGCTGGCCGGCGAGGAGTTCAACCTGGGCTCGCCGAAGCAGCTCGCCGCCATCCTGTTCGAGAAGCTCTCGCTGCCGCCGGTGAAGAAGACCAAGACCGGCTACTCCACCGACGCGGATGTGCTGGAGCAGCTCGCGGTGGGCCACGCGCTCCCCGCGAAGATCCTCGAGCAGCGCACGCTCTCCAAGCTCAAGTCCACGTACGCGGACGCGCTGCCCGGCATGATCAACCCGGACACCGGGCGCATCCATACCTCGTTCAACCAGATGGGGGCGGCCACCGGACGGGTCAGCTCCTCCGCGCCGAATCTCCAGAACATACCCGTGCGCACCGAGCTGGGCCGGCGCATCCGCGCCGCGTTCGTGCCCGAGCCGGGCTGGCGCCTCGTCGCGGCGGACTACTCGCAGGTGGAGCTGCGCATCCTCTCACACGTCTGCGGCGAGGAGAGCCTGGTGGAGGCGTTCCGCGGGGGCGAGGACATCCATCGCCGCACTGCCGCCGAGGTCTTCGGCATCCCGCCGGACCAGGTCACCGCGGCCCAGCGCGACATCGCCAAGACCACGAACTTCTCCGTGATCTACGGAGTCACCGCCTTCGGGCTGGCCCGCGGGCTCCGCATCACGTCGCGCGAGGCGCAGGACTACCTCGACCGCTTCTTCATGCGGCACCCGAAGGTGCGGGGCTGGCTCGACCGCACGGTGAAGGAGGGACGCGAGCGAGGCTACGTGGAGACATTGCGGGGACGACGCCGCTATTTGCCCGAGCTGCGCAGCGGCAACCCCAACCTTCGCAGCTTCGCCGAGCGCGTGGCCACCAACGCGCCGATTCAGGGCACCGCCGCCGACATGATCAAGATCGCCATGATCCGCATGGCGGCGGCGATGACGGAGGCGCGGCTGGCGAGCCGCATGCTGCTGCAGGTGCACGACGAGCTGCTCTTCGAGGCTCCGCCCGAGGAGGAGGAGCGCCTGATGGCGCTCGCGGCGGAAGTGATGGAGGGCGCGATGAGCCTCGAGGTGCCGCTCAAGGTGGACGTCAAGGCCGGGGCGGACTGGGCGCAGGTCTGACGGTGGCGCGGCCCTTCCTGCTCGCCGGACTCACCGGCGGCATCGCCACCGGCAAGAGCACGGTGAGCGCGATGTTCACGCATCTCGGCTGCCGCGTGACCGACGCCGATCAGCTCGCCCGCGAGGTGGTCGCGCCGGGCCAGCCTGCGCATGCCGCCATCGTCAAAGAGTTCGGCGCGGACATGGTGCAGCCCGACGGCTATCTGGACCGCAAGCGCCTCGGCGCGGTGGTGTTCTCCGACCCGGAGCGGCGCAAGCGGCTGGAGGCCATCACCCATCCTGCGATCCGGACGCGCTGGGACCGCATTCTCCGCGTCTACGAGGAGGAGGCGTTCGCCGGCATCGTCTTCTGGGACGCCGCCCTCCTCTACGAGACGGGCGGCGCGCGGCTCATGGAGAAGGTGGTGGTGGTGTTCACGGACCCGGCGACGCAGCTCGCGCGCCTCGTGGCCCGCGACGGCTGTACCGAGGCGGAGGCGCGGGCGCGCGTCGCCAGCCAGCTACCGGTGGCCGAGAAGGCCAAGCTGGCAGACTACGTCGTGGACAACTCCGGCCCCCGCGCCGAAACCGAGCGGCAGGTACGTGCCGTGCACACCGCGCTCCTCCGGGACCTGGCCGCGCGCGGCACGAGATGAGTCCGCGGCGGAACGCGCGCGCCACCGCGCCGCCGGCGCGGCGCTTCGGGGGCGGCCGCGCGACGAGCGGCAAGCGGCGTGCCCTCGGCCAGCACTTCCTGCGGGACGAAGCCGTCGTCGAGCGCATCGTGACCCTCGTGCGTCCGGGGCCCGAGGACCTCGTGGTGGAGATCGGACCCGGCGAGGGCGCGCTGACGGGTCGCCTCGCCGCCGCGGCGGGCCGCCTGATCGCGGTGGAGGTCGATGCCGCCCTCGCCGCGCGGCTTGCCGCGCGCATGGCCGTCTCGGCCACCGTCGAGATCCGTCACGCCGATGCGCTCGCCTTCGACTGGCGCGGCCTGCCCGCGCTCCGGCCGGCCCCCGGCGGGCGCGTGCTCGTGGTGGGCAATCTCCCGTATAGCGTAAGCAAACCGATCCTCATGGCGCTGGCGGAGGCGGCGCCGGCCCTCGCCGCCGCCGCGCGGACCGAGATGGCGCTGATGCTTCAGAAGGAAGTGGCGGAACGCGTGGCCGCCCCACCGGGGGACCGCACCTACGGCAGCCTGTCCGTGCTCACGCAGTGCGCGGCCGACGTGCGGCTGGCCTTCACGGTGCCGCCGGGTGCGTTCCGTCCGCCGCCGCTCGTCGAGTCCGCCGTGCTGCATCTGCGCGCGCTCGCGGCGCCGCCGGTGCCCATCGCGGACCCGCGGCGGTTTCGCGCGCTCGTGCGCGCGGCTTTCGCGCAGCGCCGCAAGAGCCTGGGCAACGCGGTCGCCGCCGGCCTCGGCATTCCCGTCGAGCGCGCCCGCGCGCGCCTCGCCGCCGCCGGCATCGACGCCGGACGCCGGGCCGAGACCCTGACGCTCGCCGAGTTCGCGCGCGCGGCCGACGATCTTGCCCTCTCCCTCCCGGGCAGAGGGCCGGATGAGAGGATTTAGCGCGCGCGCCGCGCGAGGAACTCGCCCTCGACGAGCCAGGTCGCGCCGTCGGCGGCGAGCGCCTCGCCGATCCAGCGGAAGGAATCCGGCGTGATCTCGGTGAAGCGCCAGCGGGTCGGCGTACCGTTGGCGCGCGCCCCCACCTGCACGATCTCGGCGCCGATGCGGCGGCCGGTCTGCTCCTCGCGGTGGCCGTTCACCGGGTTGATCCACGTGATCCGCCACGCCTGAATGTTCGGATCCCACACCCGCAAGGTCATGCCGAACATGTTCATGCCCCGCTCCGGCTCGCCCACGCGCTCGGCCCGGGGCGGCATGATCCAGACGTCCTGGATCGCGCGTCCCTCCAGCGCCCAGCCGAAGTGCACCTCACCGCGGAGACATCGCCCGCTCACGTCGATGCCGGCGTAGCGGCGCACGTCGAGCTCCCAGCTCCCGACCAGCCAGCCATAGACGTCCGCGGTTTCGGGAATTTCCGGGGCCCGACCGGGAGAGGCCAGCACCGCTTGAGCGTTCTCACCGTGCTCCACCCTCATGGTGGTCATGAAATCTCCTCCTCGGGCGCGCCGCGCCCTCAGCGAAGAAGACCCCGCCCGGGCGGCGGCGTGAAATCAGCTGGCGAGAGGGAGGGTGAGCACGAAGGTGCTGCCCTGACCCTCCATGCTCTCCGCCCAGATCCGGCCGCCGTGGGAGGAAGTTCCGGTTCACCACGTCGTGCCAGGCGCCGCGAAGCTGCGAGCCGATGTCGCCGGTCGTGAACGACACCGCGAAGCTCACCACGCCCGCGCGCGTCGCGGCGAGCACGCCACGGTGGCCCAGCCGGTACACCGCGTAGAGCCGCTTGTCGGGATCGCACACCACGGGATAGGGCACCGGATCGGGACGGAAGAACCGCCGCGCGCTCTCGAGTAGGTTCGGCGTGACCTGGATCACCTCGGTGGCCTGGGCGAGCAGGTTCTGGTGCCCTCGATCACGCCCTGCATGGGAAGCCGCGGGAGAACCGCACGATGACGTTCCGGCGCCCGTGATACGACTTCAGGTCGATCGTGGGGCCTTGCACCGACGGGA
>Ga0111539_10003510_pt1 | contig 20680 bp, 15 predicted proteins | sample RhiMethybrSRZTD1_FD_79667 | JGI IMG/M metagenome (GOLD analysis project Ga0111539, IMG submission 79667) | Populus rhizosphere microbial communities from Tennessee, USA - Rhizosphere MetaG P. TD hybrid SRZTD1 (version 2) (version 2) | ecosystem: Host-associated > Plants > Roots > Rhizosphere >...
CCTCACCGCAATCGTCGGTGTCGGGCTCAACGTGCTCGTCGGGCTCTCGGGGCAAATTTCGCTCGGCCACGTCGCCTTCTACGCCATCGGCGCCTATGTGGTCGGCATCCTGACGACCAAGACCGCGATCGGCTTCTGGCTGGCGCTGCCGCTCGCCGGCCTGATTGCCGGCACGGCAGGGCTGCTGCTCGCGGTCCCGGCATTGCGGGTGCGCGGCCCCTATCTTGCCATGGTGACGATCGCCTTCGGCTTCATCGTCGAGCAAGGGGCGGCGGAGCTCTCCGACCTCACCGGCGGCTGGAACGGCATCATCGGCATCCCCACGCCGACCCTGGCCGGCGTCAAGTTCGCGGAGCGCGAGATTGCGGTGTTCGTCGTCCTCCTCACCGTTGCCGCCTTCTGGCTCTACGCGCGGCTGGCGGCGAGCCCCTGGGGCATGGCCATGCGTGCGACGCGCGATTCGGAAGTGGCGAGCCAGTCGATCGGCCTCGACCCGACGCGCATCCGCGCGGTCGCCTTCGGTGTCTCCGCGGCTCTGGCTGGCATTGCCGGGGCCGTGTTCGCCGCCATGAGCGACTTCATCAGCCCGGAGTCGTTTCCCTTCTTCCAGTCGATCCTGTTCCTGCTCGTCGTCATGATAGGGGGCGCCGACCCGGTGCTCGGCCCGCTCATCGGCGCGCTCGTCGTCGTGCTCCTGCCCGAGGTGCTGTCGTGGCTCGCGCAGTACCGACTGCTATTTGTGGGTCTGCTCCTCCTCCTGGTCTTGCGGCTGGCGCCCGACGGCTTTGTCGGCCTTGCCAGCCGCTTTCTGGCGAAGCCCGAGAAGGGCAGCTCGGTGGAGGCGAGGCGCGACGCCGCGGGAATGCCCGCCGTTGCAGAGAAGCGCAGAACACTTGCCGTGGAGGGCCTCGCCGTCAGCTTCGGCGGTGTCAACGCGGTCGTCGACCTGTCATTTGCAGCTGCCCCCGGGGGCATCACCAGTATCATCGGGCCCAACGGCGCCGGGAAAAGCACGGTGCTCAACCTTGTGTGCGGTTTCTATCGGCCCGACCGCGGCTCGATCCGCCTAGGCGAGAGCGAGATCGCACGCCTCCCCTCGCACCACGTTGCCCGCGCCGGAATTGCCCGCACCTATCAGACGACGCAGCTGTTCGCAAACATGAGCGTGATCGACAACGTCTTGGTGGCGCTGCATCGCGGACGGCTTTCCCCTGGTGCGCTGTTGACGCCTGACCAGGACCCGGAGCGTGCGATGCTGGCCGAGAGGCTCTTAGCCTTCGTCGGTTACTCGGGCCCGCTCCAGCGGCCTGCCGGCGCGCTGCCGCACGTCGACAAGCGCCTCGTTGAAATTGCCCGCGCCCTGGCGATGGCTCCGACCGTGCTGGCTCTCGACGAGCCGGCGGCGGGGCTCGATGCCGGCGATACCCGCCGGTTGGGCGAGTTGTTGCGCAAGCTCGCCGAACTCGGCATCGCCGTGGTGCTGGTCGAGCACGACATGAAGCTTATCATGAGCGTCTCGGACCACGTCGTCGTGCTCGATGCCGGCCAGAAGATCGCCGAAGGACCGCCCGCCGAGATCGCGCGCAATCCAATGGTGCTCAAGGCCTATCTGGGCGAGGAGCAACACGTCGCGCGCGGCCGCGCGACGCCGCTTGCCGGTGCGGCAAACCTCGTGCTGCAGACTCAGCGGCTCAGCGCCGGCTATGGTGGTCTCGACGTCATCCGCGACATTGATCTCGAGGTCGAGAAGGGCGAACTGGTTGCGGTGCTCGGTGCCAACGGCGCCGGTAAATCGACCCTGCTGCGGGCCCTCTCCGGCCTCAATCGCCCTGTCGGCGGCGGCGTGCTGCTGCTGGGCCGGCGTATCGAGCGTTTTGCCCCGAGCCGCATCGTCGGCGAGGGCCTGGTTCTCGTGCCGGAGGGCCGGCAGGTATTCCCGGAGCTCAGCGTATTCGACAATATCCGCCTGGGGGCCTATGCACGGCATGTGCCCGAGGTCGACACCTTGGCCGAGCGACTGCTCGATCGCTTCCCCCAGCTCAAGATGCGCCGGGACCAGCGTGCAGGCTTGCTCTCGGGCGGGGAGCAGCAGATGCTGGCGATTGCGCGCGGGCTCATCGCGCGGCCAGCCGTGCTGATGCTGGATGAGCCGTCGCTGGGCCTGGCGCCCAGGCTGGTCGAGGGGCTCTACGATCTCCTTGCCCAGTTGCGCGACGAGGGCACCACGATCCTGCTCGTCGACCAGATGGCGGCGCTGGCGCTCTCGGTCGCCGACCGGGCGTACGTGCTGCAATCGGGCACGATGCAGCAGCGGGGGCGCGCAGAGGACCTGCGTGCAGACCCGGCGATCGTGCAGGCTTATCTGGGTGAGCAGAAGCAGACGGATTGAGTTGTGTAGTGGGAGGTGGAATTCCATGGACCTGATCCTGCGGAACGCCCGCGTGGTCGGCAGCGAAGACGCTTTGACCGACATCGGGATCGACAAGGGCCGCATCGCCGTCATTCGGCCGGCGCTCCAGGCCGAGGGCGAATCGCATGATCTGGGCGGGCGACTGGTCGCCCCGGGCTTCATCGAGACCCACATCCACCTCGATAAGTCGCGCATTCTCGGCCGCTGCAAAGCCGAGCGCGGCGACCTCGAGGAGGCGATCGGCGAGGTGGCGAGACAGAAGAAGCTCTTCACGGCCGAGGACGTTTACAACCGCGCCAAGACCACGCTCGAGCGGGCGATCCTCAACGGCACGACGCACATGCGCACCCACCTGGAGGTCGATCCCGGCATCGGACTGCGGAGCCTCGAAGGCGTGCGGCGGCTGGTGCAAGAGTACAAGTGGGCGATCGATCTGCAGATCTGCATCTTCCCGCAGGAGGGATTGCTCAACAACCCCGGCACCGACGAGCTGATTGTCGAGGCGCTGCGGACGGGCGGCTCGGTGGTCGGCGCGGCTCCCTACACCGACAGCAGCCCGCACGGGCAGATCGATCGCATCTTCGAGATCGCGCGCGAGTTCGACATCGACATCGACATGCACCTCGATTTTGCGCCGACGCCCGACGATCTCGACCTGCTCTATGTCTGCGAGCTTGCCGAGCGCTTCAAGTGGGGCGGACGCGTCGCCATCGGCCACGTCACCAAGCTGTCGACCGCTCCGCCGGAACTCTTCGCACAGTGTGCCAGGCGCATGGCCGATGCCGGTGTTGCCCTCACCGTGCTGCCCTCGACCGATCTCTACCTGATGGGCCGGCACATGACGCACAGCGTGATGCGCGGCGTGACCGAGGCACACAAGCTTCTGCATCACGGCGTCAACTGCACGCTTTCCACCAACAATGTGCTGAACCCCTTCACGCCGTTCGGCGACTGCTCGCTCGTTCGCATGGCCAACATCTATGCCAACATTTGCCAGGTCGGTTCGTCGCAGGACACGCGCGAGTGCTTCAACATGGTCACCTCGCGGTCGGCGCGACTCCTGAACCTCAAAGACTACGGCATCGAGGTCGGCAAGCCGGCCGACTTCGCGGTGCTCGATGCCGAGAGCCCGGAGCAGGCCGTGGCGGAGCTGTCCCCGGTGCTGTTCGCTTTCAAGCGCGGTCGCCGCACCGTGACGCGGGCGCCAGCCGTGCTGCACCGGCCGAACTGACGGATTCCTGCCGTCAGCCGGCGCCGAGGGCGGCAGCGATCGACAGCAGCATGGTATCGGTGCCCTGCCGTCCCACAATCGACAGGCCTAGGGGCAAACCGTCGATCGTCGCCATCGGCAGGCTCAGCTGCGGCAGCCCGGCAAGGCCGGCGATGCAAAGAAGGCACATGGCCTGATTGCGGTACTCGATCTCGATCTTGTCGACGGGCGTGCCGAGTGGCGGGGCTGCCCGCGGCGAAGTGGGCAGACAGAGAACATCGCCCTGGCCGATGATCTGGTCCATGCGGCGCCGGATCTCGATCCGTCGCGCCTCGGCCTCCGCGAGCATGCCAGGCGACACCGTCGCTGCCCACGCGACGCGTTCCTTGACGCCAGGGCCGAGCCTCGGCTTGACCTCGCGCACCCAGGCGCCAACGCTCGACCACACCTCGGCGGCCTGAATCGTACGGAACGTCTCGAACCAGCTCACGAGACCGTCGGGCGCGACATCGATCTCCTCGCTGCGGCCGATCAATCCTTGCAGGCGCGCCACGGCCGGTTGCAAGGCAGCGCTCGTTGCTGGCTCGATCAGGGCAAACGCATCACGCGCGATGAGCAGCCGCTTGGGGCTTGGGGGCTCCTTGTCGTCCTCGAGGAGCACGCGGCCGACCTTCTCGAAGAGGGCTGCGTCGCGCGCGAACCAGCCGGCCACATCGAAGCTTGGGCCGAACGGCACGGCGCCTTCCAACGAGATCCGGCCCCAGGTGGGGCGCATGCCGAAGATACCGCAATAGCTGGCCGGAATGCGGATCGAGCCCCCGCAGTCCGAGCCGAGGGCGAAATCGACGAGCTTGCCGGCAACGGCCGACGCGGACCCGTTCGACGAGCCGCCGGGAATGCGTCCGGGGGCATTGGAATTGATGGGCGTCCCGTAGTGGACGTTCTCGCCGGTCAGGCTGTAGCAAAGCTCGTCGCAATGGGTGCGTCCGATCATGTCGGCCCCGGCTGCCAGCAGGCCCTCGACGGCAACGGCCGTGCGCTCCGCCCGGGGATGGGTTCGAAGCCAGTCCGGGTGACCGAAGCCGGTACGGTTGCCCTTGATGTGGAAGAGATCCTTGACCGCGAAGGTCAGGCCCGCGAGCGGCCCCTTGCCTGAGCCCGCGAGTGCTGCATGGTTGTCGCGGCAGAAGGCACCCAGGGGATCGTGGGGCGGGGTACCGCAGGCGGTGCTCATCGCATTCCTCGACGTCGTGTGCTCGGCGGCGTCGAATAAGCACTCATTGCCCTGCGTTCACAACCGGTGATTCTTCGCGCCCGGGAAAAAGACGTGCCCGATTGCCTGCCGCCGGAGGCGGATCATGGCGCGTTGGACGAAGCCGCAGGCGGCTACGTAAAGTGCCGCATCGCGCATTGTGCGCATGCCCGCGCTTTTGCTCAGACCGAGCCGCGCAACCTCGGATCAAGCAGGTCTCTGATTCCGTCTCCCAGGAGATTGAAGGCGAGCACCGTAATGGTGATCGCCAGTCCGGGGAACAGAACCAGCCACCAGGGCGGCACCAGGCCGGAATTCAAAGCGTCCGAGAGCATGTTGCCCCAGGTGGGCGTCGGCGGCGGGATGCCGACTCCAAGGAAGCCGAGCGAGGCCTCGATGATGATGGCGACGCCCAGATGCGTCGTGGCCAGGATCAGGAAGGGCGCTACGCACTGGGGCAGGATGTGGCGGAACATCAGGCGCATATTGGAGGCCCCGAGCCCGCGCGCGGCCTCCACGAAAGGCAGTTCCTTGAGCGAAAGCGCAACCGAGCGCACGACGCGCCCCCCGAAAGGAATGCGCGTGATGGCGATGGCGACGATGACCGTGCCGGTGCCCGCGCCGAGCGCCATGGCGATGGCCATGGCGAGGACGAGATCGGGAAAGGACTGCATGAACTCGATGGCGCGCTGGCTGGCGATATCGAAACGCCCCCCAAAGAAGCCGCAGGCGAGCCCCCACAGGGCACCGAGGGTCGTCCCCAACAGGACGGCAAAGAAGGCGACGGTGAGGGACGTGCGACTGCCCCAGATGACGCGGCTCAGCGTGTCGCGGCCGATCTGGTCGGTACCGAAATAGTTGTTGGCGCTGGGAGGCTTGGTCATGGCGCGGAAATTTGATTTCAGCGGATCGTAAGGCGCCAGGACCGGGGCGGCGACCGCCGTCAAGACGATGGCCAGGGCCACGAGCCCCCAGAAGGCCGACATCGGCGAGCGCTTGACGAAGGTTGCGAGCGATCGCGTGGTCCGCCGCCACGGCGACGGAGGCGTCGGCAGGTTGGAGGTGCGCGTCTGCGCCTGGGATTTGGGGGCTGCGCCTGTCTCGGGCGCGGTCATGGTCATCGCAATCGGATCCTTGGGTCAAGCCAGGCGATGATGATGTCGATTAGGATATTGAGCAGGACGAACACCACGGCGTAGAGAAACACGAGGTTCTGCATCACGAACACATCGCGTTCGCTCACGGCGATATACATGGCGTTGCCTAGTCCGGGCGTGCCGAATGCCCGTTCGACGGGAATGGAGCCGGCAAGAACGAAACCGAACAGCACGCCCGAGAGCGTGATGACCGGCAGCAGCGCGTTGGGCAGTGCGTGGAAGGCGATGACGAGTCGGCTGTTGAGCCCCTTGGCCCGCGCCGTGCGCACATAGTCCTCGCGCACCACTTCCAGCAAACTCGAGCGCGCCATGCGCGCGATGTAGGCCCCCTGGCCGAGGCCCAGAACGATCGCCGGGCCGATGACCATCTGCAGGGTCGTCCAGGGGTCGGTGAAGAGCGACGCACCGGTCAGTGGGGCGCGATAGCCGAACGTGAAGAGCAGGGTCAGCACGATGAGCATGCCGAGCCAGAAGCCGGGGACCGCCAGGAACAGGACGCTCGTCAGGCGCACGAGGTTGTCGGCCCAGCTGTTGGGTCGCAGCGCGCTGACAATGGCAACGGGGATGCCGACGAGCCATGAGAACAGCACCGAGAGGAACGCGATCTGCGCGGTCAGCGGTCCGCGCCGCAGAATCATCTCGGCCACGCTTTCCGAGCGGAAGAACGAGCGGCCGAGGTCGCCGCGCGCGATGTCCTGCACCCAGTGCACGTATTGGAGCCAGAGCGGATCGCTCAAGCCGAGCTGGGCCATGTAATGGGCGCGCTCCTGGTCGGAGAGCTTGGTGAAGCCCTCGGGGCCGAAGATGGCGACGAGAGGGTCGCCAGGGAGGATGCGCATCACCACGAACACGACGATCGATACTCCGACCACCGTGACGGCTCCGAACATCAGACGACGCATGATGTAGCTGAACATAGGGACCGTACGCTACATCGCCCTACCCGTGCCGCGCATGAGAATGGCGGAGCTCAAGCCCGTCACCTGCGCATGATGGGCCATGGCGGCCTCCGACAGGTCGGCGGCAGGGCGATACTCGGGCAGGAAATGGCCGAAGCTATCGCGGCCACGCACCAGCGTCGCGCTGTCGCGTGCGCCCGCTGTCTGGCGCACGTGGGTTGGAATGTAGCGGACCGCGAGCCCGATCCGGCGCTTGGGCGAGGGGTTCGGCTCCGAGCCATGGATCAGCTTGACATGATGGAGGGACATCTCGCCCGGCTGAAGCGCCAGCGCCACGGCCTTGGACTCATCCACCTCGACGCTGATCTCCTGCCCGCGGCTCAGCAGGTTGTCGGATGCGAACGTATCGTTGTGCGGCACGACCTCCATGGTGTGCGTGGCCGGGATGACGCGCATGGCGCCGTTCTCCGAGGTGCTCTCGCTCAATGCAATCCAGGCCGTCACGATGTCGGCAGGCTCAAGACCCCAATAGGTCAGATCCTGATGCCAGGAGACGAAGCTCTTGTTGTGCGGTTCCTTGATGAAAAAGCTTGTTCCCCACACCAGAATGTCGGGGCCGACGATGCTCTCCACAGCATCGAGGACCCCGGGGTGCCGCACGATCTCATCGATCCAGGTCAGCAGCAGATGGCACTTCGTGCGCAGTGCGCCGGCGGGTAGCCGCCCCGAGGCCTCGATCTCCTCGAGCTTGCGCCGATATCCGCCGGCCTCGACCGCGGACATGACCCGGATCGGCGAGACAAAGCCCTCCCGCTGGTATTGCCGGACTGCCTCCTGCGAGAGTCCCGCCATCGCTGCCTCGCTATCCCAATTAAGAGCGGACCCGGCCGGAAGGGGCGGGCTGCGTCAAGCTGCAGCCCGCGCGAGCATCCGGTCCCGGTTGCCCGAGGTCACGCCTTGTCGAGCCACATGGTGTCCATGCGCACGACGTCGTAGATGCCGAAGTAGTCCTTGGGATTGTGACCTTTGACGTAGTTGTACCAGACGTCGTTGATCTTCTCCCAACAGATCGGGAAGACGGGGACTTCCTTCTCGAGGATGTCCTCAGCCTTGCGGATCAGCGCCAGCCGCTTGGCCGCATCGACCTCGCCATCGATCTGCGGCATCAGCGCATTGAACTCGGCGTTGTCCCAACCCGAGTAGTTCTGCGGACCATCCTTCTTGTACCACGCATTGAAGTAGTCCGACGGATCGAGCAGCGTCGAGACCACCGCGCCGACCGCCATATCGAAGTTGCCCGACTTGATGTCGTCGAACCACACCGACTCCACAACCGTGCGCAGCTTGCACTCGAGGCCCAGGGACTGCTGCAGCATGGCCTGTATGGCCTGCGCCCAGAGCTTGAAGGTCGCCACGTCGCGGACGAGGAAGTCGAGCGGCGGGGCGCCCTTGCCGTACCCGGCGGCCGCCATGAGGGCCTTGGCCTCCTTGATCGCTGCCGCGGGATCGTCCTGATAACCCGGCCGCTTGGCCAGCTGATCCAGCGGGGTCGCAAATTCGGAGAACGGGTATATGAAGCCTCCGACCAGCATCGGTGCGACGTCCTTGACGACATCAACCAACACCGCTCGCTCGAACACGAGATGGACGGCGCGGCGCACGCGCGGATCGTCGAAAGGTTTCTTCTTGGCGTTCGGCCAAGTCCCCTGGATCACACTCTGGTAGTAGTTGAGCGACGACATGCCGGGCGTCGCCTGGGCCTTGCGCGAGGTGACGGGATCGACGATGCGCGCATAGTCCGTGCGGCCCGAGATAACCGCCGAGCCGAGCTCCGGCGAGAACGGCAGGCCATGGTAGAACTCGACGCCGTCGAGGTAGGGGAGCTCCTTGTTCCAGTAATTCGGGTTGCGCTCCATCACCCAGACTTCGTTCTCGACCCGCCGCTTGCTCTTGAACGGTCCGGTGCCCGGAATATCGACGACGCGGCGCAGATTGTACTGATTGTCCTCAAGTGTCTTCTTGCGGAAAATGACGTTCCAGCCGCTGGCAAAGCCCGACATGATGAAGTTGGCCGGCCGCGGCTGGGAGAGCTTGAACTCGATCGTGTGCTTGTCGCGAACGTTGATCTCGCTCACCGAGCTGAACAGGATCGAGCGCGGGATGGAGACGCCCGCCGGCGGTTTGCAGATTCGATCGTAGGTTGCCTTTATGTCGTCGGCGGTCAACTCGGCGCCGTCGTGGAACTGTACGTCCTTGCGCAGGAAGAAGGTGTAGGACGTGCCATCCTTGGAGATCTGCCAGCTGTGCGCCAGATCGGGGATGATGGTCTTGCCGCTGTCGCGCGGGTCGCGGCGAACGAGATTGTCGAACATGCAGCCCTGGCATCCCAGGCTGTTGATCGTCCCTGACTGGTGCACGTCGAAATGGGGCGGGCGCGAGGTGATGCCGTAGCGCAGCACGCCGCCGCGTTTCGGATTGGGTTCGGGGGCCTTGAGCTGAAACTTGGTGCCGTCGAACTCGAGGGGTACTTGTGCCAGGGCGAAGTCGGGGCGCAGGCCATAGGCCGCTGCCATCGCGGCAGCGCCGCCCCTCAAACCGGTCTGCAGGACCTCACGGCGATTCCAATGCGGACTCTTCGGGCGACTGCCATTCATGCTGTTTCCTCCACCCTTCTCATCTTTTAGTATGCTTGGGATGTAATGCGATGAAAGATCATCGCCGACCCAGAAGAACACTACACGTCGTTTGGGAGGGAGTCACCCAGTGAGCCGGACCTCGAGCGCCGAGAGTGCCATTCCGTTAAGCATGGCGGCCACACCGGCCGTGCTCGAAATCGAGGATCTCAAGACGCACTTCTTCACGGCGGCCGGGGTCGTGAAGGCCGTGGACGGCGTGTCCTATTCCGTGCGCAAAGGCGAGACGCTCGGCGTGGTGGGGGAATCCGGCTGCGGCAAGAGCGTTACCGCCCTCTCGATCCTCAGACTGGTTGCCGATCCGCCGGGCCGCATCGTCGGCGGCGCAATCCGCTTCCAGGGCAGAAACCTGCTCGAAATCGATCAGAGCGGCATGGAGAGCGTCCGCGGCAACGACATCTCCATGATCTTCCAGGAGCCGATGACCTCGCTCAATCCGCTCTTTACGGTCGGTCGCCAGATCAGCGAGGCAATCGCCGTGCACCAGGGCGTGAGCAAGCGCGAGGCGGCGCTGATGGCCGTAGAGATGCTGCGGCGCGTATCGATACCGGAGCCGGAGGAGCGCGCCCACAGCTACCCGCATCAGATGTCCGGAGGCATGCGCCAGCGCGTCATGATCGCGATGGCCTTGTCGTGCAATCCCCAGGTCCTGATCGCCGACGAGCCGACGACGGCGCTCGACGTGACGATCCAGGCGCAGATCCTCGACCTTTTGCGTGAGCTGCAGCAGGCCTACGGAATGGCGATCGTTCTCATCACGCACGACATGGGCGTGGTGGCGGAGAACGCCGACCGCGTGATCGTCATGTACGCGGGGAGGAAGGTGGAGGAGGCCGAGGTCGACGATCTGTTCGAGCGGCCGGCTCATCCCTACACGCGGGGTCTGCTGGCCTCCATTCCCCACCTCGACGAGGCGACCGAGGCGAAGGCCTCGCGCGCCCGCTTGAACGAAATCAAGGGCCTCGTCCCCTCGCTGATGGACCTGCCGCAGGGTTGCAGCTTCGCGCCGAGATGCAGCTATGCGACGGACCAATGCCGGGCGGCTTTCCCGCCGCTCGAAGAGCGTTGGTCGGGCCACTGGGTGGCCTGCTGGCACGCCGCGCGACTGCAGGGGCCGAAATGAACATCTCGACGGGATCGCCGCATTCATTCCGCGAGCCGGCGCCCAACGGCGGGGCGGGTGGGCCGCTCCTCGAGGTGCAGGACCTCAAGAAGCAGTTCCCGATCGTCAAGGGCTTGTTCTCGCGAGTCTCGGGCCAGGTCCGAGCTGTCGATGGGGTATCGTTCCACATCAGGCCCGGCGAGACGCTGGGGCTCGTTGGCGAGTCGGGATGCGGTAAGTCGACGGTCGGGCGGACGCTGCTGAAGCTGCTTGAGCCAAGCGGAGGGACGATCCGCGTCGACGGGATCGATATCACCGCTTTCGATGCGCAGGCGATGCTGCCCTACCGCAAGCGGCTGCAAATGATCTATCAGGACCCCTATGCCTCGCTCAATCCGCGTATGTCGGCCGGGCAGATCGTGTGCGAACCGCTGGTGATCCACGGCGTCGGGAACCCCGGCGAGCAGCGCGAGCGCGTCGGCTTCCTGTTCGAGCGCGTCGGGCTGCGGCCGGAGCTGATGAACTCCTTCCCGCATGAGTTCTCGGGCGGCCAGCGTCAGCGCATCGGCATCGCGCGGGCTCTCGCGCTGAGCCCCGAGCTGATCGTCGGCGACGAGCCGGTCTCGGCGCTCGACGTCTCGATCCAGGCCCAGATCATCAACCTGCTCATGGACCTGCAGGACGAGTACAAGCTCTCCTACCTTCTGGTGGCGCACGATCTGGCCGTGGTGCAGCACATCTCCCATCGCGTCGCCGTCATGTACCTCGGCCGGATCGTCGAGATGACGGACAAGGCGAAGCTGTTCGAGCTGCCTCTGCATCCCTATACCGAGGCGCTGCTGTCAGCCGTACCCATCCCCAAGGCGAAGGTGCGCCGGCGCGAGCGCGTGATCCTCACGGGCGATGTTCCGAGCCCGATCAACCCGCCGGCGGGCTGTCATTTCCACACACGCTGTCCTTACGCGCATGCGCGCTGCCGCGCCGAGTCGCCGGTGCTGCGCGAGGTGACACCGGGGCATTGGGCTTCCTGCCATCTGCACGATGCAGGGCCGACGCTCCCGCTGGCGCAACCGCGCGGCGCCGCGGCGTAGGGTCAGCTGTCGGGCTTGACCTTCAAGCCCGCAAGGCGGCTTGGCGGCTCGTGCAATCGTGGTCACGGTATAGCGCACGATCTCGCGCAGCCGTCGAAAACTGCATCAGCGTGTGCGCTGGCGACGGCCCACGGTGCGGGCGGCCGGGTTCCTTGCGTGGCTCAACTTGGCCTGGGTCTTGTCGTGGATCGAGCCAATGATGACTTGGCCGGCCTGCACCGTGACATATGCCCCTGAGTCGACATGCACGCGCAGGGCGTGATCCTCCGCCAGGGCATAGGCGCAAGCGTCGATTCCCACCTGTGCCGGACCGACAGGTGCATAGACGACGTGCCGGCCAGACCTGCAAAACGTCTCCGCTCCAACTTCGCCCACGCGCAGGTCGATATCGAAACACGCGCGATTGGCGATCAAATTCACGACCTCCACGGGGCCCTTCTCGAGCAGAGTGCGGATCGGCGTGCCGCCATCGTAGCGACGGGGATGCATCGCAAGGCGCAAGTCGATCCTGTGGTCGGGTGCAATGAGTACGAGACCTGCGCCCTTGGTCACCACCTGCAGTCGCTCGTAGCCCGAATAGTCGGAGAAGGGGCCTTCCTCGACAATCGCGGTGCGCCCGAAATGCCAGCTGGCCGCGGTGCTCTGCCAGTTTTCGCCGCCCTCGCAGTCGATGACGACAAGCTCGCCGCGCCCGTTCTTCCAGGGAATGCGCCGGTAGCGTTCTGGGGCAAGGGGCTCAATGAGAAGCATGGGGTCCCTGGCGCAAAGCAGAAAACGCCGGCGTCGAGGCGCGGCGTGGCAGCCTCGCATAGGCGATGATCCGCCTGCAACTTCCGGGTTTCCGCCAGGCAAGACATCGAGCGGTGTGCGCCCATAGGGCGACAAAGAGCACAGGGAGGCGGCCCGGTCAGGTGCCGCAGAACGTTTGCCGCACGACTTGATCGGGGCGCGGCGGCTCTGCGTAAAGCCGACGGTCCGCTTGGTCGTCGTAGGGCCGAGAGAGCACTGTCAGGAGGTTGTCCAAGGGAGAGAGATCGCCGCCGTTTTCCGCTGCCGATAGGGCTTCCTCGACGAGATGGTTGCGGGGGATGAATGCCGGGTTGACCACGCGCATTGCGGCGGCCCGCCGCTCACCGGCCGCCTCGCCGTCGTCGGCCAGGCGCCGGCGCCATCTCGTGGCCCAGTCGTCATAGGCCGTCGGATCCGTGAACAGGTTCCGCACGCCCGCATCATCACCGGTGCTGCCGGCCGCGTCCGACAGGCGGCGGAAGGTCAGCGTGAAGTCCGCGCTGCTGCGAGCCATGCGGTCGAGGAGATCTTGCGCCAGCGCCATGTCCTCCTCTCGTTCGTGGAACAAGCCAAGCTTGCGCCGCAGTCCATTGGCGTAGGCGGTCTCGAAGCGCCCGGCGAATTCGCCGAGAGCTTCGGTCGCCATTTCGACCGCGGCTTCCTGATCCTCGGCAAGGAGGGGCAGGAGCGCCTCCGCCAGTCGGGCGAGGTTCCATTGTGCGATGCGTGGCTGGTTGCCGTAGGCGTAGCGCCCGAAGCTGTCGATGGAGCTGTAGACCGTCGCGGGGTCGTAGGCGTCCATGAAGGCGCAGGGGCCATAGTCGATGGTCTCGCCTGCGATTGACATGTTGTCGGTGTTCATGACGCCGTGAATGAAGCCGACGAGCAGCCATTTCGCGATCAGCTCGGCCTGCCGCGTAATCACGAGGTCGAGGAGCGTGCGGTAGGGCTTCTCCGTGCCAGCCGCCCCGGGGTAGTGACGGTCAATGACGTAGTCGGCGAGATGGCGGACGGCCTCCGCGTCGCCGCGCGCGGCAAAGAATTGAAAGGTGCCGACGCGGATGTGGCTCGAGGCAACGCGGGTGAGCACTGCACCGGGCAGAGGCCTTACACGCCGCACCGTTTGCCCGGTCGTCACGACGGCGAGCGATCGGGTTGTGGGGATGCCGAAAGCGTGCATGGCCTCGCTGATGATGTACTCGCGCAGGACCGGGCCGAGCGCGGCCCGGCCGTCGCCATTGCGTGAGAACGGGGTGGGGCCGGAGCCCTTGAGCTGAATGTCGAGGCGCAGGCCGTCGAGATTGACGAGCTCGCCAAGAAGAAGGGCGCGGCCGTCGCCCAGCTGGGGCACGAAGTTGCCGAACTGATGGCCGGCATAGGCCATGGCCAGCGGCTCGCTGCGCTCGGGTACAGTGTTGCCGGCAAGGATGGCGACACCGGCTGGAGAGGAGAGCCTGGCGGGATCGAGCCCGAGCTGCCGGGCGAGGTTCTCGTTCAGCCGGACGAGGCGGGGGGCCGCGACGGGGGTCGGCGGCAAACGCGCGAAAAACCGCTCCGGCAACCGCGCGTAGCTGTTGTCGAAGGGAAAGACATGAGCTGCTGAGGCTGATGCGAGCATTTCGTCTCCGTCAAGTGACGTCCGGAACAGGCCAGATCGCCGAGATCGACAATAGCGGATAAGAGCGGTGTGTTGAAATGAGCTGGGCAATGCCACAGCGCCCTTTAGGGGCGCGGTCCGGCGACAATCGACACGGGGGGGACGCGCCATGGTAATTTGCTCCCCAGCGCGCCTGATTGCTAGTTTCCATGCAGGAGAGGGCAGAGCGGCTGCGCACGTCGTCGTGGGATACAGGGTGCACAAATGCATATCGGGCTGATTGGGGGCATCGGGCCTGCCGCGACCGAGTTCTACTACCGCGGGTTGACCGACCGCCACGCGAAGTCAGGGACCCGGCTGGAGCTGACGATCGCGAACGCGCGCGACCTCTCTCACAACCTCGCAAACAAGGATGCCCGAAAGCAGGCCGGAATTTTCGCGGCCCTGATATCGCGGCTCAAGGCCGCCGGCGCGCAGGTCGCCGCCGTCACGTCGATGGGCGGTCACTTTTGCATCGGCGAGCTTCTGCCGATTTCGCCATTGCCCATTCTGAACGGGATCCCGGAGGTGGACGCTGCCGTCAAGCGGGGAAAGTTCAAGACTATAGGCATCATCGGCACGCGCATGGTGATGGAGACGCGGCTGTACGGGGCAATCTCCTCGGCGGCGGTGGTGGTTCCTCCAGGCGCCGAGCTTGACGAGGTGCATGAAAACTATGCGGCGATGGCGACAGCGGGCCGGGTCAGCGATGCGCAGCGGCGCGTGTTCTTCGCCGCAGGCGAGAGACTATGCCGGGAGCAGGGCGCCGAGGTCGTTCTGCTCGGCGGGACCGATCTCTTCCTTGCGTTCCAGGGGTGTGAGGCGGGATTCCCCGTGCTCGATTGCGCCGATGTGCACGCGGAGGCGATCTATCAGGCGTCCCTGCGGGTCACGTGAGAACAGGCCGCGTCGGCAAGGCAGTGCGCTCGACCGAGGGCCTGCGGGCACGTCACGCTCGGGGGCCAGGCTTCCATGCCGGCTGGAATCTCCTGACCATCAGTCCTCAATGTTCATCGCGTCCAGTGCCCCGGCAGAATGATGCATTGCCAGGCTGACTTCCGGGTTCTGCCGATCCCGCAGGACCTGGCGCATGTCCCCCGACATCCGCTAGCTGACGAAGGTGGTTTGCTGTCAAGAACTTGGGTGTCTCGCCGGAACCGGCTGTTCCACAGCGCCGCCGAAGGGCTGCGCGCGCCCTGACAGCGGACGTTGGCGCGGGAAGTCGCTAGCCCGCGTGGCCGGATTGCCGCTAGCAGCGCATACACAACACGAAGCATTAGACAAAATCCTTTGCATCGGTGGGCATTCGCGTCTGCGTGAATTACTCGTTACGTACGGCGAATCTTCTCGGGGCGGGCGGGCGTTCATGGTCTTTGCAAACAAGACTGTCGGCGATGCGATGCCGGTCTACGATGCGATCGTCATCGGCTCCGGCTACGGCGGGGGTGTCGCAGCATCCCGCCTGGCGCGCATGGGGCTGCGCCTGGCGATCCTCGAGCAGGGACGGTTTTGGCGGCCGGGCGATTTTCCGACAACGGCCAAGGCACGGCGCAAGGAAATACGGCTGACGGGCCGGGCGCCGAAGCTGGGTGATCCTGCTGGGCTCTACTATCTGTCGGTTGGCAAGGGCTTGACGGTGTTCGGCGCGTCCGGCCTCGGCGGCGGGTCGCTGATCAACGCCGGCGTCGTCCTGCGGCCCGACCTTGCCAGACTGCGCAAGGCCGGTTGGCCGGATGCGGTGGTCAGCGATGGCCTCCTGACAAAAGGACTAGCGCGGGCGGAGGCAATGCTCGGAGTAGCACCGGTGCCGGGTCCCGAGCGCTTTGCGAAGTTTGCCGGCATGCGCAAGGCGGCAGAAGCCTCGGGCCGTTCGGTGCAGTTGCCGCCGATGACAATCTCCCATAGCCCGGGACCGAACGTCGTCGGCGTGATGCAGTATGCCTGCCGGCATTGCGGGGACTGCTGGTCGGGCTGCAACGTCGGCGCCAAGAACACCGTGGGGATCACGTACATCACCGATGCGGCCGATCATGGCGCAACCGTGCTCTGCCAAAGCCGCGCCCAATCGATCGCCAAGACCGTGAGTGGATGGGAGATCGTGGTGCAGGATCTCTCGAAGGCGGGCGCAAGCCGGCGCATCGAGGCGCCGATCGTCGTCCTGGCGGCAGGCACGCTGGGGACGACCGAGTTGCTTTTGCGGGCGCAGCAGCGCGGTCTCGCGCTTTCGGCGAAGCTGGGTGAGAAATTCTCGGCGAACGGCGACGACCTCGTGTTTGCGAGCGACCTCGCCGAGCCGGTCAATGCCGTTGCCACACGCTTTCCGCCCCGGGCGCCACGAGGGTTCGCGCCGGTCGGGCCCCACAGCATGGCGCTGATCGATCTCGGCGACGAGCATGGCCCGTTGTGGGTTCACGATGGCACGATGCTGACCGAGATGGCTGCGCTCGCTCCCCTCGAGTCATTGCTGCGACTGAGGGTCGGAGAAGCCTTCCGGCTGTGGAGGGAAGGTATCTACGGCAAGGAGCTGAGCCGCTCGCAGACCCTCTACGTCGTCTCGCATGATGATGCGAGTGGCCGCCTGCGGCTTCAGAATGACCATATCGTGGTCGACTGGCCGGGTTATAGCGGCGCGCCGGAGCGCCTGCGAGCGGAGCAGAAGGTCAAGGCGATGATCGAAAGCATGGGCGGTGTGTTCAACGCCAACCCCTTCGCGATGACCGCGTTCGGCGGCAACCGGATCATTGCCCATCCCCTCGGCGGATGCGCGATGGGTGAAACGGCAGAGGAAGGTGTGGTGGCGCCGGACGGCCGGGTGTTCGATCCGACAAAGGGGCCGAAGGGCGTTCACGATGGGCTTTACGTGTGCGACGGGGCGGCGGTGCCCTCGGCGATCGGCGTGAGCCCGCTCCTGACGATCACGGGCCTTGCGGAGCGCGCGATGATGTTGGCGGCAGAGCAACTCCAGAGGGAGCTCGACGTCGACACGATGCCTTCTCGCCCGGTGCGGGACGCCGCGATGTAGGAGCCGCCTGACGTCGGCGCCATTAGGTAGGGCGCGCAGGCTGGGTTAACAGAAGCTTCCACAACATCCGTTGTCGGAGCACGCGAATTGACAGTCGCCATCAGGGCTCCTGGACAAAGGCTCCTTCGCCCCAAGTTCAGTACTTTCCCCGAGTGCGCCGCCGGCGCGACCATGCCAGTTTTTCATGGGTTCGATCTCATCCTTGCCGGTGCCGGTGGCGTCGGGCCGAAGTTCGGACTGCGGCGCCGCTGCTCGAGCGTATGGCCAAAAGCCGTGGTGCTGGCACAGCGCTCCGCCTCGCTGCAAACCCGGCTCAGAGTGTCAGCAATGTTGGAGCCGTGCAGATATTCGGCAGTGGAGTCGTTGCCTAGCGGGCGCCGCATCGAAATTCGCGCACTCAAACCAGCCGATCGGGCAGACCTGCTCGCAGCCGTAGACCGAGCCAGCGCGCAATCCCTCTACCGCCGCTTTTTCTCGCCCAAGCGCGGTTTCACGGAGGGTGAAATCGCCTACTTTCTGGACGTGGACTTCGTCGAGCATGTAGCCCTGGTCGCCACGCTGGAGGAAGAGGGGCGTGCGGCGATCGCTGGCGGCGGTCGCTATGTCGTCGTCGGACCCAAGAAAGCGGAGCTCGCGTTCGCTGTGGTCGACCAATACCAGGGGCAAGGGATCGGCGCGGCTTTGATGCGCCATCTTGCCGGCATTGCCCGCGCTGCAGGGCTTGCGGAGCTGAGCGCCGAGGTCCTGGCGGACAACGTCCCGATGCTCAAGGTATTCCAGAAAAGCGGATTACCCATGAGGACCGTCCGGGAAGCCGGCGTCGTCAACGTTGCTCTTCTCCTCACCGAAGGCGATCAGGTGGCGCAGCATGACTAGGAACATGAAGGATCATCAGGCAACGAAGGGTTGCGGCGAAGCATCGACCCTAGTTCGCGGCGAGGAGGCTGAGGGCGAACTCAAGCGCAAGGAGTACGAGCACAGATTGCGGCAGCTGCACGTCAAGCTGGTCGCGCTTCAGGAGTGGGTGCGGCACGAGGGCAGGAAAATCTGCATCGTCTTCGAGGGCCGGGATGGCGCGGGCAAGGGTGGCGCCATCAAGGCCATCACGGCGCGGGTGAGCCCGCGGGTTTTCCGCGTGGTTGCCCTTCCCGCTCCGACCGAGCGGGAGCAGTCGCAGATGTACATTCAGCGGTACTTGCCGCACCTGCCATCGGGTGGAGAGGTCGTGATCTTCGACCGCAGCTGGTACAATCGTGCCGGCGTGGAGCGGGTCATGGGATTTTGCAAACAAGAGGAGGTCAAGCGTTTCCTTACTGTCGCGCCGCAAGTCGAGAAGGCCATGGTCGATTCCGGGATCATCCTGATCAAGTACTGGCTGGAGGTGAGCCCTGACGAACAGGAGCGGCGGCTCGGCGAAAGGATAGACGATGGGCGAAAGACCTGGAAGCTTTCGGACATGGATTTGAAGTCGTTTACACGGTGGGACGACTACACGACGGCCCGCAACGACATGTTTCTGGCAACCGACACCGCGTGGGCGCCCTGGTTCGTCGTGCGATCGGACGACAAGAGGCGGGCCCGGCTGAATATTATCGAGCATATGCTGGCGAGCGTCCCCTACGAGCAGGTGGCCCGTGGCAAGGTGAGGCTTCCCAAGCGGCGCATAGCGGCGGCCGATCAGCCGTCCCGGCTCCCGCTGAAGTTCATCCCGGAGGTCCACTGAGGGCAGCGATCGCAGTCAAGCAACTGCGCCGCGAACTCAATTCCCAAGGCGTCGGGCCACGCGTCATCGGGTACGGCTCGGTCGCCGATCTCTGCGAGCCGACGGCATGAGCGGGAAAATTGGCGGGCGGAGCCGGGCATGGCGGCGGCTAGCCTGCTCGGGGATGAAGGAAGGTAGGGTCGAGATATGACCGCAGGTGGCGACAATGACCCAAGCCGAACGACGCTGAGCGCCACGACAATCGACCTTGCGATACGCTTCGGCTTTATCGGCCTCCTCGGCTACTTGTCATTCCGCGTCATCACTCCGTTCCTGACGATCGGATTGTGGAGCGCGATCCTGGCAGTCGCACTCTATCCTTTGTTTCAGCGATTGGCAGGACGCCTGAACCCTCGTCTGGCCGCGGGCGTCGTTACGTTGCTCTGCTTGATGATCGTCCTCGGCCCGCTGACGTGGCTTTGCTTTGGTGCCATCGACGGCATCCGCATGCTGGCGGAGGCCGCGGACACCGGGCAACTCGCAATTCCGCTGCCCCCCGAAGCGGTAAAGGCTTGGCCTATCATCGGCGAGCGCCTGCACGGATGGTGGAGTCTGGCCGCCAACAACACAATGGCTGCCTTTGGCGAAGTGTTGCCGATGCTGAAGCCCGTAGCGACCAAGCTGCTCGATATCGCACAAGGCGCGCTCTTTTCTCTACTCGAGCTCATCGTTGCGATCGTGATTGCGGGGTTCTTGTTCACCCGGGGACCACAATTCGTCGATGTGTTGAGCGCCTTCCTTAATCGTGTCCTCAGCAATCGCGGCAAGGAAGTGGTGCAACTGGCGGGCGCAACCATACGCAACGTATCGCGAGGAGTGGTCGGCATCTCGATGTTGCAGGCGCTTCTGGGCGGAGCAGGCTTCCTGGCTGCCGGCATTCCTGCCGCCGGTGTGCTGACGCTTGTCGCTCTTGTCCTCGGCATTGTGCAAATCGGACCGACGATTCTCTTCGTGCCGATCGTTGTCTGGGGTTGGATGACAATGCAGACAGCGCATGCCTTGATCTTCACTGCCTATATGATTCCGGTCGGTCTGGTGGACAACCTCCTCAGACCGCTGCTGATGGCGCGTGGGCTCACCACGCCGATGCCAGTTATCATCGTCGGTGTCATCGGCGGCACGTTGGCCTACGGAATTGTCGGGCTCTTCTTCGGCCCAATCGTTCTCTCCGTGGCTTGGGCCGTGCTGGTGTCTTGGGTGCAAGGGGTCGAGCCCCCGGTGGAGAAGGATGATCCTTCGTGAAGCCGTGAGCTTTCGCCGCGACAGAAGCGCCCTCTCCGATCCTGCAACACTCGACGATGTGCTGGTTGGTGCCTATCAGCGGCGGTGTTTCGATCGCCGCCTCACAGGCTCATTTCCGGGACGGAATCCGGAACTGAAAGCTTCGGCTCGGTTGCTGCGGTCACCTGCGATACGGATATGCCCGGCGCGACCTCCATCAGGGTCGCGCGCCCATCGGGAAACGCGATCACCGCCAATTCCGTGACAACCAGATCTACCGGCCTGATGGAAGTCAGCGGCAAGGAGCATCTCTCAACGATCTTGGGCTTGCCTTTGGCGGTGTGTTGCATCGCCACGACCACGCGCTTGGCTCCGGTCACCAGGTCCATCGCTCCACCCATGCCCGGCACCATCTTGCCCGGGATCATCCAGTTCG
>Ga0111539_10003512_pt1 | contig 20670 bp, 19 predicted proteins | sample RhiMethybrSRZTD1_FD_79667 | JGI IMG/M metagenome (GOLD analysis project Ga0111539, IMG submission 79667) | Populus rhizosphere microbial communities from Tennessee, USA - Rhizosphere MetaG P. TD hybrid SRZTD1 (version 2) (version 2) | ecosystem: Host-associated > Plants > Roots > Rhizosphere >...
CTACTGCGATTTCAACTCACACGTGCGGCCCGAGCGCCTTCCGGAAGCTGAATATGTTGCCGCGCTCCTTGCCGACCTCGACGGCGACCTCGAGCTTGCAACTGGGAGGTCGGTCTCGAGCGTATTTCTGGGCGGCGGCACCCCTTCCCTCTTCGGCGTGGATGCGATCGCGACGCTGCTCGAAGGACTCAAGGTGCGCCTGCCTTTCGCGCCCGCTGTTGAAGTCACCATGGAGGCGAATCCCGGCACGGTCGAGCACGGCCGCTTCGCGGGCTACGCGGCGGCGGGCGTCAATCGCGTATCGCTCGGTGCGCAGTCCTTCGACGCCGCGGCCTTGCGCGTCCTCGGCCGCATTCACGGTCCCGACGAGATCGGCATGGCCGTCTCCGAGCTGGTCGATGTGGGCCTCGACAATTTCAACCTGGACTTGATGTATGGATTGCCCGACCAGTCGCTCGATGGCGCACTGGCGGACGTCGAAGCGGCGATTGCGCTCGGCCCGGCCCATCTTTCGCATTACCAGCTGACGCTCGAGCCCGGCACGGCCTTCTTCCATCGACCACCGGCGCTCCCGGATGACGAGCGCATTTTCGAAATGCAGCTTGAATGCCAGCGCTTGCTCGCGCGCCGCGGCTACGCGCAGTACGAGATCTCGGCCTACGCGCGCCGGGGGCGCGAGTGCCGGCATAACCTCAACTACTGGCGCTTCGGCGATTACCTCGGCATCGGCGCCGGCGCGCACGGCAAGGTCACGACGGAAGCCGGGATCGTCCGCACCGAAAAGTCGCGCTCGCCGCGCGCCTATCTTGAGGCGGGCGGACGCGCCGCCACGCGACGCGCAGTGCCGCGGGCCGAGTTGCCGTTCGAATACATGCTGAATGCGCTCCGGCTCAGGGAAGGGTTCCGGCCCGCGGACTTCGAACGCTCGACGGGGCTTTCCATGGAGGCGATCCTCCCCACGATCGCAGCGCTCGAAGCCCGCGGTTTGATCGACAGCGCGGACGGCCGGATACGGCCCTCGGAGCTCGGGTTCCGCTTCCTGAACGACGTGCAGTCCGCATTCCTTTCGGTCATGCCGTCACTGCCTGCGGATCCCCGGCCCGGTTACGTCGCCCGATAGGTCCCGAGAACCCGGTCGATCCAGTTCTCGACGATCGCGTAGTTGCTGAGCACCCTGCGGTGGTGAATGAAGTGGAGTGCCCGCTTCCGCCGGAACCATGCGAAGCGCTCCAGAATGCTGCCGCGAATGTGGTACTGGCGGTGCAGCACGAGGTGCAGGGCAAACGAGAACGCGAGTCCTGCGAGGTACGCCAGGAACACCGCGAAGGGCGCCATCGCCCAGACCAGGCCCGCGATCGCCGAGAACGAAACGGCGAAATACCAGAGCACGTGCCTTTCCGAGGGGACCCAGTCGTCCCGCAACAAGTCACTGCGCGCATACCGCGCGTGATGGCCGTGCGTGTGTTCCGCATAGATGGCCATCACGCGCTTCGTGTGCCCGAAGAGCCGGTGCGACACCGTCTGGACGATCGCCGACAGGTAGTACGTGACGACGAACGTCACTGCCAGCGTCCCCACGGCTCACTCCATCCCCGCCTCGGCCGGGACCGGCCGGTATAGGGGGAAACGGACCCAGCGCTCGTCCTGGGTCCCGAACAACGGGACGTACAGGAAGAAGTAGCCGGAAGACTGTTTGGTGCGAATGAGGAGCGCGCCGTCCGCCGACCGGCCGAGCTTCATGCTCGAGCGATCGACGGTCGAGGCCATGAGGGTGGTGGTGCCGTCCCACAGGGCGCCCGCGTTGATCATCGAGCCTTCGCAGTCGTCGCCGATCGGCAGCTTGAAGCTGCGGGTGCTGCCGTCGCTGCGCTGCGCGAGGACGTGAAGCGTGCCGCTGTCCGCGTGCAGCCGGACCGAGCGATGGACGTCGGTCGTCGTATCCACGCGCGAAAAGTTGAGCTGCTCCTGGCCTTCCGCCTGGCCGGCCAGCATGTCGGCCAGGCTGATGGAGCCCGCTTCGACTGCGTAGCCGGACCCATAAGCGTTGAAGGTCGTCTCGTTCTCCAGGGAAACGTCTCCCTGGTTGCTGTACTCGCCATCGAGGCTCGGGCAGTCCCTGGAATCGAGCTTGACGCGGCTGGCCCAGGTGGCGGGGTAAACGGCGTCCGTCGCGACGCAACCCGAGGCGATGCAAGCCGTCAGCAATGCGGATGTCATTCGGAACATGGCAGTCCTCCCGTTGAAAGCCTGGCGCGATGCTCGCGGGAGGCTCGGTCAGGAGTCCTGAGGGCGGGTTTAGGTCGGGCTGATCCCTGGTTGAGAGGCCGTCAGGTGCAGGTGATGGCCGCACCGGCCCGGGCGCATTGCTTCGGCCAGCCGTACCGGTCCCAGTACCGGTCGATGCCGAACCGGCTGAGTACGGCGCCAAATTCCGGCAGGCGCCGCAATCCTGCCGCCTCGCGCGCGTGAAGCGCGAATTCGAGCTCGCGCGTGCGCAGGCGCGGCCGCTCGGCGAGCCAGCGCAGGGCACGCTCGTGCCGCTGGTCGACGACGAGGGCGCCGAAATGCAGCAGCGCGTCGATCTCGTTCGCCTGGGCCGCGTGCTCAAGCGCCGCTTCGGCAGCTTCGCCTTTCGACGAATCCTGCAGTGCGGCGATCGCGGCGCCGACCCATTTGTCCGACTGGCCGCGGCGGCGCTGCACGCCGCGCAGCGCTTCCTCGAGGGAGCCCAACTGGTCGGCGCGCACGTAGAGCAGCAGCGCCACCTCGGGTGCGGCTGATGGCGCGAGGTCGAGCTCGCGAGCCTTCACAAGGAGGTCCGCTGCTGCCCGATCGTCATCGCGCCATAGGGCGAGGACGGCCTGCCGCAGGATCGCCGCCGGCGAGAGCGGGTCGTTGGCGAGCGCCAGCTCCGCCTCGTTCTCCGCCTCGGACACCTGGCCGAGTGCGCCCAGCATCTGCGAGTGCAGCAGGCGCATCTCGGTGTCGTCGGGCGTCGCTGTCAGGCCCTGGCGAAAGGCCACTTCCGCCTCGAGCCAGCGATTGCGCTCGAGTTCGAGCCAGGCCTTGATCGCATGCACCTCGCCCGACATTGCCGTCTCTCGGGCAACCGACGCGATCGCGCGATCCGCGCAGGCGACGGCATTCGCGGTCTCGGCGGGCGCCGCGTTCGCGAGCAGCGTGCAGGCCCAGGCCAGCGCCATCTGTGCGCGCAGGAATCCCGGGTCTGCCGCGATCGATTGCTCGAGGAGTGCGCGCGCCCGGCGCAATCCCTCTTCGCCCCGCCGCGCGAGCTGCTGGCGGCCCTGCAGATACAGGCGGTATGCCTCCGCATTCGCGGGCGGTGCTTCCGTTCGCGCGAAGCCGAGGTCGCCGCGTTCGAGCGCCTGCGCGACCGACTGCGCGATGCTCGCCTGCACGCCGAACAGTCCGCCGGAGGCCCGATCGTAGGACTCGGCCCAGATTTCGGTGCCGCTTGCGGCCTCGGCGAGATGGACGCTGATGCGAACCCGGCCGTCCGCGGCACGCACGCTGCCCGTGAGCAGGTGGCTCGCGCCGAGGGCTTTGGACGCCTCGGCCAGATCCGCGTCGCCGCTCTTGAACCGCAGGGCCGAGTTCCGCGCCACCACGCGGATGCCGGGGACTCGCGCGAGGCTTACGGTCAGATCTTCGGTCAACCCGTCCGCAAGGCTCGAATCGCCGACGCTCGCGAGCGGCAGCACCGCAAGGCGCACGCTGCCCGGTGGCGCAGTGGGCCCGCCGCGCAGGAACCAGGCCGCAACGAGCGCCGCGAAGATGACCACCGCGGACGCGATCGTCCAGCCCCGGCGACTCGCGCGCCCGGAACCGGAAGCCCAAGCGTCCGCTGGGGCAATGGGTTCGACCGGCGTAATCAGCGAATAGCCGACGCGCGGAACCGTCCGGATGTACTTCGGGTCCTGGGCGTCGTCCTCCAACACCGATCTCACGAGCGAGACCGCGCGCGAAAGCACCTCGTCTGTGACGATTCGCCCGTTCCAGACCGCTTCGATGAATTGCTCGCGGGTGACGACCTGCGGCGCGTGCCCGGCGAGGCAAAGGAGCACGCCCATGGACTTCGGCTCAACCTGGACGCTTCGCCCTTCGGTTTCGAGCCGGCAATGCTCGGGACGCACGGTCCACGAGCCGATCCGGAACCCGCGCGCCAGCGAAGGCTTCCCGGAGGACGCCTCGCCGCGGAGAGTGCGGGCGATCAGGCTGGTGCCGCTCTTGTCCATCCCCGTTGTGGCCGACCGTTTCGGGCCGGACGAGGCCAAGTTAAGCGTCGTGCCCTGGGGCTTCAACCCGGCTGGCGGCCCTCTGACAGCGCCGGCGAGTTGTACACAGCGCGAAGCGGGGTCGTGTCAGATAGGGACTTTCACCACTTTGTTAGCGAGGTGCGTTAACTGGCGTGTGGTAAGCCATTGAGGAGACTTGGGAATATTGTCTGCTCAAATTTTAATCAAACCGTCATTAATGCTGAAATGGTCGGAAACGGGTCTCCGTGTAGTCCTGCGGTCCACAGAGTTATCCACACAATTTGTGGATAAGAAAAAATCTTCAGCAAATCCCGCAAGTTACATAAGACACCCCGCGCCAGTCGGGGCGACCTTGAATGCGCGGCACACTGCCTATATTCTTCGCGACCCCCACGCACCACAGCCCGGGAAAACGTCATGAAAGAAGGCATTCATCCCAAGTACACCGAGATCACGGTGACTTGCAGCTGTGGCAACACCTTCAAGACGCGCTCGACTCTCGGTCAGAATCTCGAGGTCGAAGTCTGCTCGAACTGCCACCCGTTCTACACGGGCAAGCAGAAGATCGTCGACTCTGGCGGCCGTGTTGATCGCTTCCGCAAGAAGTACGGCCTGAAATAAGTCCGCGTGGGCGGCCCCATGGGCCGTCAACTTTCGGAAGGTCCCCGCATCTAATCCGGGACCGGTACCCTTGGGGCCGGAGGCCGGAATCCGCCATGCGCCCATGGACCACCAAGCTCGCCTGCCTCGCCGCCTGCGCCGCGATGACCGTCATCGCGGGCGGCCCGGTCTACGGCGCCGAGGAAAAGGCGAAGCCGCAGAAGGACAGCAAGGAAGTCGCCACCGCCAAGAAGATGCACATCATGTTCACCCAGCAGATGGGCGTGCATGACGACCTGGAGCTGCAGGAGTACGTGCAGCGAGTCGGCGAGAAGCTCGCCGCGGTCAGCGAGCGGCCGGAGCTTGAATGGCACTTCACGATCGTGGACACCGACGACGTAAACGCCTTCGCCACCATGGGCGGCTACGTCTATATCTCGCGCGGGATCCTGCCCTATTTCGAGAATGAGGCGGACCTCGCCGCGGTGCTGGGCCACGAGATCGGCCACATCTCGGCCGAGCACCTCAAGAAGCAGCAGCACAAGGGGACGATTGCCGGCCTTGCGAGCGCGGCGACCGCGATTTTTACCGGTATGCCGGCGCTCGCCGACCTCACGAACATGGCGGGCCAGGCAATCATCATGGGCTACGGGCGCGACGCCGAGCTCGAGGCCGATCGCCTGGGCGCACGATACCTCGCGAAGGCGGGCTACGATCCCAAGGCGCTGATCCACGTCATCTCGACGCTGAAGGACCAGGACACGTTCGAGCGGGAGCGCGCGCGGCTCGAGAACCGCGAGCCGCATATCTACCACGGCGTATTCGCATCGCACCCGGATAACGACACGCGCCTGCAGCAGGCCATCGCCGGCGCCGGGATGAATGCGTCCCAGGCGACCGGCAACCTCCAGAACCCCGAGGGATTCCTGCAAGCGATCGAGGGCCTGCCGATCGGCGACAGCGGTCACCAGGGCATCATCCGCGGCAACCGCTTCTATCACGCCGACATGCAGTTCACGCTCGCCTTTCCGCAAGGCTGGCAGGTCGTGAACCAGCCGGACAAGATCCTCGCGGTCTCGCCCCAGAAGGATCACTACATGGAGATCCGGACGCAGGCGCCGCCGGCCGACCTCACCGACCCGCGCGCGTTCGCGACGCGCGGCCTCGCGAACCGGCGCCTCGACCACACGGAGACGATGGACGTCAACGGCCTCAAGGGCTGGACCGGGATCGTGCGCGGCGATCCGTCGCCGTTCGGCCAGTCGACGAGCGTGCGCTACATCATCATCTACTATGCGAACCTGATGTGGGTGTTCAAGGGCGCGAGTCGCTCCGGCATGGAAACACCCGCGGGCGACCCGTTCTTCCTCTCAACCGCGAACACGTTCCGGCGCCTGCGCGCCAACGAGTTCGCACTCGCGGAGCCCGACCGCCTGCACGTCGTCCGTGCGATCGACGGCACGACGATGGAGGAGCTCGCGAAAGAGAGCCCGCTCAAGAAGTACCCGCTGCAGCAGCTCCGGCTCTTCAACAGCCTCTACCCCGACGGCGAGCCGAAGCCAGGCGACTACGTCAAGACGGTGAGGTAGCTGAAAAGGGGGGACGCTCCCCTTTTCTCCGGGGACTGTCCCCTCCGGACTCGTTTACCAACCCGCCTGCCTCATCTTCGCCGCCAGCGCGACGAGCGCCTGCCCGCGATGGCTCACGAGATTCTTGTCTGCGGCCGGCATCTCGGCCGCGGTGAATTCGTCGCCGGCGACGATGAAAAGCGGGTCATAGCCGAAGCCACCGGTTCCCCGACAGTCAAAGCCGACGCGGCCCTCCCAGGACGCTTCCGAGACGACCGGCGACGGGTCGTCCGCGTTGCGCACGAATACGATCGCACAGCGGTAGCGCGCGCCACGCCGCTCCGCGGGCACGCCCGCGAGCTCGGCAAGGAGCTTGTCGTTGTTCGCGCGCTCGTCGGCGACCGGGCCCGCGTAGCGCGCCGTGTGGATGCCGGGCCGCCCACCGAGCGCGTCGACCTCGAGGCCGGAGTCGTCCGCGATCGCGGGCAGCTGCGCAATCCCCGCGGCATGCCGCGCCTTCAGGAGCGCGTTCGCGACGAAGCTGTCTCCGTCCTCGACCGGGGACGGGATGCCGAGCTCGGTCTGCGCAACGACTTCGAGATCGTGGCCGGCGAGGATCGCGCGCATTTCGCGGAGCTTTCCCGGATTGCCGGTCGCGAGCACGACGCGGCGGGAAGATTTCAAGGGGACGTTCACCTTGAACGCCGACGCATTGTTTAATCGAAGTTGGAGACGTTCAAGGTGAACGTCCCCTTGAAATCTAGCCCTGGCGCGCCTGAGCCTGCAGCCCGAAGAGCCGCGCGGTGCCGGACGCCGCGAGGTTCAGCATTGCGTCCAGTTCCTCGCGGCGGAACGCATGGCCTTCCGCCGTGCCCTGCACCTCGATGAACGCACCCCCGGAATTCATCACGACGTTCATGTCGGTCTCGGCGTCGACGTCTTCGGCGTATTCGAGGTCGAGGACAGCCTCGCCGTTGACGATTCCGACGGAGATCGCGGCGACCTGTCCGTGCAGCGGGTTCGACGCGAGCGCCTTGCGCGCGATGAGCGTGTCGATCGCGTCCGCGAGCGCGACGTAGCCGCCCGTGATCGCCGCGGTGCGCGTACCCCCGTCAGCCTGGAGCACGTCGCAATCGATCGTGATCGTGCGCTCGCCGATTGCGCCGAGATCGATGCAGGCCCGGAGCGATCGGCCGATCAGGCGCTGGATCTCCTGCGTCCGGCCGCCCTGCTTGCCGCGCGCCGCCTCGCGCGGCGAGCGCGTGTGCGTGGCGCGCGGCAGCATGCCGTACTCCGCCGTCAGCCAGCCTTTGCCGGAGTTCCGCAAGAACGCCGGAACGCCGGTCTCCACGCTCGCCGTACAGAGCACGCGCGTCGCGCCGAATTCGCAGAGCACCGATCCCTCGGCGTGCTCGGTGTAGCGGCGCGTGAATCGCACCGGTCGCAGTTCGTCGGCAGCGCGGCCGCCTTGTCGCATGAGGGCTCCGGGACTTTCAGTGATGCCAGACGAGGCTGGCGGCCGAGGCATTGTCGCTGTGCGGCGCGGACGCCGCTACGGCCTGCTCGACCAGCTTTTCGAGCGACGAACGCGTGCTGCCGTTGCCCTTGCCGTGCGGCTTCAGCAGGCCCGCGATCTCGGCGTCCTTGAGGTTCGACCAGACGCCGTCTGTGCAGACCATGAGGATGTCCCCGTCTTCGAGCGGCTGGCGGCGCGAGATCGTCATTTCCGGGAGCGCAGACTCGCCGCCTAGGCAGCATTCGACGAAGTTGCGCATCGGGTGACTCGGGATTTCCTCCTCGCGGATCGATCCTTCGCGCAGGAGCTGCTCGACGTGGCTGTGGTCGCGCGTGCGCGCCAGCACCGCTCCGCCGCGCATGTGATAGATGCGGCTGTCACCGACGTGGGCCCAGTACGCTTCCTCGCGTTGCACCAGGCAGATCGCGCAGGTGGCGCGCGGGCGCAGGTCGACCGCGAGCTTGGTGCCGATGCCGACGATCGCGGCGTGTGCGCGGCCGAGGGCGAGGTGCAGGAAGCCGAGCGGGTCGAAGAGCGGCTTCGTCTCCGCGCGGAAGAGGTCGAGCATGACTTTGCAGCCGGTCTCGGCGGCGCGCGCGCCGTAGGCGTGGCCGCCCATGCCGTCCATCACGACGAGCAGGGACGCAGCCTCACCCGACGCGACGGCCGCGCGATCCTGGTTGTCCTCGCGATCGCCGGTCAGGCTGACCTCGGCGAACTCGATCGTCACGCGTGTATCGGCGGACCTGTGGCCGCCGCCCCCTGCTAGACTTCCGTGCAGCTTACATCAGCGGCCTTCCTGAGTATTCCGGGGACTTCCAGGCGATGTTGAAGAGCATGACCGGCTTCGCACGCACTGAGCGGGCGACCGCAGCCGGTCTCATTGCGTGGGAGATCCGCAGCGTCAACCATCGCTATCTCGAAGTAAGCCTGCGGCTGCCGGAGGAACTGCGTGCGTCGGAGGCCGAGTTCCGCCGCGTCATCGGGGCGGTGGCGCGCCGTGGCAAGGTAGACGCTTCGTTCTATGTCCGGCCCGGCCCCGCGGCAGGCCGCGATCTCTCGATCGACGAGGATCTCCTCGACCGGCTCGTCGAGCAGGCAAATGCGCTGCGCCGCCGGCTCGGGCCAGAAGGGCGCATCAACGCGGTGGACCTGCTGCGCTGGCCCGGCGTCGTCAAGGAAGCCGAGCGCGACACCGCGCCGCTCGCGGCGGCGGCCATGGGTCTCCTGGCCGAGACGCTCGCGGCGTTCACGACCTCGCGCGCGGCAGAGGGCGAGCGCATCGCGCAGATGCTGGGCATGCGTGCCTCCCAGGTGCACACGATCGTCGACGAGGTTGCGGCGCGCCTGCCCGATGTGCAGTCACGAATCCGCGCGAAGATGAAGGAGCGGCTTGCCGTTCTCGGCGCGGAGGCCAATCCCGACCGGCTCGAGCAGGAGATCGCGTTGCTCGTGCAAAAGATGGACGTCGCGGAGGAGCTCGACCGGATCAAGAGCCACGTCGAGGAGCTCGGCATGACGCTTGCGGCCGACGAGGCCGTCGGCCGCAAGCTCGACTTCCTGATGCAGGAGTTCAACCGCGAGGCGAACACGCTGTCGTCGAAGTCGCAGGACGTCGAGACGACGCGGAAGGCCGTGGAGCTCAAGGTCCTGATAGAGCAGATGCGGGAGCAGATTCAGAACGTCGAATAGCCTCCCGCAACATCCTAATTTCGTCCAATTGCGGGACGGTGGGGACGTACCGAATCCTGAGGCCGGACCCGCCCACTCCAAGCGCCACACTTCAGAGACGCGACCGAACCCGCGAGGCGGCATATTCGCGACTCCTAGCAAGCCCGACGAGGCAATCCAATGTCTACCAACATTACATGGAAGACGAGGGAATACGTAGCCTGAAAGCATATTGATCGAGATTGTCGTAACACTCGATCTTCCAAGAGTGAACTGACTCGCCAGTACTGGGAGTGAACCTCACACGGAAAAATATGTCGACAGTCAAAGTTTCGAATGGACGGATGAGCTGCTTGTTGAGATTCGTCACCTGGATAGTGGGTTGCCCATGAGTTCCGAAAGCGGTGACATCGCATCTGCTTAACGACCCACTCTTCAAGCCAACATTGTGCATCTCCGGGTCATCTACTCGAAATACTTTGATGACATTTGCGCCATCGATTCTCGATGACTGCAAAGTAAGAGTGGGATGAATAGTTTCTGGAACCAACCGAATGACTGGGACATACATTGAGGTCAGGAAAATTCCTAGCAGCGTCGCCAGTACGCCACCCAAGAAAGCAATCATCGCGATTGATGCGACCTGCCAGCTCCTACTCACATACCACTTCGGCATTGACATTCCAGCTCAAAATAATGCCTCAGCAGGACAACACTGCCTCGGCGACTTTCGGCTTCACTGATTGGTAGCACATTCTCTGAGATCCTTCTAACTATGCTCGCTCGTGCGCGTCGTTTGACAAAGATCGACGAACTCTTTGCACCGTACGAACGTGCAGCTTCTTTGTGCCCGTCACAACCTTGCGAAATCCGACCGCATCGAGTGACGTACAACAACGCGTTGGAGTGATTCGGGACATCATTGAACGAGTACGCCACAAGCGCGCTGGAGATTATCGCGCCGACGGCGCGCCTGTAGCTTGTGTGGGACTAAGTCGCCAACTACGAAGTTATAGAGGCATGTGCCGAGGTCGTCAGCTAGGCTCCGAAACTTGGTTGCACTTAGATCGGAAGTTTCCAAAACGACTCGTTTGAGTCTGAGCAAGAGTGTATCTACGGGTGTAGCTACGGCGTCGCTAACTCAAAGTAATTTAAGATTTATCATATAGTTATCTAGATTGAAGGCGAGCAGATTCAGAACGTGGAATAGCGTCCCGAGCGCTGGCTTGTATGCAGCGCCTCCTGCGTACCCATGTCGCCGCGAGCACAGATCGATTGCGAAATTTCGGTGTCGGGGCATCGACGACGCCATCGCGCATGAGCATCTCTCGATAACGCGGCCACAACATGTTTGGCGGCACGGAAACTCTATTCGACGGAATTATGCGAATGAGGTGCTCGGCCCCCGTTCCTCCTTGTTGTCGTCCCACGCAAAGCTGCCTGCAGCTCGAACTGCGTTGTAGATGGCGACTTGGTGGACCTCTGCAACGAAGCTGTCGTCGGACCAGTACGCTGCCACGCGGGCGAGATGGTTGGCGTGGAGCCGGCTCTGCTGCCGCAGATTGCCCGCGACCTGGGCAACTTCTCCCGGCAGGACCTCGGATTCATGCTCTAGAGACCGAGGGCAATCCCGAAAGCGGTACAGAAGATTTTTCTAACGCTTTCCGGACAGGCTCAGCTTCGCAAGTCTGGCAACGCGCAGGAACTGCAAACCTGCCGGCAGCGGTGGGCGGCTATAGAGCGCGGTCCGCCGAGGGGACTGCCGCAATCCGGGCACGTTGCCAGGCGCTCCGTGGCCTTTTCGTCCGGTGGCCGGATCATGTTGAATCCTCCCCTTCTGAAGCGACCAACAGCAGCAGGAAAGCGAAGCGCGCGTGAACTTTCAGGGCCTTGTAAATATCGGCTGCGAGTCCACGTTGCAGCAGCCCTCTTTTTTCCACCAGCGGCCAACATCGCCTATAGGACGAACGCAGTGAAGCGACTCCGCACGCAGGACATCGCGTAACCCAGGACAGGCGCATCCGAATGGTTTGATCCATTCTCCATAATTCGGAAGCGCGGCAGACCGGCTGCGGGAATCTTGACTTGGACCGTAGGAGACGCGCAGCCTGAGTCGCACATCATTAATACAGCCGCCCGAGCGGTCGCCGGCCGGTCCTGCCGCATCGGGCATAGGGGATTGCCATGCGCCTGCGACTCACGCTTCTTCTCGGTTCCTTCGTCTTCGTAGCTTTTGCGCTGCCGAGAGCGGCGAGCGCAGCGTGCATCAACACAAACACCTGCGAGGGCACGGGCGCTCTGCAGTCAAACGTCGACGGCGCCGACAACAGCGCGTTTGGATATCAGGCGCTGGGCGCTGACGTTCATGGCTCGCGCAATACCGCGGTCGGATCCAGAGCTCTGCAAAATACCAAATCGATAGGACTGGTCGATTGCGACCAATTCGACTGCGACGGCGGTGTCGCCAACACGGCGGTAGGCTATAGCGCCATGGCAGGGAACGTGGATGGCAGCGGTAACACCGCCACCGGCTTCCTGGCTCTCGGCGGCAACGGGAAGTTCAACGTCGCGAACGGCGTCGCCGCCCTGCGAAACAACGGGACCGGCACAGGCAACACGGCGATTGGGGGCTTCGCTCTCCTTGCGAACCAGGGGGCAGGTTTCAATACCGCGACTGGCTTCGACGCGATGGCCGCGAATACGACGGGCGGTAACAATACCGCAAGCGGCGTTCGCGCCCTGAGAGGATTCAACTGGGACGGCGGGGACAAATATAGGCAGCGCGGTAGTTTCAATGCCGCTTTCGGCATGGACGCCATGGCGGAAAACGACACGGGAGGCTTCAACACCGCCATCGGATATCAATCGCTCGTCGGCAGCGGTGAGCAGGCCGGCATCTTTCAGGATGCTCTCGGCATGTCAGGCAATTTCAATACCGCGAGCGGCGCATACGCACTCCACCGCGTCAGCTCCGGCAGCAGCAACACCGCGACCGGATACCAGGCGCTGCAGGCGAACACGACAGGCCTCCGAAATACAGCCGCAGGACGAAATGCACTCGGCGGCCTCACGACAGGTGTCCGAAATATCGCGATTGGCGCAGGTGCCGGCAAGAACGTCGTATCCGGGAGCGACAACATCATTTTGGGTGCAGATAACCTGGGTGCGGCAGCGGAGAACGGTGTCATCCGGATCGGCAACGGTACTTTTCAGAAGAAAGCCTTCGTCGCGGGCGTCAGCGGCGTAACAACCGGCCTTCCGTCCGCATCCGCCGTCTTCATCGATGCGAATGGACAGCTCGGCACGATCAAGTCTTCCCTGGCATACAAGGAAGATATTCATTCCCTCGGAGATGTCAGCGATCGCATTTACGCGCTTCGCCCGGTGAGCTTCCGCTACAAGGAGCCCTTCGAGGACGGCAGCAAGCCGGTGCAGTACGGCCTGATCGCCGAAGACGTGGCGAGCGTGTTCCCCGAGCTGGTGGTCTACGACGCGGAAGGCAAGCCTGAAACCGTCGCCTACCACCTGCTGGCAACTCTGCTGTTGAACGAGGTGCAGAAGGGCCGAAAGCTGGCGGAGGCGCAGGCTCTGCGCATTGCCGACCTCGAGAAGCAGGCGGCAGAGCTGGCGAAGCTCAAGCAGGAGATGGCCCAACTGGCGGAAACCCTCGCGCGCCTTGATCGTGCGGCGCGATCAGGGCACCTGAACTCGAGCAGCCCGCCGCCCATCGACAGCCGACAGGCTGGGCGGTAGCTTCTCAGTTATCCGTCGCGGCAACGGCCTCGTCTGCGCCGCCATCTTCGTCGGATGCGCAGCCCGCGCCTTCCGTTCCGCAAGCGAGCGGATACCAGGCCGCGCCGCTGCCGTTCGGCAGCCCGGCGATGGCCGGGCCGTCGTAGCGATTGCGTCCCGACTTGACGAAGACGGCCATTACCGAGCCCGTCGGGCAGGTGAAGTCGCCTTCGTACGGCGTCGTGAGGCCCGGGAACGTTCCGTCACCCAGTTCGTCGTACTTCACGAAATAGCTGCTGGATTCGTCGCCACACTGCACGACGACGTTGGACAACTCCTTGTCCGAGCAGGCACGGACGGTCGTGCTGTCTTCGAGGCATGCACCGGTAATGGCCTGGCTTTTGTCAGCACCGGCTGTGCCGGAGACGGCGAAGGCCAGCGTCACGGCCGCAATGCGCAGCCGCGGCTTGTGAAGAGCGGATCTCTGGTTGGACATGTGGCCACCTCCTGTCGGCCAACCGCGCATGGGCCTGTGCGCCGTGTGTGACGCAGGAAGCCCAGAGCGCCGATGGAGGCAGTCGGGTGGCGGCGGGTCGGCTCGCACTTCCGCGCGGCCGCATAACGTCGGCAACCCCGCTGTCCTGGACGTTTCCGTCGGTAGACCGGTGGCTTTGCGTCCCCATCTTTCGATGGGTTTGCCCTTCTCAACGGAGGGGGATTTTTCTGCGGGACACGACCGGCGTCAACACGTAGTTGACAGAATCACGCGTGGAGTGACGAACGGCAAGCGCTGTCAGCGGGCGATTCTCTTCCATTTCTCCGTCGCCGAACCGCGCTGGCTCCATCCGTAGTACGGATGCTGGGCGAGCAGCTTGCGGTCGCGAAACACGAAGCTGAGCAGCGCCCCTGCCGCGAATCCGCCGACGTGCGCCCAGAAGGCGACGCCGCCGCCCTCGGCGCCGACGGACAACGACCCGCTCACGAGCTGAAGCAGGAACCAGTAACCGAGCATGAAGTAGGCCGGAACGGCGAACGTCGTGACATAGAACCCGAGGAACACCAGCAGGTGCACGCTCACGCGCGGGTACATGAGTACATACGCGCCCATCACGCCGCCGATCGCGCCGGACGCACCGACCATCGGGATCATCGACGACGGGGCGAGCGCGGTCTGCAGCATCGCGGCGGCAATGCCGCAGAGCAGGTAGAACACCACGAAGCGCACGTGTCCCATGGCGTCCTCGACGTTGTTGCCGAAAATCCAGAGGAACCACATGTTGCCGAGGAGGTGCATCCAGCCGCCGTGCAGGAACATCGACGTCAGCACCGTGTGCCAGGCTCCGCCGCTTTCCGTGAACACGCAGGAGGCGTCCGGACTGAGCGGGATGCTAGCGCCCGGCGGCGCGTTGTGCAGGAGGTCGGCCGGTATCAGGCCGAGTCGGCAGACAGATGACGACAGTGCGGGCTCGGAGCCGAGCCCCTGTAGCAGGACCCAGGCGAGGATGTTGCCCGCGATCAGGCCGTACGTGGCGTACGGCGTCAGGAAATGCGGGTTGTCATCCCGGATCGGAAACACCGGCCGATTGTAAAGAGTTGCCGGGCCACAGGTTCGCAGTCATTGTGTCGTGCACCGGAGGGGAGGAAGGCGGCGACACGATTGACCTGCAATGACTGCGAACCTGTGGCCCGGCACCCCTGGCCGGCGGTCACGTTTCGAGCCGCGAAGCGGTGACGATCACTTCGGGCAGGACGATGACTGTGTCGCCGTCCAGCACGTCGCGCTCGAAGACAACCCTCTGATCGACCGCCAGCGCATTGCTGACGATCCCGGCAAGCGCAGCCACGATGATCGTGGCGTAGCTCGTGTTGCGGACTGTCGAATAGACGTTCATCTCGATCTCCTTGGTCTGTCTGTCTCGTAGTCGAATCCGGTTGGCTCAAATCGACATCAGTGCGTGGTGTCGACTTTGGGCTGCCGCCCGGCCCCGAACAAATGCGGTTTCTGATGCCCGGTTAAGGGAAACTTGACCACGTTGCTCGCCAGGACCGGCTGCAGGCCAGGGGCGGCCTCGAAGCGGCGGCCGGTGACAACTTCGGCCTGGCGCCGCTGGCCTTCGGCCAGCAGGTCCAGGATGTTCAAAAAGCCCTGCAAACGACCGTTCATTGCCTTGTCTCCTTTGCCTCAGGGGATCGGGCCCCGCGCCCTTTCATCCCTGTTCGGGCTAGACTTTGAAGTGCCGGACCGCCGCGAACAAACGCATTAACTCAAGCTCGGTTAAGGGAAACTTGTGCCTGCTTCGGCCTATGGACGACTGCCGCTCAACGCGCTTCGGGTCTTCGAAGCCGTGGCCACGCGCCTGTCGTTTTCGGAGGCCGCCGAGGCCCTGAACGTGACCCCGGCCGCGGTTTCACAGCAGATCAAGGCACTCGAGGAATACCTGCAGATCCCGGTCCTGCGCCGCAGCGGCCGCAAGGTCGAGCTGACGCCGGAGGGCGCGAAGCTGCTGCCGGGCGTGCAATCGGGACTCGACTCCCTGGTCGCGACGCTGCGAGAGACACGCATGGTGCGCGCGAGCGGCATGATCAACGTCTCGACGCTGTCCTCGCTGATGCAGAAGTGGCTGACGCCGCGGCTGCACCGGCTGCACGCGCGATTCCCGGAACTGCGCGTCGATTGGAACACCTCGCGCGAAGCGGTCGACTTCACGCGCAGCGACTACCACGCGGCCGTGCGCCTCGGCGAGGCGGTCACGCCCGGACTCGAATACGACCACCTGATGGACGAGTGGCTGGTGGTCGTCGCCTCGCCGAAGCTGTTCAAGAAATTCGGCTCGCTCGACGACCGCGAGAGCTTCGAGGGCATCCCGATGCTGCAGGCGCGGGACGAGCCCTGGTCGCGGTTCGAGAAGAGCGCCGCGCCCGCGCCCTGGCCGGCGGGCCCGACGATCATCGACGATTCTGTCAGCGTGATCTCGGCCGTCCAGGAGGGGCTCGGTTACGCGCCGGCGCGCTGGTCGATCGCCGCGAACGACCTCGACAACGGCAACCTCGTTCTCGCGAGCAAGATGATCGTGCCGTCGCGCTTCAAGTACTGGTTCGTTTGCCCGGCCGCGTACTCCGAGCTGCCGATGGTGATCGCGCTGCGCCAGTGGCTGCGCGAGGAGGCGGCCGCGTTCCTGAAGCCGGACGACTGGCTGAGTCGCCGCTACCGCTGAAATGAAAGCGTCACATGGCGGTCATCGCGCCGCCATGGGTGATTCGGACAATGGCGCCGCATTCCGCGGTGCCCCATGCGAATCGCCGTCGTCACCGAAACCTACCCGCCCGAGGTCAATGGCGTCAGCCTGACCGTGCAGAGCCTCGTCGCCGGCATGGCGGAGGATGGGCACGAGCTTATCGTTGTGCGCCCGTTCCAGCCGGGCGTGTCAACGCTGCCGCTCGCGCAGCCGGTGCACGAGCTCCTCGTCCCGGGCGCCGCACTGCCGAAGTACCCGGGCCTGCGCTTCGGGTTTCCCGCAGGCGGAAAGCTCACGCGCCTCTTCGACACGCACCGTCCGGACGCCGTTTACGTCGCGACCGAGGGGCCGCTCGGCTGGTCGGCGGTGCGCACCGCGCGCCGCCTCTGCATCCCGGTCGCGACCGGTTTTCACACGCGCTTCGATGCCTATGCCGGCGCGTATGGCCTCGGCCCGCTGACGTCGGTCGTACGTCATTGGCTGCGGCGACTTCACAACGCCTCGGGCGCGACGGTCGTGCCCACCCCCGAACTCCGTGAATTGCTGGAACGGCATGGGTTCCAGCGGGTGCGAGTCGTTGCCCGGGGCGTTGACACCAGGCTCTTCGATCCCGCGCGCCGCCAGCGGAAGCTGCGCGAGCGCTGGGGCGTCGCGCCGGATGGCCTCGCGGTCGTCTATGTCGGCCGCATTGCGGCGGAGAAGAACCTCGATCTCGCGATCCAGGCCTTCCGTCGCATCAAGGAAAAGCGGACGGATGCCCGCTTCGTCTGGGTCGGCACGGGACCGCTTGCCGGGCGCTTCGCGCGCGAGTACCCGGGGTTCGTGTTCACCGGCTTGCGACTGGGCGAGGACCTCGCGGAGCACTTTGCATCCGCCGACCTCTTCCTGTTCCCGAGCCTGACGGAGACCTTCGGCAACGTGACGCTCGAGGCGATGGCGAGCGGCGTACCGACGATCGCCTTCGATTACGGCGCCGCACGCGCGCACCTAACCGACCGCGAGCACGGCCGACTCGTGCCGAACGGCGACGAAGCCGCGTTCATTCAGGCGGCCGTCGAGGTCGCAACCGACGCTGAACGCCGCCGCGCGATGGGCATATCCGCGCGCCGTGCCGTGCAGCCGCTCCGGCCCGAGCGCGTCGCGCGCGACTTCGTGGGCGTATTGGCGACCCTCACGACCTGAAAGTGCTTTCAAGGGGACGTTCACCTTGAACATCAAGGTGAACGTCCCCTTGAAAGCATCAGGAAAGGTGGTCGCCGCCATTTCAGGCCGTACAATCGCCGCGTGTCGAAGCGCGGCCATCTCTACGTCATCGCGGCGCCCTCGGGGGCCGGCAAGACGAGCCTGCTGAAGGCGCTGTTGGCCCGCCGCCCCGGCCTGAAATTCTCGGTCTCCTGCACGACGCGCAATCCGCGCCCGGGCGAGGTCGACGGCCGCGACTATCACTTCATCGCGCGCAAGGATTTCGAGCACCTGGTCGGTGCGGACGAGTTCATCGAGCACGCGAACGTCTTCGGCAACCTCTATGGCACGCGCAAGAGCGTCGTCGAGGCCGCGCTCGCCGAGGGCCGCGACCTCATCCTCGAGATCGACTGGCAAGGCGCGGCGCAGGTGCGCAAGCGGCTGCCGGAGGCGGTGCAGATCTTCATCCTGCCGCCGTCCCGCGCCGAGCTCGAGTCGAGGCTGCGCAAGCGCGGCAGCGACACGGAGGACGTGATTGCGCGCCGGCTCCAGGAATCGACGCTCGAGATGTCGCACTGGAGCGATTTCGACTACGTGATCGTCAATCGCAAGTTCGACCAGGCGCTGGCCGAGCTCAACGCCATATTCGACGGCCAGGGCCAGGCGAGCCGCCGAGACCGGGCGGAGCTCGCGGCACTGACCCGGGAGCTGCTCGGGAACTGAATCACGGATTCGGCACCCCCGATTCCCTTCCCGGCGGGATTCGCTAGCATGGCGCCATCGGGCAGGGCAGGACCCATGGCAGGTAAGGACAGCAAGTCGGACCTCCGCTGGCATGCGGTCTCGGTCAAGCCGGGCGCCAATGCCTGCAATGCGGCTGTCTCGGGCAAGAACCGCCGCTGGCTGTCCCGCGAAGCGCCCCTGCTGCCGCTTCCGGGCTGCACCCGTCCCGACACCTGCCAGTGCACGTACAACCACCACGACGACCGTCGCGCGACCAGCCGCCGGGCCGAGGACCTGGACGCCTTCGCCCAGGCGCCTCGCGTGGTCAACGAGCGCCGCAAGCGCCGGACGCGCCGGGGCGAAAAGTAGCTGACGCCGCGAAGAGTGGCCGGAATGCACCGTTTTCCGGTATGATTTCATGTTCAATTCCCTGAAATTACGGTCTTTTCCATGGCCCGCATCACCGTCGAAGACTGCCTGACCTCGGTCGACAACCTGTTCGACCTCGTCCTGCTCGCCGCCAAGCGATCGCGCCGGCTCGTGAACGGCGCGGAAGCACGCGTCGACTGGGAGAACGACAAGCCCACGGTGGTGGCGCTGCGCGAGATCGCGGAAGGCAAGGTCACCATCGACCTGCTCTCCGAGCCGGATCCGGAGCCGGAGCAGGAAATCATTCCTGAGAATCCCCTCGACCTCGGCGTCGACTTCCGCGCCCCGCAGCTCGGCCTGGGAGACTGAGCCAAGATCGCCGGCCCGATGAATTACGCGTCTTCCATCCTCGGACTCCTGCCGGGCGGAAGACGCGCTGCCGGGATCGGCCAGCTCATCTCGAAGATCGAGACCTACCTCCCGCCTGACCAGGTCGAGCGGGTGCGCGAGGCGTTCGACTACGCCGAGGCCGCGCACAAGGGGCAGAAGCGCAAGTCGGGCGAGGCCTTCATCACCCACCCGGTCGCGGTCGCCGATATCCTCGCCGACCTGCACCTCGACGGCGCGACCATCCAGGCCGCGGTCCTGCACGACGTCGTGGAGGACACGCCTTCGTCAATGGCCGAGGTCGAGCAGAAGTTCGGCAAGGAAGTTGCAGAGCTCGTCGACGGCGTGACGAAGCTGGATCAGGTCCAGTTCAAGAGCCGCAAGGAAGCCCAGGCCGAGAGCTTCCGCAAGATGATCCTCGCGATGGTTCGCGACATCCGCGTGATCATGGTGAAGCTCGCCGACCGCACCCACAACATGCGCACGCTCGCGGCCATGCCGCCCGAGAAGCGCCGCGCGGTCGCCCGCGAGACGCTCGACATCTATGCGCCGATTGCGAACCGCCTCGGCATCCACTCGATCAAGCTCGAGCTCGAGGAGCTCGGGTTCCGCACCATCTACCCGCAGCGCTACCGCATCATCGAGCGCGAGCTCAAGCGCGCGCGCGGCAACCAGCGCGAATTCCTGCCGAAGATCGTGAAGGCCGTGCGCAAGTCGCTGGCAGCGGCGGGGGTCAACGGCCGCGTGGAGGCACGCGAGAAGCACCTCTACAGCGTGTATTTGAAGATGCGCCGCAAGCACCTGTCGCTGTCGCAGGTGGTGGACATGTTCGGCCTTCGCATCATTGTCGGCAGCATCGACGAGTGCTATCGCACGCTCGGCCTCGTGCACGGCCTCTACCGGCCGATGCCGGGCCGCTTCAAGGACTATATTGCGATTCCGCGCGTCAACGGCTACCAGTCGCTGCACACCTCGCTCTTCGGCCCGAATGGCACGCCGATCGAAGTGCAGATTCGCACGGAGGAGATGCATCGCATGGCCGATTCCGGCATCGCGGCGCACTGGCAGTACAAGACGGGCGAGAAGGACGGCGAGACGCAGCAGGCTCGCGCACGCGAGTGGCTGCAGGGCGTGATGGATCTGCACGAGGGCTCGGCCGAGGAGCTGGTCGAGAGTGTCAGGGTCGACCTCTTCCCCGACAAGGTCTACGTGTTCACGCCAAAGGGCGACATCATGCGCCTGCCGCGCGGCGCGACCTGCGTCGATTTCGCTTATGCGGTTCACACCGGCGTCGGCCAGCGCTGCGTCGCCGCGAAGGTGGACCGGCGGCTCGTGCCGCTCCGCACGCAGCTCCGGAACGGCCAGACGGTCGAGATCATCACCGCGAAAGGCGCGCAGCCGAACCCGGC
>Ga0111539_10003513_pt1 | contig 20665 bp, 17 predicted proteins | sample RhiMethybrSRZTD1_FD_79667 | JGI IMG/M metagenome (GOLD analysis project Ga0111539, IMG submission 79667) | Populus rhizosphere microbial communities from Tennessee, USA - Rhizosphere MetaG P. TD hybrid SRZTD1 (version 2) (version 2) | ecosystem: Host-associated > Plants > Roots > Rhizosphere >...
CAGGAAGACCGCCACGGACACGCCCGCCGTGAAGCGCTTGTCGTGCAGGCTGCTGCCGTGGTCGTAGCGGGCCTTCACGCCCGGCCGCGCGCGGTCGCGCAGCACCGTGACGAGCAGCATGAGCAGCACGATCAGGAAGCTCACGCTGACGAGCGCGGTGATGACCCAGAAGAGCGTGTCGACCCGTCCGCCGTTGGCGCTGGCGTTCGGGTTGGGGCCCCAGCGATCGGGGCCCTCGGCCTGCATGAGCGCCGCGGCCGGCGCCTGCAGCGCCAGGAGGGCCAGGACGACGGGCGCGGCCAGCGCGCCCAGCTTCGCGATGCGGCTCGTCGTGCTCGTCATGGCGCGCGCAGCCCGGCCATGAACGCCTCGCGCTCGGGCCGGTCCTTGTAGGTGTCGATCAGCCAGCGCACGTAGTGCGCGAGCGCCCAGATCTCCTCGTCGGGCACGGCGCCCTTCTGGTCGCCCACGACGCCCCAGGTCGGCATGCCCGCGCCGCCGATGCCGGCGGCGATGGTCTGGAAGACCTCCATCGTGTCGCGCCCGTAGCGGATCGTGTTCCAGGTGAAGTCGGGCGCGGGGATCGAGACCTGGTAGCCCTGCACCGCGAAGGACGAGTCGCGCTTGAGCTTGCTGTAGGTCAGGTCCGCGCCGTAGGTCGTCTCGGCCGGCACGCCGCGGAAGGTGTTGATCTCGGCCGGCGTGGCGTAGCCCGGGTGGCACGAGTAGCACTGGTTCTTGTGGTAGGAGGCCTTGCCCTTCTCGATCGCCTCCTGCTCCTTGCCGACCCACGGGTCGGGCGTCGTGGCGACGACCTCGCCGATCTCGTTGGTCGGGTCGCGCCAGCCGCTGTCCTCGGGCGAGAGCGTCTTGAGGTACTGCACGACGTCGCGCAGGCGCTCCTCGCTCACGTCCCAGGGCAGCATCGGCGTGCCGTCGAGCCCGTGGCGCACGAGGCGGATGAGCGCGTCGTCGTTGGGCAGGAAGGCGCTGGGCACCTTGGTGAACTTGAAGGTGCTCTGGTGGAAGCTGCGGGGCGGCGGGCGCAGGTGCTGCGCCGAGCGGCCGTAGCCGTCGCCGTCGAGGCCGTGGCAGCTGCTGCAGAACTGCACGAAGTCGCGCCGGCCGCGGGTGAGCTGCTCGGCCGACAGCCACTGCCAGTAGAGCTCCTCGTCCTCGTCCCAGACGTACTCGCCGCGCGCGTCGACCCAGTGCTCGTCGACCTGGCTGAAGCGCCCGGGGTTGGCGGCGGCCAGCGCCTCGACGAAGGCCTCGCCGGGCGAGACGACCTTGACCGGCTCGGTGATGTCGAGCGGCACGTGGCGCGGCGCGCGCAGGTGTGGGGAGGCGGTGGGGGCCGGGTGCTCCGTGGCCGGCTCGGCCGTCTGCGGCTCGGCCCCGTGCTCCTGGGCGGCCGCCGCGGCCGCGAGCAGCAGGGTCAGGCCGAGCGCGAGCGTGCGCGGAGGGCGCGTTCTGGGCATCGCGTCGATTCGCTCCTCAGGAAGAGTCGGCCGGGAGCCACGTCGCGTGCCCGTCCGGGGGTTCGGTCGCGGTGCTCGCCATGACCCCTTCGCGGGGTCACGGCACACCGCGAGGGGAGCATAGGAAACCGTCCGCGGCGCGGACAAGCGCGCGCCGCTCAGCGCGGATCGGCGTACTCGACGCGCGCGCCGTCGGGCGCGACGAGCAGCAGCCGGCCGTCGGGCGCGGGGCCGGCCCAGCCGGCGTCGAGCGGGATCTTGCCGTGCCCGCCGGGCACGTCGAGCAGGTACTGGGGCAGCAGGTGCCCCGGAACGCTGCCGCGCAGCGCGCGCAGCAGCTCCTGGCCGCGCGCCACGCTCGTGCGCAGGTGCGAGGTGCCCGGCACGAGGTCGGCGTGGTGCAGGGCGTAGGGCCGCACGCGCGCGTCGAGCAGGGCCCAGAGCAGCGCGCGGTGCGTCTCGGGCTCGTCGTTGATCCCCGCCAGCAGCACCGACTGGTTGAGGACGTCGATGCCCCGGGCCCGCAGCCGCGCGGCGGCCGTCGCCGCGAGCGGCGTGACCTCGACGGCGTGGTTGAAGTGCGCGACCACGACGAGCGGCCGGCGCAGGCGCCCGAGCCGCTCGGCCAGCTCCTCGGTGACCCGGCCCGGATTGACGACCGGCATGCGCGTGTGGATGCGCAGCGAGCGGATCTGCGGCAGCGCGTCGAGCCGCGCCAGCAGGGCCAGCAGCCGCTCGTCCGAGAGCGTGAGCGGGTCGCCGCCGGTCAGGATGACCTCGCGCAGCTCCGGCTGCCCGGCGATCCACGCGAGGGCCGCGTCGAGCTCGGCCTCGCCGACCGCGTACTCGGCGTTGCCGACCATGCGCTTGCGGAAGCAGTGCCGGCAGTGCACCGAGCAGACCGGCGTGGGGAAGAGCAGGACGCGGTCGCGGTAGCGGCGCGTCAGGGCCGGAAGCGGCCGGGTGCCGGGCAGCTCGTCGCCGATGGGGTCGTCGCGCTCGGCGGGCGTGCGCTTCAGCTCGCGCGGCGAGGGCACGGCGAGCGCCCAGACCGGGTCGTCCTCGCTCGCGCGCTGGGCGAGGCCCAGGTAATAAGGAGTGGCGCGCATGCCGTAGAGCGCGATCGCGGCCTCGATGCCGGGCCGGTCGAGCGGCCCCAGCTCGAAGCGCCCGGGGAAGAGCCGCTCGACGTCGTCGAGCGAGCGCGCGGCCTGGGCATGCTGCCAGCGCCAGTCGTCGGCCCGATGGGCGGCCGCGACGCGGGTGCTCGTGGCGCTCGGGCTCGCGCTGCGCGTCATGCCCGGATCGTAGCGCCGCGGCCCGGCGCGCGCGCGTCAGGGCCCGGCGGCATCCTCGAGCCGCAGCTCGAGCACGCGGACGGCGCCCAGGCGGCCTGGGCTCGTCGTCAGCCGCAGCCAGCTCTGTCCGGCCTTCGCCTCGGCGGACACCGACCGGCCCACCTTGAGCCACCGCGTCGGGCCGCGATCCGGCTCCCACTCCGGAACGACCGCGAAGTGGGTGACGTGATCGCCGTCGCCGCGCCGGTCCTTCAGCTCGAGCACCGGCAGACGTCGCATGGTCGTGGGGCCCTCGTCCGCGAGCCGGTTGATGGTCACGGCCGCGCCGACGCCCAACGCCGGCAGGGAGAGCACGGCGAGGAAGAGCGTCACCAGCAGCTCGCGGTGCGAGCTGCTGCGGCCGGCGAGCAGCCAGGCCATCGCCACGCCGAGCACCAGGGTCAGCGGCAGGCTGACCAGCAGCGACTTCAGCGTGAGCCAGCCGAGCTCGCCGTCGAGCAGCTCGTCGGCGCCGAAGGCCAGCCCGGCGAGCCCGGCCGTGAGCGCCAGGCTGAGCAGGACCGCGAGCACGGCCACGCGCGCGCGGCCGCCGTCGTGCGGGAAGCTGTGCCGGCGGCACAGCTTCGCGATCACGCCGTCGAGGGCCGAGAGCTGCTCGCGCAGGGCCTGCTCCTGCTGCTCGCGCTCGGCGCGCGAGCGGCGGCGCGGGCTGAAGGTCGCCACGAGCTTGCGCCGGGTGTGCCCCAGCGCCTGGCAGCCGAGCACGTCGAGCTGCGCGATCGCCGCGCGCGCGTCGCGCTCGCGCACGAGCGCCTGCGCGAACTCGTGGTCGTTGGACTCGACCGACCAGCGCTCGTCGAAGTCGTGGTCGCCGCTCAGGATCGCCAGCGTGTAGCCGATCCGCCGGAACCAGCGCGTCGGCCCTCCGAGGCGCTGCACGCGGAAGGAGTGCGGCGAGGCGCACTTCAGGGACACGCTCGGCGGCCCCTGGGCGCCGGCGTGCGCGGCGACGGGCACGGGCAGAGGCACGGTCATCGTGTCAGCGCTGCCGTCGCTTGACGGCCTCCCGCAGCAGGTACTCGATGTGGCCGTTCAGGCTGCGCAGCTCGGCGGCGGCCCAGCCGCGCAACTCGTCCATGAGCTCGGGCGGCAGGCGGACCAGGAAGGGCTTGCGCGCCCGACGCCCGCCGGCGTCCCCGTCAGCCGGCTCGTTGTCCTCGGGCTCGCCTGCCATGACGTCGCGGCCTCCCCAGCGCTCAGGTGTACAGGGTCCCGGTGTTCAGCACGGGCGTCGGCGCCGTGTGGCCGCAGAGCACCACGAGCAGATTGCCGACCAGCTGGGCGCGCTTCTCGGGGTCGAGGTCGATGATGTGCTTCTTGCTCAGCTCGGAGAGGGCCGCCTCGACCATGCCCACGGCGCCCTCCACGATCTTGGCGCGCGCCGCGACGATCGCCGTGGCCTGCTGCCGCTGCAGCATGGCCGAGGCGATCTCCTGCGCGTAGGCCAGGTGCGAGAGCCGCGCCTCGAGCACCTCGATGCCGGCGCGGTCGAGGCGCCCCTGCAGCATGCCCTGCAGCTCGCCCGCGACCTCGTCGGCGTGGCCGCGCAGCGAGACGAGATGGCCGTCGGCATGGCCCTCGTCGTAGGGGTGCGAGCTGGCGAGCTGCCGGATGGCGGCCTCGCTCTGCACGTTCACGTAGTGCAGGTAGTCCTCGACGTCGAAGATGGCCTGCGCCGTGTCGCGCACGCGCCACACGAGCACGGCCGCGATCTCGATCGGGTTGCCGATCAGGTCGTTGACCTTGATCTTCTCGCTGGCCAGGTTGTGCGCGCGCACCGAGACCCGCCGGCGCGAGGTGAAGGGGTTGGTCCAGTAGAAGCCGTCGCCGCGCACCGTGCCGCGGTAGTGGCCGAAGAGCACGAGCGCGCGGGCCACGTTCGGCTGCACGACGAAGAAGCCGCAGCACAGCGCCACGAGGAGCAGCAGGCTGGCGGCGCAACCCAGGACGAAGGCGGGCGATCCGGCGTCACGGCCGAGCTGGACGCCGAGCGTCACCAAGCCCACCGGCCAGAGCACGAGCAGGCCGACCATCGGCCAGCCGGACCAGGCCGGGAAGGGGACTTCGGCAGAGGCCGCGCGTGGGGTCATGGGGCTGTCTCCAGGGGCGAACGAGATAGCGAGATGATATCAGTCTGATTTCGGACGTCAAGGGGGCACGAATGAAGCCGAAAGGCCGGTTTCGGCCCCTTCGGCGGGATCAGGGCAGGGTGACGGGCGCGCCGATGGCGGCGACCGCGCCGTCCGGCTCGACGAGCAGCGGCTGCACGATCCCAGGCCCGGCCGCGAGCTGGGCGAGCGGCACGCGCGCGAGGCCGTCGGCCCCCACCGTGACGCGCGGCGCGCCCGCCAGCCCGCCGGGCAGCGCCTCGAGGTCGAGCGCGAGCAGGCGCGGGTCGCGGTCGGAGATCGGCGCGACGAAGGGCTGCGCCTGGCTCGGCAGCGCGATCACGCTGCCCGCCGGTGCGCGCACCTCGAGCACCGCGCCGCCGTCGGCCGTCGCGAGCGTCGCCGTGGGGGGCGCGGGCAGCGGCTCGTCGGGCAGGTCGGGCAGCAGCCGCATCCAGGCCATCGCGTAGCCGACCGCCGCCGAGCTCTTCGTGCTCAGCCCGATCACGTACTTCTCGAGCAGCGCGTACTGGCGCGCCACGACCGGGTCGAGGCCGAAGAGGTAGCCCCAGCGACGCTTCATCGTCGCGTCGGTCACGTCGCGCAGGATCGCCAGCCGCGACAGGATCAGCGGCCGCTCGGCGGGTCCGGCCACGCGCCAGGCATCGGCCTGCGCGTCGATGGCCGAGTAGGGCGGCCCGCCGAAGGTGTCGCCCACGTCGCCATTCCAGTACTCGGGCGGATGGTCGCGGCAGTCGCCCTGCTCGTTGCCGCGGTAGCAGATGCAGACCATCTCCCAGTCCTTGAAGAAGCTCTCGGTGAACTGCCCGTTGGTGAGCTGCCGCCCCTTGAAGTCGTTGGCCGCCAGCTCGAGCAGCGCCGCCCGGTAGAGCGGCAGCCCCGCGGTCGCGGGGTTGACCGCGGGCGGCAGGCTCGCGAGGCCGAGCGGCCCGCCGAAGGCGCGCGGGCTGTCGCCGGCGCAGGCCGTGCCCAGGCGCACGGCCTGGATCCACAGCGTGTCGTCGGCCGCGGACGCCGTGCGGTCGAGGCGGTGGTCGGTCGCGCGCTGCACGAGGGCCAGCACCGTCGGCAGCTCGCCGCCCGCGCGCTCGAGCATGTCGAGGCCGTCCTCGGTCAGGTAGCCGTAGTGGTCGTCGGTGTCGTTCTCGAGGTCGTAGCGGCTGGCGTCCCAGTCGCGATGGAAGCGCGCCGCGATGGCCTCGACGGCCGGCAGGTCGCCCTCGCGCGGCGCGGCCTCGTGCACGCGCACGATCGCCGCCGGCGAGCGCAGCATCTCGTACCAGAAGGTGCGGCCCGTCAGGATCGCCCAGCTCGTGGAGTAGAGCTTGTCGCTCTCGATCTCGCCCTGCGGCGTGAGGTTGTGGGGCAGGAAGCCGTGCCAGTTCGAGAGGTCGCCCTCGAAGCGGCCGAGCTTGTCGTTCCACACCGGCGGTGCCGTGCTGCCCTCGGGCTTGTCGTGCTCGCTGCGCAGTGCGAGCAGGCGGTCGGCCATCGCGCGCGCCTGGCGCAGGCAGGCCGCGTCGAGCTCGGCGTCGTCGAGCAGCTCGCGCGCGTCGAGCAGCGCGCCGACGTAGGCGTGCACCGTGACCGCCTTGTCGTTGTCGGGGGCCAGCGTGCCCGCCAGGACGCTGCGCGGCAGGCCGGTGACCGGGTCGAAGTTGTTCGCGAGCAGCGAGCGCGTGATGCGCGCGAGCCAGGGCTGCCAGAGCGCGATCTCGTCCGTCCGGCCCAGGCGCCGCGACTCACGCAGCCACTTGCCGAGCAGCTTGTGCACGGTGTGGAAGCCCAGCGAGCGCTCGGGCGCCGTGGGCGCGCCGGTCTCCACGTCGCAGCCCGTGACCGCCACGTAGCCCGTCTGCGGGTCGATGAGCCCGCGGCCGCCCTCGGCTTCGGAGAGGTACCAGGTCTGCAGCGTCTGGCGCACCTGCGCCTCGATCGAGGTCCGCAGCTCGGCTGGCGAGACCGCCGGCCAGCTCACGCGCGCGACGATCTCGTCGACGTCGGCCAGCGCTCCGGGCTTGCCGGCCGCCGCCAGGCGCAGGTCGAGCCGCGGGATGGGCGCCTCGCCGTGCTCGGCCAGGAAGCGCGCGCCGACGTCGACCGCGATCCGCCACCAGCCGTTGCCCTCGTCGCGCACCGCGAGCGGCTCGACGGCCGCGCCCGCCGCGTCGGTCACGCGCACGTCCGACGGCGCGCCGCCGTCCGGCGCGGCCAGCAGCAGCGTCGTGCGCCGGCCCGGGCCGTCCTCGAGCACGAGGCGCAGCTGACCGTTGCGGCGCGTGCGCAATGCGAGCGAGACGACGAGGTGCTCGGTGCCGCGCGGATCGGTGGCGATCTTCTGCAGCACCTCCGTCGTCACGAGCGACAGCCGCAGGAAGCGGCCGCCGCGGAAGGGACCGTCCTCGGACACGAAGCAGGTCGGGTTGCCGGGCGTGGGATCGAAGGCGCCGAGCCAGTAGGCGCCGTACTTGGGCGGGTCGGTGGTCGAGTCCGCGAGCCACTCGAAGCCCGAGTTGAGCAGCCCGTTGACCTCGAGCGTGCGGGCCGGCTCGGTCATCAGCGGGCGCGGACTCGCGATCGGCGGGAAGGACGGCGGGGCCGCCGTCGCGTCGGCGCCAGGAGCCGTGCTCGCGGCGGGTGCGGGCGTCGCCGGTGGCGTCGCGGGCGCCGCCGACGGCGTGGCCTGAATGGCCGGCGGCTGCGGCGCCTCGCGCGAGCAGCTCGACCACCACGCCAGCGCGATGCACGCCGCCGCGGCGCCCGCCACCAGCCACGGCCAGCTCCGACGGCGGGCGTTGCGATTGGCGACCTGCATCGCACCACTCTAGAATCCGCCTCCGTGCAGGCCTACCTCGACCTCGTCCGCCACGTGCTGGAGCACGGCGTGCGCAAGCCCAGCCGCACGGGCGTCGACACGCTGAGCTGCTTCGCGGCGCACTACCAGGTCGACCTGGCCGCGGGCTTCCCGCTGCTCACGACGAAGAAGATGCACTGGGGCTCGATCCTGCGCGAGCTGCTCTGGTACCTGTCGGGCGAGGACCACATCCGCAACCTGCGCGAGCACACCAAGATCTGGGACGCCTGGGCCGACGAGGAGGGCCGGCTCGACACGGCCTACGGCCACTACTGGCGGCACTTCCCCAGCGCGACGCGCGACGCGCAGGGGCGCTGGCAGGTCAAGGAGATCGACCAGATCGCGAACGTGCTCGCCGCGCTGCGCAACGATCCGACGAGCCGGCGCCTCGTCGTCACGGCCTGGGAGCCGGGCAACGCCTGGAGCAGCCGGCTGCCGCCCTGCCACTACACCTTCGCCTTCCAGGTGCTCGAGGGCCGGCTGAACTGCCACCTCAACCAGCGCAGCGGCGACATCGCGCTGGGCATCCCCTTCAACCTCGCGGCCTACGCGACGCTGACGCAGATGCTCGCGCAGGACACGGGCCTGGAGGCGGGGACCTTCAGCCACACGATCGTCGACGCGCACATCTACACCGCCAAGCCCGACGGCAGCATGGCCGAGTACGACCACGTGCCCGGCCTGCTCGCGCAGCTCGAGCGCAAGCCCCTGCCGCTGCCGCGGCTCAAGATCGCGCGCAAGCCCTTCGACGAGCTGCGCTTCGACGACTTCGAGATCGAGGGCTACGTCGCGCACGAGCCGATCAAGTTCAAGGTCGCGGTGTGAGGGTCTCGCTCATCGTCGCGATGACGCGCGACGGGCTCATGGGGCGGGGGAAGTCGCTGCCCTGGCGCTGGCCGGAGGACCTGGCGCACTTCAAGCGCCTGACGAAGGGCCACGTCTGCATCATGGGCCGGCTGACCTTCGAGAGCCTGTGCGAGCAGTTCGGCGGGCCGCTCAAGCAGCGCGAGAACGTCGTTGTCTCGCGCGAGGCCGGGGGTGGCAACCAGGGCGAGCTGCGCGACGGCGGACGCTGGTTCGCCTCGCTCGAGGCCGCGCTCGCCTGGGCCGGGCCGGTCGAGACGCAGCGGGCCGAGGCGGCCGGCCTGGCGCCCGAGGTCTTCCTGCTGGGCGGCGCCCAGCTCTTCCGCTCGGCGCTCACGACCCTGCGGCCGGCGCCCGACGCGCTCGTCGTCACCTGGGTGCCGGACGTGCCCATCCAGCCGGGCGACACCGTCTTTCCCTTCCGGCCGCCCGAGGAGTGGCTCCTGCGCGAGCACCGCGCCGCGCGGCGCTGGACCAGCGCCGACGGCCAGCTCGAGTTCGTGGTCTACGAGCGCGCGCGCTAGCGCGACGCACGGCAAGCGGATCGATCGTTCCTGATCGGAGCTTCACCGCTCCCTGATCGCGATTCGACGTGCTTTCGCTACGGAAGCGGGGGCCTGACGTCCGAAGAGAGCAGCGGTCCGTCTCGAACTCGTGGAGCGCGCTTCGATCATGAACTCGCCGCAACGGCTCGGTGAGCGACGGTTCGAGCAGCGTCCGCGGTGCCTCGACGCCGAGATCGCCGCCGCGCCTTCGGCCCTGCTCGCACGGGGGCTGTGGACGACGGCGCTGGTCCTGGCGGTGATCGGGGTGGCCGCGCTGATCCTGCTGAGCTGACGCGGGTCGTGCGGGCGCGCGGCCTCGCCGCCGCGCCCGGATCGCGGCTCAGGCCGGCAGGCCGCCGCTCGCCACGCGCTCCATCGCCGTGCAGAAGCGGTCGAGCTCCTCGAGCGAGGTGTAGACGCTGGGCGAGATGCGCAGCCCCTGGACCTCGGGGTGGTCGATGCCGGTCGTCAGGATGCGGTTCTTGTCCCACAGCCAGGCGCGCAGCTTGCCGGTGTCCACTCCCTCGATCGACACCGTCGCCACGCCGCTGGCCGCGCCGGGCGCGAGACTCGTGTGCAGGCGCACAGCGGGCTGCTGGAGCAGACGCTTCGCCCACCAGTCACGCAGGTACAGCATCCGCGCCTGCTTGCGGGCCGGGCCCAGCCCCTCGTGGAACTCGAGCGCCTCGGCGATGCCGAGCGTGGGCGCCAGCGGGTGCGTGCCGATCTCCTCGAACTTGCGGATGTTCTCGTTCAGGGTGGGCGCTGCGGCCGTCAGCGGCCACAGCGCGCCGAGCTTGTCCCGGCGCACGTAGAGCAGGCCCGTGCCGTGCGGCGCGAAGAGCCACTTGTGCAGGCTGCTCGCGTAATAGTCGCAGTCCAGCGCGTCGATGCGGAAGTCGAGGTGCGCCAGCGCGTGCGCGCCGTCCACGATGACCGGCAGGCCCTTGCGCCGCGCCATGGCCACGACCGACTTCACCGGCAGCACCTGGCCGGTCAGGTTGATCACGTGGCACATGAGGATCAGCTTCGTGCGCGGCCCGATGGCCTGCTCGTAGAGCGCGACGGCCTGCTCGGGGTCGTCGAGCGGCACGGGGATCTGGATCTGCTTGAGCACGATCCCCTCGCGCCGCTCGCGCTGCTGGAAGGTCTGGATCATGCGCGGGTAGTCCTGCGTCGTCGCGAGGACCTCGTCGCCCGGCTTCAGGTCGAACCCGTTCTGGCAGATCTGCAGCCCCTCGGAGGCGTTGCGCGTGATCGCCAGCTCCTCGGCGTCGGCGCCGAAGGCCGCCGCGAGCTGGCGCCGCACGGCCTCGACCTGCGGCGTCAGCTCGCCGAGCAGCGCGAGCGCCGACGGGTAGCTGTTGCACCAGTCCTGGTGGCGCTTGACCGAGTCCTGCACGAGCGCCGGCGAGGGGCTGACGCCGCCGTTGTTGAGGTTGACGATGCTGCGGTCGACGGTGAAGGCGCGCCCGACCGCGGCCCAGAAGTCCTCGTCCTGCGCGACGTTGCCGGGCGGGCCGGCAGCCGCGGGCAGCTGGCGCGCGGCCGCGACCGCCTGCGCGGCGCAGGCCGGGTTGAGCACCGCGGTCGCCATCGCCGCGGGAACAGCCGTGCCGAGGAATCCGCGCCGCGTGAGCATGCCCGCGGCGGATCATACTCCCGGCGAGCGGCGCTTCAGCGCATCGGGTAGGGCGTGCCGGGCGGACGCGTCGCCGCGGGCAGCTCGCCCTCGGGCGCCAGCAGCACCCGCTTCATCGCGGCGCTCCGGCGTCCGTCATGCAGTAGAGCCGGACGACGAGCGGCGGCTGGTCCGGCCGCCAGCGCACCGGCAGCTCGACCTTCTGCTTCGCAGCGCGCGCCACGGCCGGCTCGATCGGCGACTTGCGCGGGCCGAGGATGATCCAGTCGACCTCGGGGCCGCCCGGCCAGCCGCCCGGCAGGTTGCGATCGGTGTAGGCGCGGCGCCCGGTGAGGATGCTCAGGATCGGCCCGCGCTCGTGGAGCAGGCGCGCCTGCGGCGGCGTGTGCTCGACGATCCAGGCGGCGGCCGCGCCGTCGGTCACCGCGTTCTGCTGCTTGAAGTCGGGCCCCGCGCGGTCCTCGCTCCAGTGCGCCGCGGCCACGAGCGCGAGCAGCGCGGCCGGCGCCGCGAGCGCCGCAACGCGCGCGCGCCGCGGCCGCGGGGCGCGGGCGGCGAGGCGCTCGGCACTGAAGAACAGCGCCGAGAGCACGGCCGGCAGCACCGGCAGCAGCAGCCGGTCGGTGTAGGTGAAGTAGGCCAGCAGCATGGCCACCGAGGCGGCGCCGTACCAGTCGAGCAGCGACCGCCGCACGACGAGCGCGTGGGCCATCGCCGCGGCCACGGCCGCCGCGACGAGCCAGGGCAGCGGCCCGCTCCCGACGCCGATCAGCGCGTCGCCGAGCGAGACCGCGATCGCGCGCGTGTTGTCGACCACGCGCCGGCCCCAGCCGGCGGCGTCCACGAGCGGCGAGCCGGGGTCGCCGGGGTCGGTGTGCAGCAGCGCCGTGGCGTAGTCGAACATGAGCGTCTGCGTGGCGGGACGCTCGGCGCGGCTCGCGGCGTCGCGCGCCCACAGCATCCAGGGCAGGTGCAGCAGCAGCGCGAGCGCGGCGAGCGCCGGCCCCTGCCAGCGGCGGCCGTCCTTGCGCAGCACGCCCGAGAGCGCGAGCGGCGGCAGCAGCAGCAGCCCGACCGAGCGCAGCCAGCACGAGGCCGAGAGCAGCACGGCGCCGAGCACGCCGCGCCGCCAGCCGACGCGCGCCTGGCCGCTGGCCGGCATGAGCAGCCAGAGCGCCGCGAAGAACAGCGCCAGGAAGGGGAACTCGGCGAAGACCTTGTCGAAGGACTGCACGCTGAGCCGGCTGATCGCGAAGAGCAGCGCCACGAGCGTGCCGGCGAGCGCGCCGTGCAGCCGGCGCAGCGCGAGCGCGACGGCCACGAAGGCCGCGACGGCCGTGGCCTGCACGAAGCGGTTGAGCGCCAGGTGGTCGAGCGGCAGGCCCACGAGCGGCTGCAGCATCCAGGCCAGCCCGGGCGGCCGCACGAAGAAGGCGTGGTCGAGGTAGGTGTAGCCCTGGCCCGCGCGCAGGCTCTGCGCGGTGAGCACGTAGATCGCGCTGTCGACGTACTCGCCGAAGCGCGGCTCGACGAAGGCCGTCACGCACAGCACGCACCAGAGCGCGAGCAGTGCGAGCAGCACGAGCGTGACCGCGCGCTCGGGCTTCACGCGCCGCGCCCCGCGCGCGCCTGGTCGGCGGCCGGCAGGCCGTGCGCGGCCGCGACCGCGGCGCGCTCGCGCCACGCGAAGCGGGCGGCCCACGGCGGCGCCCGGCCCTCGACGACGTCGGCGATCAGGCCCCCGAGCACCGGCGCGAACTTGAAGGCGTGCCCGCTGCCGCCCGCCGCGACGAACACGCCCTCGCGCCCGGGGTGCCGATCGACGAGGAAGTGCCCGTCGGGCGTGTCGTCGTAGAGGCACAGCCGGCTGCCGATGAGCGGCGGCTGCCCGAGACCCGGCAGCGCGCGGGCGAGGAAGGCCCGGAAGCGCGCCTCGTCGCCCGCCTCGATCTCGCGCGGCGCGTCGGGGTGCACGGCGTGGCCCGCGCCGTGGTTGGCGAGCTTGAGCGTGCCGTCGGCCAGCGCGGGGAAGCCATAGAAGCCGGTGCGGCCGACGTCGGCCGTGTAGGGCGGGAACTGCGGCGCGCGCCAGCGTTCGGGCTCCGGCGGCCGGAAGTAGAGCACCGGCTGCCCGACGACCGAGATGAGCGCCGTGGTCTCGGGCAGCAGCAGCGGCGTCCACGCGCCGGCGGCGACGAGCACCCGCTCCGCGTCGGCCCGGACGTCCTCGACGCTCGCCGGCACGCCCTCGTGCACCGCGATGCCGGCCCGCCGCGCGCGCTCGACCAGCCAGCTCATGACCGCGCCGCTCTCGGCCCACCCGCCCTCGGGATTGAAGTAGCCGCCGTCGAACTCGCCCTCGCTCCACGCCGGGAAGCGGCGGCGCAACGTCGCCCGGTCGAGCGGCTGCAGCGCGTGGCCGCGCCGGCCGAGCAGCGCGTGGCTGTCGCCCTCGAAGGAGCCGGGCCGCAGCGGACCGCGCGTCAGCACGAGCAGGCCGTCCTCGTGGAAGAGCGTGCGGCCCGACTCGGCGTTCCAGGCGCGCCAGCGCGGCAGCGCCTGCTCCATGAGCTCGGTCGAGAGCTCGTCGGCGCCGTAGTCGAGGCGCACGATCTTGCTCACGTCGGTCGAGGCCGCCTCGGGGCGCGGCAGCGGCCCGGGATCGACGAGCGCCACCGTGTGTCCCCGCTCCTGCAGCGCCAGCGCGGCCGTGACGCCGAAGACACCGGCTCCGAGCACGACGATGCGGCCCATGCCGCCATCATGCCGGGCGGCCGGGCCGCGGCGCGACGGCGCAAGTCACAGGGGAGAACGGTCCGCTCACCTGCTAGTCTGGCTTCGCGCCGGGCATGGCGGCCCGGCAAGCCGGAACTCCGAGGAGGGACGCTCCGCATGGTCCTGCGCAGCATCGGCAAGGTGATCCGGGGCAAGGCGACCCCCGGTCAGATGATGGCGGCCTGCATCCTGGGCGCGATGCTCGGCTTCGTGCCAGGGCTCTCGCGCGCGCCGGGCCTGCTCGCGGCGCTGCTGTTCGTGCTGCTCGTGTTCAACGCGAGCCTGCCGCTGGCGCTGCTGACCTGGCCGCTGGCCAAGCTCGCCTCGTGGCTGCTGCTGCCGCTGTCCTTCCAGATGGGGCGCGTGCTGCTCGACGGGCCGACCCAGGGCCTGTTCCGCAGCCTCGTGAACATGCCCGTCGTGGCGCTCTTCGGCCTCGAGTACTACGCGGTGACCGGCGGCCAGGCGATCGCGGTGCTGCTCGGCTACGTCGTCGGCCTGCTCGTGACGCGCGCGGTCAAGCGCATCCGCACGGCCATGGCCGGCGTCGAAGCGGGCAGCGACGCCTACCAGAAGATCGCCGGCAAGTGGTGGGCGGGCCTGCTCGCCTGGGCGCTCGTCGGCGGGCGCCGCGGCAAGCTGACCTGGCAGGAGATCGCCACGCGCACCGGCGGCAATCCGGTGCGGCTGTGGGGCGCCGGCATCGTGGTCGTGCTCGTGGGCGCCCTGTTCGCGCTGCAGGGCGTGCTGGCCGGCCCGCTGCTTGGCCGCAGCCTCAAGACCGGGCTCGAGAGCGTCAACGGCGCGACGGTCGACGTCGGCTCGGCGAGCATCGACCTCTCGGCCGGCAAGCTGGTCGTCACCGACCTCGCGGTCGCCGATCCCAACGCGCTCGACACCGACTCGTTCCGTGCCGCGCGGCTCGAGGCCGACATCGCCGCCGACGACCTGCTGCGCAAGCGGGTGCGCCTCGACAAGCTCGTGATCAGCGACGCGCACTCGGGGCTCAAGCGCGCCTCGCCCGGCTCGCGCGTCGGCCCCGAGCCCGAGCCGCCCGAGGTCGAGGACCGGCCCGCCGACAGCAAGACGCTCGACGACTACATCAAGACCGCCGAGGTCTGGCGCGACCGGCTGCGCCAGGTGCGGCGCGTGCTCGACGGGCTGTCGGGCGACGACAAGCCCCAGGAGGGCGGCGCGGGCGGCGGCGCGGGCGGCGGCGCGGGCGGCGGCGCGCCGGAGACGATGGGCCAGCGCCTCGAGCGCGAGGCCGAGCTGCTCGGCTACGCGAACGTCACCGCCGGCCATCTCGTCGAGGGCTCGCCGACCTTCGCCTGCACCGAGCTCGTCGCCGACGGCGTGACGAGCGAGTCGCTGCCCGGCGAGGTCTTCGACGTGCGCGCCGAGCATCTCTCCACGCAGCCCTGGCTCGAGCAGGGCGCGCCGCGCCTCTCGGTCAAGTCGCGCAGCGGCAAGGTGCTGCTCGACGTGGGTCTCGCTGCGATGGCGAGCCAGCCCGGCAGCAACCTGATCAAGTTCGACCTCAAGGGCCTCGAGGTCGACAAGATCGCCGGCGACCTCGATGTGGGCGGCGCGCCGCCGCTGCAGGGCGGCACCCTGGACGTCTCGCTCGACGGGAGCTGGAGCGGCGGGCGCGTCGGCTACATCGACCTGCCGCTGCAGGTCGCGCTGCACGACACGACGCTGCAGCTCGGCGGATCGGCTCGCAAGGTCTCCCTGTTCCTGCTGCCGCTCGGGCTGCGCGGCCCGATCGACGATCCCTCGATCAGCATCGACGACGACCAGCTCGTCGCCTCGCTCAAGGCCGCGGGCGCCGCCGAGCTGACCAAGAAGGTCGAGGAGAAGCAGAAGGAGGTCATGGACGAGGCGCAGAAGAAGGTGGACGAGAAGGTGAACGAGAAGATCGACGACGCGCTCGGCGGCCTGTTCAAGAAGAAGAAGGGCTGAGCGTGGCGGCGCCGACCGGGATCGCAGGCGTGAGCTCCTTCTTCCGCACGCTCGTGCTGGGCGCGATCGTGGGGCTGCTCGCCTGGGGCGCCTGGAACGTGAACGAGCTCATGCAGCGCCAGCAGCACGAGCTGGCCGAGCGCGACCGGCGCATCGAGGGCCTGCAGGCCGACGTCGCGCAGCGCGACGCGCGCATCGCCGAGCAGCAGCAGCAGATCGAGGAGCTGCAGGCCCAGGTGCGCGAGCTCGAGCTGGCGCTCAAGCTGCTCAAGGTCGACCACCGGCTGGCGCGGCTGTCGGTGCAGGAGCAGCGGCCGGCGCCCGCGCTCAAGGGCGGCGTCGAGACCGTGGTCGTGTTCCAGGAGCTCGACGCCGACGGCGAGCCGCTCGGCCCCGAGCAGCCCTTCACGCTGGTGGGCAAGGTGGCCTACATCGACGCGCTCGTGATCAAGTTCGACGACAGCTACGTCGAGCAGGGCGACGCGCTGCGGGGCAGCTCGATCTGCTTCTTCCGGCGGCTCTTCGGCGAGTACCAGCAGCCCAACGAAGGCTTCCCGCTCGACAGCGTGGGCACGCGGCCGCGCAGCTACGGGGCCGGCGACGACGCGCCGCTGCCGGTCGAGAGCACGCTCTGGCAGCACTTCTGGGACTACGCCAACGACCCCGCCGCCGCCGCCCGGGTCGGCGTGCGCGCGCTGCACGGCGAGGCGCCCTACGTCGAGCTGCGGCCCGGGCAGACTTACCGCGTCGAGCTGCGCGCGAGCGGCGGCCTGACGGTGCGGCCCGAATAGCGGCCTGCTAGAGTCGCGCGGCGTGGGTTCCGCGCGCGCTGCCCGCTGGCTCGACGGACTCGGCTGGGTCCTGCTCGCTCTGGCCGGCGCGCGCTTCGCCGTGGTCGTGGCGGGCCAGCTCGCCTGGCCGCTCGACCTCGAGTTCGAGACGCTGCAGCTCCGCACCGTGCGCGTGATCGAGTCGGGACGCAATCCCTACGGCGCGGAGACCTACGCCGACCTGCCCTTCGTCTTCAGCGTCTACACGCCGCTCTACCACCTGCTCGTCGCCGCGCTGCCCGAGGTGGCGGGCCGGCCCTTCCTCGTGGGGCGGCTGGTCGCGCTGGGCGCGATGCTGCTCGTGGCCGGCAGCCTCTTCCTCGTCGACGGCCGGCGCACGCGGCCGGGCCTGGCGGCCTTCGCCTGCGGCTGGCTCCTGCTCCTGTGGCCGGTGGCCGGCCACTCGGCCTACATGCGGCAGGAGCCGCTCGGGCTGCTGGCCTCGTCGGCGGCCGTGCTCCTGCTCGCGCGCGGCGGGACTCGCGCGGCCGCCGGGGCGGCGGTCTGCAGCCTGCTCGCGCTGGGCTTCAAGCAGTCCTGCCTCGCGCCGCTGCTCGCGGGCCTGCTCTACCTCTCGCTCGCCCGCCGCTTGGCCGAGCTGCGCGTGTTCCTCGCCGTGCTCGCGGGCCTGGGCGGCGCCGCGGCTCTCGTCGCGACCTGGGTCTGGGGCCGCGGCTTCTGGTTCTGCACGACGGCGGGGACGGTCGACGCCTGGTCGGGCGCGCAGCTCGCGCACGCCTGGGCCGAGATGGCGCGCCAGCCGGCCTTCGTCGCGCTGCTGGCGGCCGCGGTGCTGGTCGCGGCCCTCGCCGCGCGCCGCGGCGCCGCCGCGCTGCGCGACTCGCCCTACCCGGCCTTTGCGCTCGTCTCGCTGCTCCTGCTGCTGGCCAGCGTGGGCAAGGCCGGCTCGCACATCCTCTACTTCTTCGACCTGATCCTGGCGCTGCCGATGTGGCTCGTGTTCGAGCTCGGACGGGCCTCGCCGCTTCCGCGACCGGCCGCGCTCGCCGGACTGCTCGTGCTCGCGCTCGCCGTGCACGACGTCGCGACGACCGGCCGGCGCCGCAACATCCTGGCCTGGCCCGACCCGGTCACCGAGCCCGGGCTCGAGTACGCCGAGCACGCGCGCGCCGGCCTCGCCGAGCGCGGCCTCGAGCACCCGCTCGTGCTCAACCTCGGGCCGCTACGCGCCGTGGGCTCGATCACGGACGACTTCTGCGTGAACGACGCCCTGCTCTACGACCGGCTGTTCCGGACGGGCCGGCTCTCGCCCGAGCCGCTGCTCGCGGCCGTCCGCCGCCGGGCCTTCGACCTCGTGCTGATCGCGTCCAAGCAGCCCGTGCCACCGCCGGCGGGCGCCGACGACCCGATGAGCCGCGTGGTCGCCGCGGTCGACGAGGAGTACCGCCTGATCGGGAGCGACCTCGTGCTGCAATACTTCGTGCGCGGTCCCTGACCGTACACTCGGCGCCATGGACGCCGACCTGCGCGAGCGCCGCAGCCTGCGGGCGGTCGATCTCGGCCTGGCGGCCAACGCGCTGCTGGCCGCGCTCAAGTGCACGGCCGGCGTCGTCGGCGCCAGCCCCGCGCTGCTCGCCGACGGGATCAACTCGGTCAGCGACGTCGTCTACTACGTCGTCGTGCGCGTCTTCATGGTCCTCGCGCGCAAGCCGGCCGACGCCGAGCACCCCTACGGCCACGAGCGGCTCGAGAGCATCGGCGCGCTCGTGGTGGGCTGCTTCGTCCTCGCCACCGGCGTGGCCGTGCTGCTCAACGCGGGCCACCAGGTCTGGGAGCTGGTCTCGGGCGCCTCGAGCTACCAGGGCGCCGAGCTCTACACCCTGTGGGTCGCCCTGCTCACCGTGGCGCTCAAGCTCGGCCTCTGGCAGTGGACCGCGCGCATCGGCCGTCGCACCGCCAACCCCGCGGTCGCGGCCCTGGCTCTCGACCACCGCAACGACGTGCTCGCCGCCGGCGCGGCCGCGCTCGGCGTGGCGCTCGGGCGCACCGGCCGTCCCTGGGTCGACCCGGCCGCCGCGGCCCTCGTCGCGCTCGTCATCCTGCGCACGGGCGTCGAGATCCTGCGCGAGTCGAGCCAGGACCTCATGGGCACCCAGCCCGGCCAGGCGATGGGGCGGCAGCTCCGCGACTGGCTCTCGGCGGTGACGGGCGTGCGCGAGGTCCAGGAGGTGCGCGCGCACAGCTTCGGGCCCTACCTCGTGCTCAACGTGACCATCGGCGTGGACGGCACGCTCAGCGTGGCGGCCGGCGACGCCATCGCCGACGCCGTCGAGCGCGTGCTCCATCAGCGGCTCGAGTTCCTGCGCGCCGTGCACGTGCACTACCACCCGGTGGGCACGTTGCCCGCGTCGGGGCGCTGACGCTCGGTTGAGCGCTTGGCGCGAGACTTGCCGGACCGCACGTTCTGCGGGCCGACGATAGACTCGGCCGCACCGAGACGAGGCCGCCGCGGGGGCGCCGGCCATCCGACCCGCGCCGCAGCGACTCCCGCTCGCCGGCCCGCGTTCTCGACCCGTGGTCAGTGTTCGCCGTTCCTGCACTGACGCCGAGGGTCGGCGGCGCATCCGGAGTCTCTCCATGAAGTCGCTCGCCTGCCGCGTCGTCGTCGTTTCCGCGTCGCTCGCCCTGCCGCTGAACCTGCCTCGGGCCGCCGCCCAGACGGTGCTCGAGCTGGACGGGATCGGAGCCGTCGTCTTCGAGACGGACGGCCCTCCCTCGGGATGCGGCTATCCCACCGGGCCGGTGGTCGCCTCGTTCTCGTACGCGACGCCCTTCACGTGCCCGACCGCCGGATCGGTGGGCGGAGGCACCTTCGTGGGCGACGTCGCGTCCAATCGCCTCTCGGACACGATCTGGGTGACCGACGGCCAGACGTTCACCGAGTACGTCGGCTCCGGCGCGGCCCTGGGCACGCCGATCAACAGCTTCGTCCTGCCCGTCGGCTTCGTGCTGGCCGGACGAGTCACCGGCATGGACTTCGTCGGAACCTACGGCCTCCCGGGCTACCTGCTCGTCACCGACGGCCGGATGTGCGCGGGCATCGCGCCGCCGACCGCACCGGGTTGCGCGCTGCCCTCGGTGGTCGTCGCTCCGTTCCCGTTGCCTGGGCACGTGTTCGCGACGGACCTGGCGTGGCTGGCCGAAACGGGCAGCTTGTGGGTCTGCGACACCATCGGATATGTGACGGAGGTCTACGTGGACGGAACGCTCGGCCAGTGGGGCAGCATTCCCGTGGCTCCGGGCGAGTGCGGCCTCGTGTCGCCCCTGACCGGAATCGCGGCCGACGGGGCGCCGGGGCAATTCGGGATCGGCGCGCTCTATGTGACGGACGGCGTGACGGTGGCCCGTGTCAGCGTGAACGGTGAGTTCCTGGTCCCGCAGATGCACTCGCCGTTCCCCTGCTTCCCGTTGTCCGCGCCCGGCGTGAACGGCCTCGGAAACACGCTCCACCCGATCGCCTACGGCGTCGGCACTGATACAGGCGGACTGCCCCCGCCCGTCATGACCGCCACCGGTCAGACGACCGAGCCATCCGGGACGATCACGTTCACGCTGTCGGGTGCGGACGCCACGCCCGGGACGATGTGCGTCCTGACCTACAACTACATCCCGCTGTGCCCTGCGTTCACGGTCCTGGGTGGCAATGCCCTGTACGTCGCGCCCGGGATCGCTCCGGCCGGGCCCTTCGCCGTGGTCGGCGGCACGTTCTCGGTCTCCTTCGCGATCCCCTCCGGTGCTCCGTTCTTCTTCTTCCACAAGCCGCAATTCGTGCAGTGGATCGTGGCCAAGGGCTCGGGCGGCTTCCAGGTCAGCAACGCCATGACGTTCACCCCCACGGCGCCCTGAGCAGCGCACGCCGCCGGCGCACGGTCGCGCGCGCATCGCCGAGCTTGCCAGGTCTCGACCGTGAGCGCATGATCGCCTGCAGAGAGTGGACCGACACGATCCTCACCGCGCGCTGATCGGACGCGACGCCGTGTCCGACATCCGCCGCACGACCTGCAATCGCGACTGTCCCGACGCCTGCTCGTTGCTCGTGACCGTCGCGGACGGGCGCGCGACGATGCTGCGCGGCGATCCCGACGACCCGGTCACGCGCGGCTTCCTGTGCGAGCGCACGAGCCGCTTCCTCGACCGGCAGCACGACCCGGCGCGCCTGACGACGCCGCTGCTGCGCCGCGGAAGAGGCGGTGGCCTCGGC
>Ga0111539_10003514_pt1 | contig 20665 bp, 18 predicted proteins | sample RhiMethybrSRZTD1_FD_79667 | JGI IMG/M metagenome (GOLD analysis project Ga0111539, IMG submission 79667) | Populus rhizosphere microbial communities from Tennessee, USA - Rhizosphere MetaG P. TD hybrid SRZTD1 (version 2) (version 2) | ecosystem: Host-associated > Plants > Roots > Rhizosphere >...
CGACCGCGGATCCGTCGGCACCGCCCGACGTGCTGTTCGAAGTGGCGCACGGAGCGACGCGCTCGTCGCACTTCGACGACCTGCGCCGGCAATTGCGCGGCGACTACGCGGCCGACCTGAAGGAGTTCTTCTTCGTCAACACCGACGTCGGCGCTCCCGAAGTCGCGCGGGAGGTCGCGCGTCGGATCGTGCAGCAGCAGCCGCAGCGCTCTGCGGTCGTCGTGCGGTGCCTGCTGCCGCGCACCTTCGTCGACTGCAATCGACGTGTGGACCGCGACACGCTCCCGGCCACGTCGCGCCCCGGCGAGATGACGCCCGGGCTGCCGCCGTGGATCCGCGAGCCGGCCGACCGCGAGCTGTTGTTGCAGCGCTACTTCGCGTATCGCGACGTCGTGACCGCCGCGTTCGAATCGATCTGCGGCAAGGGCGGTCTCGGCCTGTTCGTGCACACCTACGCGCCGCGCAGCGTCGACGTGCCGATCGACGAGAACATCGTCGCGAACCTGCGCGCGGCGTGGGCGCCCGAGCGCGTCGGGACGTGGCCGCTGCGGGCCGACGTGGATCTGATCACACACGATCCGGGCGGGCGCCTGATGGCATCGCCGACGCTCGTGCAGCGCGCGTTGAGCGGGCTCGAGGGGGCCGGCTTCGAAGTGAAGCAGAACGCGACCTACTCGCTGCACCCGGTCACGCTCGCCCACGCGTTCGCCGAGCGCTACGCGAACGCGACGCTCTGCCTCGAAGTGCGCCGCGACCTGCTGCTCGCGCGATTCACGCCGTTCCAGGAGATGATTCCTGCGCCGGCCAAGGTGGCACGCGTCGCCGCGCCGCTCGCGGCTGCCGTGCTCGCGGCGCTGCGATGATCGCGGATCGTTCGCCGACCTCGTGCAGCGGAGCGAACGACGCGGCAGAATCTGCGAGCCCGCGCCGAGCCGCGGCGCCCGCGTGACCAGCGAACCCGCACGAGAACCACAGAAGAAGCCCTCGAGGCGTCGGCGGCGCCGGCCCCCGGTCGGCGCGTCGCCCGGCACGCTGCAGGTGGCAGCCGATGCGCCGCCGCCGCAGATCGCGGCGATCGGTTTCGGACCGCAAGGAGTCGTCGAGCGCAAGCCGATCGGTCTCGACGAGATCGCTGCGTTGCGCGGCAGCTGCAGCGTCATCTGGATCGACGTGACCGGGTTCGGCGACGTGGCAACGCTGCACCGCCTCAGGGAGATGTTCGATCTGCATCGGCTGGCCCTCGAAGACGTCGTGAGCCAGCAGCAGCGCGCCAAGGTCGAGGACTACGGCTCGCACGGGTTCATCGTGTTGCGCATGGTCGACGAGTCTGCCGCGCACGAGACGGAACAGCTCAGCCTGTTCGTCGGTCCCGGCTTCGTGGTGACGTTCCAGGAGCGACCCGGCGACTGCTTCGAACCGGTGCGGCAGCGGCTGCGTGATCCGAACGGGCAGATGCAGAAGCGCGGCAGCGACTACCTCGCGTATGCGCTGCTCGACGCCGTCGTCGATGCGTACTTCCCCGTGCTCGAGCGGCTCGACGGCCGGCTCGAACAGATCGAAGAGCAGATCCTCGGCCTGGGCGGGGAAGCGCCCGTGCGCGAGCTCTATGCACAGCGACGCTGCATGCTCGAGCTGCGGCGCGCGATCTGGCCGCTGCGCGAGGCGTTCGGCACGCTCGTGCGCGGCGAGACGAAGCACTTCTCGACCAGCGTGCAGCCCTACCTGCGCGACGTGCACGACCACGTCGTGCAGCTGCTCGACCTGCTCGAGAACTGCCGCGAGATGAGCAGCAGCCTGATCGAGCTGCACATGTCGACGTCGAACAACCGGCTCAACGAAGTGATCAAGCTGCTGACGCTCATCTCGACGATCTTCATGCCGCTGACGTTCATCGTCGGCATCTACGGCATGAACTTCCACGAGATGCCGGAGCTGCACTGGCGGTACGGGTATCCGGCGTGTCTTGCCGCGATGGTCGTGATCGCGGGCGCGATGACGTTGTGGTTCCGCAAGCGGCGCTGGCTTTGAGCGGCTCGACAGAACTGCGATTCCAGCTTGGGCGCTTGACCCGTCACTCCTGGTTTAACAAAACGAAGTCGATTTGTTAAATCTACCCAGGTGGCTGCAACTGGCAGTGAAGCAATCCGATCGCGCATTGAAGCCGAAGCACCTGGTTGGGTGTTCACCCCTGCCGACCTGCTCGCGTTCGGTTCTCGTCATCTCGTTGGCGTTGTGCTGCTGAAACTCGTCAGAGCCGGAACGATCCGGCGACTGGCGCGCGGCATCTACGAACGACCGCGGCGACACTCGAAGCTCGGACTCCTGTCGCCCAAGCCCGATGCAATCGCCGCCGCCATCGCCAGGCACGACGGAGTCAACATCCAACCATCCGAGGCCAGCGCGGCCAACCAGCTGCGACTCTCGGAACAGGTACCTGCGAAGATCGAGTTCCAGACCGATGGCAAGTCGCGCACGGTACGCATCGGGTCTCTGACACTTCGATTCGTCAAACGCTCCCGCCGCAAGGTGGGCGGCATCGCGCCATCCAGTGGGCTGGTCTTCGCGGGCTTGCGCGCACTAGGGAGGAAGCACGTCACGGACGAACGCGTAAGTCATCTGCGTGCTCTGCTGAACGACGAAGATCGCCGACAACTGATCGTCGACCTGCCTCGCGCTCCGAGTTGGATGCACCCGTTCCTGCGTTCGATTGCGGGTGGGAGCGCAAGTCGACGCACGCGGCAACCGCGCCGATCCACCGATGCCTGACTTCACGACGCTGCCTCCGGACGAGCGACGCGAGTACTTCCGGGTGCGGATCACCGAGGGCGTGACGCCGCGGCACCAGCTGCAGCCAGCACGTCGGCGACGGACACACGCCGGGAGAACGGCACGATGCGCGGGTGCCCCGTCCACTCCGGCGGCACGAGCCGGTGCGGCACGCACAACACGTAGCGCGGCTCGGCCGCGAGCAACGCGAGGCGGCGCGCGAGCACCGAGCGATCGCGCAAGCCGGCGATCTCGAGCATCCATCGCTCGGGCCCCGCGCGCCGGCGCAGCTCGAAGTCGGGGAACGCGAGCCCACCGGCGATCGCGACCGGGAACGGTTCGCGCAGCAGATCCCAGTCCGGGGCGGCCGTCGCGAAGTCGCGCGCGAACTCGCGTTCGAGCTTGCTGTCGAACTGCCGCGGCTCGGGTCCGGGCAGGATCGGATCGCCGGTCGCGAGCACGAACGCGCCTTCGAGGCCTTGCACCGTGCATCGGGCCCGCAGGTGGTAGCGGCGCGACCATGGCAACAACGACGCGAGTGCCGCCAGCGAACGTGCGCCGCCGCCGCCTTCGCCGCGCCGCCAGCGCAGCCGCACGCCGTCGGCCGTCATGCCTTCGAGCGTGAGGCCCGTGCCGAGCAGCCATGCCGTGCGCAGCAGGGCGCGCGAGGCGCCGGCGAGCAGCAGCGTCGCAGCGCCCGCCTGCACGAGCAGACTCTGCGCGATCGCGCGGTTCGCGATCAGCGCGAACCGCGTGGGTTCGAGCGCCTCCGGCCACACGACGCGCCGCTCGTGCGGAAGGTCGGCGAACAGCTCGCGAGCCAGTGCCGTCGCAGAGCGTCCGTAGGCCGCGGCCACGCTGGCCAGGGCCTGCTCGCGGCCGAGACCACGCGCTGCCGCAGCGAACAGCTCCTGCCGGATCGCCGTCATGCGAGGTGGTCCCGCGCCATGACGCAGCAAGGCGCGCAGCACGTGCTGTGCTGTACGCAGGCGTGGACCCGCGCGGGGATCCGCGTCGCTGCGGCGCCAGCGTTGCTCCAGCGCGACCAGCGGCAGGCCGGCGGCGGCCTCCGCGTCGAGCAGCAGGTCTCTGAGCCAGGGCCGGTCGCGGTCGCTGAACCACGCCGGCACGAGCTCACCATCCGCCGGCGTGACCGACAGCAGTCGCAGCGGCAATGGACCGACCGAAGCGGTGCGCACGTCCGACCTCCACCGTGTCGAGGGCGATCAGTTCGTAGACGACGCCGGTCGCCGCGACGCGGCGGCAGCGCGCGTCGTGCTGGTCGCGGCCATAGCCGCCGCCGACGAGGATGCCGACGTCGGCGCATCCCTCGGGCACGCCGAGATCGAGCAGCCGCGGGCCGGCGAGCGTTCGCAGCCGCCCCGCGGCGAACGCGGCGAGCGTCGCCTGCCGTTCGCGCCGCGGCAGCTCTGCCGTGACGGGCGCGATCAGGTGCGTTCGCGCGAGCTCGTAGGTGCTGCGGCGATCGGGCGTGAAGACGAGCACACGCTCGCTGCGGTGGCGCGCGAGCAGCTCGGCGACCGCACCGGCCTTGTTGCGGTTCCAGCTCGCGAGCTGCAGAGCCCGGTGCCACGCGAACAGACCCGGACGCTGCTTCGGGTCACCGCGCGCCTGCTGTACGAACGTACCGAAGCCGCCGTTCGGCTGCGCGGCCACGAACACGTCGAACACGCAGAGGAACGTGTGCCAGGCTTCGTCGTAGCCGATGCGATCCTCCGGCGGCAGCGGCAGGTGCAGCTCGATGCGCTGCTGCGTGACGGTGGCATCGACGACGCCGAGCACCGGGCCGAGACTCGAACACCAGCGCAGCAGGCGACGGCTGTCCGGAGCATCGACGAAACCGAGCCGCAACAGCGCCGCACTGCCGTCGAGCACGGCGAGCAACGCCGGCAGCGGCATCTGCTCGGGCCGGTCGACGACGAGCAGGTCGTGACGGCGCGCGCGCCAGTGCATCGTGCGCGCCGCTTCGGCGACCGTGACGACGGTGGCCGCGCAGCGGCGTTGCCCGGGCCTGGCCACGGCGCCGTGTCCCGCGAGCGTCGTCGTCCAGCTGAGCTCGGCGCCGCTGTCGCGCGTGACCACGAGGGCCGGCTGCAATCGCGTGCGCAGCGCCGAGATCGTGAAGTCGAGCCGCGTGGCTTCGGGCAGGCCGCAGGCGATGCCGCGGCCGTCGTTCGCGAGCCAGCAGGGCAGCATCGAGGGCGTGGGTTCGGGGGCGGTTGGCGTGTCGTCGAGGCAGAGCGGCGGCGGCGCGATGCGATCGCAGAATGGGAGCCCGGCCGCGTGCAGCGCCTCGCGGGCGCAGCGCCGCAGGCGGGCAGGGCCGCGCAGCTCGGAACCGGTGCGGACGAAGCCGAACGGCGGACGCACGGTGGTCGGCCAGTCGCGCACGAGCAGCTCGCCGTGAACGAGATCGATGGTCGTGGGTGGAGCGGGGTTCATCACCGCTCTGTGCCGAGGAAGCGGCCGCGGTTGCAGTGGAGGTCGGGGAAATCCGCCTTTTGATGAACCGACGCGGCCCGTCGTGGCTTCTGCTGCAAGCGTGAACTGCCCCGTGAACACCGACTGCGAGGTCCAGCGTCCGGAGCTGCGGCTCGTCGGAGCACCGCCGGACTTCCGCCAGGTGTACGAAGCGCTCTATCAGCCGGTCGCCGATTATCTGTATCGGCGGCTCGGCGACCGGCACGACACCGAGGACACGCTGCACGACGTCTTCCTCGCGGTCTACCGGGCGCTCGGCCGGTTCCGCGATCGCGGCGTCCCGGTGCGCCATTGGGTGTTCCGCATCGCCAACCGGGCGGTGGGCCGGCGCCTGCGCCGCCGGCAGCTCGAGCTGCGGGCGCTGCAACACGGACTCGCGGCACGGCCCGCGAGCATCGCGGCGGACCTCGGCGCCACGACCGCCGACTCGCTGCGCGCGTTGCTCGCGGCGCTGCCGCGCGACCTGCAGGACGCGGTGTCGCTGCACTACTTCGCCGAACTGCCGATCCACGAGGTCGCGGCGATCCTGCGGTTGCCGGCCGGGACCGTGAAGTCGCGGCTGTCCCGCGCCCGCGACGTCTTGCGGGCCCACTTCGCGCGAGGAGGATCGACGTGAACGACCGCGAACGCGACCCGCTGGCGCAGATGCTGCAGCCGCTGTGTGGCGAGACCTGGCTGGCCGGCGAGCATCGCGAAGCGCTGCTGCGCGACTTGGAGGCGACATCGCGCAGGCGTTCGCGGTTCCATCTCGTATGGTCGGCGCTCGCGGGCGGCCTCGTCGCCGCGACGCTGATCGCCGCGACCGGCGGCGCGCGGTTCCTGCAGCGATTGTTCGGCCTCGAGATCGTCGAAGTCGAACGCAACGCCGAAGGCCAGGTCGAGCACATCACCGTGCGCACCGACGAGGCGACGACGCTGCTGCTGAAACCGTGGACGGACGCCAGCGAGCTCGAGCGGCCGGTCATCGTCACGCTGCCGCGCAGCGGCGGCGGCGAAGTGCGCGTGGCGGTGCGCCGCGACCGCGACGTCGACATACTGCCCAAGTACGTGCCGGTCGAAGACACTCCGCGATCGGGCGTGCAGCCCGGAGCGCGATACGCGGTGCGCCAGCTGCCGTGTCCGTGGACCGTCACCGTGACCGCGGACAAGCTGACGCTGCGCGACGCCGCCGGCGGCCGCACGCGTGAGCTGCCGCGCGTGCCGACATCACCCGGCACAGCGGCCCGCTACGGCGACGACCGTTGCCTGCTCGAAGTGCTCGATTCCTGAACGTGGAGATCCGCATGCGTTCTGCCTCCCGGCTCGTTCTGTCGGTCTCGATGCTGCTCGCTGCGGCGAACGCGCAAGCCGCTGCCGAGCGCCGCTGGGACGATGGCGGCGACCTCGACAAGATCGTCTGGAACCGGCCGTTCGCGCGCGCCCAGGAGCTGGCGCGCGCGTCCGGCCGCGTGATGCTGATCAAGCCGATCCTCGGCGGCGGCAACGTGCCGAGGCGCGGCGGCGTGCCGTGCGGCGGCAAGAACGACTGCGAAGGCTCGTGGTGAGTGGTCGCCGAAGTGCTCCGGTCCGGAGCCTACAGCGATGAGGTCGTCGCGAATCTCGTGCAGCGCCGCTTCATCGCGCTGATGTACGACGTCGCGCCGCCGTCGAAGAACTTCGGCGACGGTTCCGCGTACGACCCGGCGGCGATTGCCGCTGTGGGGGAGATGGACGAGCTGCGCAGCGGGCGCGGCGGCGGCGGCAGCGAGGATCCCAATGGCCGCGTGCGCGCCGACAGCTATCCGACGGCGCTGTTCCTCGCCCCCGACGGTGAGCGCCTCGGCGATGGGTTGTGGGGCATCATGCCGCCCGAACGGCTGCTGAGTGGTCTGCGCGACGTGATCGCGAAGTGGCCGCAGTACTTCGAGCCGACGCCCGAGGAACGCGCCGTGCTCGCGCGCGCGGACGCGCAGCCGGACGACGCTGCCGCGCAGCTCGCCGCGGCGCGGCTCTCGTGGGAGCTCGCCGAGTTCGAGGCGGTCGTGTCGCTGACCGAGCGTGGTCTCGGCAAAGCGTCACCGCCGATGCGCGCCGAGTTGCGATACTCGAAGGCGCGCGCGCTCGTGTGTCTCGGCCGCGACGACGAGGCGCGCACGTCGCTGCTCGCGATCGACGAAGCTGCGGCCGATCTCGCGCTCGCGGTGCAGGTCGCGCTCGCGCGGCTCGAGCTGCGGGCCGGCAAACCCGACGCGGCGGTTGCGCGGCTGCGGCCGCTCTGCACGTTCACGACGCCGCTGCAACACAGCGGTGCCGTGCTCTACACGACCGGGCTTGCACTGTGGCGCCAGGGCGCGCACGACGAGGCCAAGGTGCTGTGGCGGCAGCACCGGCGCGAGCTGCCGTTCGACCGCCTCGCGCGGCGATCCGCCGCGAGTCTCGGCCTCGACGAGGCCGAAGCGTTCCGCAACCAGGAGCTGTTCGAGACGAAGGGGTGGTGGTGATGAACACGTCGCGCGCAGTCGGTTTGATCGCGGGTCTCTTGTTCGCACCGGTCATTGCCCAGACCGCGCCGCGCACGGGTCGCGTCGTGAACGCCGCCGGCGAAGGCGTCGAGGCGACCGTGCACGTGCGCACGGTGCGGCCGTGCGGCCTCGACGCCGACGACGTGCCGCCGCTGCGAACCGCTCGCGACGGCACGTTTGTGTTGCCGGCGGAAGTCGGTGGCCACTACGCCACGTTCGCGCTGACCACCGACGCCGCGAGCGCGATCGTCGAACGGCGCGACGACGATCCGCTCGAGCTCGTGCTCGCCGCCGCGACGCCGAAGCCGCTGCAGGTCGATGGCCTCGCCGCGTGGCGCGACGAAGGACCGCTGCGTGCGTTCGTGCTGCTGCCGGTGTCGTTTCAGTGGCGGTTGCCCGTGGCGCTCGACGGACGCGGCGCCGGGACGTTGCCGCCGCTGCCGTCGGGCGACGCGCTGCTCGAGCTGCGCACTGCCGCGGATGGCGTGTTGTGGCGCCGGCGGCTGTTGCCTGGCATCGCGCGACCCGTGGTCGCCGTGCCGGAACCGGTGCCCTCGAGGCTGCTCGTCGTCGACGCGTCAGGCGCGGCGGTGGCGGGTGCGCACGTGTTTCACGAACAGGATCTGCGCTTTGACACGCGCGCAGTGCCGTTCGCGGTCGCGCCGGAGTGGCAACACCGCGCGCTGGGGCGGACCGACGGCAAGGGCAACCTCTCGCTGCGCCTGCCGCGCGCGAGCGGCGACGGCCCGACGCATGCCGCCGCGTTCGACGGCGCGCTGCGCATCGTGCACGAGAGCCATGCCGCGGCGTTTGTCGCGTGGCACGGCAAGACGCTCGACGGCGGCGTGGTGGGCACCGGCGGCACGCTCGACGTCACGCTGGCCGACGCGACGCCGTTCCAGGTGGCGCTGCGGCTCGGTGACAAGCCGTTCGCGCGCCGCAGCGTGCTGCTGTTCGCGCGCGTCAGCGACGTCGAGCAGATCGCGGATGGCTTCGCGTTTCGCACGTCCGTCTGGCAGGGCGCGGCCGAGACCGATGCGGAAGGCAAGGCGACGTGGCCGACCTTCCCCGCTGGCGCCACGGAGCAGCGCCTCGTGCCGATCGCACGGCCCGGCGAACGGCTGCCGGCGTGCATCGCGCTGCGCGGCGTGTCGGGTCAGGAGCTCGCGCTCGACGCCGTGCGCACCGTCGTCGTGCACGTGCGCAACGCCGCTGGCGCCGCCATCGCGGGTGTGCCGGTCGTCGCGATGCCGTCGCCGCCCGACCTGATGGTGCTGGAAGGGTATGGCTGCGAGCCTCGCACGGTCACCGACGCGAAGGGCCTCGCCGAGTTCGTGCTGCCGCCCGCGCGCTTCTGGATCGTCGCGGGCAACGGCGATGGCTTCGCGCACACGCTGCTCGGCCCGGCCGAGGACGCCGCGAAACCGATCGAGGTCGCGCTCGCGTGGTTGCCGTTCGCGACATGGGACGTCCACGTCGAACGCGGCGGCGAAGCGGTGCCCGGCGCGCACTTCGCGCTCGACGGCACGCACTGGATCGACGGCGCGCCGATCCCGCCGGAGCGGGAGCTCCTGCCGCTGCAGTGGCTCGGCCAGCTCAACTGGCTGCTCGTGAGCGCGGGCTCGGCCGACGCGAACGGCAGATTGCGCGTGCGCTGGGCGCCGACCGGCGTCACGACGACGCGCGGGCGCGTGCGTGGCCCCGGATCCGGGACGAAGAGCTCGAGCGAGATCGCGCTGGGTGCGCGTGAGCTGCCACCTCGCATCGAGCTTCGGTGAGCCGCGCTACAGCAGCAGGTCGCGCGCCGCGGTCGTGTAGCGGGAATCGGGTTCCTCGCAGCATGTCGGGCCGGTAACAGTGCGCGCCGTCGTGACCGCGAACGTCGGCTTCCCCGCCATCGCCTCGAGAGACGCGCGCGTGCTGATCCTCGGCAGCATGCCGGGCGCGCGTTCGCTCGCAGCGGGTCGATACTACGCGCACCCGCACAACGCCTTCTGGCACATCCTCGGCGCGCTCTGCGGCTTCTCGCCGAGTGCGCGCTATCGCGAGCGCACGCGGCAGCTGCGAGAGCACGGCATCGCGCTGTGGGACGTGCTGCTGAGCTGCGAGCGCCCCGGCAGCCTCGACTCGTCGATCGTGCGCGCATCGATGCGCACGAACGACTTCGCGACCTTCCTCTCGCGCCACCGCCGCATCGCTCTCGTGCTGTGCAACGGCAGCACGGCGTTCAGTCTGTTCACGGCTCGCGTGCGGCCTGCGCTGCAGCCGCCGTGGAACGCGTTGCGTTGCATCCGGATGCCGTCGACGAGTCCCGCGCACGCAGGTCAGAGCGTCGCGCGGAAGCTCGCGGCATGGAAGGCCGTGCTCGCGCCGGTGCTCTCCGACATCACGGCCGGCGAACGATGACGCGCTGGCCCGCGGTCCGGCTCACCAGCGCGAACGTGCGACCCAGGCGTCCCGCGCCGAGTAGCCCGCGGTCACGGTCACGGCAGCGTCGTGCCGCACCAGCTCTGGGCGCAGCTTGCGCGCGAACCCGACGAAACGGTGCATGAAGTCGAGCTCTGGCTCCAGGTCGGGCTCGTCCGCCGTGGCAAGCAGCGTGTCGAGCGAGGTGATGAGACCATCGAGCACCTCGCTGAGGTCGCCGACGTCGATCGTGGCCCAGTTCTCGGGCCACCCTTGCAGTCGCGCTTGCACGGCAGCGGAGAGCTCCGTCGCCGCGGCCCCCTTGCTGCGCGCAGCGACGGTGTCGAGCACGCTGCGCAGGTTCTTGCGCGTTCCCTCTCCATCGCCGATGCCGAGCACGAACACGTCACCCGCGAACGCGTACTCGATCGGCACCGCAGCGACCAGGCGCAGCGAGTAGATCTTCGTGTCGCCGTAGTCCTCGGCTTTGCGCGCGGCATGCATGCCGCGGGCACGCAGCGCCTTCTCGAGGTTCTGTGCCGCGACCTTCGCGTCGCGCAAGGGTACGACGAAACAGCTGCCACCCAGCCCTTCGTCCTCGTCTGCCACGTCGAAGGCGGCAGAGAGGTCGTTGATGTGCATGTACTCACCGCCGAGCAGCGACAGGAAGTCTTCGTGAAGCCGCAGCTTCGTGAACTCCGTGAACATCTGCTCGATCTGCTCGCGACTCTGCGGGACCTGGTCGCCGAACTGCTCGAAGAACTTGCCATAGAGCGTCTGCAGCGCCTGCACGTCCACGGTGCCGATGTTCCAGTTCTGGACGTCCGGCGGCAGGTAGGCCAGCAACTTCGGAGTGTTGCTGCGCACGGGCAGCACGACGTCGAACAGACCCCGTGCATCGGCGTTGAATGCGACGCGCACTTCCTGCCCGAAGTGCTTGCCGTCCGCGAACATCGTCCAGACCAGTCGTTGCAGCGAACGCGCTCCCGCGAGATCGATGAACTTGACGGCCAGTCTGGCTTCTTCGTCGTCGAACTTCGCGACGGCGTCGAGGCACGCGCGCAGTGGTTCGTACGCTTCGACCTGCAGGCCGAACAGGCCGCTCTGCAGCTGCGGTGCGACCTGGAAACCGTGTTCGCGGCGGTCGAGGCAGAGCGCGGCCTGCGCCTCGAGGTCGGACGAGCACAACATCACGAGCGCGCCCTCGTGCAGGAACGGAGCCGTGAACTGAGCCTTGGCCACCGTGTGCACGCGGACCTGCTGGCCCGCGATCTGGCGATCCACGGCGTCCTCGGGCAGCACGTCCTCGATCGCTTTCGCGAGTTGCGCCAGGTCCGTGTGGCCATCACCGGTCACGGCCAGCGACATGCAGAATCCCGGCGGGTCCTTCTCGGTGAGCTTCGAGAAGTCGAAGCGACCCGCCAGCACGATCGATCCCGCGTGGCCGAGCAGCAGCTCGCTGAGTGTGGCGAATTGCTTTTCGTGATCGCCGTCGGGATCCAGCGCTTTGCGGCCACTGTCGATCAGTTCCTTCCAGCTCGCCGCCGTGCCCGGCGCAGACAGTGCCTTGCCGAGCCCCGTCGCGGCCAGGTCCGCGCGCCAGGCGGCGGGACCCTTCGCGCGCACGACGAACGCGGCGTCGGCCGGAACGTAGCGGAACGGGTCCGGTGCCTGCTGGGCGAGCAGGGCCGGGACGAGCGAGAGCAGGGCGAAGGTGGCGCGCATGCTGATGCGCATACGGGTCCGCGCCGGCTCTGCAAGCGGGTCGCGCGCGATTCCCAGGCTTTGGCCCGCGAGGCCCGGTGGGCCGCAGGGTCAGCGCCAGGCCGCGAAGGTCAGGTTGCCGAAGTGCGCCGGCGTCAGCGCCGCGAACGACATCACCGCGCCCGAGGCGATGTCGACCAGCGAGAGCTCGCTGGCGCTGGCCGTGCGCGAGGTCGTGCTTCGATCGTCCGCCGATCACCGGCAGGTCCACGAGGCAGGTGCGCATGCCCGCCGCGTCGAACAGGCGGATGAAGTTCCGCGCCGTGACTCGGAGCCCCATGTTCGAGCTCAGGAAGCCGATCAGGTTGAGCGCGAGGCCGTCGCCAGCCGCGCGCGCGAGTCCGGTGTCGGCATCGCCGGCCCGTTCCCACTGCACGGCGACGTCCGACGCGCGGGCGGGTCGGGCACCGCGTCATCGCAACGGCAACGCGGGCGGAGTGCAAGCCGCGGCGGTGCGGGAACCGGATGCACCCGGTGGGTTGACGGGTCCTCGCGGGTTGGCCATCGTGCAGCGAGGAACATGCCGACGATCGAACCCGTTCGCCCCGTCACGCTCGCGGAGATCCGCGAGGCGCAACGGCGCATCGCGAGCACCATCATCCGCACGCCGCTCGTGCGACTCGACCTCGGGCGCGGGTTCCCCGACGTGCGGCTCAAGCTCGAGAACCTGCAGCCGATCAACTCCTACAAGCTGCGCGGCGCCGCGAACGCCGTCGCGATGTTGTCGCCCGCCGAACGCAGCCGCGGTGTGTGGACGATCAGCGCCGGCAACGCAGGGCAGGGTGTCGCCTATGCGGCACGCGCGGCGGGCGTGCCCTGCACGGTCGTCGCGATCGAGACGGCGCCGGCTTCGAAGCTCGAGCGCATGCGCGCGCTCGGCGCGAAGCTGGTCCTCGTCAGCTACGACGTCGCGTGGCAGACGCTCGAGGCCCGCGCCTACGCGGGGGTCGAGGGTGCGTTCATCCATCCGTTCGACGATCAAGCCTTCATCGCGGGCCACGGCACGATGGGCCTCGAGATCCTCGAGCAGGCGCCCGACACCGCGGCCGTCGTCGCGAGCATCGGCGGCGGCGGGCTCGTCGTGGGCGTCGGCAGCGCGCTGAAGGCGCAGAAGCCCGGCATCAAGGTGTTCGGCGCCGAACCGGAGACCGCGGCACCGCTCGCGCTCTCGCTCGCGAAGGGCTCGCCGCAGGCGTTCGTGGACTGGAAGGCGTCGTTCGTCGACGGTGCCGGTGGCAAGAGCGTCTTCCCGCGCATGTGGGAGCGCATGAAGCCGGTGGTCGACGGCAGCATCGTCGCGAGCCTCGAGGACACGAAGCGAGCGATGCGCCTTCTGGCCGAGAAGGCGCGCGTGATCGCCGAGGGCGCGGGCGCGCTCGCGGTGGCGGCCGCGATGAGCGGGAAGGCGGGGCCGGGACCGGTCGTCGCGATCGTCTCGGGCGGCAACATCGATCTGCCGAAGTTCTGCGAGCTCGTCGGCGAGGCGAAGGCCGAGAGCCAGACATGACGTCTCAGCGGCCGGCGATGCGGAACGAGATCCCCGACGGCGTCTCGTAGGCGACGCCGAGCACATCGCCGCCGGCAGCGAGGCTCGGGAAGGCGCACTTGCCTTCGGCGTCGGAGCTGACCTGCACGTTCTTCTTCGTGTGGAAGTCGGCAGCGTAGATGCGCTGCTTGTCGGCGCCCTTGCGAGCGTCCTCCCAAGCGCACCACAGCGTGCCGCTGCCGTCGAACACGAGTGATGGGTGGCCCTGGTTGCCATCGCCGTCGTCGTTGACGCGCTTCTCGGCGGCGAGCGATCCGCGTTGGCCCATCGTCCACTGCACGTCGCGATTGCCACCACCTGCCCTCTGGTCCATCCACGCGGCGCCTATCTTCCCGTCGCTGCTCACGGCAACGACTGGCGCGTCCATCGGTCAACCGTCGACGCGACTGTCGTCGTGATTCAGCCGCTTCGGCGCGAGGAACGTCGCGCCGCGGTCCGGCGACGTCGCGATCCACAACGCGCGATTCTTGCGATCGCCGCCCTCGCGCCAGACGAGGATCGGGTTGGCGTTCTCGTCGATCGCGACGCCCGGCGCGCAGCACTCGCAGACCGGCCCCTGCAGCACGGCGTTCGCGCCGATCTTCTTGCCGCGGTCGCCGACGACCGCATACGCGAGGTCCTGGCCCGGGCCCTTGCGGCCCCGCCGATCGAGCCACGCGACGAAGAGCTCGCCGCCTGATGCAGCCGCGAGCCAGTGCAGCGCTTCGGGTGCCTGCTTTGGCGCGTCGTTGATCCGCAACGGCTCAGCGAAGGTCTGACCGCCGTCCCTGGAGATCGTGAGATAGAGGTCGTTGGTCGGGTAGCGCTTGCCGATCTCTTCGGCGTCGAAGCAGAGCGGCGCCGTGATGTAGATCGTGTGTTTGTTGTCGACCGCGATGCGCGGCCCGCGCTGCATGCCGCCGCGCGCGTTGCCCTTCGCGTCGATCGCCGTGACGGGCGCCGCGAACGTCTTGCCGCGGTCGGAGGAGATGTTGAGCTCGATGTTCCCGTTGCGCAGGAAGACGACGTAGAGCTTGCCGTCCGCTCCGGCGGCCAGGTGTGGCTGCGTGCCGCCCGCGCACACGACCGTGGCCGCGCGTGGCTCCGCGGCGGGCTGCTGCGGCGCAGCAGCCAGGAGACCTGCGAGCACGGACGTCGCGGCCACAGCGGTGAAGGCGCGTCTCATCGCAGGCAGTTCTATCACGGCGCGGTCCGCGCGGCCCGCGGTAAGCTCCGGGCCGAACATGATCGACCTCGTCCCACAGGCTGCTTCCCACTGCATCGCGCCCGCACTCTCCTCGAACGCGTGCGCCTACCGGCTCGCAGCGGCGATGCTGCTGCTGCTGTTCGCTGCGTGCAAGACCGCTGCTCCGGCGCGGCCCCCCGAGTTCTTCGCGGCACCCGCCGGCCCGATGCAGTCGCTGCCGTTCTCGGAAGCCGTGTCGGCGAACGGCTTCCTCTTCGTCGCGGGGCAGATCGGCAATCTGCCGGGCAAACTCGAGCTGCCGCCAGGCGGCATCGCAGTAGAGGCGAAGCAGGCACTCGCGAACATGCAGGCCGTGCTCGAGCGCCACGGCGCGTCGCTGCGCGACGTCGTCAAGGTCACCGTGTTCCTCGCCGACATCGCCGAGTGGCCCGCGTTCAACGAAGTCTACAAGCAGACCTTCCACGCGCCGTTTCCGGCGCGCAGCGCGCTCGCGGCGAGCGGTCTCGCGTTGGGCGCGCGCGTCGAGGTCGAGTGCATTGCGATGCTGCCGGGCAAGTAGCCGCGGCGCCGCCAGGCGGGCGGCCTTCTCATCGCATTGCCGGGCAACTAGCATCGCGCACCCTCTCGGGCACAGCACCCCGCGAGGATCGTCATGACCACACGCATCCGTTCGTGCATTCGTTCTCGTACCCAGCTCGCTGTCCGCCGCTGGCCTCGAGCCTGCGCCGCGGCTGTTGCGCTGCTGCTCCATTCGATGGCCCTGGCCCAGAGACAGGAGTCGCCGCCGATCGAAGTGCCCTGGAACGATGCGCTGCCCCCCGGCACCGGCCCGCACGTGACTCGCGCGCTCGCGGAATCGCCGCGCCACGGCGAATGGGTCGACATCGCGATGCAGGGCGGCCAGAAGCTCAACACGTGGGTCGTCTACCCCGAACGCCAGGACAAAGCCGGCGTCGTGCTCGTGATCCACGACATCCGCGGCATGAGCGACTGGATCCGCGCGGTCGGCGATCAACTCGCGCAGGACGGGTTCATCGCGGTCGTGCCGGACTTCCTGTCGGGCAAGGGCCCGGACGGCGGCGGCACCGCGTCGCTCGGTGAACAGGTCGGGCAGGCGATCCGCAAACTGACGGCCGAGGAAGTGAAGACGCGGCTCGATGCGGCGATGGAGCACGGCAAGGGGCTGCCGGCTGGCAACGGCAAGACCGCGGTCGTCGGGTTCTGCTGGGGCGGCACCCAGAGCTTCGGCTATGCGCTCGCGCAGTCGAAGCTCGAAGGCGCGGTCGTCTACTACGGCAACGTGCCGGGCTCCACCGCGACGGCGGCACCGGCCGAGGAGATCGCGCGCATCGGCGCGCCGGTGCTCGGGCTCTACGGCGGCAACGACGCGCGCATCAATGCGACGCTGCCGCCGACGATCGCCGCGATGATGGAGAAGAGCAAGACCTACGAGTTCCACACGTTCGAGGGCGCGGGGCATGGGTTCCTTGGCCGCCAGGACGGAGCCGGCGGCGCCAACCTCGCGGCCGCGCAGCACGCATGGCCGCTGACGCTCACGTTCCTGCGGCGGCATCTCGAGGTCGGAAGGAACGAAGGCCCGAAGAAATAGAGCAGCTTGCGCGACCTCGCCGAAGAGTGGGGGAGGGTCCGCGGTAGCCCGGTCGAGCCATCGATCTAGGTAGGGGCGAGTCGAGTCCGAAACAGAGGTGTCCGATGCGCGAGATGCAGTTCGTGTTCGCAGCAGCGCTGTGCACGCTGGCGGTGCATGCCCAAGAACCGACGCCGCCCGTCGCGTTCGATCTCGATGCCGAGTTCGCGGCAGCACAGCCGCCGCGCGAAGAGGCGCGCTGGACCTTGATCCCATGGCGCCACTCGCTGACCGACGCGCTCGTGGAAGCGAAGCAGACGAAGCGGCCGATCTACCTCTACTGCAACGACGGCGACGTCGGTTCGGGCCGCTGTTGAGCCGGCGGCGTCGCCGTGAGAGCAGGTCTGCTCTCGGAGCCGCGGGTCATCGCGCTGTTGCGGACGGTGTTCGTGCCCGTGCACGTCTCGGCGCTCAACACGCCGCACTGCATGCAGGATCCGCGCGACGTCGAGCTGCTCACCAAGTACGTGAGCTCGCAGACGGACGACTTCGACGGCGGTGAGCGCGAGGCGTTCGTGCTGCCGGACGGCACGATGCAGACGGTGTTTCTGAGCCTCAGCGGTCACGCGATCGGCGATTTCAGCGGGAAGTGTTCGCACTACACGGCCGCCGGCCGCCGCGCCGAACAGGCGTCGAGTTGTTTCCGCCACTACGGCGCGATCGCGCTGCGCGCTGTGCACGGCGAGCTGCCCGAGGCGTGGGACCAGATCTGGGACAGTGAGAGCGCCGAGGTCGCCGCGATCGAGCGCGAGGCGCCGCGCTGGCCCGAGCCGCCCGCGGGCCGGCAGGGTTTCCGCGTCTTCGTGCGGAACAGCTACCGGATGTACGACGACCTGCACGGCGCGCAGCTGGCGCTGCTCGACGATGACGCCGTCGCGGCGTGGGGCCGGCAGCTCGAGCAGGTCGGCAGTCGCGCTTCGCTGCCGCGCGCGGCCTTCGTCGCGCTCGCGCAGGCGATGGTGCCGCGCGGCATGGTCGACACCGTGCTCGATCCCGAGTCCATCGCGGGTGGACTCGAGCTCGTCGCGACGGCGGTCGACGAACATCGCGTCACGGGCACCATCGAGGGCAGCTTCGGCTTGAAGCCGAAGAACATCAGCGAGGTCGGCAAGCGGGCGAACGCGGCAGTGCTGTTCGAGTCGGCGGGTCGGTTTGCGGGCCGCTTCGTGTGGGATCGCGATGCCGGGCACTTCGAAGACCTGCGCATCGCAGCGGCCGACGTGCAGTTCGCCTGGAAGCCGGAAGGTGGAGGGTCGAGCTCGGACTTCGCGCCGCGGCATCAGGTCGGCATCGAGTGGGTGCGCGGACCCGCCAGCGTCGTGCGGTAGCTTGGAGGGGCGGCAGCTACCAGATCTGCTGACGCGGTTGACCTTCGGTCCGCACTTCCCACCGGCCCGATACCGGCTTCGCCGTCGCGAGCGAACGCGGCTGGCCATGCGCCAGACGCTTGTGCAGTGCATCTACCATCGGCCAGTAGCGCATGATCGTGCCGGCGGCTGTGAGCAGTGGCGAGGACTTGGCCTTGCGCATGGTCTTGCGGTGCAGTGCCACGAGGTCCGGAACGAAAGCGGGCCCGATCACGTAGCTCGTGGCCTCCAGGTTGGCGATGCGGCCCTTCGTGTCGAAGTCGACGACGAACACTGCGTCGTCGAGCACCGTGGACTTCCCCGCTTCGGCCTCCATGGGCCACAGGAGTCGCAGGGTCGCCGAGATTACCGATGGCACTCCACGCAGGTCGTAATGCAGTTGGAATGTCAGGCTGCCCTCGGGCAAGTTGTCCTCTGGCATCGACTCGAGGTGGAGCGAGTAGATCGCGAAGCGACCACGCGGCACCGGGAATGCTGGTTGAGTTGTCATCGGTCGATCAGAATGAACGTGACGATCAGGATGCTACTCGCCATCTCACCTCACCAGTTGCGCAGCGGGGGGATGGCGCCCGCGGGATTCCGCGCCGGATTCGAGATGGGGCCCGACGAGACCTGCGCGAAACACCCACCGCGAAAAGCTGGGGCCGGAAGTGCAACCTGCGCCACGCGGTCGCAATCGGCTTGCCCTACAGGATCGACGCGCTGGTCTTTGCCCGGGGCCGGCTCACGCGAGCCGCGCGAGCACGACGGTTCCTCGGACGTCGGTCAGCCGGTAGCGGCGGCCCCGAAGCGGTGCGTCATGGCTGGATCGTGATGGCGAGCGCGTTCGAAGCAGACAGGCCCAGCGGCGGACACGGCGGCGGCGAGCCCGGCCCGATCCAGACGAACTGCGCGAACAGTTGCAGACCCACCAGCGTGGAAGCGGCAGGAATCGGCAGCGGCACTTCACCGGCTCCGATCGGGTTGCTGAACACTGTTGCCGTGGTCAGCAGGGACGTGGGATCGATCCACACATCGACGCCGAGCACGGTCATCGGGCTCGGCAGCCCGGCACCCGCGAAGGCGATGAGCCCCGCCGTGTTGGGCGCGGCGTTGTTGCATGTGATCGCGAACGTGGCGTTGCCGACCTGCGGCATCGACGTCACGCCGATCGCCAGCGGTCCCGTGCAGCCCGGGCTCGAGCTGCCGAACACGGAAGCACCGGTCGGTAGCATGTCGAGACGGGTGATGAACCCATCCCAGCCCCCTCCGCTGTGGGCCGTGCTGAATGCGCCGGGTGTGGTGGGAAAGCCGGGCCAAGTGTTGCCCCCGACGGTGGCGGCGCCCTGCGCGTCGAGAGCGAGTGCCACGGCTTGCTGCGTGTTAATGGTGCTGGTGAGGAACGTCGAGTAGAGCAGGCTCGAGCCCGTCGGCGAGAGCCGGGTGACGAAGGCGTCGTTGGCGGCGCCGCCGCTGCCGACCGTGTCGAAGGCGCCGGGGGTGGTCGGGAACGTGCTGTCGAACGTTTGCCCGGCGACAGTGGCCGCGCCCCCCGGATCGACGGCGAGGCCGAGGACCACGGTCGAATTCCCGCCGAGGAACGTCGAGTAGACGAGGCTCGAACCCGTCGGCGACAGCTTGGTCACGAAGCCGTTCTCCCAGCTGTTGAAAGTCGTGTCGAAGGCGCCGGGTGTGGTCGGGAAGTTGGGGGAACTGGTCATGCCCGAAATCGTGGCGATGCCCTGTGCATCGATGGCGAGCGCCAGGGCTGTTTCGCCGGCAAGGAAGGACGTCTCGGTGCCGCCGATGTAGGTCGAGTACACGAGGGCGGAGCCGGTCGGCGTGAACCGGGTGACGAAGGCGTCCACCCAGGTGTTGAGGTTCGTGTCGAAGGCGCCGGGCGTGGTCGGGAAGTCAGCAGAGCACGTAACCCCGGCGACGATGATCCCGCCCTGGCCGTCGAGAGCCACGGCGTTGACCCAATCCTCGCCGCCGACAAAAGCCGGCCCTGGCCCCGGCCCCCACGAACCCCCGAGGAACGTCGAGTAGACGAGGCTCGAACCGGTTGGCGACAGCTTGGTCACGAACCCGTCATAGGTGCCGTTGAGGGTCGCGTCGAAGGCGCCGGGCGTGGTCGGGAAGTCCTGAGAGTTGGTCGACCCGCCCACGATGGCCGAGCCCTGCCCGTCGACTGCCAGCGCCGCGCCACCATCCGGACCCCATCCCCCGAGGAACGTCGAGTAGACGAGGCTCGAGCCGGTCGGCGACAGCTTGGTCACGAAGGCCTCGCCGTTGCTGTACGTCGTGTCGAAGGCGCCGGGCGTCGTCGGGAAGTCCGGAGACCGGGTCCCCCCGGCAACGATGGCCAAGCCCTGCCCGTCGACTGCCAGTGCCCCGGCGATATCCGGGCCTCCTCCGCCGAGGAACGTCGAGTAGACGAGGCTCGAACCCGTCGGCGACAGCTTGGTCACGAAGGCATCGCCGTTGTTGTACGTCGTGTCGAAGGCACCGGGCGTGGTCGGGAAGTCCGCGGACGGAGTCATGCCCGCAACGATGACCGCGCCCTGTGCATCGAGCGCCAGCGAGTAGACCCTATCGAAACCCGAGCCACCGAGGTAGGTCGACCACACGAGCCCCGGGTCGACGACCAGCGCCCAGCCCGGACGCCGGCCGGCGCTGGCGAAGCCGAAACGGTCCTCGCCGCGCAGTTCGTAATGGCAACGGATCGGGCTGCGTTCGCCCGATGGCGCCTCCTCCCAGCTGACGGGCGGCGGCATGCGGATGGGTCCGAGCCGCGTTTGCATCATCAAGGCGCCTTCCGCGTCGAGGTACAGACGCTCGGCCCCTGCGACGGCGATCTCGACGGCTTCGAGCAGCGCTTCCGGCTGCAGGATCAGGTCGTACTCGAAGTGCCCTTCCTGTTCGCGGATCAGCACGTCGATGCCGGGAAGCGTCTGGCGATAGCGCACGGCGCCGTAGAGCGGCACGTCCGTGCGCCAC
>Ga0111539_10003515_pt1 | contig 20665 bp, 14 predicted proteins | sample RhiMethybrSRZTD1_FD_79667 | JGI IMG/M metagenome (GOLD analysis project Ga0111539, IMG submission 79667) | Populus rhizosphere microbial communities from Tennessee, USA - Rhizosphere MetaG P. TD hybrid SRZTD1 (version 2) (version 2) | ecosystem: Host-associated > Plants > Roots > Rhizosphere >...
CTCGTGCTGACCGCGTTCGGCAGGAAGTACGAAGCGCCGGCCGTGGTGGTGACCACGTGACGTTGGTCGCGGAGATCCTGGCCATCGGCGACGAGCTCGTGCACGGGGCGCTGCTCGACACGAACAGCAAGTGGCTCGCGGGCGAGCTCGAGGCCATCGGTGCGTTGGTGCAGCGCTTCACGGTGGTCAGCGACGACCCCGTGGAGGGGCGCAAGGCGATCGCGGAGAGCTGCGCGCGGGCCGATGTGGTCGTGGCGACCGGCGGGCTCGGGCCGACGCTCGACGATCGCACGCGGGATGTCGTGGCCGAGGTGCTCGGCGGGCCGCTGTGGTTCCACGAGGAGAGCTGGGCCCAGGTGCAGCAGGTGTTCCACAGCCGCGGGCGCCCCGTGCCCGAGAGCAATCGCAGGCAGGCGATGTTGCCACCGGGCGCCGTGGCGATCGCGAATCCGGTCGGCACCGCGCCGGGCTTCCAGGTGAAGATCGGGAGGGCGTGGTTCTTCGCGATACCGGGCGTGCCGAGGGAGATGAAGGTGTTGATGCGCGACCACGTGCTCGGGGTCGTCGCGAAGCTGCCGGGTCTGAGGCCGATGGCGCAGCTGTGGCTGCGCGTGCTGGGGCCGTCGGAAGCGTTGCTCGGCGAACGCATCGAGAAGTACATGGTGCCGCACCGGAACCCAGCGGTCGGGATCACGGCGAGCGGCGGCTTGCTCACGATCCGCATCGTGGCGTCGGCGCAGACGAGAGAGCAGGCGGCTGCGCTGTGCGAGACGACGGCCGCGGAGCTGCGGCCGTTGCTCGGGGAGTGGCTGTTCGCGGAAGGCACGGTGGAGCTGCCCGAAGCGGTCGTGCAGCGTTTGAAGACAGAGGGGCGCACGCTGGCATTGGCCGAATCGTGCACGGGCGGTCTCGCGGCGGCGCGGCTCGTCGACGTGCCGGGCGCTTCGGCCGTGTTCCGCGGCGGTGTCGTCGCCTACGCCGACGCGAGCAAGGAAGACCTGCTCGGCGTGCCGCGCGCGGTGTTGCAGCAGCACGGTGCGGTCAGCGAGCCCGTGGCCGCGGCGATGGCCGAGGGCGCGCGCATGCGCTTTTGCGCGGACGTCGCGTTGTCGACGACCGGTGTCGCGGGTCCCGATGGCGGTACTGCGCAGAAGCCCGTCGGCATGGTCTGTTTCGCGCTCGCGAGTGCCGATGGCACGAGGGCTTGGACGCTGCGCATTCCGGATCTCGGTCGCGCGTTCGTGCGCGATCGCGCCGTGTTCGAAGTGTGGCGCGCCCTGCTGGCACGCTCGCCGTGAGACAGCCGGCCCGGCGGTGGCATATCATCGACCCAGGTAGCAACGATTGAAGATCTGCCTGTCATGTGAAGGTGTGACGAACACGCAAGCGCAGCGCTGCGGACATTGCGGCGCCTGGCTGCTATTGACCGATCTGGTCCACTACCCGGTTCGGCTCGGGGAAACCGATTCGGGCAACCCGCTGCTCGGCACCGTCATCGACGGCAAGTACAGACTGCAGAGCGTGCTCGGCCGCGGTGGGCTCGGCACCGTGTTCTCGGCCATGCACATCGGCTCGCTGATGACGGTGGCGCTGAAGCTGCTGCATCCGCGTTTCACGGGGCGCCCCGAATACCGGCGCGCATTGCTGCCCGAGGCGCGTCGCGCCGCGACGGTCACGCACACGCGCTGCGCGCGCCTGCTCGACGTCGGCGAGGTCGAGGAGGGTGTCGCCTACCTCGCGATGGAGCTCGCCGAGGGCAAGACGCTCGAGTTGCTGATGCGCGGCGGCAGGATGGCGCCGTCCCATGCCGTCGACATCCTGCTGCAGGTGGCCGAGGCGCTCGAGGCGATCCACGCCGCAGGTCTCGTGCACTGCGACCTGTCGCCGCGCAACGTGATGGTCGCGCTGCGCAATGGCCAACTGCACGTGAAGGTGCTCGACTTCGGCATCGCGCGCAGCGTGACGCTCGCGGGCGACGAGCCCGCGCCGGGCAACGAGTTCTCGGGATTCGTGAATCCGGCGTTCTCGGCGCCGGAGCTGCTCGCGCGCGGCAAGGTGGATCCGCGGGCCGATCTGTATTCGCTGGGCACGCTCGCGTGGCTGCTCTTGACCGGCAGCATGCCGATCGACGACACGGACGCGCGCCGCGCTGCGCTGGCCGTCGCCGCGGGGGAGCTGCGCCCGTGGCCGCGGGTTCCCGGCGTGCCGCGCGACCTGCAGCGTCTCGTGCAGGCATGCGTGTGCCGCGACCCCGAGCGGCGCCCCGCGTCGGCGACCGCCGTGCGCACGAAGCTCGAATCGGTGCGAAGCGCGCGGCGGCCGAGGGTCGCGCGAACAGCCGTCGCGGCAGCCGCCATGGTTGCCGTGTCGCTCGCCTTGGGGGTTGAGAGCCCACAGCCGCCATTCCTCAAGCTCGAGACCAGCAGCGACGTGAAGGTCGTCGGTCCCACCGAGGCCGTGGGTGCGCTGCCGCAAGCGCTGCGCAGCGTGCAGCTCGGCAGAATGAGCTTCCTGTATGGCGGGTTCGATGCGACTCGTCTGCGCGTCGACGTCTCGCAGGGTAGTGAGGTGTGGCGGATTCCGCAGCGACCCGACGTCGACGCGCAGGCCGGCACGTTGCAGCTCTCGAAGGCGCAGCCGGAGTGGCGCCAGGTCGTGCAGTGCCTCGTCGACCACGGCGACAAGGGGCCGATGGACCTCTCGTTCGTCGTTCCGGGTGCCGCGCCGCTCGGCACCGCGCGCCTCCATGTCGACGATACGCCGCCGCATGTGGAGGCACATCTCGACGAGCTCGAGAACGGCGTGATCGTGGGCAGGTCCCTGCTCCGCTGGAAGGCCAGCGACGAGGTCGGCCTCGCATCGGTGTTCGTCGAAGTCGCCTTCGCCAGCGGCCGCCCGCCGCTGGAGTTGCCGCTGCCCGGGCTGGGCGAGTTCGAGCTCGGCAAGGTGATCGGCGAGCACGTCGTGTCGGTCGAGGCGCTCGGCGCCGGCACGGTGGAGGTCCGTGCGAGCGACACGGCTGGCAACGTGTCCAAGATCGAGCCGATCGCGTTCGCGCAGGCGGACGTAGGGGTGCCCGTGGTGACCGAAGTCACGGGTCCGGGCGGCGAGGGCTACGTGCCGTGGAGCGGCGACAAGGCCAAACTGCGTGTGACGCTCTCCACGCTCGAGGCCAACTGCAGTCTGGACGTGTACAACTTCGACGGGGCGCAGCTCACGAAGGTGCAGCTGGCCAATGTGCTGATCCAGACCATCGTCGTACCGCCGCCCACGACGAACGGAGGCGGGGGAGCCCTTCGACTCGAGGTCGTCGATGCCTACGGCAACCGTTCGCCGAGACAGTTCAGCCTGCACTGGCGCGATCGCACGCCGCGGCTCGAGCTCGATCCGGTCGGGCCCGGGGTCTGCCGCGTCGGACGCGAGCTCGTGCTCTCGGGAGCTGGCGGTGTCGTCAAGGCGTCGGCCGGGGAGAACCTCGCGATCGTGCGCGCCGCAGTCGAGCTCGCGACGGCCCAAGGCGTCCGCGATGCGGGGGCCGAGTTTCGCACGGGGGCGGCGAGCGATGGCACCTGCCGTCTCGAGTTCGGCGCGCTTCCGCCTGGCAGCCACGCCCTGCGTCTCGAGTTGCAGGAGCGTGAAGGCCCCTCCGGGGTGATTGGTCCGCAAGAGGTGGCCGTGCGCGTATTGCCGCCCGTGATCGAAGTCCGGATCCCATCGGCGCGATCGCGTTTCCTGAACGGCCTCGTGGGCGCCGACCTGCTGGCGCGTCGCGGCGCCGGCAGCTATGGCGAAGGTGCGGGCTGGCTCGTCGATCCCTCGATGGTGCCCTACCTGCGCGGCACGCTGTGGGTCGGCGCCGACACGAGGATCTCGCTGCCGCTGCTGACGCGCGAAACGGCGAACGAACCGCTGCTGCCCGAATGGACGCCCACCTCGGGCCACAACGTGCTCGCGATCGACTTGCGCGACGTGCTCGACCGGCCGGCCCGCCTGCTGGCCGGCGACCGCGTGGTCGAACAGGTCGACCACGACGGCCGCGCGATCTCGGTGATTGCCGACTTCTGGTTCAACGAGGATCCGCCCAAGCAGATCGGCGAGGAATTCCTGGGCGAGCACGGTCAACCGGCGCGCCCGCAGCTGCGTTTTCCGTTGCCGTTCCTGCCGAACGAGCTCGGCGAGCTGCAGCTCCACGTCGCGGGGCGCATCTTCCCCGCGGTCCGCCTGGACGCCACGGGCGGCGACGCCTGCATCGTCGGGTTCGAGTTGCCGTTCGAGATCTGGAGCGTCGCCGCGGGGTTGCTCGGCAAGACGCGCGAGGACTTCGCCGAGCAGCTCGTGAGGGAGATCGTGGTCTCGGTCGAGACGCCGGCGCGTACCTACGAGAATCTGAAGCTGCAAGTGCGCACGACGCGCAGCACGCTGCGGCCCGTGACGCTGGCCGACCTCGGCGACGTGCGGGGGCCGCTCGCGTCGATCCGGCTCGTGCCCGTGCTCGCGCCGGGGGAGCCGTTCAAGGAACCGGTGCCCGAAGTGGCGCCGCCGCGCGCCGTGTTTCGCCCGCAGGCCGCGGTCGAAGTGCGCAACTTCTCGGACATCCTGCTGCAGGATCGCGAGATCTGCTGCGGCGAGGCGAGGGCGCTCATGCCGCAGCTCGATCGGATCCAGCAGCTCGGCACGCGGTTCGTGCACGACGCCGATCCGCTCGGCCAGGCGCGGCTGTCGGTCGAGAAGCTGTTGCCCGCGCACGCGCTGACGGCGCCGGACGGCGAGTTGCTGACCGGCGTCGACTTCTTCCAGGCCTACACGCTGTGCCGGCTGCTCGGGCAGGCGGTGGCCGACGATCCCGCGTTGTTCCGGCTGCCGCTCGGCTGCGAGCTCGAGCTTGCGGCGTTCGGCGGCGCGAAGCGGCGCGTCTGCCATGGCGTGGCCGCCCACGAGGGCGCCGTCGACATGCGGGCTTTCCTGACCGCGACCGGGACCCTGGCGCGTGGCGCAGCGCCGACTCCAGCGGACGAGCGCGCGGCCGGCGATCGCATCCCGACCTCCTACGGAGTCGACTTCCTGGGGCTCGACTTCGGCGTGCGCGAGTGGGTGATGGACCTGCCGCGCACCACGGTCGCCGAGGACCTGATCGAGGAGTTGATCGCCGATCAATCGCTGCATCTCGCGCGCGTCGTCGCGATGTCCGAAGGCCTGTGGACGCCGCCGCCCGCGCTGATCGGCCCGCTGCGCACGATGGGCGTCGTGCGCGGCCTCGCTCTCGGCGAACGCGAAGGACTCGTGCGCGTCGATGGCGCGCGGCTCGATCCCGACACGTGCAGCGTCGTGCCCGAGACGGTGCCCGGCGTCTTGCGCACGGAGCAGTTGTGGCGGGACGGGCACGACCTGCTGTCGCAAGGCGTCGATCCTCGCCTCGCGCGGACCGGCTTTCGCGTCGTGGCCGCTGCGACGGCGTTGGCCGGGTTGCGAGGTCGACGTTGAGCTCGCGGCTGCCGCTCGCGCTCGCCGTGGTCCTCGCCGGTTGCGTCTCGCCATCGGGCGAGCTCAGCGGTCTCGCCGAGCTGCCGCCGCTCGATTGCGCGGTCCTCGTGACGGGCGGCGCGTTCCTGACGCAGATGGGTCCGACTCCGGGCACCTTCTTCGACCCGGCCGCGCCCACGCCCGAGAATGGCGAGCCACGCGACGAACCGATCCCGCTCGCGGCCGTGATCGAGGTGCTGCAGCGCGGCGCGGTGTTCCAGGTCGTGGCCGCCGATCCCGATCCGCTGCACCGGCGCGAGGTCCGCGCGCGGCTGCAGGCCGGCAATGGCGATGCGGAGGTGCGGCGCTTCCTGCAGCAGGTGCGCGACGACGGCTTCGACGTGCTGATGGTCGTCGAAGAGCTGCAGGACGGGCCGATCGACTACCAGGGCACGAACGGCCGCTGGCCGCTGACGTTCGCGGCGTGGATCCTGATCGGGCTCGGCTTCCTGGTCCCCGACCAGACCTTCGAATCGAGCGCGACGCTGCGCGTCACGATGCGCGAGGTGCCGACGGGCCGCGTGCTCAACGAGCACCTGCTCGAAGCCGTGCCGGTCGACTTGTCGTTGCTCGAACGCGGCAGCGTGCTCGGGATCATTTCGTCGATCCTGATCCCGCCGTTCTGGGTCCCCGACGACCGCGAGGTCGTCGGCGCGAAGATGCGCGACATGACGCAGCGGCGCTTGCTGCTGAACCTCGCGCGCGACCTCAAGAGCGAGTCCACGCGCCGCTATCTGCGCGAGCGCTCGGCGGCGAGCGTGATGCTCGTCGAGACGGCGCAAGGCCGGAAGGTCACCGTGAGGTCGACGCAGAGCCTCAGCGTCGCGCGGCTGCGTGGCGAAGGCACGCCCGCTGCCGCCGCTGCCGCGTTCGAAGAGTCCTTGCTGGCCTCGATGACGCGCGATGGCGAGTTCTTCCTCTACGAGGCGCCGCTGCCCGCCGGACACGGCGTGGCTCCGATGCAGGTGCTGGTCGGCACGATCCGCGGCGGCGTGTCCTCGGCCACGTTCAAGCCCGGGGCGCCGAAGTGAAGGTGCCAGCGGGGTTCGACGTCGGCGTCTGCTCGCACACGGGCAACGTGCGCGGCAACAACGAAGACGACTACTTCCTCGGCAGCGCGTCCGACGGCGCGTTCCTGTGTGCGATCGCCGACGGCATGGGCGGCGCCGCGGGTGGCGCCGAGGCGAGCCGCACGGCGTTGTGGGCGCTCGGCACGGCCGTGCTCGATGGCGCGTCCTTGCTCCCCTACGAACAGCGTGTGCGCGAGGGGTTCGCCGCGGCCAGCGTGCGTCTGTTCGATGCCGCGGCCGCGGTGCCCGCGTTGCGCGACATGGGCACGACGCTCACGGCCCTGTGTTTCTTCGACGGCAAGGCCAGGCTCGGTCACGTCGGCGACACGCGCGTCTACAGGCTCCGAGGGGGCGCGTGGGAGCAGCTGACCACGGACCACGCGGTGCGCGAACCATCCAACATGCTGCTGCGCTGCATCGGCGGCGGGCACGCGACCACCGAAGTCGACCAGGCAGAGTGGAAGACCGAGCCCGGCGATCGCTTCGTGCTCGCGACCGATGGCGTCTGGGCCGTCGTGCCGGACGAGGTGCTGCGGCGGCTCGGCGCAGGCCCGGCGCCGCAGGCCGTCGCCGAGGCCCTCGTCGCAGCGGCCCTGGCAGCGGGTGGTCCCGACAACGCGACTGCGGTCGTCGTCGACGTGGTGGCCTCCGGCGCGGCGCCGGGCAATCACGAGGTGGACCTGCCTCGCGACGAACGACCGGGCGACCGCGATCAGTGGCCGAAGCCCGTTTCGCTGCGGCGACCGGTGTGGCCCTGGGTCACGCTCACGCTCGCGCTGCTCTGGCTGCTGCATACCGGACTGCGATCGCTGTTTGACATCGATGCGCTGGCGTGGCTGCAGGACCAGCTGCGGGGCCGGTGACGCCCCCGTTGCCTGCGGGCGCGGAATGCGCAACGATGCAGGCCCTCTCGATTCCGATGCCAAAGAAACTCCAGCGCAAACTCCCTGTTCCGAAGACGACTGCCGCCATGGTGCCCACGGGCGGCGGCGGCAGCAGCAGCGGGGCAACGCCGGGCTTGTTTTCGCGCCGCAACCGCGTCAAGCCGCGCGTGCTTGCCGAGTTCACGAGCCAGATCGCCGTGTTGTTGAACGCCGGCATCCCGATCACGAAGAGTCTGCGCATCCTCGAGGGGCAGCTGCCGCAAGGGCCGATGAAGCGCATCGCCGCTTCGCTCGTCGAGGACGTCGAAGGCGGCACCGCGTTGTCGGAGGCCATGGCCAAGTTCGAACTGGTCTTCGATCCGCTCTACACCAACATGGTGCGCGCGGGCGAAGCGGGCGGCGTGCAGGAGGAGATCCTGAACCGCCTGAGCGCCTTCCTCACGCAGAGCGAGTCGATCAAGGCGCGCGTCAAGGGTGCGCTCTACTACCCGGGCGCGATCCTGACGGTCGCGCTGGCCGTGTTGATGCTCGTGTTCGCGTTCGTGATCCCGAAGTTCAAGGACGTGTTCCAGTCGATCGGCAAGAGCTCGCTGCACTGGACCACGGAGCTCGTCATGGGCGTCGGCGACCACATGAAGGCATGGTGGTGGACCTACGTGGTCGGCTTGCTGCTCGTGGTCGCCGTGCACCGGCTGTTGATGGCCAAGGTGCTCGGCTATCGCAGTCTGATGCACAAGTTCGCGCTGCGCGCCCCGCTGTTCGGCGGGCTCGTGCACAAGAGCCTCGTCGCGCGGTTCGCGCGCACGTTCGGCACGCTGATCCAGAGCGGTGTGCCGCACCTCGAAGCGCTGGACATCCTGTCGGCCTCGACGAGCAACGTGCACATGCGTTCGGCCGTCGGCATGGTGCAGGCGTCGATCCGCGAGGGCGCCGGCTTCGCGGTCCCGATGGGCGAGAGCCACATGTTCGACGACATCGTCGTGAACATGGTCGACGTCGGCGAACAGACCGGTGAGCTCGACCGCATGCTCGCCAAGGTCGCCGACCGCTACGAGGCCGAAGTCGATCGCACGGTCGACACGACGTTCAAGCTCATCGAACCGATCCTGCTGGTCATCATGGCGGTTGCCGTCGGCTTCATCGTCTTCGCGCTGTTCATGCCGTTGATCACGATGATGCAGCAGATGAGCACGAAGAGGTAGCGTGTCGCTCGCCTGGCGCATCCTGCTGCTCGCGCTGGCGATCAACGCGGTCACGGTGGGAACCGTGCAGGTCGTCGTGCATCTCGCGCAGCAGAGCTGGTTCGCCAACGCCAGCAAGGAGCTCGACGAGGGCGTGAAGGGGTCGTTCGCGGAGCTCGAACGCGTCTACACGCCGCAGGCGATCAGCGACGCGGCGACCGACGCGACGCAAGTCAGGAAGCTGCTCATGCATCCCACGATGCGCGACACCTACGAGGACGTGATCATCACGAGCGGACGCCCACCCTTCGAAGGGGTCTACCTGAATCCGCTCGGCGCCGTGCACCGCGACCCCGATCTGTTCCCGAACGATCTGATTCGGGCCGGCATGGAGACGGCACGCGAGGTGGACACCGGCCTGGTGCCCGTCGCGGGTGGCTTCTGCAAAGCGTTGCGCCGGCGCGGCGCCGTCGTCGGGCACCTGTGGTTCCTGCCCAAGCACCCACCCGTGCTACCGAAGTCGCTGCCGCTGTGGACTTCGTTGCTCGGTGTCGCGTCCGCGACCCTGCTGTTCGGCATCGTGTTGTTCTGGGCCGTCAGTCACACGATCCGGCGGCCGCTGCAGTCCCTGGCCAAAGCCGCGGCCGCCGTGGCCAGGGGCCGCTACGACGTGCGGCTGCCGGAACGCCAGAGCGTGACCGACCTCGCGCCGCTCGTGAGCACGTTCAATCGCATGGCCGCGCAGGTCGAGGATCACACGCGAACGCTCGAACGAGCCGTGCAGGACGCGGTCGAGCAGACGAAACAGAACGAGCGCGCGCTCGTGCTCAGTTCGCGCCTCGCCAGCATGGGCACGCTGGCTGCCGGAGTCGCGCACGAGATCAACAACCCGATCGGCGGCATGCAGAACGCCGTCAACCGGTTGTTGCAGGTGCCCGGGCTCACGGACAAGCAGATCGTCTACTTGAAGCTCGTGCAGGACGGCCTGCAGCGTATCGCGCGCACGACCTCCCGCCTGCTCGACTTCTCGCCGCGCAACGTCACGGCGAGCCGGTTCTCGCTCGCGACCGCGATCGAGGGCGCTCGCGCGCTGGTCGAACACCGGCTACAGCGACAACACGTGTCGCTCGACGTCGACCTCGCCCCGGGTCTGCCGTCCGTGCACGGCGATGCGCACGAGATCCAGCAGGTCATGTTGAACCTGTTGCTCAACTCGCTCGACGCGATGGAGAAGCGCGGCAACGGCCGCATCGCGGTGTCGGCCCGCGGTCTCGCGGACAAGGTCCACCTGCACGTCGACGACGACGGGCCCGGCATGGATCCGCAGGACCTGCCGCGCGTGTTCGATCCGTTCTTCAGCAAGAAGGAGCGCCCCGACGCGAGCGGGCTCGGCATGTTCATCAGCTACTCGATCGTGCGCAACCACGGCGGTGAGATCACCGTGGACTCCCGTCTCGGCGAGGGCTTCAAGGTCCACATCGTGCTGCCTGCGGTCGCGTGACCTGCTCAACCCGCAGAGGCGAGCGGGGCGACGCGTGCCGGTTCGAGGCGGGAAGGTTCGTCACTGCTCGGGTTCCTTGCCCATTTCCTTTCCCGAGTACAACCACACCTGGTTCTTGCCGCGCCGCTTCGCCTCCTGCAGCGCGCGGTTCGCGTTGCGGCGCAGGTGATCGATGCTGCTGGCCGAACGGCCGTCGTAGCTGTCGACGCCGATCGACACGGTGACCTGGCGCTGGTAGGCGCCGCTCTGCATGACGGTGCCCGCGATGCGCTGGCGGATGCGCAGCGCGGTCTGCACGGCTTCGGCCGGGCTCGTCTGCGGCAGCAGCACACAGAACTCGTCGCCGCCGAAGCGCGCGGCGAAGTCGGTCTCGCGCACGGTGCCGTGCAATGCCTCGGCAACGCGGCGCAGCACCTCGTCGCCGAACGCATACTCGGTCGTGTCGTTGACCGCCTTGAAGTTGTCGACGTCGATCAGCAGCAGCGAGAGCGGGTTCTGGTGTCGCTGGGCGCGCTTCCACTCGAGGCCGAGGATGCGCTTCATGTGGAACTCGGAAGTGAGCCCGGTCTTGAAGTCGATGCTGACCTGGCTCTCGAGCTGGCGGGCGCGCTGCTGCAGGCCGTGGATGCGCGAACGCGTCTGCAGCGCGAACTCGACGCGCTGCAGGCACTCGGCGGGCGAACAGGGCTTCAGCACGAAATCGCGGAACGGAAGCTTCGCCTGCCGCGCCTCGGCGAGCGCCTTGAGGTCGTCGACGAGCAGCAGCACGGGCACCACGTCCTCGCCGTGTTCCCCTTGCAGGCCTTCGAGCAGTTCGAGCTCGACGCCGCCCGCGCACAACACGAGGGGATTGAGCACCACGAGATCCGGCCGCGCCTGACTGACCATGCGGTGGCTCTGCGCCAGCGAATCCCCGACGTGAACCTCGTAGCCGCTGCGGGCCAGCGCCGCGTTGAGCTCGGAGAGATCATCGCGGTTGTGGTTCATCACGAGGATGACGCTGCGCAAGGCCGAGTGCGGTGCTGGGGTGGGGGGGCTGCCTGCCATCCGCTCGGGGTCGGGGAGGGGGCTGGCGGGGAGGGGAGGGGTAGGTAGCTTGGGGCTCTCCACTGAGTTGCTCGGACCTGGGTGCTCGAACGTGCCACCGGATGCGAGCGTGGGGGCTCGCGTTGAAGGATGCGGAACGCCGGCAGTGTAGCGGGGCCCGTGCGCGAGGACAGACCTTCCCGCAGCGCCGCCAAGTGGCTGGCAGGCGCTCGCTTGGGCGACGGCGATGCCGTCTCCGCCTGCGCCTTGTCATGGGGTTCCGGCGCGCCTGCCGCGGCCACTCGAGTCTTGACGCGTCCCCGGGCGTCCCTAGACTCCTCCGCCCTTCATTCCTCCACGTCCAACGACCGTCCAGACCGAGAATACCGTCGGGCAACACCCACGCAGGCAAGGAGCCCTCCGCACGTGCCGCTAGTCACCGTCCAAGAATTGATCGACTCCGGCGTCCACTATGGCCACCAGGCCAGCCGCTGGAACCCCAAGATGAAGCCGTACATCCACGGGAAGCGGCACAAGATCCACGTGATCAATCTCGAGGAGACGATCAAGGGCCTCTACCGCGCGACACACTTCCTGCGCAGCCTCGCGGCGATCGGCGCGCAGATCATGTTCCTCGGCACCAAGAAGCAGATCCGCCCCGTGGTGGAAGCCGAGGCGAAGCGGTGTGGCATGCCGCCCGTGACGGAGCGCTGGATCGGCGGCACGTTGACGAACTTCGCGACGGTGCGCGAGCGTCTCGCGCGGCTGCTCGAGCTCGAGCAGCTCGAGACGACCGGCGGCATCGAGAAGTACAAGAAGAAGGACCAGTCGTCGATGCGCCGCGAGATGAAGCGCATCCGCCGCAACCTCGAGGGCGTGCGCGACCTGCACGGTCTGCCCGGCGCCCTGATCGTGGTCGACCCGCGGCGCGAGGACAACGCGATGCGCGAGGCCAAGCGCATGAACGTTCCGGTGCTCTGCGTGCTCGACACGGACTGCGATCCGACGTTCGCGGACATCGTGATCCCGGCCAACGACGACGCGATGAGCTCGGTGCAGCTCGTGCTCAGCAAGTTGGCGGACTCGATCATCGAGGGCCGCCAGCAATGCGACGAGGGCACGCTGCGCGATGCGCAGCGCGCCGCCTCGGAAGACGTTCGCAACCGCCAGGCGCCCGGCCGGCGCGCGGACGCGGGGCGCGATGGTGGCGGTGGTGGCCGTGGTGGTGGCGGTGGTGGTCGTCGCGGACCCGGCGGCGACCGTGGCCGTCGCGGCCCACCGGGTGGTGGCTTCCCCGGCCGTGGGGCCGCGCCCGCAGCCCACGCGGACTCGGTCTCGCTCGGTTCGGACAAAGCCGAGAGTGCGGACGCCCCGGAGGCTCCTGCGACGCCGGAATAGCACCGCATCGGTTGGCGGGCCGACGGGCTCGCTTCCGAGCCAGCCCAACACCGAGGAGATTGCGTAATGGAAATCGATGCCAAGATGGTGAAGAGCCTGCGCGAGATGACGGGCGCGCCGATGATGGACTGCAAGGCGGCACTCGCGGAGACGAAGGGCGACTTCGACAAGGCGAAGGAAGCGCTGCGCAAGAAGGGCAAACAGATCGCCGACAAAGCCGCCGGCCGCGAGGTCAAGGAAGGCAAGCTGTTCGGCTACCAGCACTTCACGGGCAAGATCGCGGTGATCGTCGAGGTCGTCTGCGAGACCGACTTCGTCGCGAAGAACGAGCAGTTCAACGCGTTCGGCAAGGGCCTCTGCATGACCATCGCGGCGAGCTCGCCGCCCGTGCAGTTCCTGACCCGCGAGCACGTCGATCCGGCCCTCGTCGCGAAGGAGCGCGAGATCGTGCTCGCGCAGACGCTGCAGACGATGAAGGGCAAGCCGCAGAACGTCGTCGACAAGGCCGTCGAGGGACGCATGGAGAAGTTCTTCGCCGAGAAGTGCCTCATGGAGATGCTCTTCTTCGATCCGAGCGATCAGGGTGCCGAACGCACGGTCGAGCAGCGCCGCGCGGAGCTCGTCGGCAAGATCGGCGAGAACATCCAGGTCAGGCGCTTCGTTCGCATGGAGCTGGGTGGCTGATCGCGGGTCGGCTGGTAGGCTTGTCGGTCACTTCGACGGTGCTTCGCGATCGGCGTGAAGGCCGCGATGTAGAAACCAAATGAAGCCCGCACCGTCCACTTCGTCGCAGCTCCACCCGCCGCGGCACCTCAAGCGCATCCTGCTGAAGATCAGCGGGGAGAGTCTCGGTGACGAAGGCGGCGGCGTCGTGCCCGCGGTCGTGGCTAGAGTCGCCGGCCAGATCGCGCGAGTTCACGCGCTCGGGGTCGAAGTCGCCGTCGTCGTGGGCGGCGGAAACCTGCTGCGTGGAGCCGAGTTCGCGAAGCTCGGCACGAACCGCGCGACGGCGGATCACATGGGCATGCTCGCGACCGCGATCAACGCGCTCGCGTTGCAGGACGCGCTCGAGCGGGCCGGAGTCCCGACGCGCGCCGCGTGCGCGTTCGAGATGAACACGATGATGGAGCCCTACATCCGCCGCCGCGTGATCCGCCACCTCGAGAAGGGTCGCGTCGTGGTCCTCGCGGGTGGGACCGGCAATCCGTATTTCACGACGGACACTGCGTCGGCGCTGCGCGCGACCGAGCTCGGCGTCGATGCGATCTTCAAGGCCACGAAGGTCGACGGCGTCTACACGGCCGATCCGAGGAAGGACCCCGGCGCCACGAAGTTTGCGCAGCTCGGCTTCCAGGAAGCGCTCGCGCGGGACCTCAGGGTGATGGATCGCACGGCGTTCACGCTCTGCATGGAGAACCGCATGCCGATCATGGTCTTCGACATGTTCGTCGAGGGCAACATGGAGCGCGCCGTGCGCGGCGAGAACATCGGCACCTGGGTGGTGTGAGGTCCGCCCGAGAGGCGATCAGGCTCAGTGATGACCCGGCGCCGCAACGCGGGGAAACGCGCGCGGCGAAACACGCATCCAACCCCGCTGCGGCGCCAGCGCGTGGGCTTTTTGTGGCGTTCTCCGCGCCAGCCGTTGGGCAGTGCACAGCGCAGCGCTACATTCCGCTGCCAGGGCTGTCGCCCTCGGTGAACGCATGGACGCACACGCCACGATCCTGAACGACCTCAAGCAGAAGATCGAGAAGACGCTCAAGCACTTGAAGGAACAGCTGGGGAGCATCCGCACGGGCCGTGCTTCGCCGACGCTCGTCGACACGATCCGCGTCGACTACTACGGCACGTCGACGCCGTTGGCGCAGATCGCGCACATCTCGGTGCCCGAACCGCGCCAGCTCATGATCAAGCCGTTCGACAGCACGCCGCCGGTCGTGAAGGAGATCGAGCGCGCGATCCAGAAGTCCGACCTCGGCCTCAATCCGCAGTCCGACGGCAAGGTGCTGCGGCTCATGATGCCCCCGCTGTCGGGTGAGCAGCGGCAGAAGATCGCCGGCAAGGTCAAGGACCTCGTCGAACAGAACCGGGTCGCACTGCGCAACGAACGGCGCGACGCGAACAAGTTGGCGGACCAGATGAAGAAGGACGGCAAGATCACCGAGGACCAGTGCAAGAAGGCGCACGAAGCCTTCGACAAGGAGCTCAAGGCCGGCGAGAGCAGGATGGAGGAGGTCTTCCGCACCAAGTCCAAGGAGATCATGGAGGGATGATCCCGGCGGTCCCGCCACCGGCAGCTTGCCCCTCTGGGTTGCCGCGGGGGCGAACGCCGAGCCAAGGCGGTCACGGCTCTTGCGCCGGACGTGGCGAGGCGGTTCTATCCTTGCCCCCTGAATCGGGGGCGTAGCTCAGCCGGTAGAGCAGCGGCCTTTTAAGCCGTAGGTCGCAGGTTCGATCCCTGCCGCCCTCACCAGTCCTGCTGGCCCCCGCAATGCCGCCCATGATCGACCCGACGTTCCTGCGCATGCTCGTCTGCCCCGGCACCAGGCAGCCGCTGCGGATGGCCACGGCCGACGAGCTCGCCGTGATCAACCGCGCCGTCGCGGCTGGAACGGCCAGGAACCGCGGCGGTGCTCTCGTGGTCAGCCCGGTCAGCGAGGGCCTCGTGACGGTCGATGGCGCGGCTCTCTACCCCGTCCTAGATGGGATCCCCATCCTGTTGTCAGCCGAAGCCGTGCTGCTGCATCCTGGCTCGGGCTGATTGTTCCTGCCTTTTCGATGGCACCGCATCGCCGGCTGCCCAGAACCCAGTATCCTTCCGCACCCCACGCCCATGGCGACCCAACCCGCACACCCGCCGGCCCCGGCCAAGCCGCCCGACGCCCACTTCGACGAGAGCCGCAGCGTCTATGGCTTCTTCCGCCGGCACCAGAAGAAGCTGCTCTACACGGCCGGCTTCTTCACGCTGCTGACGTTCTCGATCACGGGGCCGATCCAACAGGTGGCGCGAGAGCTCTTCTATCCGGCGCTGCCGACGGCGACGATCCTCGTCGGCGGCAAGCGGGTCAGTCTGCAGAAGGAGGACTATGATTTCGGGCGCTTCATCGAGCACAACATCAGCAACGGCCTGCTGCGTGCCGTGATGCCGCCGATCGGCTCGGGTGACGAAGGCCGGACGGATCTGTCCGAGCAGCTGGCCATCCTGCGTCGCGCCGCGAAGGAGGAAGGCATCGAGCCGTCGATGAAGGACGTCGACGAGGCGATCGAGTCGACGAAGAACTGGCTCAAGGTCGAGAGTGCGTCGAAGTTGGCGCGCAACGCCGGCTTCGGCTCGCTCGCGCACTTTCGCGAAGTGGTCGCCGAAGCCATGCGCATCGGCGCCTATGTGCGGCTGCAGACGCTCGTGCTCGACACTTCGGATGCGAACGTGCTGCAGCAGGTGCTCGAGGACCGCGAGAAGATCACGCTGAAGGTCGCCACCTACGACGAGGTCGCCGCCGAGAAGGTGCTCAAGGCAGCTCGGACGATGTCGGAAGACGACCTCAAGAAGTGGATGGAGGGCAAGACCGAGGCCGAGAAGAACCGCCTCCAGATCTACGACAAGCCGCGTTGGAAGCTGAACCTCGCGGCCTTGCTGCTGGCCGACGACCAGTTCGATCCGACGCAGTGGCAGGCCGACGCGCTGAAGGACTTTACGGTCGGCGACGACCAGCTCCACCGAGCCTACGAGGACGTGCGCGACCCGCGCTTCAAGATCGAAGGCAAGGACGAGTACAAGCCGTTCGAGGACGAGGCCGTGAAGGCCCAGCTCACGCGGCTGCTGCAAGCCGAGCAGGTCATGAGGCACCTGCTCGACAAGCTGCGCCAGCAGCAGACCGAGGCCCTGAAGCCCCAGTCCGACGAGGTGGCCCGCGCGCAGGCCGCGGCTGCGGAAACGGAGCGCTACGTGGCGGAACTCAAGACGCAGCTCTTCAGCAAGGACGCCGAGGTGAAGCGGAAGGCGCAGGAGCTCGAGCAGAAGCCCGAGGACGCCGCGCTCAAGCAGGCCCACGAGGCAGCGCAGAAGGAGCTGACCAAGCTGGAGGACGATGTGTTCCTGGCCAGCGCAGTCGTCGGTCCGAAGAAGCGGGCCGTCGACGACGCGGAGGCTGCGCTCAAGGAGGCGCGCGCGCACTGGGACTTCGAAAAGGCGTTCGCGGAGCTGACCAAGGAGCCCAAGAAGGGCTTCGTGTGGAAGTCCACGGCCGAGCTCAGGAACGCCGACCAGTGGAAGGATCTCGACAAGGAGTTCGAGCTCGGGCAGTGGACCACCGCGGCGAACAACTCGTTCGCGAACAAGGGTGACCTCTGCTTCAGCCCCGGGCGCACGACGAAGGCCGTGCTGCTGTGCCAGGCGACGGACCTGGACCTGCGTCCGCTGAAGGACTGGGAGAAAGAGCTGAAGAAGCTGGTCGAAGACGCCTACTGGACCGAGCAGGCCAAGAACGAGGGCGTCGAGAAGAAGAAGAAGATGGAGGAGGCCCTGCTGCGCCTCGCCAAGGCCAAGATGCGCGACAAGGTCACCGAGATCGAAGGCAAGCGGCAGAGCCGCGTCGACGAGAAGCTCGCCGCGTGGGAGAAGACCACCAACGACGGGATCGCGGAGGCAGAGGGCGTGCTCGCCAATCCGAAGATCGGCAAGCTGCCGAAGGCGGCCTGGCAGCAGAAGCTCGATGGCCTCAAGGCCCAACTCGCCGGCAAGGAGCAACGCCGCAAGGACTACGACGTCGAGGTCGGCAAGGAGATCGAGACCGAGATCGCGACGGAGGCCAAGAAGTTCTATGGCCAGGTGCTCGAAGACGCCGCGGCCGAAGCCGGTTTCACCGTGTCGACGATCGGTCCCCTGCTGCGCGACCTGCAGCAGCGGCCGCGGTTCGACAAGACCAACGATCCGACGGTCGTCTTCCTGTTCCGCGGCCAGTCGCAGATCAAGCTCGACGAGACGACCGACGTGCTCGTCGACAGCACGAACCGCCGCATGCACGTGGCCACGTGCACGAAGGTCGAGCCCGCCACCGCTGCCGACGTGACGCGGCGCGAGTTCGAAGCGCTGCGCACGGGCAGCTTCGGCTTCAGCTTCGCCGACCTGCAGGCCGCGAAGTCCTACCAGCAGGCGTTCACGCTGAAGGCTCTCGAGACCCGCTACGACCTGCAGCGGCCCCACGCAGACAACCCTGCCACGCCCAAGTAGTCCCATCGCCGCGGGGCGATCATCGCCGCAACGCGGCGTCGCCGGGCGGGGCCAAGCCTGGCGCGACGGGCTCCGCGACGACGATGATCTCGTCGCGGGGGTTCACGTAGAGGCTGCAGCGCTTCAGCAGCGCGAGCGGGCTCGCCAGCAGTCCCGCGATGCGCCCGAGCCTGCCCGCGCGTTCCGCCACGAAGCCGAGCGAAACGTACTTGCCGGCAAACCCGGAGCGCAGATCGAGCACGCGGAAACCGCAGTCCGAGAGCAGGATCCGGACCGTCACGGGACTGAAGTGGTAGAGGTGCTCGTCGTGTTTGTAGTGATGCCAGCGGCGGCCCAGCACGCGGGCCAGCAGCGATCTCACGTTCTGCGTTTCGAGCAGCAGCCGCCCCGAGGGCTTCAGCAACCCGCGGATCGTGTGCAGCAGCAGCTGGGGTTCGGGAACGTGTTCGAGCACGTCCCACAACGTGATCAGGTCGAACGACCGCGGCTCGTAGTTCTTCTGCTTCACCGCGGTCTCGATCGTGCCGATGTGGATGCGCTCGTTGCCGAGTGCTTCGATGGCCTGCTCGGCGATGGCCTGCGAAGGCTCGACGCCGTGCACGTCGTGCCCGCGTTTCTGGGCGACGCGCAGGAAGTAGCCGGCCGCACACCCGACGTCGAGCACGCGCGACTTCGCCGGCAACCAGCGTTCGACGAATGCCATGCGCCTCTCGAACGTTCGCAGATAGAGCGACGACTCGCGCGAGTAGTCCGCGTAACCGCGCTGCTTCGGGTTGTCGCTCTTCCAGTAGTCCTGGCCATAGACGTCGATCAGCGCCTGGCCCTGCAGGCGCGGCGTCACGTAGACGAGACCACAACCGCGGCACGTGAACACGGAGAACGGCCCATCCACGAACTTCAGCGTGCGCGCACGACTGCCGCACAGTTGGCAGGTGTCGATCGCCGCGGACGCCGGCGGCGGCATCGGCGTGCGGGAAGCACTCATCGCGGTTCGGCGAGCCCCGCGGACTGCGAGGTGATCGGCGCAGGACGCTCGAGGAAGCGCTTGCGACAGATCGTGCGGAACATCTTCCACGCCGTTCGCGCCTGGCGCCCGAACGTGTCCGAGTGCTTCGACTCGCCGCCCATGCGCGGGCTGTAGGTGACCGGCACTTCGATCACGCGGCAACGCTCCAGCAGCGCCGCACACATCATCTCGGGCGAGAACGCGGGTCCGGTCTCGCGCAGCCGGCCGCGGATGAGTTCGAAGGTATGGCGCGTCAGCGCGCGGAACGTGCAGCCGACGTCGGTGAAGCGCGGCTCCGACGGCCGCAGCCAGCACAGCTGCAGGAACTTCGCCATGAACACGTTGCCCCAGCGCAGGAAGGACCGCATGTTCGCGCCCTGCTGGACCATCTGCCGCGTCGTGCGCGTGCCCATGACCATGCCGGCGTCATCGAGGTAGACGAGCAGCTTCTCGACGTCGCGCGCGCGGAAACTGCCATCCGCCTCGACCAGCACGAGGATCTCGCCCTTCGCGGCGGTCATGCCGGCCATCAGCGCCGAACCATAACCGGGCCGGCTCTCCGCGATCACGGTTGCGCCCGCGGCGCGGGCAAACTCGGCAGTGCGGTCGCGGCAGTTGTTGTCGACGACGAGCACTTCGTCGAGGTGGGGTTCCTGCCGGAACTCCTCGACCACTTGCCGGATCGTCGCCTCCTCGTTGTAGGCGGGGATGACGAGCGAGACGGTCCGGTTCCGAAACATGGGGCCGCGGAAGGATACCGCGCAGCCACAGCAGCGCTACGGCGCAGATGTTGCCGCCGCCAGAGCTGCGCGAAAGGGGCCGCGCCGCTCTGAACCGCGCCCGCCTCGAATCCGTTTGGCGCCCGATCGGGCGGCATCTAACCTGCCAACCAGCGCCATGAACATGATCCTCTGCGGCGGTCTCGTCTCGCTGTCCCTGTCCCAACTGATCGGCTGCGAGCTTCCGGGAGGATCCTACGCCCCGCGGGCCGAGGCGTCTCTCGTGGCTTCACCCGTTGGCGCGGCGCCTGCGCTGGCGCCCCACGCGCTGCAGGGCACGGCATCGCACCGAAAGAAGGGCACGATCTACAAAGACGAGGTCGACCAGCTCGTCGCCATCGTGCGCAATACGGCTCGCGCACAGTCGCTGCCGGCCCAGCCCTGCCCACCCTTGGGCGGTTCGGTGCTGGCGACAGCCAAGATCCTGACCGCGATGGCCCGGTGCCACCGCCGCTACTACTACCCGAACGACGTGCCGAGTGTGACCGACTCGGTCGGCTTCCTGATCAAGAGCCGCAAGGCCGACGGCAGCTTCGGGGATGCCGAGACCACGGCATGGGTCGTCGACGCCTTGACGAGCGTCGTGCTCGAGCCCGACCAGTTCCGCCCGGAGGTGGAACAGGCACAGAGCTGGCTGCAGGGCCAGAAAGCCCCCGTGTCGATCTTCCAAGGCCTGATCTCGGCGGTGCTCGCGCAAGTGCGCGCCGACGTGTTCCCGCAGCACCTCGCGAAGAGCGCGGCCGAACAGACCGCGGCCTGGTTCGCGAATCCGGCCGGTTTCGATCGCGCGGCTGCGGCCGATGCGCTCGTGCAATTGGTCGCGTGCCAGGTCGCCAACAAGCTGCTCGACAGCGGCCAGGATCCGCAAGCTGCCGCAGCGACGTTCTCGAAGGCCCAGCAGAAGGCGGTCGAGTGGCTCATGTCGCAGCAGAAGGACGGCGTGTTCTCGGTGACGGACCACGGCAAGTCGTTCCCCGATCCGGGCATGACGGGCTTCGGGCTGCTCGCGCTGCAGACCAAGCCGAAGACGATGCGCACCGCCGACGAGCAGGCTGCGATCGAGAAGGGGA
>Ga0111539_10003519_pt1 | contig 20640 bp, 15 predicted proteins | sample RhiMethybrSRZTD1_FD_79667 | JGI IMG/M metagenome (GOLD analysis project Ga0111539, IMG submission 79667) | Populus rhizosphere microbial communities from Tennessee, USA - Rhizosphere MetaG P. TD hybrid SRZTD1 (version 2) (version 2) | ecosystem: Host-associated > Plants > Roots > Rhizosphere >...
ATGCGGTTCAGGCACGAGGTTTCCGCGGTCATCACCGGGCTCGTGGCGGCCGCGCTCTTTCCGGCCTGCGCCTTGTTGGATGACGGCCCGACGGACATCAGCGACCTGCCCACGAAGGAGGTGCACTTCGTCCGGGCCGTCACGGCCGCCGCCGGCTTCGAAGCCCAGATCGGCTCGCAGGCGCTCTTGCAGGGAACGCCCTGCCCCGTCCTGCGCGACGACGCCTTCGCGCGGCTGAACGGCGCTCCCCTGCCTCTCTTTCGCGGTTCGAGCAGACCGTTCAACGGCGGCGAAGAATACGAATGCGAGCCCCCGTCGGTCGCGGTGAGCCGCATCGACGTGCGGCCGCCATGGCACATCGAGATCGGCGACCCCTCTCAGACGATCGCGATCACCCTCGACCCCGTCGCCGACAACCCTATCGAGTTCCTGCCCCTCGAGGGAGCCACCATCACGTATCCCGGCGACGCGTTCGTCGTGCCGATCGCGTACAAGCACGAGCCTGAGACCGCTGTTCTCGTGACGGGCTACTTCGAATTCACGGGCTGGTCTGGCGCGTGGGACGGCGCTCTCGGAGCCTCCGACGTCAGCTTCCCGAACGACGTCGGTTGGCACCAGACGCCCGGACCGGCGCGCGTCCGTCTGATCGCCGAGACAGAAAGCCCGATCCTGCGGGCCTGCGAAAATGCGACCTGCTTCGGCTGGGCCGGCTTCAATGGCCCGGTCACCACGCGTGACTACGCCGTCACCCTCGATTGCCTATATTCCTTCTGCCTGTAGAGGGCGCTAAACCGCGACCAGCTCGCGGATCACGAAGTCGCCGTTCTTGTCGACGCCCAGGCGGCCGCCGGCGTTGTCCTTGTCGTGGCCCCAGACCAGCAGCCAGTCCTCCGTGACCGCGCGGGTGAACAGCGTGCGTTTCGTGTCCACGGTGCGGGCGGGGTCGAGGTCGTAGGACATCACCCACGGCAGCTTGACGTGGACCGCGGTCGGGACGACGTCGCCGAGGAACAGCGCCTTGGGGGCGCCCGGATCCCACGCGCCGATCAGCACCGACTGGTGGCCCGCGGTGTGGCCGGGCGTCGGGATCACGCGCACGCCGGGTACGATCTCCGTCTCGCCGTCGACGAGCTGCAGCAGGCCCGACTCGCCCAGCGGTCCGATGTTCTCCTGCAGGTAGCTGGCGCGGTTGCGCTCGTGCGGGTGGGTCGCGTCTTCCCACTCGCGCCGCTGCACGACGTGGCGCGCCCGCGGAAACACCGGCGCCAGTCCCTTGCCTGACGTCGAGAAGCGCGTCGCCCCGCCGCTGTGGTCGAAGTGCAGGTGCGACATGATGACGAAATCGATGTCATCCGCTGACAGCCCGGCCTCGCGCAGCGCGGCGCCGATCGAACGGTCGTGGTCGATGCCGTAGATCTCCTTCAGCTTGGGCGAAAACTTGTCGCCGTTGCCGGTCTCGACCAGCACGCGCTTGCCCGCGACCTCGATCAGCAGGCAGCGCGTCGCGTATTCGCAGCGGTTGAGCGCGTCGCACGACACCAGCTTCGACCACAGCGTCTTCGGCACGACGCCGTGCATGGCGCCGCCGTCGAGGCGGAAGTTCCCGCCGTTGAGCATCGTCAGCCGCGCGTCACCGATGGTCAGCACGGGCGGATCCTAGCGCCTGGCACGCCGTTCGCACGATTGATTGACGCAGACGGCGCGGAAGTCCTCGACGCGACGGCCAACGGGCTCTACGCACGCTTCCATCGTGCACATCGCCCCGGCGCAGCGCGCGTCCCAGGCAGCGTTCGCGCGCTTCGATATCGCGAACGGGCCGGTGCTCCCCGCGCACGCATCACACTCGCAGCAACAATCGAGATCGGTTCTACGGATCGTGCACTCATCGTCGGTGACACAAGCCAGATCCGCCGGCATGACCCAGGCCGTCTTCGCTTCGCTGGTCCGACACCCGGCCGCCGAGGCGCACAGCACCGACAGCAGCAGCAGCGGCACGACCGCCGGGCGACGACCGCCGATCACGGCGTCGCGGTCGGCGCCGGCTGAGGCTGCGCCGCCGGCGGCACCGCGACGCCGATCGGGATCGGCGGCTGGGGCGCCTTCGCGTCGCCGCCCGTCGCGGTCACGACCGGCTTCGTGTAGTCCGCAGGCGTCGCGGTTGGCACGGCGGTCGGCGCGGTCGCCACCGATACCGGCGGCGCCGGCGCCGGCGCCGGCGTCGCGGCGGCGATCGCGGTCTTCGGCTTGTGGCTGATGATCCAGTCCGCGACGCGGGCCACGTCGCCGAAGCGGGTCAGCTCCCCTTCGTCGCCCAGGAAGGACATGTAGATCGTGCGCCCGTCGATCTTCGACGCCACCACCAGGCAGTAGCGTGCGAAGTCGTTGTAGCCGGTCTTTCCGCCCAGCAGCTGCACGTTGCTGCGCGCCGCCCGCCGGTCGGTGTTGATGTACCGGATCGGCGGCTTCCCGACCGGGTGCGCGTCGTATTCCGGCCGGTGCGTGATCGGCCCCAGCACCGGGTGCGCGATCACCTTCTTCAACATCGCGATCGTCTCGCGCGGCGTCGACACGTTCTCCACCGACAGCCCGGTCGGCTCGCGGAAGCGCGTGTTCTTCAGCCCCAGTTGCTTCGCCTTCGCGTTCATGCCCGCCGTCAGCTGGGACGGGGTCAGCTTGACCGCGCGGCCCAGCGCCGGCACCGCGCGGTTGTCCGAACCCAGCATCGCCGCGTGCAGCAGATCGCGGTTCGAGAGCGTCAGCCCCTCCAGCAGCCGCGACTTCGCCCCGCCCTTCCCCACCTCGACGTCCGTCTTGTTGATCGTCGTCAGCCCCTCCAGCTCGAGACCCTTGTCCATCACCACCAGCACCGCCGCCAGCTTCGAGATCGATGCGATCGGGCGTTCGGCGTCGGGATTGCGCGCGAACACCACCGTACCGGCGTCGTCGATCACCAGGGACGCGCGCGCCTGGACGTTCGGCTGCCCGCCCTTGATCGCGGGCACCAGCCGCTCCGCCGCCACCGGCTTCTTGCGCTTCGCCGCCGCCTTGGCCTTGCGCTTGGTGGCCGCCTGCGCCGCCGTCGGGGCGCCCGCGACCAGGAACGCGAACATCGTCGTCCAAAGCGCGATCCGGCCGAAAAAACGCGGCATCACCACCTCACGAGTTATAGAGGACGCGGCGGAGCTGGCAAGTTACCGAGTGGCCTCCGCGACGCGAAATCGCCGCCGGATCGCCTCCCATGCGGGCCGCCAGCCCCGCCAGTACTTGAGGCGCAGCAACGACAGGCCGAGCATGGCCGCCGTCATCGCGAGAAACCCGACCGTGGCCCAGCCCATGCTCAGCCGTCCGGCGAAGCGCTTGAACGCCAGGCCGTAGACCAGCTCGACGTGGACCCAGTACACCAGCAGCGACGTCTGCCCGAAGATCCGCATCACCGAGAACCGCCCCCGGAAAGCGCCCGTCGTCAGGACGTAGCCCAGCAGCGCCAGCGGCCCGATCGTCCCCAGGCGATAGAAAAACGTCCCCGGGCCCATCTGCTGCGCGTACTCCGACGGGTAGTGGATGATGTACGGGTTCACCCGGCGAATCAGCATCACGGTCCCCGCCATCGCGGCGCCGGCGACCGCGCTGATGACGAACGCGCGCGTCAGCCGCCCGTCGCGGCTCGCCCGCGCCCACCAGTGGCCGATGGCGATCCCGACCAGCAGCCAGGCGAACGCCGGAAACAGCGCGAACCACGCCATCGGCTGCGGGCCGCCGATGTACGAGGTGAGATGGCGCAGGCCCAGCGGCAGCGACATGAAGGCGCGCGTCGGCCCGATGAGCGGCCCCAGCGCGACGAACACCGCCGCGACGACGAGGCACGCCACGATCTGCGGGCGCCCGCGGCGCGGCGCGGCCAGGGGCGCCGCCAGCATCATCGACGCGCCGATGCAGTTCAGGATGTCGACGCGCAGCAGATCGTGCCAGTCCCAGAAGAAGCTGAGCGCGTACTCCTGCAGCCGGAACAGGTAGGCGAGGATGAGGATCTCGAAGCCGCGCCGGACGCCGCCGCGCACCATCGCGCTGCGCTCGACGCCGCGGGCGACCTGCCCCTCGAACTTGATCGCCATCGCCATGCCGGCCATCAGCAGGAACATCCGGAACGGCAGTCCGCCCAGCCAGCGGGAGACGGTGTACACCGACGTAGCCCGGGCGGCCGGGCTGGTCCACCAGCCGTAGAGGTGGGTCTGGATCATCAGCACCACCGCCAGGCCGCGCAGCCAGTCGATGGCGTCGATACGGCCGATTGGCTTGGGCCCGAGGGCGGGGGCCGGCTGATTCACAGGCCTGCAATTCGCGCTTGCAGGGCCCGTGTTGTCAACGATTTTGCTCGGAGGGGATGGGGCCCCCACCCTTCCCCTCCGAACCTCCCGCGATGGGCTCGCGCCGGCAGAGCCGTCGCTCCCCCACGCGATTTTGCTGCTTCAGATCAGGGGGTTTGACACCCACCGACGGGCGCACTATAAACCCCGACTTTCGGAGGTTCCGCGCAATGTCTCTCAAGATGGGCCTTTTGGGCCGCAAGATCGGGATGACCCAGGTGTTCCACGACGATGGATCCGCCCTGGGCGTCACCGCCGTGACGGTTGGGCCCTGTGTCGTCGTCGGCATACGGACGATGGACAAGCACGGCTACTCCGCGCTTCAGCTCGGCTTCGAGGAGGCCCCGATCGACAAGGGGACGCATCTGCCGCGCCTCCCGCGCCCGGAGCTCGGCTACTTCAAGAAGGCGAACATCGAGAAGCCGGTGCGCCACCTGCGCGAGCTGCGCCTGGAGCCGAAGGATCTCGAGAAGTACGAGGTCGGCAAGGTGCTGCGCGCGTCCGAGGTCTTCAAGGCGGGCGATGTCGTCGACGTCGTCGGCACGACCAAGGGCAAGGGCTACCAGGGCGTGATGAAGCGCCACCGCATGGCGGGTGACAGCGACACCCACGGTACGCACGAGTTCTTCCGCCACGGCGGTTCGATCGGCTGCCGCCTGACGCCCGGGCGCGTCCACAAGGGCAAGCGCATGTCGGGCCTGATGGGCAACGTCAAGTGCACCGCGTCCGACCTGGTGGTCGTGAAGGTGTTCGAGGACAAGGACCTGGTGCTGGTGAAGGGCGCGATCCCCGGCCCGGCCAACGGCCTGGTGCTGATCAAGGGCAGCGTGAAGGACGTGAAGAAGTACGTCGTCCCGCGCGCGATCAAAGAGGTCGAGTCGAAGAACCCGATGAAGGCCTCGAAGAAGGGCGGCGGCGCTCCGCCCGCCGCCAAACCCGCCAAGAAGTAGCCCGCACTGTCGAAGCTCGGCAACCGCGGCGGCCGGCACGACGCGTTCTTCAAGAAGGCGCGCGGTGCGGGCTTCGCGGCGCGGTCCGTCTACAAGCTGGAGGAGATCGACCGGCGCCTGCGGCTGATGCGCGCGGGCGATCGGGTGCTGGACCTCGGCTGCCGGCCGGGCTCGTGGATGCAATACGCGCTGTCCGTGGTGGGCCCGCACGGGGCGGTCGTCGGCATCGATCGCGACCCGCTGCCCCAGCCGATCCCCGGGGCGCGCGTCCTGCGCGGCGACATCTTCACGACGCCGGACGCAGAGCTGCTGGGGACGCTGGCGGCGTTCGATCTGGTGCTGTCGGACATGGCGCCCAACACGACCGGCACGCGCGCGACCGACCAGGCGCGGTCGGCGGCGCTGTTCGACGAGGCGCTGACGCGCGCCGAGCGCCTGCTGGCCCCGGGCGGGGCGTTCGTGGGCAAGATCTTCCAGGGCCCGGATGTCGAAGGGCTCCGCAAGCGGCTGGCCACGCGCTTCTCTGATGTGAAAGCGATCAAGCCCGAGGGATCGCGGGCGCAGAGCATCGAGATCTACCTGGCGGGCAAGGGTTTCGCCTAGACCTCCGGGCGGGACCGCTACTGCGGGGCGAACGGATCGGTCCAGGTCTCGGTCGGCGACGTCGCCTTGTCGGCCGGGCCAGCCGGGGCACGCTTGCGTGCCGGGGCGCGCGCCTGCGCGGGCGCGGCAAGCGACGCCCGCGGGACCGCGGCGACGGCGCGCGCCGCGGGCGCCGGCGCGGCCGGTTTTGCCACCGGCGCGGGCTTGGCCACCGGCGCCGGCTTGGCGGCGAGCGCGGGTTTGGCCGCCGGCGCGGGTTTGGCCACCGGCACCGGCTTGGCGGCGAGCGCGGGCTTGGCCGCCGGCGCGGGCTTGGCGGCGAGCGCGGGCTTGGCCACCGGCGCGGGTCTGGCCGGCGCAACGACAGCGGGCGCCGGTTCGGGCACGACAGGGGCGGCCGGAGCCGGAGGCACCTCAGCGACGGCGGCGGACACCGGCGGCTCGGGAGTGGATTCGAAGCCCGGGGCCGGTGGGACGAGCGCGGCGGCGCTCGACGGCGCGACGCTCCCGCACTCCGGACGCCCGCGCGGCCAGTAGCGGTCGATCGCCACGGTGGTGACGATTCCGCCTGAAAATGTCATCAGGCAAAGGCCGATGAGCGTGGTCTTGGCCAGCGACACCCCGCTCACCGTCGGGGAGGCCACCGGGGTCATGCGCGGCCGACTGTATGACGCCATCGAGGGACGCGGCGTGGCGCGCGGCGCCACCGTCCTCAACGACGGTTGCGGCGTCGGCGTGGCGCGCGGCGGCACAGTCCTCGACGGAGGCTGCGGGGTCGGCGAAGGCTGCGACGTCGGCGCGGCGCGCGGCGCCTCCGGCGTTCCCGCGGGAGGCGTCACCGTGACGCCAGCCTTCATCTTGAAGCTATTCCTCCCCAGATACACCACACCACTCTTCTCGCCCCCGTCCACCGGCTCTGACACTTCCAGTCCTCCGTTCTTGCTTTCGCGTTCTCGGTCGTCTTGTTGGGCTTCCGGTTACGACACTAGCCCTCGTCCCGTCAAGCCTCTGTATCGTTAACGCGAGTTCTTCGTGAAATTCCGGGGCTCGCATCACGGGGGTTCCCCGTCTAGGAGGGAACCCGCCCGGTGCTAAGCTGTCCGACGAGGATGCGGACCCTTCTTCTCGCGCTGGCCGGCCTCGGGGTCGCCGGGGTCGTCTCGCCCGCGAGCGCCGCCGAGCCCCCCCGCCACGACATCAAGGTCGACGCACGCGGACCTCTCGCGTTCGTCGAAATCACGCGGGAGCTGCCGGCGCCTGACAAGCCCGGCGCCGGCGAGGCGCTGCTGGACATCGCGCTGCCCGAGCAGAGCTTCCTGGTCGCGGTCGAGCTGCGCGACCGGGGGCGCTGGCGCGAAATCGGGGCCGCGGCGAGCGCGGCCCCCGGCGACGCGTACCGCGACGCGAGCGCGGCCCGGGGTGTCACCCCTGGGGCCGAGCCGTTCGACGACAGCACCGACTACCGGCTGCGCGTCCAAAGCGGTGGCGCGCGCGGCGCGGACCTGGCGGCCGTCCGCTACCGCTTCACGGCGACCCCCGTGTATGCCGGCGGCCGCTTCCGGGTGCGCTTTCCGGCGGCGCCGGAACGGCTGCCCGTCCCCGCCGACGTGACCGTCACGACTCAGGGAGCGACCGATATCGACATCGCTGGCTCGCGAACGCCGGCGCCCGCCGCGGGCCGGGCCCGCGGGCGGGCCTCCACGCGCGGCGGCTGGGAGGTGTCGTGGGCACCCCGAGACGCTGGCGCGGGGGCCGGCGCGCCGACGCTGGACACGCGCGTCGCGATGGCCACGCTGTCGCCGACCGAGACCGCGCTGGCCTATTCCGTCCGCAGCCGCCCCGCCCGCGGCGCCGGGACGCCGACCAGCGTCCTGCTGGTCATCGACCGCTCGCGCAGCGTCGGGCTGCCCGGGCTGTCGGCCGAACACGACCTCGCGCGTCGGGTGCTGGACGCGCTGCCGCCGAGCACGCGCTTCGACGCCCTGTTCTTCGATCGCGGCAGCAAGCGACTGTTCCCGATGAGCCGCCCCGCGACCCGCGAGGCGATCGGCGCGCTGGAGGACGAGATGGTGCCCGCGCGCATGCAAAACGGCACCGATCTGGCGGCCGCGCTGCGCGATGCGGGTGCGCTGCTGCGGCGCGAACAGAGCACCTTCGCGCCGCGCACGCTGCTGGTCGTGCTGACCGACGGCGCGCTGCCGGCCAACCAGGACGGCATGGCGCTGGACCGCGCCCTGGGCGCCCTGCCCGATATGGAGGTCTCCGTGGCGGCGTTCATCGTGCGCCCGCCGGACGACGATCCCGTGGGCCGGGATGCGCGGCAGGCGCTGAGCGACTTCGCGGCGAGCCGCCACGGCATCGCGCGTGTGCTGCGGGCCGCCGAGGTCGCCGAGGCCGTGACCGGGGCGCTCGCCGACATCGACCGGGGCGGCGACGTCGCGGGGTTGCGTGCGAGGGTCGACGGCCGGCAATACACGCTCGCGCCGTCGCTGGCGCCCGACACCGTCATGTCGGGCGTGATGTCCAGCGGCGGAAAGCCGCCGCGTACGATCGAGATCGAGGCGATGGTGCGCGGCAAGCGCATCGTGGTTCCGGGCCGGCCGGTGCGGGTGCCAGCCGAGTGGCTGCGCGCCTGGTCCGCCGCGGCGGCCCGGCCCGAGAAGGCGCGCATGTTCGTGTCGCCGTCGCTGCTCGCGCTGGTCGAGCCGATCGTCCGGACGGTTCCGGAGCCCGAACCGGTGGTCAAGGGTTCGATGGATCGTCTGGTGATGCGAAACGTGCTGTCGCTGGCATACATGCCGCGCGCGCGCGCGTGTTATCTCGCGCGGACCGGCGCGACGGCGGCGTCGCGCGATCTGACGGGCAAGGTCCGGCTGGCGATCGACGTCGTCCGCGGCGAGGTCGAGCGCGCATCCGTCGAATCGTCGACGCTGAACCGCGCGGACGTCGAGCTGTGCCTGCGCGAGGGGGCGTTCGAGATCGAGGTCCCGCGCGTGGTGCGCAACGACGCGCCCGTGACGGCGATCCTGAACCTGGTGTTCCGGCCGCAGACGCCCGAGAAGAAGCGCGGTAACGATCTGGGCGCGGTCGGCGACCAGATCGATCTCATCATCGAAGAGGCGCAAAAACGCGATGCGCAGGCGGCGGCGCAGGCGGAGCCGCCGCCCGCCACCGTCCGGCCCGGCAAGCCGCCCACCAACGCCCCGACGCGATAGCCGCTCCCTCCGCGATAGCGGAGCGGCCATCGGAAAACTCACCACCGAAGAGGGCCCAACACGCCCGAACGAACCTCAAAGATCCCCGAAGCCCTCCGGCCCGTTTGTGGCCCTTTCAAGATCGGGTCGCCGCAACACACCGCGCGACGCGCCCGCCCCCGCGCAGGCGCGGCAGGGTCGATTCCTGAGATGATCGCTCCGGGACCACGCGAACCTGCTATTTTCTCGCGCCCATGAGCGAAGGAAAGTTCGATCCCCACCGGCGGCTGTGCCCTGACGGCGCGTGCATCGGCGTCGTCGGCGACGACGGCCGCTGCCGGGTGTGCGGGCGGACCGCCGGCGGCAAGAGCGCGGCGCCGGCGGGGTTCACGGCCGCGGCTGGGATCGAGGACGCGGACGAGGACGCGGACGCGGACGGCGACGATGACGGGGAAGAGAAGCTCGCGGGGGCGGCGGGCGCGGGGGCGTTGGATCCGAACCGACGGTTGTGCCCTGACGGCGGCTGTATCGGCCTGATCGGCGCCGACGGCGTTTGCAACGTCTGCGGCCAAAAAGCTGATTAAGATCTCGTCATGCCCAGCGTCGCCGTGATCGGCGCTTCCAGCGCGCCCCAGAAGTTTGGCAACAAGGCCGTGCGCGCCTACCTGCGGCAGGGCTGGACGGTCTACCCAGTCAATCCGAACGAGAAGACGATCGAGGGGCTGTCGGCCTTTCCGTCGCTGGCGGACGTTCCCGGTCCCGTCGACCGCGTGTCGATGTACGTGCCGCCGTCGATCGGGATCACGCTGCTCGATGCGATAAAGGCGAAGGCCCCGGGCGAGCTGTTCCTCAATCCAGGCTCCGAGAGCGACGAGCTGGTCGAGCGCGCGAACGCGCTCGGCCTCGACCCGATCCAGGCCTGCTCGATCATCGACATCGGCGAGCGACCGTAAACGCGGGCCCCTCTCCCTAACCCTCTCCCACACTGCCGCTTCGCGGGGCGAGGGGATCAGATCACGGCGCGACGGTCAGGGGCATGCTCGCCTTGACGTCGGTCGATGACGAGCCGACCTGCACGGTCACCGCCCCGGCCGTCACCGCGAAGCGCCGGTTGGTCGCGTCCCAATACGTCAGGGCGCTGGCGGGCAGATCGAAGGTCACGTGCTGCATGGCGCCCGCCGCCAGGGTGATGCGCTTGAAGCCGCGCAGCTGCTTGCGCGGCCGCGGCAGCGTGGTCGACGCGGGATAGGCGACGTAGAGCTGCACGACCTCGTCGCCGGCCCGCGTGCCGCTGTTGCGCACGTCGACGCCGACCTGGGTCGTCCCGCAGCTCGCCAGGCTGACGGTCGACGCGCTCAGCGTCAGGTTCGAATACGCGAACGTCGTGTAGCTGAGTCCGTGACCGAACGGATACAGCGGCGTGCCCGCGAAGTACCAGTAGGTGGTCCCCTTGCGGATGTCGTAGTCGAGGACGGTCGTCGGGATCTCGGTCTCGGTGCGATACCACGTCGAGACCGTGCGCCCGCCCGGGTTGTAGTCGCCGAACAACACGTCGGCGATCGCGGTGCCCAGCTCCTGGCCGGAGTTGGCGATGTGGACGATCGCCTTCACGTTGGGGTCGGACTCCAGCGCCGCCACGCCCTGCGGGAAGCTGGACACCAGAACGACGATCGTCTTCGGGTTCGCCGCGGCGACGCTCTGCACGAGGCTCAGCTGCCCCGGATCGAGCCCGATCATCTTGCGATCGACCGCCTCGCGTCCCTCGTACGCCGTCGGGCACTGCGCCCACGGCGCGGGGTTCGGCTCGGGCGGCGCGTTGCCGCAGGTCGGGTGGTTGCCCACGAACACGATCGCCGGTCCGCCCGCGGTGGCGGCGGTCGTCGCGGCCGACGTCGCGGCGTTGCCATTGTTGTCGGCGGCGTACACGACGGTGACGCCGCTCCCGAGCTTGGTGGCGATCCCCTGGCGGCCGGTGATCTTGTAGGGCGCCAGGCCGCCGTACCAGTCGCGCAGCACCGTGTCGGCGCGCGGCCCGACGACCGCCGCGGCGGTGAATCCGGTCTTGGCCAGCGGCAGCGTGTTCGCCGTGTTCTTCAGCAGCACGACGGTCTTGCGCGCGACGTCCAGCGCGCGCGTCTTGGATTCGGCCGTGTTCCACGGCGTCGCCGTGCCGGAGATGCTCTTGTACGGCACCCGCGCCGGCGGATCGAAGTCGCCCAGGCGAAAGCGAACGCGCAGGTTCGCGCGCGAGGCCGCGTCGATGTCCGCCACCGTGATCATGCCGCCCGAATACGCGGTCATCACCGCCGGGCGCGCGTCGGCCTGGTCCTGGAGAATCAGCCCGGTCCCGCCCTTGATGATCGCCGCCATCGCCGCGGGCAGGGTCGTGTAGGCCATCTGGTCGTTGACCAGCACCTGCGGCCCCCACGCGTCCGTGCACAGCGTCCCGTCGAAGCCCCATTCGCCGATGACCAGCGACTTGAGCAGCGGCGACACCGCGCTCGACGTGCCGGCGAGCTTGTTGTAGGCCGACATCATCCCCTTCGCCTTGCCGATCCGGATCGCCTGCTCGAACGGATAGCCGTAGTACTCGCGCAGGTTGCGATCGTCGATGTTCGACGAGCTGGTGTTGCGGTTGGTCTCGTTGTTGTTGCCCAGCCAGTGCTTCAGCGTCGAGGCGGCCTGCAGGTAGACAGGATCCGTCCCGTGCAGCCCGGCGATGTAGCCGTTCGCCAGCGCCGCGGTGAGGAACGGATCCTCGCCGTATCCCTCCTCGGTGCGGCCCCAGCGCGGGTCGCGTCCCAGGTCGACCAGCGGCGCGCGCACCACCAGGCCGACGCCGCGGCCCTGCGCGTTCGGCGGCTTCGCCGCGTTCCAGACGCGCGCCTCGTATCCGGTCGTCTCACCGACCACGCGCAGCGCCGCCGGGTCCCAGGACTCCGCCAGCCCGTACGCCTGCGGGAACTGCGTGCCGGTCAGGTAGAGAACGCTGGTGCTCGTCGACGTCGCGGGCGTGGCGGGATCGCCCGACCAGCCGATGCCGTGCACGCCCTCGACGAACGTCGTGTACGCCTTGATGCCGAGGCGATCGACGGGCAGCTGATATTCGTTCATGAGGCCGAGCTTCTCGGGCACGGTCAGCACCGACAGCAGGTTCGTGATGCGATCTTCAATCGGACGGCACGGGTCCTGGAACGGGTAGGTGTAGTCGGACGGGGTGCTCGTGCACGTCGGAGGCGCCGCGGTCCCGCCGGCGCCGGTCGCGCTGCAAGCGGACGCCGTACCACCCGCGCCGGTGGTGCCGGCGGTCGCCCCTGCGGTGCCCATCGTGCCGGCGCTGCCCGTCGTGCCCGCGCTCCCGGACGTGCCCGTCCCCGCGCTGCCGGTCGTACCAGCCGTGTCAGTCGAGCCGGCCGTTCCCGTCGTCCCGGCCGTGTCAGTCGAGCCGGCTGCCCCGGTCGTCCCGCCCGTCCCCGCGCTGCCGGCGGCACTGGAGCCGGCTGTTCCTGGCGTGTTGCCGGTGCCTCCCGACGTGCATCCCAGCGCGAACAGAACCACCGCGCAAGCGAACGAAGTCTTGCTCATGATCGGGCCCCCGTAATTAGTAAACAGACGTTACTCCAGAAGTCACACTTCCGGGGGAAAAGGGCTCAGCTCGAGCTCGGCGCGCGCGTTCAGCACGCGCGCGTGTTCAGCCGTGCGGCGTTCCGTGCGTGCGCGCGCGCGACTTCAGCGCGTGCGCGACTTTTGCCGGCGTGGCCGGCGCACCAGGACGCCGGCGAACGCCAGCATCGCCAGCGCCAGGCCGACGAAGGTCGACGCCCCGCCGGACGCTGCGGTGTCGCAGGCGCAGCCGCCGGAGACGCCGCGGTCGCCGGGCGGCGTCACGCTGCCTCCGCTGCTGCCGCCGGTGCCGATCGGTGTCACCGGGCCGCCGCCCGTCCCGGCCCCGTCGTCGCCGCCCGCGGAGCCGCCGGTGCCGGGCCCGGCCGAACCGCCGACCATCCCCGAGCCGGCCGTGCCGGTGGTGCCGCCCCGTCCGCCACCAGCGCCGCCGCGCCCGCCGGCGCCGGTCGTCCCCGCCGTGCCGCCGGTGGTGCCGCCCGCGCCCGTCGCGCCTCCGGCGCCGCCGAAGCCGCCGTCGGGGGTCGCAATCCCCGGAGCGCAGCTGTCAATCGCGGGCCCGGGCATCGCGAACGCGGTCGTTCCGTCCATGCAGACCGGGCCGCCGCCGTTCGCGGTCATCGTGACGCTTACCGTGGCGTGGTTCTCGTCGAGCTCGGTGACCGTGAAGCTGACGCCGCCCGCCGGATCCGAGAAGGTCTTCCCCGCCAGCATACCGTCGAAGTTACTGGTGGCCGGATCCATGTCGAGAATCCAGGTGTGAAGGCCGCGATCGGCCCGGCCCTTGATGTCGCCCGACACGCGAACGTGAACGGAGGTCGTCAGCGACGCGTCGACGCCGCGCTTGGTGCGCAGCTCGAGGTAATAGTGCGTGAGCATGTCGGTGCTGGGCGATCCGCCGCCGCCCGAGCGCTCGAACGGGCGCGTCTTCGGCATCGGGATCTGCAGGACCTGCGCCCCGTCGCAGGGGAGCTCCAGCGGCAGCAGCGTGAACGTGCCGGTCGCCCGCACCCGGACCATGTTGCAGCCCTGCGTCCAGCCGTTGTACGTCTTCTGCCAGCCGTTCATGTGGCGGCAGCCGCCGCCCATCGGGTCGTAGCGATCGCCGTATTCGCTGTGCGTGCAGGTGTCGTTGGGCGCGTCGGGGAACACCTCCGTGCCGCAATCCATCGACGACGAGTGCTGCATCCCGAAGTTGTGCCCGGGCTCCTGGATCATCACCACGCAGCTCGACGAGCCGTTGTACCAGGTGTCGTTGGCGGGCCGGTCGGGCCGTCCCACCTCGCCCAGGCCGCTCCAGCTGCACGCCGAGGTGCGCGAACCCATGTACCAGAGGTAATGGTTGAAGGTTCCGCCGCCCATCTGGTCGACCATCGCCCGGAACATCGTCGGCATGCCGCTGGTGTTGCAGTCGCCGATCGCGTACTGGAACGGGCCGAAGACCTGACCGTCCAGCGCCTCGGTGCCGTAGGAGGCCTCGGCGTAGTAGTTCCGCAGCGGTGGATCGCTGTTCGTCGACGGACCCACGATCTCCTTCAGCGCGTTTTCGGCGGTGATGTTCGTGCCGGCGCCGATGTCGAGAATGACGAACGCCAGCCGCTTGGCCGGCCACTTCATGCCGGCCTTCAGCTGGGACGTGACCGTCTGGGTCACCGTCCGCGGCGCGAGCTGTTTCAGCGACGTCACGCGCATCCGGCTGCCCGCGGCGGGAACACCCCACACCCGCAGCCGGGCGCCCGGCTGGAGGCCGGGATCGCGGTCGAACTCCACGCGCCGCTCGACGCCCGGCGCGGAGCGGATGGCGTATTGCTTCGTCTGTACGCCACGCTCGAGGTCGTCCGCGATGTAGATCGCCAGCTCACCCTGCAGAGACCCGTCGGCCTGCTCGAGAGCATCGTCGTCGCCGCCGCCTTCGCAACCCGTCACCGCCACCAGAGAGCCGATGCCGAGTGCCAGGACAAGTGCGGGCGCGACAGTGAGCTCCCGAGCGCGTTTCATCATCCACCTCCGACAGGAGTACGCGAACGTCTGCGCCCCGGACGTGCCCGTCCGAGAGCGACGAAGGCGAGCAGAAGCATGCCCGCCAGCCCCGACGATGTCCCGCCGCCCGCCGTTTCACAGGAACAACCACCGGTGATCTCACCGGGGCCTTTCCCGCCCTGGCCGCCCGGACCAGTCGGAACGGCGCCCGCCACGCCGGGATTGCCGATGCCCCCCGTTCCCATCGTGCCGGTGTCACCGGCCGTGCCGTTGTCGCCAGCGGCGCCCGTCGCGCCGGCCTGGCCCGTCGTGACGACGCCCGAGCCAGCCGCGCCGGTCGTGCCGGCAGCGCCGCCCGTGCCGCCGCGACCCGCCGCGCCGCCGGTCGAGCCGCCCGTGCCGGCCGCGTTGCCGCCCGTTCCGGTCACGCCGCCGGTTCCGGTCGCGCTGCCACCCGTTCCGGTCGTGCCGCCCGTTCCGGTCGCGCTGCCACCCGTTCCGGTCGTGCCGCCCCGGCCAGTCGCGCCGCCCGCGCCCGCCGTGCCCGTCGTTCCGCCACGGCCGGCCGCGCCGCCCGTGCCCGTCGTGCCGCCGCGACCCGCCGCGCCGCCCGCGCCCGCCGTGCCCGTCGTTCCGCCGCGGCCCCCGGCGCCGCCCGTACCCGTGGCGCCCCCGGCGCCACCGGTCGCGCCCGGCATCGCGATCCCGGGCGCGCAGCTGTCAATCGACGGCCCCGGCGCCTCGAACGCGGTCGAGCCGTCCCCGCAGACCGGGCCGCCGCCGTTCGCGGTCATCGTCACGTTGATGGTGGCGTGGCTCTCGTCGAGCTCGCTGACGGTGAAGCTGACGCCGCCCCCTGGGTCGTTGAAGGTCCCTCCGTTGAGCAGGCCGTTGAACGCGCTGGACGAGGGGTCCATGTCGAGAATCCAGGTGTGCAATCCAGAGTTGGTCCGTCCCCGGAAGTCGCCGGACACGTGCACGAGAACCGATGTCGTCATCGACATGTCGGTGCCGCGCTTCGTGCGCAGCTCGAGGTAGTAGTGCGTCAGCGCCTCGTTGGTCGGGTTTCCACCGCCACCCGAACGCATGAACATGCGCGTCTTGGGCATCGGGATCTGCAACACCTGCGCGCCATCGCAGGGCAGCTCCAGCGGCAGCAGCGTGAACGTGCCGCTCGACCGGACCCGCACCATGTTGCAGCCCTGCGTCCAGCCCTGGTACGTCTTCTGCCAGGCGTTCATGTGGCGGCAGCCACCGCCCATCGGATCGTACGCGTCGCCGTATTCGCTGTGCGTGCAGTTGCCCTGAGGCGTGTCGTTGAAGGAGGACGTCCCGCAGTCCATCGACGACGAGTGCTGCATGCCGAGGTTGTGCCCCGGCTCCTGAATCATGACCACGCAGCTCGACGAGCCGTTGTACCAGGTGTCGTTGGCCGGCCGCGTGGGTGTCCCCACCTCGCCCAGGCCGCTCCAGCCACAGACCGAGGTCCGCGAACCCATGTACCAGAGGTAGTGGGTGAAGGCGCCGCCGCCCATCGAATCGACCATCGCGCGGAACTGGGTCGGCATGCCGTTGGTGTTGCAGTCGCCGAGGGAGTACTGGAACGGGCCAAACACCCGACCGTCCAGCTCCTCGGTGCCGTACGACACCTCGGCGTAGTAGTTCCGCAGAGGAGGGTCCGTGTTCGTCGAGGGACCGACGATCTCCTTGAGCGCATTTTCGGCGGTGAGGTTCGTGCCACTGCCGATGTCGAGGAGGATGAGCGCGAGCCGCTTGGGGTTGTACTTCATCCCGTTGCGCAGCTCGGAGGTGACCGTGTCGACGGGCAACGCGAACTTCTGGAAGGACGACACGCGGAGGCGATCGCCGACATTGCTTCCCCACACGCCGATGCGGGTCCCTGGTTCGAGACCGGGATCGCTGTCGAAGTCGAGCCAGCGCATTTCGCCGGAGGCTGAACGGAGTCCATATTTCTTCGTCTGCGTGCCGCTCTCGAAATCGTCCGCGATGAAGACCGCGAGCTCGCCGCGAATCGACCCGTCGTCCACCGGCGCTTCGCCGGACGGGTCTTGGCAACTGACGACACCGGCGCTCGCGATGAGGCCGGTCAATAGCGCCGCAGCGCGAAGCACATTTCTACTCTGCAAACGACACCTCCGGAGGGGCAGTTTCGGGGCCGAGGCGCGGGCTTTGTAGGATAGACGACTACGTATTCTGGGCTATGTCCGGCTGCCGCGATTCTTTTAGTGGCAACGATCTTCACAAACTATATCGGGCGCCGCGCCCGCGAGACAGGCCTCTGTTTCGGCCACGCAGGGAGGGTCCTGCAGGCACTGTGCGAGGCACAGGCAGTTGACATCACTGGGGCTTGTGCAGGTGCCGCGCGTCGGGTCCTTGGTGCAGTCATAGAGGGCCTGAAACGTCGCCTGCGCCTCGGTCGTGCCCCTGGATTTGCAGTTGTTCGTCACGCAGGCCTCGTCGGTGCAGTCGACCGCGCAGATCCGGATCGCCTGGCAAGTCGCGTTAGTTGCGCCACCGCTTCCGCCTGTTGCGCCACTGTCGTTCGGACTGCTGCTGCTCGAGCACCCGAGACCAAGACTCAGAGCAGCCGCCATCGCAGCAGCGACCGCCGTCAGCGCACCTCGCATGGCCATATGAGGCGCGGTTGAGGCGAAAGTGTCAACCCAAGTGAGGGGTGCGCCATGAAATGTTATCGTCCGCCCTCCCCCCGATGCCAGCCCTCGCCGTCGACAACATGCTCGATCTGATCGGTGGCACGCCGATCGTGCGTTTGCGTCATCTGGTCGACGCGTCGATGGCTGACGTCTTCTGCAAGTGCGAGCAGTTCAATCCGGGCGGCTCGCTCAAAGATCGCATCGCCCTTGCGATGATCGAGGCGGCGGAGCGCGAGGGCCGCATCCGGCCGCGCGAATCGGTGATCGTGGAACCGACGTCCGGCAACACCGGCGTCGGGCTGGCGGTGGTCGCCGCCGCCAAGGGCTACAAGCTGATCCTGACCATGCCCGACAACATGTCGCTGGAGCGGCGCGCGCTGCTCCGCGCCTACGGCGCCGAGGTGCACCTGACCCCCGCGGCGCAGGTGATGAAGGGCGCCGTCGAGCGCGCCAACGAGATCGCCCGAAACAACGCCAGCGCGTTCATGCCGATGCAGTTCCAGAACCCGGCCAACGTCGAGGCGCACCGGCGCACGACCGGGCCCGAGATCCTGGCCCAGCTCGGCAACCGCGTGCCCGACGCGTTCATCCACGGCGTCGGCACGGGCGGCACCATCACGGGCGTGGGGCAGGTGCTGCGCGCCAGGCGCCCGGACGTCCGCATCGTGGCGGTTGAACCGGAGAAGAGCGCGGTGCTGTCGGGCGGTCCGGCCGGAGAACACCGCATCGACGGCATCGGCGCCGGGTTCGTGCCGGCGATCCTCGATCGGTCGGTGCTGAGCGAGGTGCGCACCATCTCCGAACGGGACGCCCAGGCGATGAAGCTGCAGCTCGCGCTCCGCGAGGGCCTGCTGGTCGGGATCTCGGCGGGGGCGTCGGTCAAGATCGCCCTCGATGTGGCGCGTGAGCTCGGACCGGGAAAGACCGTCGTCACCATCCTGTGCGACACCGGCGAGCGCTACTTCTCGTCGGACGCGTACTTCGAGTAACGGAATGGAAGCGGGCGTCCTCATCATCGGCGCGGGCGGGCTCGGCTGCCCCGCCGCGCTGGCGCTGGCCGCGGGCGGCGTGCGCCGCATCGGCATCGTCGACGACGATCGCGTCGACGCCAGCAACCTCCACCGGCAGGTGTTGTTCGCCGACGCCGACATCGGCGCGCTGAAGACCGTCGCGTTCGCGCGCGCCCTGTCGCGGCGGTTCCCGGCGCTGGACGTGGTCACGCACGCGGTCCGCTTCGATGTCGGCAACGCGCGCGAGCTGGTCCAGGCCTACGACGTGGTCATCGACGGGTCCGACAACTTCGCGACCAAGTTCCTCGCCAACGACGCGGCGGTGCTGGCGCGGCGGCCGCTGGTCCACGCGGCCGCCGTGGGAACCGGAGGCCAGCTGCTCACCGTTCCCGCCGGCGGGCGCCCCTGTTATCGCTGCCTGTTCGAGGAGCCGCCCCCGCCCGGGGTCGGCCCGTCGTGCGCGGAGGCAGGGGTGCTGGGGCCGGTGCCCGGCGTCATCGGCGCGCTGGCCGGCGTCGAGGCGTCCCTTCTGCTGCGGGGCGCGGCTCCCGCTTTCGTTGGGCGCCTGCTCCAGTATGATTCGGGCGGCATGACTCTTCGCGCCGTCGCCTTCAACCCCAACCCCCGCTGCGCCGTGTGCGCCGCCGGCGCGCGCATCCACGCGCTCGCCGCCGACGACTACCCCGCCGCCGATTGTGCCGTGCTGGATCGCGCGGGCGAGCCCGGGCTTCGCCTGGGCGAGCCCACTGCGGGAGGTACGGGACCCTCCCAGGGTCCCGTGGTATGACGACCGCCGCCGTGAGCAACACCAACACCGCCACATTCGTCCAGGGACTCAAGTGCCGCGAGTGCGGCAAGAGCTACGACAAGGCGCCCATACACGTCTGCGAGTTCTGCTTTGGGCCGCTGGAGGTCGCCTACGATTACGCCGCGATCGGCAAGGTGCTGACGCGGGCGAAGATCGAGTCGCGGCCGCACACCATGTGGCGCTACGCGGAGCTGCTGCCGATCGACGGCCCGCCGTCGGTCGGCCAGGCCACCGGGATGACGCCGCTGGTGCGCGCCGACCGGCTGGCCAAGCGGCTTGGGCTCAAGGAAGTCTGGGTCAAGAACGACGCTGTCAGCCACCCGTCGCTGTCGTTCAAGGATCGCGTCGTGTCGGTCGCGATATCGAAGGCGATCGAATTCGGCATCGGCACCGTCGCGTGCGCGTCGACGGGGAACCTGGCCAACGCCACCGCCGCGCAGGCGGCCGCCGCCGGGCTGCCCGCCGTCATCCTGATCCCGTTCGACCTCGAGGCCGCGAAGGTGCTGGGCACCAGCATCTATGGCGCGCGCGTGGTCGGCGTGAAGGGTACGTACGACGACGTCAACCGTCTGTGCTCCGAGGTCGCGGGCAAATACGGATGGGGGTTCGTCAACGTCAACCTGCGCCCGTTCTACGCCGAGGGATCGAAGAGCTACGCCTACGAGATCGCCGAGCAGCTCGGCTGGAAGCTGCCCGCGCACATCGTCGTGCCGATGGCGGGCGGATCGCTGGTGACCAAGGTCGGCAAGGCGTTCGGCGAGCTCGAGAAGCTGGGGCTGGTCAGTGCGCCCGCGCGCAGGCCGACCATCCACGGCGCCCAGGCCGAGGGCTGCGCGCCGATCGTCGACATGGTGCTGGAGAAGCGCGACCAGGTGAAACCGGTGAAGACGCCCACCAGCATCGCGAAGTCGCTGGCGATCGGCAATCCCGCCGACGGCTTCTACGCGCGCCACACCATCATCGGTTCGGGCGGCTGGGCGGCGAAGCCCAACGACGACGAGATTGTGAAGGCGATGAGCCTGCTCGCCGAGACCGAGGGGATCTTCACGGAGACCGCGGGCGGCGTCACCCTGGGCGCCGCGATCCGCTTGATCGAAAGCGGGCAGATCGGCAAGGACGACGGACCGGTGGTCATCTGCGTGACGGGCAACGGCATGAAGACGCAGGACCCGCTGGTCGGGAAGTTGCCCGAGCCGCAGCTGATCGGCCCGCGCCTGTCCGACTTCGATGAGATGTGGAATCGTTAAGAGGACCGAGCAAGAGGAACTAAAGGAGACCCTGTCATGGCCACCATCCGCATTCCAACGCCGCTCCGCAAGCTCACGCAGGGCAAGGAAGAGGTCACCGCCGCCGGCGCCACCGTCGGCGCCCTGATCGCCAGCCTCGAGACGCAGTATCCGGGCATCAAGGAGCGCATCTGCGACGACAGCGG
>Ga0111539_10003520_pt1 | contig 20639 bp, 14 predicted proteins | sample RhiMethybrSRZTD1_FD_79667 | JGI IMG/M metagenome (GOLD analysis project Ga0111539, IMG submission 79667) | Populus rhizosphere microbial communities from Tennessee, USA - Rhizosphere MetaG P. TD hybrid SRZTD1 (version 2) (version 2) | ecosystem: Host-associated > Plants > Roots > Rhizosphere >...
GGCAACAACGACAACGACTGGAACGGCTACCAGAACCAGAGCGGTCGCGATGTCCTCGTCGGCCAGTGGCATGGGCCCATGCTCGTAGCCGAGCAGACGGGAGCGCGCGGCACGCAGGTGACGCAGACGTTCCGACTCGCCAATGGCGGCCGCACGCTGGTCGTGCGGACCGAGGTCGCCCGGGGCCGCTTCGGCACGACGATGCAGATCGACCAGGTGTTCCAGCGGGCGTAACGACGACAACGAACGGGCGAGCCTTCCGCCCGGGGCCGGAGCACGGCCCGGCCTGAGACGCGAACGGCGCCGTCCACCCGGACGGCGCCGTCACGCTTTTGTGTAAGTCCTGGTCCTAATCGAACTCGAACTTGGGATCGGGAGGCGTCTGATCGATTCCCACCCGCCCGATCCGGATGTCCGCGCGATTGTAGCTCTCTCCTTTCATCTTGTATCCCGAGAGGCGCCGCAGCATGGCGAGCTGTCCTACGTGCGTCAGCGCGTCCGCGAGGGCGCCCTGGAAGAGGCGCGCGGGCTCGTAGTGGATCGACGCTCCGGATGCCAGGTAGGCATCGAGTGCTCCGAGCGACGCGAAGAAGCGCCGGATCTCCTCCTCCCAAGGAAGCGGCGTCGCCTGCGTGAAGCTCGGCTTCCCTTCCACGGTGCGGAGAGCCCAGTCCATCAAGTCCCCCATGTGCGCGAGGACCTCGACCACCGACTTCGACTGGGGCGTTGGTCGAAAGCGCCCGAATTCCTCCTTAGTCCCCCGCACCGTCTTTCCGGCGCGGTAGGCGAGCGTAGCGAGGGTGTGTCTCAGGAAGGCGCGAGTGCTGGGATCGGAGGCGTCGAGCTCGGTCATGACCATCCCCCATGGCGAAACCGGCGAATCGGGTCGACCGAGCCTACGCGCCCTTGCCGAACGGGGCAACGCTGGATACGCTTCCCCGGGCCCGGTGTCCGCCGGGCTCGCGTTCGTCCCCATCGAGGAGGCCCAACCAGGTGCGCCACCGCCGGCTCGTTTCCCTCTGCCTCGCCCTCGCGCTCGCGATCCCCGCGTGCGGCAAGCGCGAATCCGAACCACCCCAGACCGAAACGGCGGAGAAGGAGCCGATGATCACGCTCCCGGTCGTCGAGAACATGACCTACCTGGGTCTCGAGGAAGGGGTCGCCATCACGCTCGATCACGGGCGGTGGGAGAGCGAAACCGCCGTACCCGGCAAGTCGGCGAAGGCCATCGTCTCACTCGTGCGGAACTTCGTCCTGATCGGCGACGTCGACGGAGACAACTCCGAGGACGGGCTCGTCTTCCTCGAGGGGCATTCAGGCGGGAACACCACCAACGTCTACTGGGCCATCGTGCAGCACCGGGACGAAGAGATCCAAAACACCGCCCTTCGCCGGATCGGCGACCGCGTCCAGATCCGCGACGCCCGTTTCGAGCACGACCGCATCCTGCTCGATGTCGTCGAGGCCGGCCCCGACGACGAGCTCGACTTCCCGGGCCAGCTCTCGACGCGGATCTGGGAATGGACCTCGGGCACGTGGCAGGAGCGGGGAAATCCCAATCCGCCCGAGCGGCTCTCTCTCGACTCGATCGAGGGGACGCGCTGGCGGCTTCGCGCCTTGAACGACTCCACCCCCGTACCCGAATCCCCGGAGGTGACCCTCTCGTATTCGAACGGGCGCTTCGCGGGGCGAGGAGCGTGCAACTCGTACTCCGCCGCGGTGCGCGCGAAGCACAATCCGGGGGAGATCGGCGTCTCGCCTCCGGCCGCGACCCGCATGGCGTGCGCCGACTCGGTCATGCGCCTGGAGTCGCGCTTCCTCTCGCTCCTGCCCAAGGCGGACCGCTTCGGCTTCGCCGCCACGGATCTCCTCCTCGAGTATCCGTCCGGCGCCTCGCGGGAACGCCTCTACTTCGAGCGCATCCCCTCAGAGGGTGGCGACGGCCAGCTTTCTCCGTAGCTGAAGCACGCGTACATCGGGATCGACCACCACACGCTCCGGCTTGAAGTCGCAGTGGAGCGTGACGGTGCGCGATTCCCCCGCCCGGAGGGTGATCGTCGTGCGGGCGTCGTGGTACGCGGGATTCGGCGTCGACGCGGGCCCCGACGCATCCTTCGCCTTGATCCAACGGTCGCCCTGGGCGGCGGCGATCTCGACGGGCATGATGCCGGTCCCGATATTCCGCACGGTCGCGGTGACGTTGTAGCCCGATCTGGCCGAGATCCGCTTCGCGGCCGAGACGCGGTACTCCGGCACCACCTTGTCCTCCATCCACTGCTTCACGAACGCGTCGTACGCGACCGGATCCTGCGCGTAGGGACGCATCGCGGCGACGAAGTCCTGGAGCGCCGGATGGTCGCGGCTCACGCTCCAGGTCTGGATGAAGTTCCGGTAACCCGCGAGCGCGCGGTCGTGGCCCAGATAATCGTAGAGCATCCAGAAGACCCAGCCGCCCCGGTCGTAGAGGACGGTGTTGTCCGCTTCGCGCTTTCCGTCCACGTCATACATCGCGCGCTCGTCATCCACGCGCCGGTGGTCGTTGTAGCGCGATTCGATCCCCTTGGCGAACTCCATCCGCGCGGCCGGCCCTTTGACCTGGTCGAAGAGCAGCATCGTCGAGAAGTGCGCCGCCCCCTCGCTCAGGAAGTCGCCGTTCGGGCCGTCGGCGGGGGTGAGGATGTTGCCCCACCACTGGTGCGCCGCCTCGTGCGCCGTGACCAGGAACGTCGCGTCGGTCTTGTCGTCGTTGCGCGTGAGGAATCCGATGTTCTCGCTGAAGGTGATGTTGGTGCCGAAGCCCTGCGCGTAGCCGGCGAGCGCCGGGAACTCGGAGAGCTTGAGCTGCTTCCACGGGTATGGGAGGAACCACTCCGAGTAGTACTTCCGCGCGGCATCGAGGGTGGTCGACATCTCGTTCACGTTGTAGGGATGGACGGCGCTGTAGTAGATCGTCGTGCCGTGCCCCTGCTTCTCCTGCCAGCGCCCGCAAACCACGTTCAGGATCTTGACGGGATGATCCGTGGTCTCCCAGACCTGCGTGCGCCACCCGTCCTTCACCGTGTTGCTCGTGCAGACGCCGACCGAATTGAGGGTGTAGGCCTCCGGGCCGGTCACGGAGATCCGCGCCGGGAACCACGCCGTCGCCCCGAATCCTGCGCGGGTGATTCCCTTCCAGTAGTCGCGCGGATAGCGGCGCGGCTCGGTCTTGTTGTCCTTCGACTCGCCCACGCTCTCGAGGAACCCGAGAACCGGCATGAAGCTGGGCGTGAATCCGGTGAGCACGACGCCGGAGGGAAGGATGAACTCGTCCGTGTTCTCTCCGTTCTTCGTGACGCCGGCCGGATAGCGCCCGTCGAAGCTCCATCCCACGACCACGCTGTCTCCGGGAGCGAGCGGATGCGGCGGCTCGATGACGTAGAGGTGCTCCGTGGTCTCGGGCTTGTACTCCTTCCCGTTCATCGTCCAGGCCAGGTGCTCCCAGTGCTGCGCTCCCGAGACGGGGAAGCGTGCGAGCGTGGAGTCGCTGCCGTTCACCAGGGTGAGCGTGCCCTTGCTCGCGATGAAGTGCTTCGCGGGATCGACCTTGAGCGCGATGTCCGCGCGCCCGATGTCGGGGAGCGGCGCCGTCATCCAGGTCTTGAGGTTCTTGGACCAGTAGTCCTTCCCCACCTTCTTGGCGGTGCCGCCGTTGAGTCCGTCGTGGACCTGGACCATGAGGACGCACACCGCGATCGCGGGGACCGCCGCGTAGGGCGAGAGCCGGACCGCGGAGCCGACGAGATTCTTGGGCGAGAGGCGGTGAATCGTCTGCACCGCGTCGGGACCGCGGCGGGCGAAGAGGCGCACCGCCAGCACCGTGAAGAAGACGGCCAGGCCGAGGACGCCGATCCGGTTCCAAAGGAGGGCCGCGCGGTCGGTTTCGAAGAAGCCCAGGTCGCTCCAGCGGAGCGCGCCCCACAGCGGCCAGTTGAAGGCCCAGTTGATCTGCCGGAACAGGGCCTTGAAGAGCGTGAAGATGAGCGCGGCGAGGGCGATGCCGTACGCGGCGTAGCGATTTCCGACCCATGCGTAGACCGCGGTGACGAACGCGGTCCAGGCGAGGAAGGTCGGGATGAGAAGGAGTCCCCAGACGAGCGCGAACGGAACCACCGAGAACGGCACCGTGTGCTGCACGAGCACCGCGATGAAGCACGCGAGGAGGGACGCCATGAGGACGGCACCTCCCACGAGGGCGTTCGCCAGTGCCTTGCCGGCCAGGAGCGCGCCGGTCTTGATGGGCGTGGAGTACACGATCGGCGCCAGGTCGGCGGCACGCTCCCGCTCCAGCGACTCGACCGTGTAGAACATGAGCAGGAGGCAGATCCAGCCCGAAACCTGGCTTGCGAGCTGCACCGCGGTGATCCCCGGGGTGAGCAGGATCGGCGTGTCGAACGCGCCCACGGCGATGAGCGCATTGCCCAGCGCCTGGATGAGGATCAACGGGATGAAGACATAGAGACCCTTCTGCCGCGACAGCTCGCGCACCTCGGCGCCGGCCACGGCGCGAACGGTCCCGAGGAACGAAGGCCGCTTGGCGGCCATCCCGAGCGCGGCAAGACCCAGGGATCCTTCGGGCCACGGATTCAACGCCGGCGTCGCGGTCTCAGCCTGGACCACCCCCTGCTTCACGCGGGAGGCGGAGACTCCCCGCTTTGCGCGCGCGACCGATCGTTGCGTCAGCAACACCGATCCGAGACCGATCGCGAGCATCGCCGCGCGATTGATCCAGAAGAGTCCGTCGTACTCCACGTGCGCCTTGTTGTAGTAGGCGACCCCTCGGTCGACCTTGAGAAGCGCCTCGTTCAGCCATCGGTATCCGGACGGGTCGAAGACCTGTAAGAGGCGGTTGATCCGCCAGTCCAGCCAGGACGGGGACCAGGTCCAGAGGAAGAAGCCGCAGACCAGGAGCAGCGCGACCGACATGAAGAAGACGAGGATGCCGTTCTGGGTCCGCTGCCCCACGTACATGGCGAGGCCCGCGTAGAAGACGAGGAACGGCAGCCCGATCGTGAACACCGGCATCGCGTAGCTCGCGAGGGAGAAGGGTCCGCGGATCTCGTTCGCGTTCGCGTTCGGGACCACGTGGTTGAAGAAGGCGTTGACCGCCACCTGCCAGGCCAGGAGCACCATGAATCCGACCGTGATGGCGAGATACCGTCCCCACACGTATTCCCCGGCCGTGAGCGGAGTGGAATAGAGGAGCGTGTCCACCTTGGTCTCGCGATCCCGGATGAACGTGAGGCCGGCTCCGATCGCGATGAAGAAGGCGTAATAGAGGAGCACGATGTAGGTCATCATCTGCGTCTGCGCAAACTCGGATGTGATCCACGCCTTCGTGCCCCCGACCGAGCTGTCTCCCGAGGAGATCTGCACGTTGCCGGTGGAGAGTCCCCATCCGCTCAGGAGGAGGATCACCGCGAGCACGATGAAGAGTGGGCGCCGGAAGGTGTGGCTGAGCTCGACCCCGAAGGTCGCGCCGAAGCGGCGGAGGCTCATCGCTCCCCTCCCGTAGGGGCGGTCGTGATCGCCCCGGGAACGCCGTCGCCCCGCTGGAGCGGCGCGCCTGCGCGATCGCGCCCGGCGGCTGGAAGCTGGCCGAGCCGCATGAGCACGAGGTAGGCATCTTCGAGCGTCACGGGGACCGGGGCGAAGCCCATAGGGGACGCGCCCGAAGGCTCGTAGAGGCGCGCCTTGTTCTTCCCTTCCACGAGGAGCGCCTGCGTGACCACGCGCTCGGCGCGGAGGCGCGGCAGGTCGGACACCTCGACCGTTCCCTCGTACATGCACCCCGCGATCGCGGATCGCGCCTCGCTCGGCGTGGTGACCGCGAGCAGTCGTCCCGACCGGATCACGGCGAACCGCGGACAGAGCACCGCGACGTCCTCGACGATGTGCGTCGAGAGGATGACGATGCGATCCTGCGCGAGCTCGGAGAGCAGATGATAGAAGCGGAGGCGCTCCTCGGGATCGAGGCCCGCCGTGGGCTCGTCGACGATGATGAGCCGCGGATTCCCCGCGATCGCCTGCGCGATGCCGAGGCGCTGGCGCATGCCGCCCGAATAGCCCTTCACCGCGCGCTTCGCCGCGTGGCTCAGATTCACGCGCTCGAGGAGCTCGGCCGTGAGCTTCTTCATCCCCTGGGGCGCGGTCACGCCCTTCAGATCGAGGAGATGCGCGAGCATCGCCTGCCCGCTCAAGTGCGGATAGAAGCCGAACTCCTGAGGCAGGTATCCGAGCCGTGGCCAGAGGGTCTCCGGCCGGCTCAGCGTGTCGGCGCCGTCCAAGGTCACCGTCCCGGACGTCGGCTCGAGCAGGCCGGCCAGGATCTTCATGAACGTGGATTTACCGGCGCCGTTCGGGCCCAGGAGTCCGAACATTCCGGGGGCCACGTCGAGATCGACGCCGTTCAAGGCCGTGACCGGCCCGGGATAGACCTTCACCAGGCCGCGTGTGCTAAGCATGGGATCCTCCTCGTAGGGTAAGGACTTGAGGCCGGCGCCATCCGGGCGCACGGAGGAAGAGATGTCCGTGCGTCCCGCGATCTCCCGCGGCGCCTGACATCGTCCCATACGCCACCTCGAGCTTCCATGTTTCGGAAGAGCGGCCGCCGACCGGCCGGGCGAGATCATGATTTCCTCCGGACCCTCGGCTGCCGCTGCTTCTTGCGCGCGCGATGTCCGAGTGGAGTGAGCAGGATGGTGATCGCGTACAGTTCCCCACGCGAGCGGGGGCGGCCGACCGCTTTCTCGAGCGAGATGATTTGCCGGTTGACCTCGACGAGCTGGTCCGGCGTGAGCCATCCGGTGACACGAAGACTCCAGAGCTGCCGCCCTGGCCCGTGGGTGCGAACCCGCGCGGAGCCGGCGGCCTCCTTGAAGTCCCGGATCCCGAGGCGGAGCATCGAGCCGACGATCGCGGTGACCGCCGGGGAATTCCCTCGCGGGGATGGATCGTGTCGGAGGGACGGCTCCCGGTACGCGGTTCGGAAGATCGCCTCGCGATACCGTCCTCTCACCCGCGTTCCCGCCGGGGCGACGAGCCCGACTCGCTGGAGCTCGCGTAGGTGATAGTAGAGGCCGTCGGCGGGGCGTCGGATCAGCGCTCCCAGCTCCGCGGCCGTCGTGGGGCCGGTCCGTGCGAGGAGGTCCACCAGCTCCTGGCGCACAGGGCTGGCCAGAGCACGAAGCTGGCGGGGGTCCGAGATCATTCGTCGCGGGGCGGCCATGGCTGGAACCATACGCCGCGATCAATGAAAAGCAAGGCCTGTTTTCAATTGTCGTCCGAAGCCGCCGGCGTCTCCGAAAGCCGGCGGGGCGGCCGGCTCGCGCCGTACCGCCCCGTGTTCGGACCTGCCTTGGAACGCTTCGTTAGAGGACCAGCGTACCCGTCCGGATGAGGTAAGCGAGCCGCTCCCGCTGCGCGGTATCGAGCAGCTCATGGAGCTGGCGCACCGCCTTCACGACGGCCGCCTCGAGACGCTGCGTGCTCGCCGATTTCAAGGACGCGGCTTCCTCTGCCTTCGCCTCGACGAACGACTCCGATCCCACCGCTTCGGCGAGCGCCGAGAGGCGACGCCGCTCGTCCACCGCGTGCTGCGCACGCTCGGTCTTGAGCTCGTCCAGGATTCGGGCGAGCTGCACCACCTGCGGCTCCGCGAGGCCGAGCTTGTACGCGAGGAATCGAAGGGGACGACGAACTCCGAATCCACCTCCACCGGCATCGGCCGCGGCCTCACGCGCGTCGGCGTGACCCCAGGGTGATGCGTGGAGTGGAATCGAGTGGCGGGCCTGGCCTCGGTGAGAGCAGCGGGCGTGGACCAGGGCACGACGGAACGAATGGTGCATCGGGCACCTCCTCGCGCCGGGGCGTTCGCTCCCGGCGGGATCATGACGCGTGGGCACCATGCCTCACGCTTCCCCTTAGGATGCCTCCGGCGCCGTCTCGGATGCTCCCCCGGCGGTGAGCGGTCCCATGAGCGGCAGGACGAGCACGCTCAGGAGGCCGAACGCCCCATCGATCAGAAGCGTTGCAGGATAACCCCAGGCGACCGCGGCGTGCCCCTGCCAGGCCGCGCTGTACGAGAAGACCAGGTTGCAGAGCGCCATGTAGCCGGTGAACTGCGTCGCGGCGACGAGCGGATTCGTCACGTCCATGAAGATGGCGGTCCCGACGCCGTACATGAGCCCCTGGAACACGGCGTACGCGAGCGTGAGCGACCAGAAGAGCGAGACCAGCTCCGGCGCCGGGACGGGACGGTTCGTTAGGAGCGGGCTCACCGGCAGGATCCAGTGGAAGTGCTGCATCGCCGCCGCGATCGCGAAGGTCGGCAGGGTGGTGCCGATGATGAACGTCGCGAGCGAGCGGCGACGTCCCCACCGGTCCGAGATCCAGCCGCCGAGCACGCAGAATCCGGCCGAGAGGAGCGTGGACAGGAGCGACAGCGTCCCAACCTGACGGTCGGTCAGTCCAAGCTCGACCGCGAGATTCGACTGAAGCGAGAGCGAGAGCGCGTAGCCACCCATCGGAAGGAGCGCCAGCACGATCGCAGCGAGCGCGGCCCGGCTCCCGGTAAAGGAGCGCGCCGTGTCGCGCACGAAGGAGGCGATGCCCTGTCCCACCGATCGCAAACCGAGCGGCGGTCGCGGAGGACCGGGCGGCTCGCGCATCGGCCAGGCGACGACGGCTGTGACGAGCGCGATCGCCGCCGAGACCGCGATGAAGGTGACGGGAAAGCCTGCGACCGAGGCCAGGAACAGCGCACCGGTTCCTCCGAGCGCCGTTCCCAAGTACTGCCCTCCGAACATGAGGCCGTTCGCCAGTCCGCGCTCATCGCCGCGAAGCACCTGGACAGCGAGCGCGTCGATGGCGACGTCCTGGACCGCGCTGCAGAGGTTGTGCGCGACGAGAAGCCAGGTGAAGAGGGCCAAGCTTGCGCGCATGTCGACTCCCATCGCGAGCAGGATGGTGATCGACATGAGCGTCTGCGTTCCGAGAATCCAGCCTCGACGCCGGCCCCACCGGTCGCTCGAGACCACGTCGACGAAGGGACCGAACGCCCACTTCACGGCCCAGGGGAGGAGGAGCGCCGCCGTGAACATGCCGATGGCTGCGGGATCGAGTCCCAAGCGCCGCATGCGGGTTGCGACGGCGACGCCGGTGAACCCCGACGGGATTCCCTCGGTCACGTAGAGGAGGAAGAATGCGGCGAGCCGCCCGCGCCTCGTCGCGAGGAGGTTCATGCAGCCGGAATCTGCCCCGGGCCCGACCTATGCAAGCACGCTGGTTCCTTCACCCGGCATCGATGCTTGGAGGGCGACTGTAGCCAGATTTGCTTATTTTTGTTGGAGATAGAGCCGCAGGGTGAAGTGATGCAGTAGCGGCCCGTAGCCGGGGGTGATGCTTCCCGGCCGTGGGCCTTACAACCAAGTGCAGTTTTCACCTCCGCCGAGCGCGGGGAGAGGAGAGGTCATGGCGCGGTGCGAGTGCTGCGGCAACGAATACGACAAGTCCTTCGACGTGATCCTGGACGGTAAGAGCCACACCTTCGACAGCTTCGAGTGCGCGATCCACCTTCTCGCTCCGACGTGCGAGCATTGCGATTGCCGGATCATCGGGCACGGCGTGGAGTCCGGCGGCGCGCTCTACTGTTGCGTGAGCTGCGCCCGTCAGACCGGCGTCTCCGGGCTCCGCGATCGCGCCGAGGCGGGGCCGATGGCGCATTGAGCGGCAGCCCGGCTCACCGGGCCGGCTGGATCACCCCGCAGCCGACACGCGCTCCCGAGTTGCCGGAGGGCTGCGTCACGAAGTCGTCCTCGCCCGCGTGGACCAGGATCGAGAGACCGCTCAAGCTCTCGTACACCAGCATCGAGTCGACGCGGTCGTAGTTCGCCTTGCCGTTGGAATCGGCTTCCAGGTTGCCGAGATCCCCCGCGTGTCTGGCGGTGGGCGGTGCGGTCGGCGCACCGTGCGGCGAGCCCGTGGGATTGAAGTGTCCGCCCGCCGACGCGGCGTCCGGTGCGGAGCAGTCCCCTTTTTCGTGCACGTGGAACCCGTGCTTTCCCGGCGTGAGCCCCTCGATCGACGCGATCACGCGGACCCCTCCGTCCACCTTGTAAAAGCGGACCTCGCCCTTGGCGTTGTTGCCCGAGGTCGGAGCGACCTTGGCGATCTGGTAGTCCTTCGCGTTGCACGCCGTCAGCAAAATGGCCGTGGCGCAGACAGCCACGGCCTCTACGATTCGGAGCCTCGATCCCATCGTCCCCTCCTTGTGGACCCGTGGGAGTGACACGCACGCAGCGTCCTCCCGCTCCCCTTCCCCGCCGACACCCTACCGGCTGCGCGGCACGACGGCAATCCCCCAAGGTCCGCAGGGCGGGTCGGATGCGCGGCGGCAAGTAGCAAGGTCTATGCGAGACGGGAAACGACTCCGAATCGGGGCGGGCGCTGGCCTCAGGTCTGGGCGAAGGCCTCGAGGATCCGAACCACGTGCTTCGAGTGCTTCAGGTAGTGATCGACGCGGAGGTTCTCGTCGGGCGCGTGCGCGCGCGTGTCCGCGTATCCGAGCCCCGCGGTCGCGATCGGCAGGCCCAGGATGTGGATGAAGGAGTGCGTCGGCCCCGAGCCGCCGATCATCGGCACGATCTGTGAGGGTGCGCCGTACACGGGCTCAGCGGTTTCCGCCACGAGTGCGAGGAACGGATGGTCGGGATCGGTGCGGCCCGGACCGGTCCCGCCGAGCAGCACGGTCTCGACGTCCTGGAACCCTTGCGCGTCCAGGTGCGCGCGGAGGGAGCGGAACACGTCCTCCGGCATCATGTCGGGCACGAGCCGGAAGTCCACCTTCGCCGATGCGTACGCGGGGAGGACCGTCTTCGACCCGGGCCCCTGGTAGCCCGTCGTGATCCCGCAGATCGTGCAGGTGGGCTCGAACACCTCCGCGATCTTGAGCTCTTCGCCTTTGAGATCGCGTAGAAAACTCCGCACGCCGTAGAGCTCGCGGAATTCCTCGGCGCGGTCCCGCGCCTTAGCCATGAGCTCGCGGTCGCGCGCCGAAGGGGCGCGCACCTTGTCGTAATGCCCCGGGATCCGGATCCGCTCGTCCGGACCCTTGAGCGATGCGAGCGCCCACGTGAGCCGCCAGGCGGCGTTCGGAAAGATGGAGCCGCCCACTCCCGAGTGGGCGTCGTGCGCGGCGGTGCGCACGCGAAGCTCGACGTAGCAGATGCCGCGCAGGCCGGCATGGAGCAGCGGCCGGTCTCCCTGATCGAGGTATCCAAACTCCCAGAGGCACGCATCGCCCTCGAGGCGGTCCTTCTCGCGCGCGAGGAACGACGGCATGTGGACGCTTCCGACCTCTTCCTCCCCCTCGACCACGAACTTGATCCGGCACGGGAGCTCGCCGCCTCCCGCGAGGAGGGCATCGATCGCGTGGAGCCGAGCGACGAGGTGTCCCTTGTCGTCGCTCACGCCGCGGCCGTAGAGCTTGCCGTCCCTTAGCGTGGCTTCGAACGGAGGGCTCGTCCAGAGGTCGAGGGGCTCGGGGGGCTGCACGTCGTAGTGGTTGTAGATCACGAGCGTGCGGTGACTCCGGCCGCCGCGCTCGGCGACCACCACGGGCGATCCGCCGGTCGGAAGCACCTCGGTCGTGAAGCCGCGAGCGCGGAACATGGAGGCCACGAGATCGGCGCACGGCTGGATGCCCAATCCTTGGGCGACGACGCTGGGCTGGGCCACGAGCCGACTGAGCTCGTCCAGGCTCCGGTCGAGGTTGGTTTCGAGCCAGCGGTCCACGGCGGTGAAGTCGGCCATGGCGTGACTCTACGCGGCGCTGCGCGGAACCGCAAGGAAACGGGCCGGGTCAGAACCCCACGCTGAGCTGCGCCGCGACGAGAGACGGCTTGACGTCACTCCCTTCCAGGGTCGTGTGCTGGTACACCAGCTTGGTGAGGATATTGCGGTCGATGCGATAACCGGCGCCGAGCTCCCAGCGCCCGATGTTCGAGTCCCAGGTGTGCTTCGCACCGCTCGAATCCTCGATGTCCGAGAAGCGCATGCCGTCGATCCGTCCCGCGGCGAACGCGCCGAACGGGAGGGAGTACTTCATCTCGACGTATCCCGTCGTGACGTCCAGATCGCCCACCGTCGGGGTCTGCCAGGTGTTCCAGGCCCCCTCGGCGCGCAGCTCGAGGTGGCCTGTCGCGAATTCGGCGTCCACCATGCCGAGCGTTTGATGAAACTCGCTCACGTTCTGGCCGGCTGCGAGCTGTTCGTTCAAGCTCTCGACAAGGTAGGGCCCGAACGCCCCCGAGATGCCGAAGCGCAGTCCCGGCATCGGGGCGAGGCCGACCCGCCCCATGATCGTCTTGCCCGTGTTCTCGTCCTGCACGGTGTTTCCCCAGCCCGGCGTACCGGCCGTGACCCCCATCGTGTACTCGACCAAACCCGCGCTCCCCACCGCGGTGACACCCACATCCCAGTACGAGTCGTCCACCACGGGCATGCCCATGCCCATGGGATAGCCGAAGTAGTCGATGCTGTACTGCCCGGTTCCGGCGTTGGCGATCAGCACGTCGGCGCTCGGCGGGACCGCCCACCACAGAAGGGTCGTGTGGTACTGGTACATGAGCGGGGTCGCGATGAGAGGATTCTTGTTCGAGTAGGTGCGCGGCCCATAGGTGCCGATGGGCCACGGTATCTTGCCCGCCAGAAGGTGCGTGTCGTACCCGGGGAACGGCGTGAAGAGGACATAGGCTCCGTCCACGTATGGAGTCGCTCCATCGCGCAGGACGACCTGTCCGAAGATGTCGACGCGCTCGTTCACGTTGCCGTCGAGGAAGATCCGCAGCCCGTAGGGATCGTACGGCGAATCACCCCGCGTGAGCTTGTTGAGGTCGTAGGCGTCGCTGCGCTGCGCCGCGACCAAATCGAGGAGCCCGTGGAGCCGCAGGTCCGACGCATGGAGCGGCGCGGCCACGAGGAGCCCGGCAAGGGCCAGGACGGGCCAGCGGACACGAAGGACGCGCGTGGTCACGCAGCCTCCTCCTCTCTGTCGAACGCCGGCTTCGCCGGGATCCTGAGCGTGAACGTAGAGCCCGAGCCGGGGCGGCTCCGTGCCGTGAGCGCGCCGCCGTGTGCTTCGGCGACGCCGCGCGCGATCGGGATCCCGAGGCCCAGTCCTTCCGAGCCGTACTCGAGCGTGGACGACGAATGGTGGTTCAGCGTGTCGCGGAACGCGAAGCTCCGATCGAGGAGCTTCTCCAGGCGGTCCTCGGGAATGCCCTGGCCGGTGTCCGCGACATGGATGAGGAGATCGCTCCCCTCGATCGCGGCGGATGCGGTCACGCTTCCGCCGTCCGGAGTGAATCGAACTCCGTTCGAAACGAGGTGCGCCACGGCCTCCGTGAGCCGGGGGCCGTCGACGAGGAGCGGCGGGATCGCGGACGGGCGCTCGATCCGGATCTCGACCCGGCGGCCGCGGGCCGCGACGCGCGCGCGCCCGACCCCTTCGTCGAGGATCGTGCCCACGTCGTGCGCTCCGGTCTCGAGCTCGAGCCGCCGGCTCTGGATCTGAGAGACGCGCCATGCGTCTTCCGCGATCCGGGTGAGGGCGGAGACCCCTCCCTCCATCGCGGAGACTGCTTCCTTCTGATGGGGCGTGAGCGGGCCGAGGCGCTCGAGCGCCAGGAGCTCGAGGAAGCCCTTGAGAACGCTCAACGGCGTGCGGAGCTCGTGCGACGCCACGTCGATGAAGTCCCCTTTCAGGCGCGCCACCTCCTCGAGGCTCTTCACGTACACCCGCTGCCGCTGCCGCATGTCGCGGAAGCGGATGGCGAGATAGCCGATCTCGTCCAGGCTCTTCACTTGGAGCGGATAGTCGTAGTTGCCGCGCTCCATCTCCTCGGCGCCACGCACGAGCGTGCGCACCGGCGCCGTGATGCTCCGCGAGATCACGTAGCCGAGCGCGATCGAGAGCACCGCGCCGAGGAGTCCCAGCTCGAGAAGCGCCGTGCGCATGCGCGAGAGGAAGGCTGTCTCCGCGGCGAGCGAGCGCTGGATCGCGAAGAGCTGTCCCTCGCCCGGCGCCGACCCGCGGATCGGGCCGGCGACGGTGACGTACTGCGAGGTCGCGCCGCCGAAGGTGAAGACCTCCGCCTCGCTCGGACCGCGGTTCGAGTCGCGCGCGGACGAGCGTCCCGCGGAGAGCGTCGCGGCCAGCGCGTGGCGGTCGGAGCTCGCCTCGAGGGTGGATCCGGTGACGGTCCCGTTCGAGACGAACGTGACCTCGCTCCGCGTCAGGGTGCGGAGTCGCTCCGCCAGGTCCTGGCCGATGCCCGCGCCCAGGAGAAGGAGGCCCACCCGGCGCGGCCCCGCGAGCACGGGAATCTCGGCGATCTGGAAGTGCCTGCCGCCGTCCACGAGGATGCCGGAGCGCGGGTGCGCGTCATCGGGGACGGCGGGAAGACCCTGGCTCAGCGACACGCCGAGCCGGTCCCGGCTCGCCTCCGCGACGACGCGCCCCTTCGCATCGAACACGACGAAGAGATCCGCGTGCGTGATGGCGTTGAAATCGGCGGCCACTCCTTCCGCCGTGGCCCTCACTTCGGGATCGGCCGCCGAGCCGGGGAGCGTCAGGATGGAGAAGAACTTCGGATCCTGCACGATCACCTGCCCCGCGATCGCGAGCTCCTCGGCGCGCGCTCCCATCATGTCCTCGAAGATCGAGGCGGCGCGGATCAGGTCCTCGCGCACGTTCCGCTCGGCCTGCTCGGTGATGCTCTGGTTCACCGTCCAGAGAACGGCGGACGTCAGCGCGAGCAGAGGCAGAACGGTGGCGAAGAGGATCTTCCAGTGGAGCCGGACGCCCTTCATGACGCGAGGGAGATCTCGATGTCGCGGGTTTCGTCCGCGCCGACCGTGACCGAGACCGTCCGGTCACCCAGATCCGGGTGCCACACGCGCACCGTGTACGTGCCGGCGGGCAGTGGCGGGAGCGTGAACTTCCCCTCGGCGTCCGGCTGCACGAACCACGCGTTCGAGAGCACGACGATGAATGCTTCCATGTTGGAGTGGATGTCGCAGTAGACGTTCACGAGCCCGGGTTTGTCGAACACGAGCGACTTGGACTTCCCTTGCCCGAACTTGCCGAGATCGAAGCGCTTGGGCGGAGAGACGCTGAACACGTTGTGATAGATCGGGTCCTGATTCGGGAAGTCGACCCTCGCGCCGACCGTGACCGGAAGCACGCGCGGCGTGAAGCCCTGGTTCTTCTGCGCGAGGCGCCCGCCGCGGAGCGCGCTCGCGCTCGCGTCGTTCGCAAGCCCTTGCCACGGACCGGGCGCGGAGCCCGTGATGGAGACGACCGCGTCGGTGAGCACGCCGCGCTTTACCGCGGCGGCACGCATCGACGACGCGCGCCCCGGGTAGGGATTCGAGGCGCTGGGCGACGACGAGCCCGAGACCAAGCCGGGCACGCGTACGACGCCCCGGATCGTCGCCGCTTCGGTGGAAGAGGCGAGAAGGAGCAGAACGAACGTCGCGATGGCGTGACGGCGCATGTCCTGAAATGAGCCCCCGACGGATGGCGTTCGGGAAGCCCTCCTGGGTTTCCCGTAGATCATCCATCGGCCTTCGGGCACATGGACTTAAGGCCTTCGACCGACCGTCGCATCCAAGGAGAGGGACCGCGGAGCCGCGTTCAGCCGGCAGGGTATAATGTCTGCGTCCCAGATCCTGATCCGGAGAGCTCCACCGATGCCGCTCGATTTCTTCCATCCCGCCGTCCGCCAATGGTTTCTGGAGCGGGTCGGCGTACCCTCCGCTCCTCAAGAGCATGGCTGGCCCCTGATCGCCGCCGGGCGGCACACGCTCGTGGCCGCCCCAACCGGGACCGGGAAGACCTTGGCCGCGTTCCTGTGGGCCCTGGACGGCCTCCTTCGGGAGGGGTCCGCGCTCGCGGACCAGACGCTCGTCCTCTACGTCTCCCCGCTCAAGGCGCTCGGAAACGACGTGCAGAAGAACCTGGACGCGCCGCTCCGCGAGCTCGAGACGCGCGATCCTTCGTTCGCCGCGGTGCGCGTGCTCGTCCGGACCGGTGACACGCCGTCGAGCCAGCGCGCATCCATGACGCGGAAGCCGCCGCACATCCTCGTCACCACGCCGGAGTCGCTCTACATCCTCCTCACGAGCCAGGGCGGGCGCGCGATGCTTCGCACGGTCCGCACGGTCATCGTCGACGAGATCCATGCCATGGCGGGCAACAAGCGGGGCGCCCATCTCGCGCTCTCGCTCGAGCGGCTCGAAGCCCTCGTGGAGGGGCCGCTCCAGCGGATCGGGCTCTCCGCCACGCAGAAGCCGGTCGAGGAGGTCGCGCGCGTGCTCGCCGGCGTCGGTCGCGAGTGCGCCATCGTCGACATCGGCCATCGGCGCGATCTCGACCTCGCGATCGAGGTGCCCGACTCCCCGCTCTCCACGGTCTGCTCCCACGAGCAGTGGGACGAGATCGTGGCGCGCGCGGCGGAGCTGATCCAGGCGCACCGGACGACGCTCGTCTTCGTCAACACGCGCAAGCTCGCCGAGCGGATCGCGGCCAAGCTGACCGCCGTCCTCGGCGAGGACAAGGTGACGAGCCACCACGGGAGCCTCGCGCGCGAGCGGCGGCTCGAGGCGGAGCGCCGGCTCAAGGCGGGCGAGCTCCGAGCCCTCGTGGCGACGGCGTCGCTCGAGCTCGGGATCGACATCGGCGAGGTGGACCTCGTGATCCAGATCGGGGAGACGTCGTCGATCTCCGTGCTCCTCCAGCGCGTCGGGCGGAGCGGGCACGCGCTCGGCCGCACGCCGAAGGGGCGCATGTTCCCGCTCACGCAGGACCAGCTCGTCGTGGCGACGGCGCTCCTCGACTCTGTCCGGCGGGGCGAGCTCGACCGCCTGCACGTGCCCGACCGGCCGCTCGACATCCTCGCGCAGCAGATCGTCGCCGCCTGCGTGGCCGAGACCTGGGACGAGGGGGCGCTCCACGAAGCCTTCCGGCGCGCGTGGCCCTACCGGCGACTCGAGCGCGCGGAGTTCGACGAGGTCGTCCGACTCCACACGCAGGGACGCGCGGCGCTCCTCCACCGCGACGGCGTGAACGACCGGCTGCGCGCGACCAAGCGCGCGTCGATCACCGCGCTCACCTCAGGCGGTGCGATCCCCGACACCGGCCAGTACCGCGTGGTGCTCGAGCCGGAAGGGACGCTCGTGGGATCGCTCGACGAGGACTTCGCGGTGGAAGCGAACGGGGGCGACGTGTTCCAGCTCGGGAATGCCTCGTGGCAGATCCTTCGCGTCGAGCCGGGCGTGGTGCGCGTCGCCGACGCGCGGGGTGCGCCGCCGACCATACCCTTCTGGCTCGGCGAAGGGCCCGCGCGAACCGACGAGCTCGCCGCGGCCGTGGGCCGCGTGCGCGAGCAGGGCCGGGACACGCGCTGGCTCGTCGAGGAGGCGGGCGTCGCTCCGGCCGCCGCGACGCAGCTCGCGGAGTACCTGGACGAGGGGGCGCGGGCGCTCGGCGCCGTGCCCACCCCCGAGTGCGTGGTGCTCGAGCGATTCTTCGACGAGTCAGGGGGCATGCAGCTCGTGGTGCACGCGCCGTTCGGGAGCCGCATCAATCGCGCGTGGGGGCTCGCGCTTCGGAAGCGGTTCTGCCGCGGTTTCGGGTTCGAGCTCCAGGCGGCGGCCAACGAGGAAGCGATCGTCATCTCGCTCGGCCCGCAGCACAGCTTCCCGCTCGAGGACGTGTTCCAGTTCCTGCACGTCGACGTGGCCCGCGATCTCCTCGTGCAGGCGCTTCTCGACGCGCCGATGTTCGGCACGCGGTGGCGCTGGAATCTCACGCGTTCGCTCCTCGTGTCGCGCACGCAAGGGGGCGGCAAGCGCGTCCCGACGCCCCTCATCCGGATGCGCGCCGAGGACGAGCTCGTGCGCGCCTTCCCGAGCGCGCTCGCCTGCCCGGAGACGATGCCTCCCGGCGATCTCCCCGTTCCTTGGGAGCATCCGCTGGTGCGCCAGACCATCGAGGACTGCCTGCACGAGGCGATGGACGTGGAGGGATTCCTCGAGGTCTTGCGCGGGCTCAGGGACGGCCGGATCCGCCGCCATGCGGTCGACACGCGCGAGCCCTCGGCGTTCGCGCGCGGCATTCTCAACGTGATGCCCTACGGATTCCTCGACGACGCCCCGCTCGAGGAGCGGCGCACGCAGGCGGTGAGCGCGCGCCGCGGACTCGATCCGGAGATCGCGGACACCCTCGGCGCGCTCGATCCCGACGCTGTGGCGCGCGTGCGGGAGCAGGCGTGGCCCGAGCCCGAGAGCGAGGAGGAGACGCACGAGGCGCTCCTTTGGATGGGCTATGTCACGGAAGCCGAAGCCGAGGATTCGGGCTGGATGGAGTGGATCGCCTCGCTCCACGCGGGCGGACGCGTCGCGCCGTTCGAGAGCCTCGAAGGGCCGGCCTGGCGCGCGGTGGAGACGGTCCCGGATCCGCTCGCGCTCGTCCGGGGGCGGATGGAAGCGCTGGGTCCGGTCGTGGTCCTCGGGGCGGACGAGGCGGCGCCGCGCGCGCCGCGGGGCGAGGAGCGGATGCGCGCGATTCCATTCCTCCCCCACGAGGCGGAGGCGGCGCTCCTCCAGCTCGAGGTCGAAGGTTCCGTGCTTCGCTGCCGCATCGAGGCGAGGCGAGCGTTCTGCGACCGGCGCCTCCTCGCACGCATTCATCGCGACACGCTCGAGAAGCTGCGCCGCGAGATCGAGCCGGTCACCGCCGCCGAGTTCTGGCGCTTCCTCACGTGCTGGCAGCACGCGGCCGACGGCTACCATCTCGAGGGACCGCGCGGGGTCGTCTCGGTGGTGCGGCAGCTGGCCGGATACGAGATCGCCGCCGCCGAATGGGAGGCGAGCGTGCTTCCCTCCCGAATCCAGGGTTACCGGCAGGAATGGCTCGACCAGGTCACGCTATCGGGCGAGGTCGCGTGGGGACGGCTCTGGGGCGGGGGCCGTTCGCCCATCCGGACGACGCCCATCTGCCTCGTGCCCCGGGAAGACCTCGATCCCTGGCTCGCACTCGCGTCCGGAATCGCTCCGCCCGAGCCGGCGCCCGCGGGGGAGCCGTCGCTCGGGGAGATGGGCGAGTCGATGGAGCCTGCGCGGTCGTCCTATGCGGAGGTCCTGCTCGAGCTCCTCGATCGGAGCGGCGCCACGTTCACGCGCGATCTGGAGCGACGCTCCGGTATGCTCCCCTCGCACGTCGCGATGGGGCTCGCCGAGCTGATCGCGGCGGGCGCCATCACCTGCGATTCCTTCGGCGGCATCCGGCGCCTCGTCACGCCGCCGAGCAGGAGGCGCGGAGTGATGAAGCACGCTCCGTTCTCGCCGTCCGGTCGCTGGTCACGCCTCCGCGAGACGCGGGAGAGCTCCACCCGGCCGGTCGATTCCACGCTCGTCGAGTTCGCGGCGACACAGCTCCTCGCGCGTTACGGCGTGGTCTTCCGGCGCGTTCTCGATCGCGAGCGGATTCCGATTCCCTGGCGGGATCTCGTGCGGGTCTATCGACTCCGAGAATTGCGCGGCGACGTGCGCGGAGGGCGGTTCGTGCAGCGGTTCGCGGGCGAGCAGTACGCGCTGCCGGAAGCGGTGGATCTCATGCGCCGGCTTCGCCGCGAGCGCGCGGACCGCGGCAAGGGGCTCGTGGTGTCCGCAGCCGACCCGCTCAATCTGGATGGAATCCTGACCCCCGAGCCGCGCGTCCCCGCGCAGGCTAGGCGGCAGGTGCTGGTGGCCTGAGCTTCGACCGCATCGCTCGGTCGACCTCCGCTCCGACCCGGGCGCTGATCTCGGGCACGGCGTCCACGTCCGCCGCCTGCGTCCGAAAATTCACGATGCAGGCACGAAGCACGTAGCGGCTCTCGATGATCGCGTTCGAGACGAAGATCTCCCCCTCTTCCTGAAGTCTCTCTAGGAGTGCCTGATTCAGCTCGTTCAGGTAGCGCGCGACATCGTCCTCGTCCGCGCGCGCCCGGAGATCCTCGGGGACGTAGCGGTAGGTCGCGATGCTCAGGACCTGCGTCGTGAGCTCGAGGTCGGGGCGCCGCGCGATCGCGTCCGCCATGCGGCGCGAGAGGCGGATGTCGTCGCCGATCATGCGGCGATAGCCCGATGCCCCCGCCTGCCGCAGCATCAGCCAGACCTTGAGCGCGCGGAATCCGCGGGAGTTCTGCGGTCCCAGGTCGAGGAAATTGATCGCTTCCTCGTCGAGGTGATAGTAGGGCGGACGGTAGGAGAACGCGCTCCTTAGCCGGCCCGCCTCGCGGATCAGCGTGCACCCCGCTTCGAGCGGAGCGTACAGCCACTTGTGCGGATCCACGGCGACCGAGTCGGCGGCCGAGAGCCCCTTGAGCGCGGCGGGCGCGTCGGGGAGCGCCGCGGCGAGTCCACCGTACGCGCCGTCGACGTGGAACCAGAGTCCCCGCTCGCGGCAGAACGCTGCGATCTCAGGGAGCGGATCGATCGCCCCGGTACTCACCGAACCGGCCGTGCCGACGACGAGGAACGGCCGGTCCCCTGCGGCC
>Ga0111539_10003522_pt1 | contig 20634 bp, 17 predicted proteins | sample RhiMethybrSRZTD1_FD_79667 | JGI IMG/M metagenome (GOLD analysis project Ga0111539, IMG submission 79667) | Populus rhizosphere microbial communities from Tennessee, USA - Rhizosphere MetaG P. TD hybrid SRZTD1 (version 2) (version 2) | ecosystem: Host-associated > Plants > Roots > Rhizosphere >...
CGACGAACACGTAGCCGTAGGTCGACGCGGGGTTGCGCGCCTGGACGATGTAGCCCGCGCGGCCGATCGTCTTGATCTCGCTGTTCACGAAGTACGCGGCGCCCCCACCCCAGATGAAGTCGACGTTGCCCTGGATGAGGCAATTGTTCGCGTACACGCGGCCGTCCCAGAGCAGCGTGTCCTGCAGGCTGATGATGGTCGCGTCGCGCACGACGCACCGGTCGCAGCTGCCCAGGCGCAGCGCCTCGGCCTGCGACCCGCCCTGCGGCGTCAGGTTCCTGATGGTCAGGTTGCGGAACACCATGTTGCTGACGTTGTCGACGCCGAACAGCGCGCGGCCGCGCGTGCTCGGGTTGAGGTTGTTGTTGTTGGTCGCCGAGATCACCGTGCCGTTGCGGTCCTGACCCTGCACCGTGATGGTGCTCTTGCGGCTCAGGTAGACGATCTCGTGGTAGGTGCCGGTGCCGACGGTGACGGTGACGGCGGCCGTGTTGTTGGCCGGGATCAGATCGAACGCGCCCTGCACGGAGCAAAAGCTGCCCGCGCCGTTCAGCGCGACGCTGAGGGTGGACCGGTCGCTGGGCGCCGCCGCCATGGTCGTGAACCGCCAGCTGCTGGTGTCGGTGATCGAAAACGCGCCGCCGGGCGCCGTGATCGCGCCGCTCTCGACGTTCACGTAGTACGTCATGCCGTAGGCGAGCGCGCGCGGGGGCAACGTGACGCTCACGGTGTTGCCGTCGATGTACACCGGCCTCGACACCGTGAAGGCCATGCCGCCAATCGTCCAGCTCACCGTCGTGGCCGCCATGTCGACCGTGGCCACGGCGGTCCCGCCGCTGTTGAACACCCGGATGCGGCCCGACGATCCCAGCGTGGGCGCGCCCGAGAACGTGATCTTCAGGGGCGGATCGGGACAGAGGTTCTGCCCATTCGGGGCCGGAAAAAGCGACGTGACCCCGGCGGGGAGATTCCCCTGCCCGGCTGTTCCACCTGAACCGGTCGTGCCCGCCACGCCGGCCGATCCACCTTGGCCGCCCCGTCCGGCTGCTCCGGCTTGGCCTGCGCCGGCCGATCCACCCTGGCCGCCCGCGCCCGTCGCTCCGCCGCGACCCGCGCCCCCGGCGCCCGCCACACCGGTCGCGCCCGCGCTGCCACCGGCGCCGCCGCGGCCGGCCGCGGAGCCACCTTGGCCGCTCCCCGCGACGCCGCCGGTGCCGCCGCGTCCGCCGCCACCGCCGCTTCCCGCGACGCCGGCGCTGCCGCTGGCTCCGCCGGCGCCCGCGCTGCCCGTGGTCCCGCTCGCGCCCGCCGTGCCGCCATTGCCCGCGGCGCCCGCGATGCCGGTGCCCGACGTGCCGCTGTTCGCGCCGCCGGTGCCGGCGGTGCCGCCGCCGACGCCCGCGACGCCGGTTGCGGCCACGCCGCCGGTTCCCGCTGCGTCGGTGGACATGTCGTCGCTGGCCGCGCAGGCCGAGATTGTGAGCGCAGCGACGGCCAGCGCCGCCAACCGCATCGACCTCATGTCACTTCGGTCCCGCGCCCGCCATCACGGCGGCCTGGATGCCCGACGCCGGTTCAGCGGTGTACGTGTACGTCGGCGTGAAGACGCCGGTGCTGGTCGCGGTGGTGGTGCCGGACGTGTTGGTGAAGATGTTGCTGCCGGCGGGCGCGCGCATCATGCCGCCCGTGGCGAGCTGCAGCGGCCCGGCGACGCCGTTGTAGACGTTGCCCTCGACGAGCAACTGGGCGCCCTGGCCGGCGTTCGTGCAGTAGCTGTTCCCCGTCGAGGTGAACAGGTTGTTGAGCATGTGGATCTTCCCGGCGCGGCTGCGCGGCATGCGCTGGTTCACGTTCTCCGCCCACCAGTTGTGGTGCCAGGTGATGTTGAGGTGCCCGACGTCGCCCGGAATGTTGTCGTCGCTGCCGATCAGGTTCGAGAACCGGTGGCCGTTGGCGCCGGTCGAATCGTTGCCGACGTTGTCGGTACGCGGCGTGTAGTGGAACTTCGTCCACGAGATCGTCACGAAGTCGGAGCCGTTCACGACGTCGAGGTTTCCGTCGGTGCCGTCGGCGACGTCGCAGTGGTCGAACCAGACGTGGTGGGCGTTGCTCTGGATCGTCACCGCGTCGTCGCCCGAGGAGCAGCCGACCGTCGAGGTGAAGCTGGGATCCAGCGCGCAGTTGCCGACGCCGTAGCCGACGATCTTGATGTTGCGGACGATGACGTTGGAGGACCCGCTGATGCTGATGTGGCCGTGCAGCTCGGCACCGCAGATGCCGACGACGGTCTTGTTGGAGCCGATGTTCACGCGTCCCGCGGCCAGCACGCCGTTGACGTGGATGACGGCCGGGGTGTTACCCATGACCGCGGTCGTGAACTGCTGCAGCGTGGTCACCACCTGCGGCGTCGCGTTGCCGCCGCCGGTCGTGGTCGTGACGTTGTTGCCCGGCAGCGCCGCCCACCCGATCAGCTCGCTCGGCGCCGGCGGCGTCGCGCAGGCGCCGGCGCTGCCACCGGTCCCGGTCGTGCCGGCCGTGGCCCCGCCGCCCGTACCGGTTCCAGCCGCACCGCCACGACCTGCCGCGCCCGCCGTCCCCGTCCCGGCCGCGCCGCCGCGCCCCGCAGCGCCGCCGGTGCCTGCACCCGCGCTGCCACCGCGTCCCGCTGTCGCCCCGCCGGTGCCCGCCGTCGCCGCCGCACCCGCCGTGCCGCCGCCGGTTCCGGTCGTGCCCGCCGTCGCCGTCGAGCCCGCCGCGCCGCCGGTACCGGCGACGCCGTTCGTGCCCGCCACCCCGCCGGTACCGCCCGTGCCAGCCGTCGCCCCCGCGCCCGCCGCGCCGGTCGTGCCGGCGCTCCCGCTCGTGCCAGCCGTCCCGCTGCCCGAACCCGCGCCGCCGTCCGGGGCGCACGCGAGCAAACACGCGAGCAAGCTCGCCAAGATCGCTCGCGGTGCGGAACCGCCGCCGCGGCTGGCAGGACAGATGACGACGCGTTGACGCATGCTGGAGATCCTCCTGAGCGCCGGCGCGATGCCGGGCGCCGTTAATGTCCGATCAGGGCGCCGTCGATCACGAAATCACCGCGCGATTTCGCGGCGATAGCGCGTCGTCACAGCCGCAGCGCGAGATCGAGCCGGGCGCGCTTGCCGTCGCTGACCTTGACCTTCGCGGTCACGCGCGTGCCGGCGCCCTCGCCGTTCGCCGGCTCGTGCCATAGCTCGACCAGGTGCTCACCCGCCGGCACGTCGCCGATGACGAACGAACCGCTGTCGTCGGTGACCGCGTAATGCGGATGATCGAACACGTAGATCCAGGCGTTCATCCAGGTGTGGCCGGCATCGCACTGCAGCTTCACGAGGCCCGGCCTGCGCATCGCGACCGGAACCTTCTGCCCCTTGATCGGCGTCGCGAGGTTGAACACGGTCAGCGCCGGACCGTCGCCCTTCGCCTCGTTGCCGTGGACGTTGTGCAGGATGGCGTCGTTGTTCATGACCGCCAGCGGCGTCCCGACGGTCAGCGCCTGCACGTGCGGGATGTAGCGGCACCTGCGCTGGTCCAGCGACGCGCCCGCGACGGCCGCGGGCGCCGGCGCGGGCTTCGTGTCCTTGAGGAACACGACCACGTTACCCAGCCCGCCCCCCTTGCCGACGACGACCGATTCGGCGGCCGCCTCCCGCCCGCACGCGCTCGCGTCCTTCAGGATCGGGCGCGCCGCGGCGGCCGGGGCCGGGCCGGCGAGGCGAATCGTCCCTTCGATCGTCCCGTTCGCAAGCGCCGGGCCCGCTCCCAGCAGCGCCATCGCGCAGAAAAGCTCGAGCATGCGTATCCGCATCGCCGGCATTCTAGGCGCTCCGCGCCGCAGGCGCGGTGTGCGCCTATTGTTTTTTCAGGTAGCCGCAATTCCCGCGCTCCGCGCGGGAGCGGCTGGGCGACAATGCACCGTCGCAAATGACGGCCGAACGAAACCTGGGACGGACCGGCGCGCGCGTGTTGCCCGTGTCGCTCGGCGGCGAGGGGATCCTCCGCACGACCGGGAAGGCGAAGGAGGCCGTGCCGGTGATCCTCGAGGCGCTGCGCCTCGGCGTCCGCTACTGCGACACGGCGCCCGCCTACCAGCAGAGCCAGGACTACTACGGCGAGGCGTTCCGCGCCGCCGGCGCACAGGCCCGCGACGGCGTCTTCCTCGCGTCGAAGACACACGAGCGCACGCGCGATCGCGCGCTGCGCCTGCTCGACGATTCGCTGCGGCGGCTCGCCACCGATCGCCTCGACCTGTGGCAGATGCACGACCTGCGCGACATGGCCGAACTGGACGTCATGTGCCGCAAGGGGGGCGCGCTGGACGCCGCCTCGGAGGCGCGACGCGACGGCCGCGTGCGCTTCGTCGGGCTGACCGGACACCACGACCCCGACGTGCTGCTGGAGGCGATGCGGCGCTACGCGTTCGACAATGTGCTGGTCTCGATCAACCCCGCCGATCCGCGCCGGCGCCCGTTCCTCCCCACCGTCGTCGCCGAGGCCCGGCGCCAGGGGATCGGCGTGGTCGGGATGAAGGTGCTGGCTGCTGGACGCCTGCTGCGCGAGGCCCCCGCGCCCGATCTGATCCGCTACGGCGCCACACTCGCGGACACGGTGATCGTCGGCTGCTCCAGCATCGACGAGGTGCGCGCCAACCTCGCCGTCAACGACGGCTTCGCGCCGATGTCGATAGACGAACGGCGCGTGCTCGACCAGAAGGTCGAGGCGCGCGCCGATCAGTACGACTATTTCAAAGCGACATGAGGTACTGAACCAGGTCGGCCTTGTCGCCACCCGACAGCTTCAGGCCGAGGAACGTGTCGTAGTGGTTGACGACGTCCTCCAGCATCGCGAAGCGGCCGTCGTGATAGAAGCCGCCCTTCATGCGCGTGTGCAGGCCGGCGAGCGGCGTCGTCCGGTAGCGCTCGTCGGGCGAACGCTTGGCCTGGAAGTCGTCGATGCCGATCTCCGCCGCCGTGTGCATCGGCCACCCGGGCTCGCTGAACATCGGCGGCACATGGCACCCGGCGCAGCGGGCGCTGCCGTTGAACAGAACCTTTCCGCGCCGGGCGGCGTCCGCGTCGAAGGAGCCGGCCGGCGGCGGCGGCGCCTTGAGGGCCAGCTGGTACAGGTGCAGGTCGGCGAGCTTGCTGCTGATCAGGTCCGGCGTCTTGCGCACGTGGGCGAGGCCCGCACGCGCCGCGACCGGGAACTTCATCGGGTTGTTGAGACGAGCGTCGTCGAACGAGCCCTTGCCCATCATCTCGAGGTTCGCGACGAACGCGTTCCAGTGCGTGACCGAGCCCCACCCGGTGTACGTGTGCAGCGCGACGCCCGCGAGGCCGAACGCCGCCGGCAGCAACGTCGCCGCCGTCTTGCCGTCGGGACGGAATCCCTGGCCGTCCAGCGCCAGCTCGGCGTCGAACCTTCCGGGGCCCCAGCCCGTCACCACCTTCAACACCGTCGCGCGGTCCACCCCCAGGAGCTGTTCGAACGGCGACAGGTCGGGAGCGAGCGAGATGATCGTGCCGACGTTGAGATCGCGATTCGGCCACCCGTCGAGGCGCTTGCCGATGCCGGGGAGGAACGAGTTGTCGACGGTCGAGTGACAGAGCGCGCACTGGATTCCCATCGAGCGCAGCTCGCCGGTGCTGGAGAAGAAGCCGGTGACGCCAACGACCGCGTTCAGCTTGAGCAGCGCCAGCGTCGTCGCCGGATTCTTGAGATCGACGGTGCCCGCCTTGATGCCGGCGGCGACGTCCGCGGGGACCGCTTCGGCGTCGACCTTCAACCCCACCGCCAGCGCCGTCTCCGGACTGACGCCGTCACCGACGCCGCCGTTCGCGGCGCCTGCGATCGCCTGGTGCAGCTTCAGCGCGTCGCCCCAGAACGCCTCGTCGCCGAACGTGTCGTAGCGGAAAGTGTTACGCCCGTTCACCAGCGACTGCGCCGTCGCGACGATCAGCTCTTCGCTGCCGGCGAATGAACCGCCCGCGCCGGTCACCCCCGTGATACCGCCCGGATGCTGGCCGGTCTTGTCGCTCTCGCACGACCCGACCAGTCCGAAGGCACCGACGGCCAGCGCGCCCACCAGCGCCAGCGAGCCCCCCCAGCCAAAGCTCTTCCACTTCTTCGTGCTCTTCTCCACCTCGACCTCCTTCCAAAGCTCCACGCTCAAATGGAGGTTAGTGATCGCCGCATTGCGTGCCACGTGGGACGCGGCCTGAGTTAGAAACCGCACACGTCAGGCAGCGTCTTATCGCCGGAGGCCGAGCGGTTCAGCACCGCCTGGCACTGGGCGACGTAGTACTGCTGCACGGCGGGCGTCGCCGAGACGCACGCCTTCGTGTAGTGACAGTCGGCGAGCCCCGCGGCCTTGCAACAATTCTCCGCGCGCACGCACACCGTGCAGAGGGGCACCATCACGTCGGTCGGCGCGGGAACGCTCGGGCTCCCGGCGTCGTCGCCGTGTTTTTCGCTGATGCAGTCGGGCCGCGCGCGCGACGCGCAACCGCCGCCGTCGCACGCGGCGGGCGGGCACAGTTCTTCCACCTCGATCGCGCGCCCGTCATCGCACGCCGGGCACAGCGAGACCAAGACCAGGGCGACGAACGCGCCGCCCGCGCCCCACCTGCGCGCCCCCTCCATCCCGCTGCCTCCCCCCGAGCTCCCGAGCTCATCGGAGAAGGTAGTCATCGGCCCGGTAAGGGCCTCGGGCCTCGGGCCTCGGACCTCCGGTGAGTGAGAGACGTTTCCCCCGGAAGCCCGAGGCCCGAGGCCCCCAGCCGAACGGCATTGCGCCTACACACCTGTTTGGCGATGTGTCCAGTCAGGATTTTTCGGACATGCGAAGTTTTTACGCATTCCTTTCGCGGGTGGTCAGCCTCAAAGTCCGGCGGTGCGCGTCGTCGCGTTGTGCGTTTGCCTCGGTCTCGGGGTTGCCGGCCTCGGGTGCGGCGATCAGGCGATCCCGCCCGAGCCGCCACCCTCGTTCGCCGCCGATCCCGATCAGCTGCTCGCGTCCGACTCCGGCGCGCTCCTGATCGCCGTTCGTTTCGCGCCGCGGCCACCCGCGCTCGGCTCGAACGCGGTCGAGCTGTCGTTCACCGATCCGGGCGGCGCCACCATGGCGGGGCTCGGCGTGGAGGTGGTTCCATGGATGCCGGCGCACGGACACGGAACATCTGTCAGCCCGACGATCACGGAGACCGCACCCGGCAGGTTCGTCGCCACGCCCCTGTACCTGTTCATGCCCGGATCGTGGGAGCTGCGGATCACGACCAGCGGAATCGTCGATGACACGGCGAAGGCAGCCTTCGAAATTCAGTAGTCGCTCCGCGCCGCAGGCGGCCAGGCGCTCCGCGGCCGACGCCGCGGCGATGTCCGCGGTCGCGCTCGCGGTGGTGGTTGGCATCGCCGCGGTTCCGCGCGGCGCGGCGGCGCAGGCCTGCTGCGTGGGAACCGGCCTCGTCACGCCAGCCCGGCTGCGAACGTTCGAGGACCGCGCGGTCGGGATGCAGATGCGCGCGCGCTCGGTGATGGGTGCGTTCGGCGGAACCGGCAGCTACGCGACGTCCGTCTCCGGGAATCGTGAGGTCGGATTCGAAGAGGACCTGTTCGGCGCGGTGCGCCTGGGATCGCATCTTCAGATCGGACTCTGGGCGCCGTTCGTCCAGACGTCGCGCCAGGTCGGCGGCCTGTCGGGCTGGGGCGGAGGGCTCGGCGACGTCGCGGCCAACGTTCGCTTCGACGCCGTCAACGCGGGGACGCGCGGCGCCTGGCCGGGGATAGCGCTGCTGGCGGCGCTCTCGGTCCCGACCGGCCAGCCCCCCGACGAAGCGGACGACCCGCTGGCGACGTCGGGCACCGGGACCGGATCGTTCGAAGGCAGCCTCGGCGTTGCGATCGAGGAGATCGTCGGCAACGCCTTCGTGTCACTGGGAGCCTGGGTTTCGCAGCGCAGCGCGCGCACCGTGATGGGCAGCGAGCAGTCGTTCGCGCCGCGCCTGTCGGCCTTGCTGGCGGGCGGCTACACTTTCGGGCACGACGCCACCGTCGGTGCATTCGCGTCGCTGTTGCGGCAGGGCGACGCCCGGGACGCCGGCGTCGCGATCGCGAACAGCAGCGTCGCCCTGGTCACCGCCGGCGCCGCGCTGGCGCTGCCCTTCTGGCAGTCGTGGCGCCTGCAGGCGACGCTGTTCAGCGACGTGCCGATCGCCGGCTGGGGGCGCAATCAGTCGGTCGGGTTCGGCGGCACCCTGGCGATCATCCGCTTCTGGATCTGATCAGCCGCTCTCGCGCGGAGCGCGAGAGTGCGGCTGCCTGAAAAAAAACAGTCGCACACCGCGCCTGCGGCGCGGAGCGACTGCGCTTACGGATACTTGATCATCACGTTCGAGCGCAGGTTGCGGGGCTTCTGCTCGCCCAGCGGCGGGCTGTCGTCCTCGACCTTGTACACCACGAACGACGTGATCTTGTCGTTCGGCCGTTCCGTGCGCTGGTGGTAGCGGAGGATCCACTCGAGGAACGCCTGGTGGTACGCCCCGCGGTTGGGGATGTGGTTACCGTAGCCGTACCACAACCAGCTCGGGCCCAACGAAACCGGGATCGTTATGCCGGGATTGGGATACTTCGGGTTCGCGACCTCGTTGTACGGATCGACGTGGCGCCCGTCGATGGTCACGGCGTCGACGGTCAGGTTGAAATCGGTCATCGGCGCCTGGGGCGCGAACATCGACCAGCCCTGGAAAAAGCCCAGGTAGCTGACCGCGGCCGCGACCGGCGGCGCGTTGTGATGGTCGAAGACCTTGCGCGCGGACCAGTTCTCGTCGAGCACCTGGCTGCCGGCGATGCCCATCAGCATGACGACGGTGAGCTCGCGCGCGGCCGGCAGCCGCCGGCGTACGGCCGCGACGACGGGCCCTGGCTCCGCCACCCGCAGCCAGCGCCCCGGCGTGAACAGCGCCGCTGCTTTTTCTATGATCGACGTCAGCCGAATCCGGACGCGCGCCGCCAGATCGACGCGCTTCACGCTCCGCGCCCACCAGCGCTCCAGCGCGTCCCAGTCCTCGCCCGGGATCAGGAAGGGCGCGTAGGCGATCATCCCGGGGACGAAGTTGCCCAGGTTCAGGCAGGCGGCGAAGCCCAGGTGAAGACCCACCACCAGGACGATCGCCACCCGGCGGCAGTGGCGCACCCCGAACGGTGACAGCAGCAGCAGCGGCAGCATCGCCTCGGTGGCGAGCGCGCCGTAGGTGAGCCCGCGCGCGAAGCTGGGCGACATCCAGTGGCGAAGCCAGACCGCGAACCAGGTCGCCAGCCGATCCAGGTGGATCGCGTAGTGAACGGCGCTGCCCTCGCGCCAGCTCGAGCCCTGCTTGTGGATCGCATTGAAGAAGTAACAGATCGCGAGCTGGCCGATCACCGCCAGCACCGTCAGGGACACCCAGGTCTTCGCGGCGGGGGCCGCGGTCGACGGTGCGGCGCCGCCCGCGTCCTGCGCCGCCGCGCGCCGCCGGGCCAGCACCGCGTCGACCGAGAAGTGGCGGCCGGTGGGGAGGAACGTCGTCCACCAGACGAGCAGACCGAGCACCACGTCGCCGCCGTTGTCGAACAGCAAGGTGCGGCCGTGCAGGCTCAGCATGCAGATCAGCGACGCGATCTGCGCCAGCTTCGTCCGGAAGCCGACCAGCAGCGCCAGGAAGGCGAACAGGCAGATGATGAAACCGATCACCGCCTCGTGCGTGTACGACGCCAGGTAAAACAGCGAGAACACGTGGTCCCACGGCGGGCGCCACAGCATCGTGTGGTTCGGGATGATGCCGTCGTTCGTGTACCAGAGCCCCAGCTCCGCCCAGCGCCCGAACAGATCCCGGAGCAGGACCAGCGCCAGCACGATGCGCCCGGCCGCCAGGCTGCGCAGGTCGGCGGTGAGATACACGTCCCGGATGCGGTCGTAGAGCCGGTCCAGGCGCGGAAAGCGGCGGCCGTTCATCGCGCGCGGCGGTGCATCGGCCGTACCAGCGTCGCTAGGTGAAGAATCTTGCGACTGTGTGGGGGCATCCATGCTGGTCGAGACCGGGATCCGTGACGCGAATGTCGCGATTCTTTTATCAATCAACGCGGCGTTTGTCGCGGCGACTGATGCTCCGGTTGAGCCTCAGCGCGCGAGCGCCCGCGACAGGGCGGCGAACAGATCCTTGACGAGGACGGGCGGCAGCTCGTGCTGGACGCCCGGGTAGACGCGTAGGTCGACGCGCACGCCGCGCTTCTCCAGCAGCCGGGCGCCCCGCCGGTCCTCGTCGACCGATACCAGCGGGTCGACGCCGCCGTGGAACGCGACGATTGGCGGCATCGCGGGCCCGTCGACGCGCGCTTGCTCCAGCATCTCTGGAAACAGGAAACCCGCCACCGGAAACGCGGCCGCGAAGGCGCGGGGGTGCTTGAGCGCGACCGCCCAGGTCAGCATCCCCCCCTGCGAGAATCCCATCACGATCGGCTTGCCGCGGGTCGGGCGCGACGTGCGGATTGCCTCCGCGGTGGCGGCCACGCGATCGGCGTGCGCCAGCAGCTCGGCCGCGATGGCGGCGCGCTTGTCGGCGTGCCCCCACCCGCCGACGAACCAGGCCTGGCCGCCTCCCCAGTCGTGAGGAGGCCGAAGGACGGCGACGCGCGCGCGGACCGACAGGTCGCGGAACAGCGGCGCGAACGCCTCGGCCGTGTCGCCACGCCCGTGCAGCGCGACGATCAGCGGAAGCTCGTCGCCGGCGCGGGCACCCCCGGTCACGATCTCGATGAACGGGAGCGGTTGGGGGCGTTCCGCGCGCGCGGCCGCCGCGGGGCGCAACACCCCGCAAGCGACAGCGGCCAGGGCGAAGGCGAGCGAGGCGCGCGGCACGCATCGAGAGTACGCTGGCCGCCACGAGCAGGCGATCGCCGCGAAGCTCATGCGTGACGGAGGGCAGCGGTCGTCGAAGGGGGCACGCCCACCGTCAGGGCGCGGGCGTGAACAAACGCGGCCCACAGACGTTGAACGGCTCGCCGTCGGGTGTCTCTCCGAAGTTGTTACACGACGGGCTGGTGAAGGGACAGTCGGCCTCGGTCGAGCAAGCGACGTAGGTGCCCTCACCTATGCAGGTGACCTGCGGGACGCAGGAGACAGACGCGTTCTGGCCGACCGTGCGCACGCAGCAGGTCAGGCGGCTGTCCGGGCAGTCGGAGGGCTTGAAGCAAGGTATCTCGAGCTCCTCGCAGCCCAGGGTCACGAAATTCTCGGGGGAGACGCAGAAGGCGGCCGGGGGCGATTTCAGGACGCAGCAGACCTTGTCCTCGGCACAGATCTCCTGTCCGCACGGCAGAGGACCGTCGGTGCCGGCGTCTGCGCCGGGGACGTCGGGTGGGGTGAAGTCGCACTTGTGCGCCGCCCCAGTCCCCCGACAGCAGCCGGCGACGAACAACAGGACTCCAAAGACTGTTCGAAGCGACATTTTCACCCTCCCGGATCGCAGACGTTGAACTGGTGGCCGCCCGGCAGCGGGTCGTTGACCGTCAAATCCTGAACACCCCGACAGAAACGCTTCCGGGCCTCCCTTTGCGCACTCCAGTGACCTGCCATTCGCACGGCCGCTGCACAGGACGAGCCGAAGGACCTCCTCGCAGCGGAAGACATGGCCATCTTCGCAGATCGTCGTCCCGCCGGGCATCCCGTCGGGCACTGGACGGTCGGTCCCCCGTCGAAATCTGGCTCGTTTGGGGGGGCCAATCGCACTTAGGTTTCGGACCGCTTCCCGGCCAGCAACAAGGGACAGCGGCCGCGTTCAGACAGGTTGCCCAAATGACACGACAATCCGTCCGCGACATTCTGATCATAGTTTCCCAAATTTGAGGGACAATCGCGGGCGGGCGTGTGCCCACTAGCTTCGAAATCACATAGTTGCCAAGCATGGTTCTTGCTTGGGTTTTTGCGCCGCCGGTCACAACGATTCTTTCGATACTCCCGTGCATCGTTCTCCACCACAGCAAGCGTTCGACCAGCCGGTCGTCCGAGCACGCCAGCAGACCTGCGTCTCGGTCTGCCGCGCGTTGGTGCTGCTGGCACTGACCGCCGGCTGCGGCGAGCTGCACTTCGTTCCGTCGCCCTACACCCCGCAAGACGTCGAGCTGATCTACAGCGCTCAGGAACACATTACCGTCATGCGGTGGCGCGTCTCCGGAACCGCGCCCCTGGAGGACAACCGGTTCGAGATGCTCGGCCCCGACGGCTACCAGACGATCGACTTCTCGCAGTCGGTGTTCGAGGGGGGCGTCAACGCGTGCGCGGACAAGCGCGGCGGATCGTGCGCGCAGTACATCGTTCGTGGCGAGTACCGCGTCCCTGTTGGCGCGCGACCAGTGCAAGCGGTTCATGATCTCTACGGTGTGCTCCCGGGCCTGCCACCGACTTACCGTGAAGTGTCACCAACGCTGACTTTCAAGTCGATTTTTCGCCCCCACAACGACCTGGTCTACGTGAACATCGGCGACACCGTCGCGCGCGATGGGGGCTACGCATTCCCGCGCCGGTACGAGCGGGCGATGTGGCCGGCGATCGGCCTCTGCCTGTCGGACGCGGCCCCCGCCGAGGTCGCGTTCGTACCGCTGGACGACCCCGGCGGGTTCCCGCCGGATATGCCCCTCACCGACGAGGGCATCTACTGCGTGGGCACGCGCCCCATCCCCGCCGACGGCGGCGACTCCACGCTCGTACAGGCGCGCGTCGCCACGCAGCCGGAGCTGGTGACGACGACGCGGGAGTTCATCCCCCCGATCGAGCGATCGCCGATCATCTACCAAGTCGTCCTCGATCTGGAGATCCCGGTGCCCGACCGCTGCGCGGACGTCATCCAGAAGATCGAAGCGCTGCTCCAGAAATACTTCACGGGCGACACCTTTCCCGTTCCGGTTTACAAGCTGCCGACCATCAACCTCGCGGAGAGCGCGTCGTCGAAGTGCGCGCAGGTCAACGACCGCCTGGTGCAGACGGCCGAGATGGCCCAGGCCGCCAAGACGCTGGTCACCACGCTGCCCGGCGTGCACCAGCAGATTCACCTGCTGTATTTCAACAACCTGGACGCGCCGCTGCCCACGCAGCTCACGACCTCGCTGCAAGCGCTGATCGTGGCGATGGGTCGATCGCCGCCGAACTACGAGGTGGACCTGTACCCGTGGTTGTTCGGCCCGCCCGGGTCTGCTTTGCCGATGGACGCGGTCAACTGGTGGGCGTTCTGGATCTGGGAGACCGCCGACGAAGCGTTCGAGATGAACCTGGACAAGTACCAGAACACGAGCCTTCCCAGGACCACCCAGCTTCACGATCGCAACGAGCCGGTGCTCCTCCTCTCGCCCGATGAGGCCGCCGCATACGAAGGCGACCTGATCAAGATCTGCGAGTCCAGTAACGGGGCACAGCCGTTCGCAAAGCTGCCGTCCCCGCACAACATCTTCGAGCCGACCTGGCCGATCTCGTCCGCCGATCCACCCTCTTACCTCGTGCAACTGAAGGAGCACCGGGTGGTCCTGGTGGGCGACTTCGCGCAGCAGAGCTCGATCGTGAAATACCAGATCTGCACCCGCTACTGCGATGGTCACGGGTATGTGACCGCGGCCAACCAGGGCAGGGACTCCTGGGCCGATAGCTTCGACTGCGCGGGCCCGGATTACTGATGCGCACGCCGTTCGCCATCGCCATCGGACTCGTGCTGGCGGGCGCCCCCGCGGGCCGCGTCGCCGTCGCGGCCGACACGGTCCCGGCGACGGCGCCGGTCGCCACCGCATCGGCTGCGCCGACGGCGACGGGATCCGCGGCGGCAAAGGCCCCGCTGGCGACGGTGTCCACCGAGACGGCACCCGCGCAGACGCCGCCGGCGGCCGCGACACCGCCGGCACCGGCGGCGCGGCCCGCGCCGGTGGTCAGGCCGACCGTCGCGAAGTCACAGCCGCAGGCGGGAGTGCTGCGGGAGCCCGCGCCGCGGCCCGTGACCGACGTGCGCGTGCAATCGCGCTTCGCCGTCAAGGCGAAGACGACCCAGCTGTTCGGCGCGGCCGAATACCTCTCGCGGGGCGACTTCTACAACAGCCCCGGCGCGCGCGTGGGCGGCGCCTACTATCCCATCGAGGCGCTCGGCGTCGAGCTGCAAATCGCCCACTACTGGAGCTCGCTGAACGCCGAGGGGGAGCGGATCAAGCGGGTGTTCGGCCTGCTCCCCGACAGCCACGCGCCGGCCTGGATGTTCCTGCTGGGGGGCCGCTACTCGATCGGCTACGGCAAGTTGATGCTCGGCGGGCTCGGCGGCGCGATCCACTTCGAGCCGCAGGCATTCATCCACGCCGGGATGCACGCGCACGACGGCGAGGTCGGGCCGTCGGCGGACGCGGGGCTCGGGTTGCTGGTCTTCCTGACGCCCAAGCTGTTCGCCCGCATCGACGCCGCGATCGTCTACGAACGGGAGGATCGTTCGGCTGGCCCCGTCAACGTCTGGGGCACGGTGCCCTCGCTCGGCGTGGGGGGGACGCTGTGAACCGCCGCGGCGTGCTGCTGATGACGACGGTGCTCGCGGCCGCGGGCAGCTGTGGTCACGGCGGCCGGAGCGCGCCTTTGATCGGCGGCGGGGCGCCGGCGACCGAGACCCGCGACGAGCTGCTGCTCGCGACCGGCGACGCGGTCTGGCGGGGCGATCTCACCGCCGCGCACGCGACGCTGACCCGGCTCGCCGATCGCGAGCGCGGCAAGGCGGACAGCGCGCTCGACTTCTGGTCGGAGCTGCTGGCGCTGCTGCGGTGCGAGCCGCTGGCGAAGGTTCCGCGCGCCGATCGAAGCGATCCCGCGTTGTCCGATCCGTGGGACGGCCTGCGCCGTCTTGCCCAGATCGAGCGCGTGCGACTGGCGCGCGAGGGCGCGTCCGCGACCGCCACGGCCGGCGGCGGCCACCTCAAGGTCGGCCTCGGCGCGGAACAGATGGTGTGGCCGGTCGAGAAAGAGCGGTGGACCGATGAGCTGCCGATGCCGGCGATCGTCAGCCGATGCGTCGCCGAGGAGCCGGCGCAGGCGAAGGGCGTCGAGAACGGGGAGCTGATCGCTCCGACGCCCGCCGCCGCCACCGTGCCCGAAGTCGCGCTGGTCGCCTCGGCCGCCCGGTCGCTGCCCGCCGAACATCCGGCGACGCCGCTGCTGCTCGTCCAGACGGCGGTGCTCAACATCGGCCGCGGCGACGCGAAGGCGGCGATCGAGCCGCTGGCACGGCTCGACGAGCTGGCGGCGGCGTCACGCCTGACCCCGGCGGAGCGCGAGCGCGTCGTGCTCGCCAACGCGCTCGCCGCGGTGTCCGCTCCGACGACAAAGCCGGACGTGCTGCTCGCCAAGGGGCGCGCCGCGATGGCGCTCAAGATCAGCCCCCCGGCGCGGCGGGCGCTCTCCTTGCTGCTGGCACAGCGGCTGGCGGCGGCGGGACGGATGGACGACGCAGCTTCGACGCTGGGACCACCGCCGCACGGCGACGACGCCGTCGGACGATACATCGCGTTCCGGCAGATGGAGATGCACGCGCGCGCCGGCCGGCGTGGGCCGCTGCTCGCGGAGGCACGCGAGGTGCTGGGCCGGCGCAGTCACACCGAGGTCGAGAACGATCGGGCATCGACGGCGGTGATGGACATCGCGCTGCGAACGCTGCTCGCGTCACCGATCTCCGACGAAACGCTCGAGGTCCTGGAGTCGCTCGGTCCGCCGCGCGAGCGGCTGGGACGCGCGGAGGCGTTCGCTCAGACGGCGCTGGAGACGGGCACCTTCCGATCGGCGATGGCCACCTTCCTGTGGCTGTACGAGAACGACACCGACCCGAATCGGCAGTTGCAGAATCTGGCGCGCGCGTCGGTCTCCGCCGCGCGTGCCGCCGATCGCGCGGAGTTCACGCGCACATTCCGCCTGCTCGCGGGGCAAGAGGACCGCATCGACGACAAGAAGCCGGCGGACAAGAAGGCAGCGGACAAGAAGGCGGCGGACAGGAAGACGGCGGACAAGAAGGCCGACAAGGGCGACACGCCCGACAAGCCCGACAGCCTGGAGCGAAGGCCGCGCGAGACAGGCCTCATCGCATCGGCCGAGACCGACCGCGCCCGGGAGAAGCGGCGTGCCGCGCGCTCGGTCAACTGGCAGCGCGCCCTGCTGGTCGTCGCGCGCGACGCGCTGCCCGCGCTGGTCGAAAACGACGACCAGCCAAACCTGGCAACCCTGGTCGACACCTTGAAGCGCCACCTGGGCGACAGCGGCCGGGGCCCGGTCGACGAGGAGCTGACCACGCTCTACCGCGCCGCCAGCGCCCATCTGAAGACGGGTGCGCGCGCCTACGCCGAGACCGTGGGCGCCGATCGACGCCCGATATTGCTCGGCGACGTGCTGATCGGCCGCAAGTACGACGTCCCCGCCCCGGGCATCGATCTCTCGAGGGCGCTGGACGAGATCGGGATGCTGGTGTTCGTCCCCCGTCGCGGGAACGACGCCAGCTCGGCGGCGATCGAAAGGTGGCCCGGACGCGCGGGCGTGGCCTGGACGGGGAGCCGATCGTGATGCGACGGGCACACACCCTCGCCGCCGTCGGCATCCCCGCGGTGCTCGTCGGTGCTCTATCTCTGCAGACACGTCCCGCGCACGCGTACACGTTCGTCGACGAGATTCCGGAGGATCCCTGCACGCGGGCGCGTTCGTTCGAACCGCAGGACACCAGCCCGGCCGCCCAGCACGCGCGCCGTGCCTGCCGCCTGCAGGCCTTCGAGCAACGCAAGACCGAAGAGCGACGTCGGTCGGTGGCCGCGGAGCAGCAGGCGCGTGACGCCGCGCTCGAGAAGTGGATCGCCGACACCCAGCCCATCCGTGTCCAGCGTCCGATGGCGGTCGAGGTGTTCGGGGGCAGCGGCATCGTCAACTATGGCGTCAGCTTCTCGTGGGACGTCATGAGCAGCATGGAGCTCGCCCTCCGTGTCGGCCAGCGGCAGATGAGCTGCGCCGATCAGATCTCGGCCACCGGCGCCGACTGCACGCGTACGACCTGGGGCGGCGGCATCCGCTGGATCATGGTCGAAAGGGACTTCAGCCCGTTCCTCGGCACCGCCTTCTCCACGACATCGGCCCCGCTGCAGATCATCGACCAGCAGACTGGCGAGTTCCTCCAGGGCAACGGGAACGCCCAGAGCCTCAGCGGATCGGCGGGCCTGCAGCTTGCCACCGGCTACGTGCGACTGAGCCTGGAGTACCTTTACGAATACCTCTTCTACACGGGAGCGAATTTGAACGACGTGCAGCACAAGCCCAGCGAGGCCCTCAGGGTCATCTGGGAAGACAGTCTCAGACAGGATCGCCACGGCATCCGTTTCCAGGTGGGCATTGCGTTCTAGGGCCTCACGTCTGTGTCTGTTGTTGACGGCGATCGGCTTGCCGGCCGGCGCCGCGCGCGCGCAGCAGGCCCCGCCCTACCAGCCCCCGCCCGGACCGCAGCCCGCGCAACCCTCTTACCCCGCGCAGCAGCCGTTCCCCGGCCCGGGCTACGAACGACAGTCCGCGCCGGACCCCGGCCAGCCGGTCCCCCAGCGCAAGGACGGTGAGGCGCCGCGGCTTCATTTCACCAAGCCGGCCGCTGCCCCGGCCGCCGCCGGTCAGAAGCGTCCCACCACGTTCGTGGAAGCGGCGTCCAGTCAGAGTGCTACCGGCCGCGTGCAGGTCGAGCCCAAGGTGGTGACCAAGGCCGCGCCGGCGGGCCCCAGCAGGGTCGAACAGATGGTGCAGCGATCGCAGGGCACCATCGACTTCTTCGATCTGGTCGACGACATCCTGGACGAGATCGCCCGGCAGCTCGCAAAAGAGGATGTCAACTTGATGTCGCCGCTCGCGATCAAGCTGGTGCGGCTGTCGTCGAACCTGCAGCCGGAGTTCGCGCGCACCCTGGAGATGCGCCTGATCGCGCGGATATCCAACGCGACGGCGGTCAAGATATCCGTATGCCCGGAGTGCACGGCGCTGCGGTCGCGCGTCGAAAACGGACAGTGGATTCTGACGCTGGGGGCGGTGAACTCCGACGAGCTGCGCCGCATCGGCGTGAAGACTGGCGTCAAGGCGTTCATGGAGGTCGACTTCACGTACAGCCCGGCCTCGAACATCGTGTGGATGGCGGCGACCGTGTACCGCGCCTCCGACGGCGTCATCATCTGGAGCGACGCCTACCGTTCGGACGCGACGATGACCGCCCTGCTGCGCACGGGCAAGGTCATCCCGACGCGGGCTGAACGCGCCGCCGAGCTGGAACGAAAGATCGCTGCCCGCCCGTATTACGGCACCAGCGTCGGGGTGGGCATCGCGCAGATCGGCTACTCAGGCGGCACCGGGGACATCATCGGCGCCTCCCTGTCCTTCAGGCTTCACGAGAAATTCGGCGAGAATCGCGCCCACCTGTTCGGCCTGAGCCTGAGCGTCTTCCTGACCGGCGCTCCCGACACGATGAAGGTGCCCCAGGCCCTCAACTCGGGTCTGCTGGGCGCCTACTATTCGTACAACCTGTCGCCCCCAAACCTGAACAAGCCCGAGGTCTGGTTCTATGTCGAGGGCGGCGGAATGTTCACCGGCAACCAGGGCAACACGTTCTACGCGGAAAGCGGCGCGGACACGCACCTCAAGTGGCGGTTATCGCTGCAGGCGGGACTGATGTACCTCGTTCACACGCAATTCTCGGGACAGGACCTTGGCGGGCTCGGCTTCCGCGTGCGCGTCGGGGTGAATTGGTGATCAAGATGCAAAAGACCAGAACAATCGCACTCATGGTGTTGGCCGCCGCCGCGACGGGTGGTTGTTCGCTCAACCGTCCGGTCCCGGCCGACGTGCGCGTACCGCCCGAGCTGCTGCGCGGATCACCGTGGACCGCGGGGGGCGAGTCGGCGCGCTCGCGTTATGTCGTGCGCATGACCGACGGCCAGAAGGACTGGGAGATCCAGCTCCCCGAGATTGGCACCTCGTACGAGGTCAGGGTTCCGATGTCGGGCAAGCGGGGGACGGGGCTCGAGGTCGACATGGCGACGATGACCGCCGCCGACCGCGAGATCCTCCAGGAGCGGGAGGCCTCGGCGCGCGCGGAGGCGGGCGAGCCCGAGCCGAGCAAGGACGACGGCGCGAGACCGGAGCGGGGCGGCAAGGCGGGCGCGCGCGACGACGGCGACGTGAAGCCCGCGGCCGAAAAGCGGGGCGCGCGCAAGTCAAAGGACGACAGGCCGCCCGCGGCGAAGGCGAGCTATCTGTTGACGCTCGCGCGCGTCAAGGAGCTGTATCGCACGCGGCAATACGAGCTGGCGCTCGTCGAGCTCGCCGAGCTGGATCGGCAATACCCGGAGGACGAGCACATCCTGTCGATGAAGGGCTCGCTCTACGACCGGCTGGGGAACAAGAACCTGGCGCGCGAGGCGTGGCAGCAAACGCTGCGCATCAACCCCTACAACCTCGCCGTGCTCGAGGCGCTGCAGCGCCTCGGCAAGTAGAAAGGCAGACTCGATGCACATCATCTTAGGACTCGCCGGTCTGGTCGCGACGCTGGTCGCGACGCGCAACCACATGCCGACCGGCTTCACGGGATTCTTCCACCCCGCGGCGCTGATCCTGCTGCTCGGCGCCCCACCCTCGATCCTCCTCGTCGGCCACAACGTCACCGAGATCTGGCGCGGCATCGTGATACTCGCCCAGGCCCTGCGCCACAACGCGCGCCGCGCCGAGGCGCGGATGATCGCCGATCTCTATCGCTTCGGCCGCGAGCTGAAACAGGGACGGAACGTCGAGGCGTCGAAGGTGCTGCACGAGGCGGACGATCCGCTGCTGCGCGAGGTCGGGCCGCTGTTGTTGCAGCCGGGCGGCGGCGCCGACGCGCGCGAAACCGTGGTGACGCTGTCGTACGCGCGCCTCGCCCAGGTGAAGTCCGCCGAGGAGGTGTTCCGCTTCCTCGCCCGCACGACGCCCGCGGTCGGCCTGATGGGAACCATCGTCGGGCTGGTGAACATGCTGATGAACCTGAAGAACTTCGAGCAGCTGGGGCCCGCGATGGCGGTCGCGCAGCTGGCGACGTTCTACGGCCTGATTCTCGCGTACGGCCTCTGGGCGCCGCTGGCGAAGCGCATCGAGAACTACGGGCGCAACCTGTCGGTTTCGGCGCGCCTGCTCGAACGCGGCCTGACCAGCATCGCCGAGGGCCGGTCGCTCTACGACCTGCGCCTGCTCGCGGGCTCCGGCGGCGGCGGCCCGGCACCGTCGGTGGAGGCTGCATGAGCGTGGCCGATTCCCAGCAGGGAGCGGTCCCGTTCCGGGACCGGCGCGCCCGCAAGCCGGGGCGCGAGCCCGTGGACCTGCTCGCCTACACCGACGAGGACGACACGTCGTGGCTGCTGCCTTATGTCGACGTGATCAGCCTGCTGCTGGCGTTCCTGATCCTGGCGCTCGCGATGTCGAAGGTCAGCCTCCACCGGTTCGAGCTGGTGTCCGCCGCGCTGTCGCGCACCGCGCCGCCGCCGTCGCTGGACGCGCTGAAGGAGAAGATCGACCAGATGATCGAATCGCAGGGC